>Ga0209318_1000264_pt1 | contig 54244 bp, 71 predicted proteins | sample RifGroE1_FD_183999 | JGI IMG/M metagenome (GOLD analysis project Ga0209318, IMG submission 183999) | Groundwater microbial communities from Rifle, Colorado, USA - Groundwater E1 (SPAdes) (version 2) | ecosystem: Environmental > Aquatic > Deep subsurface > Groundwater | place: Rifle, Colorado... | reverse complement strand
TCCAAATGGTGACGGCGACAACGATACCGGAACATCTCACGGCGGTATCTACCTGCATGCTCCATATGGGGATAAGAGCAAAACTGTAACTATGTACTGGTGACCAATATGAACGAAGGCCTACTCCAAAAAGGTTTCAAGTCCTCGGAATTCTGGATGGCCGCCGCCGTGATCATCCCATATTTCAGCAACCAGCTCGGAATTGATCTCGGCGCTGTTATCGCGGTGATTACCCAGTCGCAGCACGACATTCAAGTGGTGCAGAGCACGTCCCAAGCTCCGGCTCTGGTTGCTGCCATTTACGTTGCTGGTCGAACCTGGCTGAAGCATAAGCGGATGATATGACCACCTGTAAAAATTGCGGGCATAAATACCATGGCGGGTTCTGCCCGGTGTGCCTGACGCCGAACGAGGATTGCGACGACTGAGGCATAGTCTTTAATCCTGGGAGGGGTTATGAGAGTGATTGCGGAAGACAGTTTGCATATGACCAAGAAAAATGACGAGGGACTGCACTATGTCAAAGATCGGTACTGCCCGGAGCCTGGGCCATGCTTCTCCTTTGATGACAACGGTCGGGCCGGCGTAGGCTGCGATAGATTCCGCTACCAACCCACAGGAGTAAAGTTATGCGTCAAATTATAGTTCTTCTCGCCCTGCTCATCGCAGTTTCAGTCCAGGCGAAAACAGCCACCGTCGTCAGCGTGATCGATGGCGATACGATCAAGGTGATCGACGAGACCGGGCTGACCACAGTCAGGCTCTACGGTATTGACAGCCCCGAAAAGAAACAGGCCTACGGCATGGCGGCGAAGGATTTTGTCGAGACGATGGTTGAGGGGGAAATGGTCGATGTCCTGCCGACCGGCGAGTACACATATGGCCGTACCGTCGCAATCGTCATGCTTGGTACCCAGTGCCTGCAGGAACAACTGATTCTTTCCGGGTATGCCTGGGTCTATCCGGACTACTGCAAGAAATCATTCTGCAACGCATGGGCTACCCTTCAGGGAATTTCAGCCGGCAACCGCGTAGGCTTGTGGGCCGATCCAGTACCGGTGCAGCCGTGGACTTGGCGGAGAATTCGGCGATGAGTAGATCAAGGAAGGGGGGCAAGGGCGATGGGTACGACTTCTGGTCAAGGAGGCCTGGCGACGGGCATTTCGGCAAAGTTGCGAAGCTGATCACAAAAAGATCGGAGCGAGTGATTGACCGGCAACTCGAACGCCTCGCATGCGTCGATCCCGACAGCGTTCGTGGGCGATATCCGGGAGAGTGAAATGAACTTCGTCAAAATCCCCTGCTGGGGCGCAACCATCACAGCTCCGGACTTCCTTGAGCAGCACTGGCCATACGATCTCCCCCCAGAAGCATGGCCCACCTTCCTCGGTGCTGGCAGTGGTTGGGGAGACACCATCGTTCCTGACAGCTTTGGCAAGGCTTACCTCAATCCAGCTGGCCTCTGCCACGATGTTGAGTGGGCTTGTTCAGCAAAAACTCCTAGAGCGTTTCTGGCTGCCAACGGCCGGTTTTTCCTGAACTGCGCCTCGCTCATCCTCGCCGCCGATCTGGATGTGTGGCCGAAGATAAAGGTGCTGACAGCGGTAAGCGGGGTCTACCTGGCGGCGGTCAGCACTGCCGGGGTCCTGTTCTTTGCCTGGTTCTCCGGAGACCGTAAGGAGGATCCATATCCAATGCAGAACCCGACAGTGCATCACCGGCTAGGTCGTTTGGCGGAAGCTAGGAAGAAATACTATGAAAAACCCGATGAGAGGTTTCAGGACAGAGAGGATGTACTTTACAGAGCAGACGAGAAAGGTGAGAATCAATGACGAAAGATGTTGGCACAGCAAGTTCAGAAAGACGCCAGAGCATATTGACAGGTAGCGACCTCGAGGCAATATCCACCATTGTTGAGGATGTCATCCAGCAACGCGAGGGTCACACGGCCGCTGGCTGTCGTTTCATTGGTGTAGCCCCGGAGGATCTGCGGGAGATGGTCGAGGCGCACAAGAAATTCAACGCGGCGATGGAAGACAGCAAGAGCATTGTCAGGCGCTTCGTCGTTGTATTCATCCTCACCGGACTGAGTGGTATATTCGTCGTAGGTTGGTGGGAAAAAGTCAAACGAGCAGTCCTGGGGAACTAATATGTTACTACGAGACGGCAAGACCGAAACCCAAGACCCACGCTGCGGCCTCATCTTCCAACCCGACCCGACCGCTCCGCATCTCCTCTCTATGGCGGCGCCGGACGGAGGCATAGATCTCAGTGAGCGAGAGTTGATCAGCAAGTATCGGGTCAAGAAGTTCGGTGCCCCATTACTCAGTCAAGGACAGTGGAGTGCCTGCGGAGGGTTTGGTTTTGCAGCTTTTCTTGAGCATGAACCAGGGATTCGCACCCTTGGCGACGAGTGGGCACTTGAGTTCTACTTCAGAACTCAGGACAACGATCAATGGCCAGGGTCTGAACGGCCTGGGTCCGACCCTGTCAGTTACGGCACATCGATCGCCGCTATTCTGCAGACTGCTAAGCAGGAGGGATTGATTACCGAATCCTGCCGCGCCTACACAGTCGAAGAGGTTATCCGAGGCCTTGATTATTATGGCAGTGCGATTCTTGGTCTTGAGTGGACCGAGGGAATGATGGAGCCTCGCGAGGTAGATGGATTGAGTACTCCGGGGGGGGCTGTGATAGGAGGACATTGTACTGCGGGTACTTTTGTCAACTTACATCAGAACATCATTGGTGGACCTAATTCCTGGTCGGATTGGAATAGAAGAAGGAATGGCTACTGGGTGATGGACCTTGATGATTTCGGGGAAGTCCTGCGTCGCGGCGAATGCGCGTTTGCGAGGAAGGTGCCAGGGGTGCATGTATGATCAAGTCCCAGCATTTTTACGACGCCTTCAACGTCATGCAGGACCGGGAGGGGCGCAACCTCCGCACCAACGACCCAGTTGACCCCGGGGGGGATACATTCAGTGGGATTTCTCGAGAAAACTGGCCATATTGGATTGGCTGGAAACTGCTTGATCAATCAGAAGGAAATATTACGCCAGGCATCATCCAGGCTGTTGAAGATTTTTACTACGAGCAGTTCTGGTGCCGGATCCAGGGCGATGCCCTGGCTGATCGGTCTGAGGAAGTTGCCATTGAGGTCTTCGATACTTCAGTCAACTTCGGAGTGCATCGCGGGGTGCAGTTCCTGCAGGAGGGCTTGTCGCTGCTCAATCTTAACAAGCGGCTGTACCCGGACCTTGTGCTCGACGGGCAGGTCGGCTGGAAGACTCTGGAAACCCTGCGATTGTACTGTGTGTCGCGACCGCCCAAGGCGGAAGTGTCGATCCCCCGGCTGTTGCGGGTGATGAATACCTTGCAAGGCAGTCATTACATTGAGCAGATGCGCAAGTACCCGGCCAAAGAGAAGTACCGCGGCTGGTTCGACAGGATCTGAGATGGCAGACCAACTTGATCGCGCCGGAGAACTCGAGATGCTGTTCCGCAACCAGGCCATCGCTGCTGCCAGACAGCGCACCGACGGAGTGTCTCGCGCTCACTGCCTGGACTGCGAGGAGCTTATCCCGGAGAAACGCCGGCAGTACGTGCCGGGATGCTTATACTGCGTCACCTGCGCCCAGGAGCGGGAGGAGAAGAATGGCTACTGAGGAACGAATCAAGCAACTACTCGACTGCGCTGTCAGGGTGCCTGCCAAGGACGCGGCCGGGGTCTATATCCCGGGCGGGATGGACGCGACGGTCAGGGCCAAGGCGATCGCTGACTGTCTAAAGATTGTACAGGATGAGAGGATGAAGGCTGAGGTGGTGTGTGGCTGATATTGATTTCAAATTCACTGCGTCGCCGACCGTCTCGAAGTTCATGCGGTCGAACGCCTTCCATCGAGCAATCATGGGGCCGATCGGGTGTACCTCCGCAGACACCGAGTTCCTCACTCCGACAGGATGGAAGCGCATTGATGCGTATGAGGCAGGAGACAAAGTAGCGCAGTGGGATGAGTCCGGAGCCCTTCGGTTCGTCGAACCAGAAGCGTATGTAGTCCTGCCGTGTGACGAACTTATATGGTTCCACAACAGGACCCTGTCTATGCAGCTGAGTGCTGAGCATAGAGTTCCTGTATATGACTGGGCGGGGAACTTCAAGGTAAAAACAGCAGCGAGGCTGGAAAAGAAGCTCTCTAAAAACCGGATACCTATAAACTTCATCCCTACAACCAAAGACTACCCAGTGTCTGATGCGTTTCTTCGACTCGCAGTAGCCATTAATGCTGATGCGTACCACGCCAAAGTTGGGCGGCAGACAACAATCTGCGTTAGAAAAGATCGAAAGAAAACCCGGATCGTTGAACTTTTAACAGCAGCTGGAGTACCTTACATTCGTAGGTGCTACCCGACACGTCCGACCGAGGAGATTTTTGTATTCGAGTCTGAGTACAAAGAGAAGACTTTTGAAGGAGCCTTTTGGTGGGGGCTGTCTCAGCGGCAGCTACAGATTGTCGTCGACGAGATGACTCACTGGGATGGCTTGTTTGAAGGGCCAGATACCAGGTATCACTCTGCCAATAGGTGTGATGCTGATTTTATACAGTACGCTGTCCATGCCGTAGGGGGGCGGGCAACGATCAGTGTACAAACATACTCGCAGCAGAATTGGCGATCGACGTATGTCGTGCATATAGCTCCGCCAGGGTCTCAGCGGGCTGTTTCAATGTTTCGATGCGATAACACAGTAACCGAGCGAGTTCCTACAACGGACGGAAAGAAGTATTGTTTTACTGTCTCGTCGGGGTTTTTCCTCGCGAGGCATAACACTTCGATTTTTGTAACTGGGAACTCTGGCAAGAGCGCGGCCTGCTGCGTCGAGATCCTGCGTCGTTGTCTGGAGGTGCCAATCTGGAACAAAGGCAAGAGGTCTTCGCGGTGGGCGATCATCCGAAATACTAATAAGCAGCTGCGCGACACCACCCTCAAAACGTGGATGCACTGGATGAAGGACTTTGGTACCTGGCACGATACCAAGATGCTGTTCCGGCTGAACTTCGGAGAAGTAGATGCGGAGATAATGTTCCTTCCGCTTGATACCGAGGATGATATAGGAAGAGTTCTCAGCTTGGAGTTATCGGGAGCATTTATCAATGAATTCAGGGAGGTGCCTGTTGCGCTCTACTCTTCGATCAAGGGCAGGCTCAGACGATACCCGAATCCGGTTGAGGTCCCTGGAACGTGGTACGGCCTGATAATGGACTCCAACCCACCGGAGATCGACAGTGCTGCTTATAAAATGATGGAGCATCTTCCCCAGGAAGAAGGGAACCCGAACAGCGTCATCAAGGTCGATGCCTTCAAGCAGCCTTCGGGTATCTCCCCAGAGGCGGAGAATAGGGACCATCTTCATCCGGATTATTACACCGATCTGGCTGAGGGCGAGACCAAGACCTTTGTCGACACATACATCCATGGCATGTATTCTCCATCGCTTTCAGGCAAGGCGGTCTACGCTACTACATTCAAGGCGGAACGCCATGTATCGCAGGTTCCCCTGCAGATAGATCCTTTCCTACCGGTGATCATCTCTTTCGACTGCGGGTTAACGCCGGCGGCGACCTTTAAGCAGATGGATCTCGACGGGCGAGTGCGGGTCCTGCGGGAGGCGGTAGCTTTTGACATGGGGATGAAGCGGTTCAGCAAGAACAAGCTGCGTCCGCTCATCAAGAACTTCTTCCCAACCAACCCGTTGATCTTCATCGGCGATCCAGCCGGCAAGCGGCGGGCCGACTCTGATGAGTCCTCGGCGTTCAAGGTGCTGCAGGCAGACTTCGACGAGGAAGGAGCCATCGTCAAGGCGGCGTCGACCAACGATCCGACTACCAGGATCCAGGCGACCGAGCAGATGCTGAGCAACTACCCGGATGGCGACCCGCTGATGATGATCGATCCGTCCTGTAAGTGGTATATCGAGGCCCTGCGAAGCAAATATCGATACCAGAAACAGAAGATGACCGGTAAGTATTCCGACAGTCCTGAGAAGAACGAATGGTCACATATCGCCGAAGCAGGGCAATATGGTGACTTATATTTATTGTCAGGCAAGTATGACCCGGCTGAGCATATTAGGGTTACTGACTTCAACCCCCTCAACCAACCCACGCCGTACCGACCTGCTCAGCGAGAAGGCTATTAAATTAAATACTTACAAGAGGTAGTAATGGAAATCAATTACGAAGAACTGGCAAAGACAGGGACGTTGCTCAAAGGTCAGCTCGGGCAGTTCATCAATGACCGGGCGTTGTGCGAAATCCAGTGGTTGAAGAACCTCCGGCAACACGCCGGCCAGTACGATCCGGACATCCTCGCCGGCATCCCGGACGAGCGGTCGCATGTCTACCCCCGGGACACCAAGGTCAAGATCAAGGGCGGGGTGGCCAAGCTGATGGAGATGATGTTCCCCAGCCAGGATCGCAACTGGGCACTCGGGGTCTCCCCCAGCCCATCGATCCCGCAGGAAGCTCTGCAGAATATCCTCTCCACCCTGCAGCAATCCGGGCAGCCGATGAGCAGCGATGCGATCGAGCGGGAGGTCAGGGCCTTTGCCGAGGCGAGGAAGGGCAAGATGGAGATCGAGATCGCCGATCAACTCTCCGATGCCGAGATCGATTACCCGCAGCTCTGCAAGCGGGTGGTGCGCAGCGGTTACATCTACGGCTTCGGCATCGCCCGCAGCCCGATGGTCCGCACCCAGCAGGAGCGAGTCTGGGAAGCCGATCCGGTGACCAGTGCTTACGTAGCCAAAACTAAGACAGTCAAGCGGCCATATCCTGAGAGTCTGCGGATCTGGGACTTCTACCCTGACCTGATGGCCAAGGCCTGGATCGACCAGGACATGGTTTTTGAGCGGGTGGTGATGACCCGGCATGATTTTCGCAACCTCGCCAAACGCGATGACTTCATGGCGGACATGATCAAGCAGTATCTGACGGACCACCCACAAGGCAACTACACCGCCAAGACATATGAGACTGAGTTGCAGCAACTGGCTAAGACGGCCAACCTCTCCGACCGTACCGCCCGCAGGTATGAGGTCTACCGCGGCCTCGGCTTCATCTCAGCGCATAGTCTGGCCGCAGCCGGGGTTGAGATCAAAGAAGACGAGATGGACGAGGATGTCTTCGCCGACCTATGGTTCATCGACGACGTAATTATCAAAGCCCAGAAAGCAGCCTTCGGGGAACGGCCGTCCGACCAATACCATGCCTTCATCTACGCCGAGGACGAGGACTCCGGGCTGACCGGCGTCGGCCTGCCGGAAGAGGTCAGGGACTCACAGATGTCGCTCTGCGTTTCGCACCGGATATTGAAAGACAATATGTCGGCCTGCGCCGGCCCGATCCTCGAGGTCAACAAATCCCTGCTCGCTCCCGGGCGCAAGAACATCGGTCCAATCCATGCTTTTATGACCATCGAGCGGGAAGGCGACGGCATCGATGCCCAGTATCCGGCGGTGCGGGCGATCGTCACCCAGTCGCATGTCGCCGACATCCTCAACGTCATCCAGATGGAAAGGCAGCAGCTCGACATCGAGAGCAACCTGCCGGCCTACACCATGGGGGCGATGCAGCAGCAGCCGCTCGGCGAGGCGTTCAGGACCAGTAACAACATGAGCATGATGATGGGCTCGGCCAACATGGTTACCAAGGACACCGTCAGGGCCTTCGACAAGTTCACTACCAGCCTGATCGGCTCGTTGCTGAAATGGAACATGGAGTTCAATCCGAACGAGGAACTGAAGGGTGACTACCACGTCGTCGCCAAGGGTAACCTGTCGCTCGTCGCCAAGGAAGTGCGCGGCGCCGCCCTTGACCAGTTCGTCACTACCCTGACCGACGAGGAGCGGGCTATCCTCGACACCTACGGCTTGTTGATCGACCGGCTCAAGGCCCGCGATCTTCCTGTTGACCGGCTACTGCCGGAGGATGAGGCTCGGCAGGTCCTGGCCGGCATGAGAGAATCCGCCTCGCAGGCCTCTCAGATCGAACAGGGACTGACCCAGGCCAAGACCGCCAAGGAGTCGGCAGCCGCTGAGAAGACCAGCATGGACGCACAGGTGGTGGCGATGTCCACCGAGGCGACGATCCAGGAGATCCTCTCCCGGGTCGAGAGTAACCTGGCTAATGCCAAGTCGGCCGAGGACAGGAACCAGTTGGAAAATCTGAAGACACTGTTATCGACGGCAGTGCAAACGAAGGGGGGAGAAAGAGTACAATGAAGAAATCACAAGAGGGGGTAAGTATGCCGAAGATATCAGTGAAGATCGAATTGAGAATAGGCGACGCTGTCCATCTTCTAACAATGGACGAGTTGAGGGAACTGCGGAAGATGCTTGATGCTTTGGGAGTCGTTCCTACTTTAGCACCAGTTTCTCCGTACCCATCAATATTTAGGGACGGGCCGCTGACCGACCCATACAAAGTGACGTGCTGACCATGAGTAAAGAACGCATAAAAGAAATCCAAGATATCTTGGTATCTTACAAGGACATGGAGTCAATAATCCTGCTCCGTGAGATGATCTCGCTGCGTCGAGAGCAGCATCGCAACCGGCTCGAAGGTGAAGAATCGCCCGAAGTGCGCGGCAGAGCGAAAGAATGTAAGGATTTGCTACAACTTTTTGATTGACAAATCGTGTAAATTATTGTTACGCTTCCTACAAACCTGGAGAAATTTATGCCTGACACTGAAACCATTGAAGATAACCTTGAACCAGACGCCTTCGATCTGGCGTTCGAGGCCGCGGCTGGCCAGGATTTGTCGGACCTGCCACCTGAACCTGAAAACCACCCGGCACTTGAGTCAGATCCAGAGACTCCACCCGAACCTCAGCCCGAACCTCAGCCCGAGCCCCCGCCGGAAACTCCTCCAGAGCCAGCACCTGCTCCCGAGCCACCGCCGGCACCGGTCCCTACTCCCGACCCTGAGCCGCAAGCCGCAGCCCCTCCGGCACCCGAGCCCCCGGCCCCGACGACCGTCGACGACGCCTTCACCGAAGAGGAGCAGGCTGCCTTCGACGAGGTCGCTGCCAACTTCACCGAGGTCTCGGCGGCCATCAAAGCCACCCAGCGAGTCATGCTCGCTAAGATGGAGAACATGGTCGAGAAGCGGGTTGCCGACATCCTTGCACGGTTGGCCCCGGTTGCAGCGGTCGCTCAGACCGTAGCCCACAATACCTTCATGGACACGGTGCTGAAGTCCCATGCGGACGCAGTCGAGCTGCTTCCGAAGGTGGAGGAATGGATCAAGGCCCAGCCCGAGTTTCTACAGGATGCTTACGACAAGGTGCTGAACAGCGGTACCGCGGAGCAGACCATCAAGTTGTACAATGTGTTCAAAAAGGAGACCGGCAGCGCACAACCTCCGCCTCCTCCCGAACCACCGAAAGATCCTGAAAAGGAGAAGAGGCTTAACGCTCAGGAAGGTGTGCGCGGGCGCCACACCGGCGGGCGAGCCGCAGTTGACCCCAACGATTTCGACGGGGCCTTTGAGAAGTTCGCCGCGACGGCGTAACCAAACCCAGCCAGAGGAGGAACATCATGGCACAAACGACTTACGGGGATATCTCTCCGGCAGTAGCAGCAAGCGCGGCGGTAGAGATGTTGAAGAGAGGGCAGCCGCATCTGGTCATCCAGCAGTTCGGCCAGTCCAAGCCGCTTGGCAAGAACCAGACCAACACCCAGAAGTTCCGCCGCTACGAGCGTCTGGCCGCAGCCACCACTCCAGTAGTTGAGGGTGTAACTCCGTCTGGCAGCACTCCGACCAAGACCGACTACACGGCGACGCTGAGTCAGTATCTGGATTATCTCGAGTTGACCGACGTGATTGCTGATCTGCATACCGATCCGGTCTTGCAGGAATACTCGGCGATGATCGGTGAACAGGCCGCTCTGACGGTTGAAATGGTCGCTTTCGGCATCATCAAGGCCGGCACCACCTTGTACCGGGCCAATGGTTCGGCCAGGACCGACATCAACACCCCCCTCACCCTCAACCTGCAGCGCAAAGTCATTCGTGGGTTCAAGCGCCAATTCGCTAGACCGTTCACATCGAAGATTTCCAGCTCGGCAAACTTCAATACTGAGAATGTCCTTCCGTCTTACATCGGTCTGATCCACCCTGACCTCGAGACAACCGTTCGGGGGTTGCAGGGGTTCAAGGACGTTGTCGATTACGGCGGAACATCAAAGTACGAGAGCGAACTCGGAGCGGTTGAGAATGTTCGATACATCTCTTCGACGGTCTTTGAGGCATGGGCCGACGGCGGTGGAGCAAAAGCCGGCTCCGGCACCACGATGATCTCCACTACCGGTACCAGTGCCGATGTCTATCCGGTCATCTATCTTGCTCCGGACGCTTTTGGGGTAGTACCGCTCAAGGGCTCCAACGCTATTACTCCGATGGTCCTTAATCCGAACGTCCCTCGCGGCGGCGACCCCGGAGGGCAGAGGGGTTCAGTAGCGTGGAAAACCTACTTCACGGCTGTTATACTTCAACAGGCCTGGATTGGAAGGGCGGAAGTAGCGGTTCCTGAACTGTAATTTTTGACCTTCAATGCGGGGGGCAACCCCCGCTCTCTTTAAGGAGAATAGATCATGGATAAACAATACGCACAGTCCGGCAAGATTACCGTTGCCAACCCGGCCGCGGCGGTCACCGTCGAGCTTGGATTCGTCCCGACGTACATCAGGGCGGTGAATGTCAACAACCTCGCCTTCTATGAGTTTTTTGAAGGCATGGCTGCCGGCACCTCGCTCGACACCGGTAACCACGCCGATACTCAGATCTCAGTCAACGCGGCCGGCTCGATCACATTGACGGCGAACGGCTTCACACTGGGCCTCGACATCTGCGACACCGCTGCCGACGTAGTTTATTGGGTGGCATTCCGCTAAAATCCTATTCCGGCGACATGTTCGCCGATGGAGGATACCATGAGTAACAGAAGGGTAAATGATCTTACCGCACGCCGGGTAACTACTGAGATACTTCAAGACATCAACGGGGTCGTTCTGGCTGCATCCTTGGCGGAGGTCAACGCAGCTGCCGACCTGTCGGCCCAGGTGATGACTCCCGGCGCTGGTTTTGCCGGTACCGGTACGGTCTACAAGGCATCGGTTGTCAAGCACGGCGACGTGGTAAAGACCACGCTCGTCATCGACTTGACCGGAGCTGCATCATCCACAACCGACCTCGACATCATCGGGACCAGCGGGGTATCGCACATTGGCCAAGTCACCGCCGCACTGAATGGCACGTGCATGGGCGGGAAGATGACCTGCCTGGAAGTGCCGACTGGCGGTATTGTTGATATCGACCTCTACGCTGCTACTGAGGGGACCGGCGCATTTGACGGCGCCGTCGGGGACCTTGTCGAAACAGCGATAGTCACGGCCGGCGGCAACTGGACCCTTGGGCTCACGAAACCGTTCCTGGTTGACGTGGCCGCGAACAAGTACCTGTATCTGACTGGCGGTGCTGCAGGCACGGCTGCTGCCTACACTGCAGGTCGGTTCCTGATCGAACTCTGGGGCGTGTAAGCCTCAACCACAGGGGTGGGTGAAACGCCCACCCTTCTATTGAGTCCTGCAACTGAAGCACCATTAATCTTAACGGGGGGAATGTAATGCCAACGAGTGAAGAATTGGATCTGGGTCTGGGAGATATCGACATCCAGCCGATCCCAGAGCAGAAAAGCAAGAAGAAAGCCGACGCACCGGCCAAGGCCGGTGCCATCGACCCGGAAGACGACCGGGACAACTGGCCGGTTATCCACATTGAAATGGAGGACGGCAAGCCGAATTTTGAGTATGTAGCTGCGCATGGGACCAAAAAGGATGGTACCCCTTTCGGCCATGAGTTGCAGGTTATGCGAGGAGTCGATGCAAAGGTTCCTCCGTCTATTATCTACTGCTTGCGGGATGCAGTATCAGCGCATTATGTGCAGCGACGTGACCCAATGACTGGGCAAATGACGATGGAGAAACAGATGCGCTCAGCCATCCCCTGGCGGATGGTCAAGGGAGGGAAATACTTCTAATGACCCGGGCGGAGATGTTGGCGGAACTGCGGCAGGTGCTGAATGATTCCACGACCAATGGGAAGTTCGCAGAGGCACGGCTTCTGCGTTTCCTGGCGGAAGGGCAGGATAAGTTCTGCGAGGAGACCGGCTATTTTACCGATCTCACCAACTTCAAGCTGACCCTGCAGACCGGGGTTGCTGTCTACGCCATCCCCGCCCGCGTTATCCAGATCCTCGACATCTGGGACGGCACCAGGAAGTTGGCCAAGGTCGACACCGGCAACATCTACACTACTCAGGATGCACTGTATGGATATACCGAGGCGACAGGAGTGCCGACCCACTGGCAGACTGACCTCGCCACCGGCTCCGTGCAACTGTTTCCGACGCCAACCGCTGCTGAGAACGGTGACATCCTGGTCCTGCAGGTTTGGCGGTACAGCCAGTATGACCTTGCCGGCGACGGAGCAGTACCTGAAGGTGGAGGGGCTGCACCTGATGCCGAGCCCGAGATCCCCAGCCGCTTCCATTCCGCCTGTGTCGAGTGGGCAGCCTACAAGGCTTTCAACGACCATGACATGGAGACCCAGGACCCAGTCAAGGCAGCCGATCATCTTGCTTCATACCGGCTCTATGTCGGCGATGGGCGAGCAGCGCTGCAGCGCATCCAGAACCAGGAGACGCGGATAGGCACTTGTCCCGCGTACCGCACCTGATGGCTCAGGCGAAATTCATACCCATCGCCAAGGCCACCACCGGGCTGAATAATTACCTCGACCCTGTACGTCTGACCTACGATCTGAAGACTGGAGAGACCGAGCTGTCGCAGGCGGTCAATGTCAATATTGACTCTTCCGGCCGGCCGTCCCGGCGCCTTGGCAGGGTGCAGAAATCAGCCCTGTCAGCGCGGTGCGGGTTCTCTTTCGGCGAGGTCTGCCTGTTCGTCAGTGGCTCCACCCTCTACCGGATGTTTCCCAATTACTCAGTCACTGCCCTGCGCACGGACCTGACGGTCGGGGCCAGGATGCGCTACCTGCCAGTAGCTGACCGGATCTATTATAGTAACGGGGCTCAGAAGGGCTACATCGTCGGCGGAGTGACCAGAACCTGGGCGAAAGGAACATACAGCGGCGACCCGCTGCGAGTCTACTCTGACCCCCCCAATGGCCACCTGCTTGGCTGGTTCGCCGGCCGGTTGCTGATTGCCAAAGAGAATGTGATCTTCGCCTCCGAGCCGTCGTTCTACGGAGTGTATGATCTGCACCGAGGCTTCCGGCCGACACCCGACCGAGTCACCATGCTCTGGGGCACGCCGCAGGGGCTGTGGATCGGGACCTCCTCACGTGTCGAGTTTCATCGTGGGTCTGCCTGGGGCCAGGTCCACCGCGAACCGAAGGCCGGATATGGAGTGCTGGAGGGGTCGATGGCCCCCTGCCCTGGTGAGAAGCTCGGGCTCGAAGGAGAGCATATCCTGATCACTACGCCGGCAGGTATCTGCGCCCTCACTGAAAGCGGAGGGCTTATAAATTTTACGCATCGCAAGCTGGTGTTCCCGTCCGGGAAATTTGCGAGCGCAGTCGTAGCGGGCGACCGTTATATCGTTATGATAGAGGCATAAAAGGAGATCAATTATGGCTGGAAGATTTAGCACCGGGCTCCGCAACGGGATGTGCTCGAAGAATAGTTACCCGGTGAACATGATCACTGGGACCACTTTCGCTTTTGCTGACGGCACAGGCACAGGCGGGGCTGACCGTATCACCGACTCCGGCAACGGGTTTGTCACAGCGGGCTTCACCGTTGGCCAGTACATCTCAGTCGCTGGCTCGACCTCGAACAACGTCGCTGGAGTAAAAGTCCTGGCAGTCGCCGCCGGCTATCTCGAGATCCCGGCTGCCTCCCTCACCACTGAGGTTGCCGGCGACCAAGTTATCATCGCAGCCGGCGCCAACGGCGGCTCGCTTGACGAGCAGCTGCGCAATGGTGTGATTGAGGTCTACACCGGCACCCAGCCGGCTACCGCGGATCTTGCCGAGATCGGCACTAAGTTGCTGCGGATTACCGTCGCTTCTGGGGCGTTCACTCCAGGCGCCGCTGTCAACGGCCTCAATCTCGGCGACGCCGCGGCCGGAATTACCTCAAAAGAGGCTGGCGAAGTTTGGAGCGGCGTTGGGCTTGCCGCCGGCACCGCCGGCTGGTTCAGATATTACTCGAACGCCTACGTCACTGGCGCATCGGAGTCCGCTGTCCGCTTTGACGGAATTTGCGGGGTTGGCACTGGCGAGCTGCGGATGTCCAGCCTGACCGTTGCAGTTGGGGCAACTACGACCATCGATACTGGCGCAATCACGCAGCCTGCTCAGGCAGCGTAAGGAGATAGACTATGGCAGCTTCTCAATTTGCAGTATTCCACACGTTCAAAGCGAGGTTGGGGCAGAAACTGATCGACCTTGACACGGACGATATCAGATGCGCTCTGGTTGCATCAACATGGACTCCCAATCTTGCAACAAATGCAAACTGGGCTGATATCAGTGCAAACGAAATAGTCAAGGATGGGTACACCGCCGGAGGACTTGCTGTAACCAATGAATCATTTGTCAACATAGCGGGTACGGTCACATGGGATTGCGACGACCCGACCTGGACAGCAGGGGCATCCGGTATTGCCGCCAGGTATTGTGTGTTCTACGATAACACCGATGCAAACAAAACTCTGATTTGCTACAGCCTTCTTGACACGACCCCGGCAGACCACAGCGTTACTAACGGTCAGGTATTTTTGATTACGTTGCCCGCTACTGGAATTTTCCAATTAGCGTAACTGGGGATTAAATGGGGCATAGGTACTGGCGAATATATATAACCGCAGTGGCAGGGGCATATAATGCGCTCTCCGAGGTAGAACTTCGTGAGAGCGTAGGCGGAACCGACCAGACAGGTTCGGGAACGGCGTATGCCAGTAGCGAGTCTTTCGGATATGCCGCAGAAGCGGTAGACAACAATACCTCTACCTTATGGCAGACATCATCCTCTGTGCCGGCGTGGTGGAAGTACGACTTTGGCGCGGGGATAGAAAAATCATTGGTCGAGGTGCTATTAACCCCACGACAGGATTACTATGCTGCGTCCCCGTCTGCGTTCAACATCGAGTGGAGTGATGACAATTCAGCATGGGAGTCAGCCGCATCGTTCACCCATACCTGGGAAAACAACTCAGCGCAGGCGTTCTCGTGGACCCCTGTTCTTTCACCAGCCACTGCCGATCTGGAGGTAACCGAAGGCATCCCCACTACCGCCGCCGCCCCATTAACAAAAGGTGTCTCCATTACAGGAGGAACACCTGTTGCAAGGGCAGGTATTTCTGTAAATCCAACATCTGGTGAAATTTCCTTCACTGGAGGGACACCCACTCTCACCATTACCGTCCTGCCCAGTTCCGGGCAGATGCGGATTACCGGGCAAGCGCCTATAGCTCAAGTGTACCAGACCGGAAACCTTGCAGTCACTTTGCCGACGCTTGCACCTCTGTTCCAAGCTCTTGGCAACTACGCAGCGTTGAACGTCAGCCTGCCGACTTTGATCTTCTCGGGGGCGACCAGTTCGCCGGCATGGTTGGATGTGGACCTACCGACACTGGTCCCGGCCTTCGTCGCCGGCACCGCATTGACTGTCGACCTGCCCTTTCCGGAGATACAGTTCTCAGCAGTCATGGGGGCGACCTGCGCTCTCGATGTTGACCTGCCGACCTTGATGTTCTCCGCCGGGGCCGGGGCGGCGTTCGCACTTGACCTGCCTGAACTCACCCCGCTGTTCTCTTCGACAACCGGTTCAGTAGCGTCTCTCAATGTCACCCTCCCGCCGTTCGCTGCGCTGTTCACAGCGGATGTAGAGAATTTGGCACAACTGGTCGTGCATCTCCCCGACCTGCTGCCCGCATTTTCGTCTCACCAGCAGACCCTGGGGCAACTGATCGTGGATCTCCCCCCGCTTTCCGTTCTCTTCTCCGGGTCTGCCGGTGAGGCGGCTTCCCTGCATGTAACCCTGCCGGAACTGCAGATCCTGCTGACTTCTTATGAGGAGATCACCGGCCAGATGGTCGTTGTCCTGCCGGCCCTGAAGGCTCTTTTCTCCGCCATGCAGTCGGGTAGGTTCGACACCGCTACGCCCACCCAGCTTGACGGCACAGTGCTCAGATACAGGAGGCCGGTATGAGCGACGCATTGACCCTAGTCCTTGAGTTGGCCGGCAAGTTTCCCAGTCAGTACATCAACATACCGTTTGACTCGGCGGTGTTCTTCAATGGAGAGTTGATCTGGTTCGGGGCGGCCGGCATCTACGAAGAAACCGGCAGCCTTGACGGAGCCACAGCGATATCCGCCTGGGTCGACACGCCGCTGCACGACTTCGGCCGCGGAGGTCAGACCAGTATCGAGGCGTTCCGGATTGCCTTTGAGACTGCTGACGATCTCTTGCTTACCCTCTACGGCGATGAGAACGAGACGACGGCGCGGACATTCACCATCGTCCCAGTCAAGACCGGTCAGGTCCAGCAGGAGGTTACCCAGACCTTGGAGAAATACCTCTACGGCAAGGCCAGATACTGGAAGGTCCGGGTTGCTAATGTTGATGGTGGAGATTTCTCGTTTGATGAACTTGCCCTCGCCCCGGTATTCCTGAAACGTCGGAGCCAGTGATGGCTCGCACGACGGCAATCGAGCTGAAGGGGGATCGGTACAAAGCCGAGCAACTCTCCCTCGCCCATACTCAACGGCTGCTCCGCACCTTTCGGGAAAACTCTGCATTCCAATCCCTACAGCAGAATAAGCACGAAGAGAATTTCTTCGACGAGACCGGAGCGTATATCGGCAAGATCTCCATACAAAACGTCTTCGGAGTGGAGACGGTCATTGTTGACGTGCGACCTGAGAAACCTACGCCCCAGAAAGAAGAGTGGAAACTCAGGCAACGACAGGTCGACACCCTTATCCCCTGCTTCATTTGTACCGGCGAAGCGAACTACAGCCGGGAAATCGTTGGGATCATTGCCAGTCTGGGCGGGTCATTTACCGGGCCATATTACTGGTTCAGTAAATTGGAAGATGACGACGCTTTGGTCATGGAAGCTTTCTACCACGAAGGGTTCATGTATTATGACGCGGCGGTTGCTTTCGAGCACATGCGGATACTGTCCATCTCCAATGACAAGACCCTGTATTTTTTCCGCCCCTCCGGGCTTGCCCCAGCCGACAGCCGCGCCGAGGATGGGCCGGACTATGGCAGTATTGTGCAGACCGAGTCCTGCGGAGCAGTGGCGTGGTACGATGGGGCTGACTCCGAGTGGGTGTGGACAGCTGCCATGGCGCACAATCCGATCGGCGGAGGGGGAGTCGTAGGGTTCGACCAACTGTTTGACGGAGGGTACATCGGTGATAAGTATAGGCTGACGGTCTCGTATGCAGGCAGCTACTTCGTTGGACACGCAGAAGATTCCTGCACAGCACTTGAGGAAGGCCAGCCTCCCCCACAGAGTTGCTATGATGCGATTGATGCGTTCAAGGTAGCCTTCGAATTTCCTGCGAGTTGCACACATACATCCAGTAACACGAACAGCTTTGATCGATATGAGACGACGATCACTGTGACGGAGACGTTTCTTGACGATTTTCCCAACGGCAACATCCGGCTGAATGGCACCATCGCAGCATCTGTCTATCTACTTGAGCGGTGGCAGCAGGACAAGACGGTGTACACCTGGAACCACCAGCCGTTGCCGTCGCCATATAACAATGAATGGGGGACGCTCCAGTGCCCGGGCTGCTACAGCGAGGATCTGACTTGGCAGGTCGAGCTCTTTATCGTTGCAGACAATGGGGCGCGGCAGAGTATTACCGCTGCGTTTGCCTGGGAGCCGATGCGTAAATACCGAGGGCTGGATGGCGAGGGGATAGTCTATCACAAAAGCGAGGCGCCTGGCGAGAGTATCTCCCTTGCCGTAGCCAAGTCAGGGGTGGCGGACATCAACGGAGACGGCGATCTTACCGACATGGCATTTGTCTACATCGGTCCAGCAGCGGATGAGTTCCAAGGGTCGGTGTCCTTCCCGCTGCTTAATCAGGGCTACGATGACTATGTCGAGATTCCCGAGGTGATCGGTATGCCGGAGGATGTAACGTACCGGGTGCGGGGCCAGATTTTTTTGGGGATCATTCGAACCATCGTTGAAGAGAAAGTGCAGGTCTATTCATAAAGGAGCAACATTATGGGCAGTTTTGGATTCCCAGACGCATCAGTAGCCGAGGACCTTGTCACTGCCAGGTTCGGGTTGAGCACCGACCTTGTCAACCAGTACGATTCAGCTTCAACCAGCGCCCTGGGGGCACTCGGCAATGCTTCGTTCTCTGCGCCTTCCGGCAGTGTCGATATCAGTGACCTGCCGCCTGAGCCGCCGATCGGCGAGCCCCCCAGCCCTGACGCGGTTGCGGCCTACGTCAGCAAGATGACGGCGGTGACGTTCTCCGATATCGCTGCCCTGCGCAACTTGCTCGGGCTCACCGAGGCGACGATCGCAGAGATCACTCTGCCGGTGCTCACGGCTGTCGAACCGACGGTGAACATCCCGGCCATGCCAAGCACTGCCATCCCGACAGTGCCCTCCGATGCGCCGGCGGTCGCCGACCCGGCCATCCCGCCTGCCCCGAGCCTTGACCTGCCGCCGGTGCCGGTGCTTGAGACGATCGCCCTGCCAGCCGCGCCAGTGCTTGAGGGCCTGAGCTTTGACGGCGTGATGCCGACCGCCGACCTGACCCCGCCCGAGCCGATGTTCGTCTACAGTGAAGCGACCTACCAGTCCGACCTTGCCGACGCCCTGCGCACCAAGCTCTACAACGACATCACGCTCGGCAACGCGGTCTATACCGACGAGGTGTGGACGGCGATCTGGGAGCGGGCACTGACCCAGCTTGACATTGAGATCAACAAAGGTACCGCCAAGATCCTCAACGCCTGGGAGCAGTGGAACATGGAGATGCCCGACGGGGTGCTCTCCGCCGCCCTGCAGGAGGCTCTGTACGACGACCGGCGAACCCGGCTCGACCTCGCCCGGGATACCATGTACAAGCAGGCCGATGTCACCCAGCAGGCGACTCAGTTCGCCATCACCAGCGGCCTGACCTTCGAGAAGCAGATCATGGACTTCACCAACCAGGTGAACCAGCGAGCCTTCGAGATTGCCAAGACCCAGGTGCAGATGGTCATCGACATCTTCCAGTTGCGGGTTTCGGCCTACACTGCTCGGCTTGAGGGCTACAAGACCCTGGCCCAGGTCTTCGAGAGCCGGATCCGCGCCGAGCTCGCCCGGGTGGAGATTTACCGCGCCCAGATGGAAGGGGCGAAGATCCTCGGCGACCTGCAGGTGCAGCAGGTGGAGATTTACTCGAAGCGGGTCCAGGCTCTGCAGGTGGTGATTGACCTCTACCGCGCTCAGATGGAAGGGGCGAAGCTGCAGGTGGAAATCGACAAGGCACGGATCGAGGCGTTCCGGGCTCGCATCGACGCCGCCGTTGCCCAGATCAACGGAGTCACCGCCGGGTTTAACCTCTACCAGGCTCAGATCGCAGGCGAAACAGCCAAGGTGGACCTGTTCGCCAAGCAGGTCGAGGCCTTCTCCGCGCAGATGCAGGGGGCCAAGGTCGCCTCCGAGATCAACATTGCCGAGATCCAGGCCGTGACCGAGGGCAACAAGGACCGGATCGCCGTGCTCACCGCGGCCATCGAGAAGTATAAGGCCGATACAGACTACCAGCTTGGGCTCGAGGAGGCCGGCACCAAGGTCTACGCCGCGGACATCGGCGCCTATGAGGCAGAGGTCGGGCGAGAGAGCGAGTACATTAAGGCACTGGTAAATCGCTACTCGGCAACTATCTCCGGGGTCATGGCTCAGGCCGAGATCGCGGTCAAGGAACTTGAAGCCAACCTGCGGGCGATGACGGCGATGAAGGAAGTGCAGGTCGAAGCCTTGAAAGCCGCCGCCCTGATTCAGGCCCAGAAGGTCGCTTCTGCCCTGTCGAGTGTCTCCGCCTCGGCCCAGCTCGGGTTCAACGAAAGCCTCTCGAACTCCTACAGTGAAAGCGACAGCGACAGCAGGGTCAATTCCACCAGCGACGAGACCGGTACAAAAACGCTGCATAATTACAATTATAATATGTAACACGGTAGACATTTCTCTGCTGATGCGGTAGGTTAAGAAAGTATAAGGAGGTTACATCATGGCGATACGGACTGAGGAAGAAAAGGAACTGGCAAAGGTCCCCAGAGGGATAAGCTGGGCACGAGATATTCCGGCATGGGCGGCGCCTTTAAGTATGAGGACTCCCAGTCTGATGCCCTCCCACGGACTGGCGCAGACCTCGGCTGCAGTGCCTCCTCCGGCAGAGCCGACTGGCATCAAGAGACAGATAACCGCTCAGGCCAGCACCACTCCCGCAGCAGCCGTCGCCGCTCAGCCCGGAGCACCGGCCGGGATGCGGTTCCGCTCGGCGCAGGACTCTTCTGATTATCAGAAATACATCGGCACCGGGATGTCGAGCGACCCGAGCCCGAGCGTCCACCGCGCCATGCTGCAGGACCCGGCCACCGGCAAGTATTCCTTCCAGGAAATTCAGAACGGCACCGACGCCCCGCCCGCCCTGCAGACGCCTTTTGTCAGTGCCAAGGCCTTCCGGCAGATCACTGGCTACGACCGGAACCGAAATCCGATCTACAGCGATGGCTCGGCGGAGATGAACGCGGCCAACGCCGGCATCGCCGACTACAACAAGTCCCTGATGGAAGGCTACACCCAGCGCAACGCGCAGTGGGCGGATATCGCTGGCGGCGTGCCAAAAGACATCGCTGACGCTGCTAAGACTCGCGCCGAGACTGCCGAGATCCCGCTCGAAGGGACATCTGCTCGGGGGTTGAGGGCTGCGACAATGGCTGCACAGGAGGCTACCCGCCGCAAACCGATCGTCCTCAACCAAGAGATTCCCGTCGGTCCGCCGAACCAGCTTGGCGAACAGCAGACCATTAAGAAGCAGGTTTTGGTCGACCCTGACACCATGGAGATCCTGGAACCCAAGAGCGGGGGCACAACAGCCAAGTTGCTTTACACTCAGCTGGCAGCAGACAAGAAGTCCGTAGTCGACAAGCATTTCGCCGGCCGCGCCGATGTTACGCCCACGGAAGTCGCAGAGTTTATCAAGAACTTAAAATAACCCGGAGGGCTTAATGCCTACCCTTGACGATATTCTCGCCGCCGACGGGCCACAGCAGGGCACCTTAGACGACATCCTCGGGAACTCTCCTGCCAATATCCCTGCGCCGGTAGGCATCCGCACTGCAGCGAATCGCTCCGCCGTCGGTGAAGTCTACACTGGCCTGAAGCGTGGTGTGGTCGGAGAGTTGCCAAAGATGGTCGGGCAGGCTGCCAAGTGGGCAACCGAGCCGGAGTCCAGAGTGTATAAGTTCGGCCAGGGCATCGTCAACGCAGCCGAGGCGCGACTCGCCAAACCCGAGATCCAGCTGAATCCTGAAGGTCACAACGCCGTTACCAACGCCCTTGCGGAAGGCGCCGAGATGCTCGCTCCCTCCGTCGCTATCCCGCTCGTTGTCGGTGCCGGCCTGGCTGCCGCCCCCACTGCTGCCGTTCCTGCCGCTGTTGGCCTGGGAATATCTGCGCTTGCCGGTGCAGTGCCTATGGGCATGGCCCAGGCTCAGGACACCATGGAGCGAGTCAAGGAAGCCGGTGGAGACACCGAGGCTGCCCGCATCGCTGGCTGGAAGTCGGGAGCGATCGAGGCCGGCGGCGAGACCATCGGTACGTATCTCGGCGGCAAGCTGCTCGGCATCGGGGGCAAGGCCCTGAGCAAAGTAGCAAAGGAAGGTATTGACAAGGTCATTGCAAACGCGACGGACTCCGCGCTGTGGAAGCCCTTTGCCAAGCAGCTGTTCAAGACCGCAGTCGGCGAGGTTGCGACCGAGATGGGTCAGGGTTACGGGCAGGCTGTAGTTGAGAAGAATGCTGGGGTCGACGTTGATCCATGGCAGCAGACCAAGGACGTTATTGCTCCGACGCTCGGCATGACTGCACTGCTGGCGCCGTTCGGACTCGCCGGCCATTATCGTAACTCTCGCAGAGCGGAAGCGGTAGATCAGATCCTGGCCGACCCGAAGGCGGCGCCGGCAGAAGCGCGGCTGGCTGTGGTCCATATGCTGCACACCGAGGCCGTGGATAATAACGTGCCCGGGGCAGAGGAGTGGTTCTCCGGAGCGGTTGAGGATATCGCCAACGAGATGCCTATCCGCCGTGCTGCTGAGGCTGCTGTGGACCCGGTCAAGGATTCTGCCCAGAAGACACTGCTGAAGAACCTAGGGGTCGAGGGCGTCGTGCATAACGGCAAGGTCACTACCGAGGGCGGCGAGGCGGACGTCGACACCCTTGCCCAGACCCTGGCGCAGGGCGGCAGCGTAGTCGATGCAGTGAAGAAGTCTCCTGCTCGCCTCGCCGAGCTTGAGGCCAAGGCACTGGGCGGGGAGCAGTTCACGCCAGACGAGCGTAAGGAATACCAGAAGCTGCTGGCCAAGTCCGGGACCAAGAAGTTCGAGCAGCTGGAGGACGACCCGGTGCGTCCGGAGGTGGTGAGGTTTCAGGTTTACAATGACAAGAAAGACGAGTTCAAGGTTTATGAGTATGCACCGCCAGCAGGCATGACCAGAGAGCAGGTCAATGCTGAGTTGGCAAAGCGTCCGAAGAGTCCTGGGTCCCAGTTCAATTGGCTTGAGAAAAATGCAACTAAGGTAAAAAGAGATGAAACTGAGCCGCAGGCAACGCCTGCAAATGAACCTGTTCAGGCTGTACAACCTGGACCCGAGCAAGTGGTGGACGGAGTTTCTGAACCACTGACTCCTGAACCGAGCGCTGCCCCGGCTAGTACCCAGCCAGTAGTCACCAACCAGACCGAGCCGACTGACCTCGACACCCTGACCTTCCAGCACGACACCCTTGTTGATCAGTGGGAGGCACTGCCGGTAGGCCTTGAGAAGACCGCGGTGCAGGAGGAGATCTTCAAAATACGGGAGGAGATGAACAATGTTGCAATTCCTGTACCTCCGGAGGGAGGAGTTGGTCAAGGCGTGGCTGTGGCTCCGTCGCAAACCCCAGCTGCAGCCGAACCTGCAGGAACGCTTTCTCAGGTACTCGAAGCAGAACCCGCCGGAGGCCCCCAGAAGTCAGCAGGAAATTTGCCGGCAAGCAACGCAGTCAGCACTGACAGCAGTGCGAGCGTCGGAGAGTCGAGGGGAGAACTACAGCTGGTCCGAGTAGCTGCCAAGGTCGACAAGGACCTCAAGTACAACGGCGACAACCTCGGCCTGCCGCAGTTCACTTACCAGGCTGGCCCGCTCAAGGGCGTGACTTTCTCTGCCAAGGACGCCTCCGAGGAGAGCGTCCGGTCTGCGGCCGAGAAGATGAAGGCGCAGTGGGAGGGGAAGAAGAATAATGCGGTTGTCGCTACTGCCAAACCTGTAAAGGAAGAAGGACAGGTACACGATTACAGCAACACTCAGGTGAACATCAAGGGGCCTGCCGCTAAGAAGATAACCGACCTCGGAAAATCAATCCCTGATAGTGAGCTTTACACCGATCCTAACGATGATTCATATGGCCGCGAGACAGAGCCGCATATCACTGTAAGGTACGGGCTTGGTACCGACAACCCTGCAGAACTGGCTGAACTGTCGAAGGTCGGCCCAGTAACCGCCAAGATCGGCAAGGTGTCGATCTTTGAAACTGACAAGTACGACGTGGTGAAGGCCGAGATAATCAGCGACTCCCTGCGGGGCGCAAACAAAAAGGTAGGGGACCTGGTCGACCTGCCCGGGGAGACATACAAGGACTATCAGCCACATGCGACCATTGCCTACGTGAAGAAGGGCGAGGGGAAGAAATACGTTGGTAATGCCTCGCTCGAGGGTACGGAAATAACCTTCAACGAGATTGCGCTGACTGACCGGTTCGGAAAGACTCACCCGATCAAACTTACCGGGGATACTGCTAAATCTCCGGCGAAGAAACCTACACTAGTCAAGGCTAAGCCCGAAAAGAAAGTCACCTCCAAGAAAGCAGAGAAGCCCCTCCCCTCCGCCTACGCAGCACAGGCGAAAGTCATTGCTGAGGACATCGCTAGTGGCGACACGCCGTTCAAACGCGTCCCGTCCGACGCCGCCATCCGCGCCTATCGGGCGCAGAACCCGAGGGCCAAGGCCGATGCCGCCATGGCCGAGATAGCTGAGATGGACGAGGCTGAGTACCAGGGGCTGACGGCGGTGATTGAGGATGAGCAAGTAAAGGTCGCCGACGCCAAGGCGGGTCCAAGTAATTTGGGCGACCCGTCCAAAGCAGAAGCTGAGAAAGTCCAGAAGGGTATCGAGGGCAAGACCCCCATCCAGGCCGCTGAGTGGCTGATCAACAACACGCCGAACAACGGACACAAGCTGATCGCCGCCAAGGTCCGGGTGGCCCTGCTCAGGCTCAAGGGTGCAGGCGTCGAGTTCAACCTGAACGTCACCCATGTCGGCGACAGCATCCCGGCCTCCTCAGCCAACTCCCGGGGTGTGTCGACCACCGACTTCTCGGACGGCATCAAGACCACGGTCAGACTGAACGGTGCCGATGTCACCGGCAAGGTGGGGATGTCCTACGAGACTGTCCTCCACGAGCTGATCCACGCCGCCACCCAGGCGGCCATCCATGTCGGTAACCGCAAGGTCAGCACCGGCACGACGCTCGCCAAGGCTACCGCGGAGATGGTCGATGTCACCAACCTGATCATCGACCACTTCAACACCCGGGCGGCGAGCGGCGAGACCCTCACCGAGTTCGAGCAGAGGATCCTGCAGCGCAACGTCAACGCCCTCAACAACCCCTCCGAGGTGCTGGCCTGGACACTGTCCAACAAGGAGATGCAGGACTACCTGGAGACCGTCAAGCTGGGCAAGACCGAGACCCTGTGGTCCAGGTTCGTGCAGTCCGTCAGGACGTTTTTCGGCCTCACCGCCGCCTCCGACACCGCTCTCAGCGAAGTCCTGCGGCTGGGCGAGGACCTGCTCAACGCCGACGCGAACGTGGTCACCTCTTCACTGGATAAGTTGATGGGACGGACGACTGCCGAGCAGGTCCAGACCCCCCTCGGTGTCATCGCCGACGAGCAGATCAGTGAAGCCTTCAAGTCCGGGCAGAAAAAGCTCGACATGACCCTCACTGCGATCAAGAACCCGAAGTCCAAGCTCCACGATCTCTATGTCCAGTATGCTCCGCAGTGGCTGGCGGTGACCCCGCTGCACACCCTGGTGCAGACATTCGGCAAGACCATCCCGCAGATCAAGGATTTCGCCAAGCACTTGGACGCCGTGGTCTCTGCCAAGACTGAGATCGTCGACACCTCGAAGGTGGTCTACGACAAGGCCATGGAGGTGGCCCAGAAGACCGTCGGGCTGGATGTCTTCAACACCGCGGCAGCTACCGCCTCATTTAACCGCATAACCCCCTGGCTGGACGTCTACAGTCAGGACTGGGTAGAAGGTAAGACCAAGTCCGAAAAGCTGAAGAACGCTCAGAAGAAGTGGGTGGCAGCGAAGATGCAAAAGGCCACCAAGCTGACGTATATCGAGGCCTACAGCGAGGCGAAGAAGGCCTACGACGCCCTCAAGACCAACGAGATGAAGCAGGCTTACCAGGACACTGTCGAGCACATCGCCGGCATCAGGACCCGGGAGAAGAACAACCTGCTGCGCTACATTGAAAAGGTGACCGAGCCCAACTCCGACGAGCGTAAAGAAATGATGCTCAAGTTCGACGCCACCTTCACCGACCTGCATGGTGCCTACTGGCCACTGGCCCGGGTCGGCGACTTCGTCCTCAAGTACGTCGACAAGGACGGCTTCAAGTGGGCCGAGCATTTCACCACCATCGCCGAGCGCAACGAGGCCAAGGCTGAGCGCATCGCTGCCGGTGTTGATCCGGCCGGCATCAAGGAGTCGTACAAGGACAAGCAGCCGGCCGGCGCGGTCGCAATACCTGCGATGATGCTTGAGCAGTTGAGCAAGACTGTCCGGGAAAAGTACATGGTAGGGGTAAACCAGTACGACGACGTCGCCGTTGCTGATGCCCTCGAGGCAGCTCAGAACACCATCAACGACATGACCCAGATCTGGCTGCGCTGGCAGCCGGAGACCTCCGCCCTGAAAAACTCGGTGCGCAGAAAAAACGTCAAGGGCTACAGCCTCGATATGCTGCGCAGTTACCTCGATTACATGCAGCGTCATGCTTCCAACATCGCCTGGACTGAGCAGGGTAAGAAGATCGAGGGCGACCTCAAGAGCATGGGCGACGATATCAAGGCCAAGCTTGACGGTGATGCCGCTGCCAACACCGACATGGAGAACCACCTGCTCAACGACCTGCGGGCCCGGGTCCAGGCCCTGCGCTCGGTGAAGGTCGGCGTGGCTGCATCTTTCTTAGGCAAGATCGGCACCGGCTGGTACATGACCTCGCCGTCGATCGCCCTGGTGCAGATGACTCAGCTCGGCGCTTTGACCCTGCCTAAGCTGGCGGTCAAGTACGGGCCGGTCAAGGCAGCCAAGGCCTTGGCACTGTGGACCAAGGAGTCGTTCAAGAAAGACTACCGGCGGGCGCCGATGTTCAACGATCCAATTGTCGAGCTGCTCTTTGACGAACTCCACGCCGTGGTCACCATCGACAACCGCAACACGCCGGCTGCCAAGGGCAAGGAACTGGGCGAGCCGTTGTTCACCGAGGAGCAGCTGGCGAAGCGGATAGCTGACGAACTCACCCCCTACCAACGTCGTCTGTTGGTCCTGCGGGAGGCCATGGCTCGCAACCTCCTCGATATCTCGGCAGCACACGAGGCCTATGACCTGACCCGCGGCAAGGACCCGGACAGCATGATGAGTAAGGTCTTCAACCTGGCAATGAAACCGATGAGCCTGTCCGAACTTACCTCCCGCAAGGCGGCAGTGCTCAGCACCTACGATCTGGCTTCCCAGGACGGCAAGGAATTCTTCCTGGCGATGAACGACATCGCCGAAGTGGTCAACGACACCCTCTATTCCTACTCCAAGGAGAACAAGGGTGCGGCCCTGCAGGGCGGTCTGACTCGGGTGGTCCTGCAGTTCCAGCATTACCGGATCATGACCGGCATCCGGTTGGCGATGCTGCTCAACAATGCAATCAGGGGCGAGAGCAAGGAGATCAAGGCTGCGGCCACCAAGGAGTTCGTCGGCATCATGGGAATGACCGGCGCTCTGGCCGGGTCTCTTGGGATGCCGTTCGCCGGCACGGTCTTCGCCATCCTCGGGGCAATCCTGGGGGACGACGACGAGCCGGAGGATTACCGACTGATGTATACCAACTGGTTACAGAATACCTTCCCGAAGACCATGGCCGACCTCTTGACCCACGGCCTGCCGTCGCTGGTCGGGGCGGATATCTCCAAGCGGGTAGGCTTGCAGGATGTCTACGGGATGCAGAGCGAGCCGCCGCCGAGGCTGCATGGCAAGGAGCTTGCTGCGTGGTGGGCTGCCAACCAGCTTGGCCCGGTGTTCTCAGTCGGTGCCGGCTTAGCGCAGGGATATGACGAGATGATCAACAAGGGCAACTATATGAAGGGCCTTGAAGCCGCTGCCCCCAAACCGATCAAGGATGTCTTCAAGGCGATCAGAGCTATGACGGACGGGGTGAAGACCGGCGCCGGCAAGAAGTTGATCCCTGACGACCAGATCGGCCCCGACGATGTGCTGATGATTGCCCTCGGTTTCAACCCGGAGGAGATCTCCAAGGCGCAAGGGGCGGAGCGCAGCCTGCGGGGGATATCAACCCGGATCACCGAGCGGCGAGGGAAACTTATCCGGCGGGCGGCGGAGGCCATCCTTGAGGGTGACGGCGACAGTGCCGCCATGGAGGATATCAGGAAGTTCAACCTGCGGATGCCGAGGTTTGCCATCGGGGGGCGGGATATTAAACCGGCCGTGCGCAAGATCCTCCGGGGAGAGTCCGGCACGACCGGTCGACGTGAGAGGGACGTAGCTACTCAATACGAGGTGCCTGCGATGATGGAGTAACTCCTCCTATTCTTCCACACCCTTCGCACGGATGAGTCATGTGGTTTAAGCACCCAGGGTGGCTGCATGGCTCTCCGGTTTTTAATGCAGGAGTTCGTCGATTCCATGCATCCTCGTTATTGTAGGTAACTTGTATCCTGGATGCTATACATCCTATAGTCGGACACGAATGATAGTGATATCCGAAGTCAGTAAGGCGGTGCGCAGGAGCATATAATTCTTTTAGTGCCTTACCGCAAAAGGGACACGGTTTCATATCTACTCCTTCAACAACGGCGCAAGCGCCCCAACCACAGCCTTGAACAGGTGGTCCTTCGCCTGCTGCTCGGCCGGCAGTTTCTTGTAGGTAACCATGCAAGGGTGGGTTTTCTTCTCGGCGTCCTTGACCTCGCCGTATACCCAGCCGGACTCTTTCTTCTCCTTGAGCCAGGCGTTGTGATTTGCGCTTGCCGCCGCGTTGGGGTTGTCGAGGCAGAACTGCACCCTGTTGATGGCGCTGGTGCGCTGCCACTCCTCCGCCTCGACCCATGACTTCTGGCTGCCGTCGCCGAGGGCGTTGCAGAGTTCCCGGTTCGCTTCGTGACATACTGCTGCGATCTGTCTTACGTTCATGGTATTCTCCTTTTTGGTTTGACATCTTCAGTAAAGTGAGTTACGATTCTCACTGTACATGGTGGTCCCCGGGAATGGTCTCAGGGACTAAAAATTAACCCCTTCCTGGCGGTGGTGCAGCTGCTTCGGGAGGGGTTTTTGTTTGCTCTTTCCGCCTCCCAAGCTCCACAATGGCAGCAACGTTCCACAGTGCGTGGTCGATATGTGGCAGACCGCTCTCCAGGTCGAGGTGTTCACCTTGGCCGTACTTTAAAAGATGTCGCATGCAGGCGTCAAGGTAGCGGACCTCAGCATTGGGTACCTGCAAGAATCCATGTCTTGAGTATTTACCAGCGCCGTATGTGGCAACCTGCACCAGTGCCTCTAAGGCACGAGGGAACGACAAGACAAGCTCTCCAGCCAAGAGCTTGCCGCCGTCGAGCTTACTGCCGGGGTCGCTTGCTTTCTTGCCGTTGGGGTCGAACTCCAAAGAAGATTTGCACCTGACTTCCAAGTCTCCTTTCCGCCCCTCCAGTGGCTCACAGATCTTTTTCTCAGCATCGAGTTGTACCTGGACACCGGCGGCCGCACACAGGGGACAGGCCACACGGTGATATCCATACCCTGCATACGTCGAAGGTCCATCTGCTGGAGGCTCGTACACTCCGTGCATCCTGCAATACCACTGATCAGGAAGCAGCACAGGATTACCTGCTGCGTCTGTTTCCACTAATCCATATCCAGATCGTAGTGCCTTGCCGTTGGGGTCGAACTCTTCAGCGACGGCGGTCTCTACTCTTTCCTTCCAATTCTGTATGAGACGTGATGTGGATTCATCCACACATTCCGGGCAACTTGCCTCGGTGAAGTCCTTGTGGTGCACAGGGCAGCGTTTGGCTGGGCCTACCAGCTCTTCAGCATAACAATGAGGGCAGACGTTTACCGTTACCCAGTCAGTGTCCCAATCACCATGCTTGGTGCAGCGTATTTTCATCACCCAACCTCCTTTTCGAGCATTGACTTCAGCTCTTTAAGTTTTTCGATCTCCATCTCTCGTTCAACAATCAGAGAGTCGCAAGACACTATTGCCGGTTTCCATAACTCCTTGCTGATAAATTCGCGCAGCAGCGCGCCTTGGATGCGGTGGGTAGATATGAATTTTAGGAGGGTCATGGGTTCCTCTCGTTTATATATTTCTTTGCAGCAGTCAATGCCGTCGTAATGATGATGTCGGAGTCACGTTGCTCGTCCACCGGCACTCGCATTGTCCAGCGTTCTTTACCGCTGCACAGATCAAATACATGCTGTATGGCCTTTTCTATCAAGGCATTGACTTTCAATCTTTCTGGGTCATCGTCAAGGCCTGCAAACTCTCTGGCTTCCTGCTCAGATATCTCACTCATAAAAACTCCTCCCAAGGCATCATATTCATTATTCGCTGCATATCCGGATGGGCTGATTTCGCTGTTCGCAGTTTCCTGATATGCGCCCACTCAGCCGCATCGGCCGTGACTACGATCTCGGTCTTCAGGGCATTAGGCAGGACGGCTCGGGCTTGTTGGGGGGAGAGCCCATTCCTACGCATGTACTCATACGATCTCTCAGACTGGTCCATAGCTTTCAGAAAAGTCCACAGTGCTCTCGGGCCTTCTTCAAATAACCAAGACGGTTGCGCAATTATGAATTTTTCATCACCAAAAACATTGACAGGAAAATCGTACAATCCTATGCCTTCCATCATTCGTGCTGTCTTCTCTGGGTGACCATATGGGTAGGTAAACCCTTCAAGCAAAAGGGTCACAAGCTGCCTCCCTACTGTCGGCGAAGTAACTCGCAACCGATACATATTCTTGCTGACTGCGTCCGGAGACAGCGGCGCATTATAGGAAAAATTGTCGAAGATCCATTGCTGTATTCTTTGCAGAAGAAAAAGGTTTCCGCTCCAATTTATATTGCAGGAGTCGGTAGCTCCTTTGTTCTTTTGCTTGAAAAATCTTACTCCTCCATCCCCGTCCAAGAATCCTCTGATAAAACTCGGCAGTAAGCCGGGCGGTACCGCTTCCCACAATTTGGATATATCTTCCTCTGTTTGGTCGTAAGACTTGTTTGGTATTATACCTACCCGGCAAAGATCGTCTTTCAGTTGTGGGGAGGTCACTGTAATTTGGTTACAATTTTTGTCTGCGCTGCACATGGCAGAGGGGCGAAGAAACTGGGTAACCATCCTGTGCAGATACCATGCATACTCTTTATGCTGAGTTATGGATATTTGGGGGGAGTCTGTTGCCCTGATACTTCCATCAGCCTGTATCACTCCAAGAAGATACGACTTTTCTACTGAGTCTATTACATTGAAAAAGTCATGCGCCACTGGACCAGTATTACCTAGCGGTCTTCTATCGACATCATGGGCTACGAGAATTTTGTATACGTCCCATTCTGTAAATAGGCCGAGGGATTTTTCGGACACTTGCCGCATGGACATGCCTGCTTCGTACAGTGACACTACGTCTTCCTGTGTACCCGCGGTTACCTCAGTATTTATAGACGATACATACCTCGTACTTTCCTGAGCAAAAGAGCATGGCCTATGCCGCACCAGTTCATGGCTGACACCACGATCACAGATGAATTTTGCTGAGTAACGATGGAGTTCCTTGGGGATTTCGTCGTGGGGGCAGATGGTCCATCCAAAACTAGGCTCGACGGCAGCATTGAATGCTGTGTCAAACTCGTCTCCTACCTCAAATAGTACGTCGTACTGCCGAAGGAACGGTTCAAACAAGGTTTCGTCCATGCCCATTTCTCTCTGGTACCAAGCAGTAAGGTTGCCACCTACATACAAGTAATCCGAGTCTCGGCGTACAGTGAGGAATTTGCCGGCAGCGATCATCGCTTTTACCATGGCATCGTTGTCGTGGTCTCGGTGGCGCACCACAAAATTCGAGTGTTCAACCATAGCCAGATGTCCAGCCTTGATCAGTTTCCGGACGAACCCCTCGGCACTATCTTCAGTGATCTTGTCCTCTGAGCGGTAGCAGGTCCTACCTGCCATCTCGATGAACTTAAGTGCAGCATTATATTCTGTCGGTACTGCTCCAAAATATTCAACGCTTGGTTTGATTATGCGCATTGTGACCTCAATAGCTGATAATTGTGGTTGTCAGTCCAGCCTTCTTCGCCAAGTCGATCATGTGCTTTGTACCCTTTGACTTGCCATTCCAGAAGGCAACAAGAGCGTCGGCGTTCTGCGCCATCTCTTCGTTTCGCCTATACCCAGCACTCTTTCCATACTTACCCCAGTCTGCTTTGAAGATGGTTACCGGAATATTGTGGCAGCCGGCATACCACTCTCCCAAGCTGTCGGCACCTCTGGCTCCTCCGGATACGATAGTCACTGTCTCAACTCCTCTGAGTATGGTATCCATTGTGGTAGCCAGTAACGAGGCATTTTTGAAATCTCTTCCCCCGGCAATAATTATTTTCATGACACCCTCGTTATAGCAGTTGATGCGACCTTCATAAGTTTCCGCAGGTAGCCGAGATCCCGACGGGGCTTCTTTGTGAACAGGTTGAAAAACCATTTGAGGTTCATACTCATCTCCTTACCCAGTCTATACGCACTTCCTTGCCGCTGACTCTTTTCCAAATATACAGAACCCAAGAGCACCATCTGGGAGTGATGCAGCTCCAAGTCATCCCTGGTTCGCAGATAGACGGAACATACTCCATCGGGTACGGCCTCGGTCTTTTCATCGTCTCCCCCTCCTCTATCTCTTACCAGCTACACTCAGAGGCGCCTTCGCCAGCGCAGCAGCTACCTCCACCAAGTTCTCCACCACCGCCCCCAGTTTAGGGTTCTTCATGTCGATCATCCAGCAGGGTTGCGAGGCTGAGTCATAAAAGGTGTTCGACCCCAGGCACTTCGGCTTGTTGGCGTCCCGCAGGATTTTCTTCTTCTCAAGTTCGGTCTTGATCTGGGTATAGGACCCGAACCGGCGAGCGACCCAGGTCTTGAACGCTGCCCGGGACAGGTAGAGGATCTTACTGTCTAGTTCGTAGCGAATCAGCAGCGGTCCCCGCGGGGCTTCGATGATCGTACAGATCCCACGTGGCCGGTAGTCGCCCTTGACCAGCAGACGGTTGGAGGCGTGTTCGTCGAGGAACTGGCCGAGGATGCCGACCGGGTCACCGACTAGGTCGTCCTTGTCGCCGCGCATGTTGCGGATCACCTTGATCACCCACTCCATCGTCGGCACCACATCGAACTTGATCAGCCCCAGTGACTTGGCGATCGCTCCGCCGACTAGAGACGCCGAAGCAACGGCCGACCAATACCTCTCATCTCCCCGTACCTTCGCCCGCAGGTCAATCTTCTCCCGCATCTTGTCGATGGCGAATTTGACCACGTCGATGTTGCGGACCAGGTACTTGGCGTAGACCTCGCCAGCATGTCCGAAGTTCTCATGGATGGTCCAGTAAGTCTGCGAGGCGACCTGCCCCTTGAAGCAGTCCATCTCCGGCACCGGGTACTCGAAAACCCGGTTGATCTCGGCGGATGCGTCGTGCTTGAGTTCGGAGAGTTTGTCGATCAAGGAGGCGTTCGATGAGGTCACGGCCAGGGTGTTCCAGGCGTTGATCAGCTTGCGTTCCTCGGAGTTCTTGGTCAGCCGTGCCTTGTCCCGCCCCTGGGTTACCTTATAGACGAAGTCGCTGATCTCAATCCCCGGCATGTTGGTCACCTCGTCGACCACCAGCGGCAGGTTGCCGTAGACCCCGAGCCTGGACACGAGCGCATTTTTCGTGTCGTCCCTCAGCATCATCAGGTCGTTATGGTAGCCCCAGATCGATTGGTTGAATCGAAGCATCAGGGTCTTGCCGGCGCCGGACTCGCCGACCATTGAGATCAGGGCGCCGTCAAAGCCGGTGAACTTCATCAGCGGGGCGCCGAACCCTGCCAGAAGGGCAAAAGCGAACGGCTCCATGCCGCGGTTGTTGAAGACCTCGGTGGCGGCAGACCACTTTTCAAGCGAGCCCTGCTGCCGGAAACCCTCCGCCGACTTCGGGACGTTGCGGGCCAGGCTCGCCTCTTCGCAGGAGCCGTCGGCGTGGTAGATCTTGCGGCCATGGACGAACATCGGTTTGCCGCCGCTGGTCTCTTTCCAACCCATCTGGCAGAGCAGGCGGGTCATTCGCCGGTTGCGCTGCAGTTTTGCCTGGTACGACTCGATGTAGCCAACCATCTTTTTCTTCTCGTTCATGCCTACCACCTTGATATGATTGTCTGACAGTATGGTCATCAGTGCCTTGGGGTCATGCACCAGCGACGATCTGATCGTGCACTCCATCTCGCCCTCGTGCGGCAGCCGGTGCCGGAGAGTAGTCACCTCGTAGCCCAGCGACTCGTCGTAGGCGAGGCAGGATATGTGCAGGTCTTGGTCATAGAAGCGCACCCAGCGGCCTTCCTCCTCGGCGAATAGGCCTTCCTCGGTGCGACGGTAGCCGGCCGGCGGCTCGCACTCTTCGACAGGCACCTCTTTCTTCGCCGGCTCCGGCCGGCCGAGGACGATCGGGCTCTTGATCTTGCCGTTGTGCGGGCAGCCGATACAGCCGCCGGCGTTCTCTGAGCCGAGCTTGGCACAGGTCGTCGGGCCTACGCCTGCGTCCCGCCACTGCTGGATCTTGGCGTCGGTCTCGGTGACGGTGTAGCCGGAGTACCCCTGTGACCAGGCATGAACTATCTCCGGGCCGTTGACACAGTGGACCAGGACACCGATGCAGGCATACCACACAGGCTCGCTGATATTGCCCCCTGTCGCTCGCATCTGGCCGACCTGGGCACACTTGTCGGCGATCAGGTTGGCGTCGCTGGGCACGTCGCCATGGACGAAGAACTCAGCGTTGATGTCGGTGTTGACCTTCGGCGGCAGCAGGGCTTGGTGCTGTACCTTTTTCTTCTGCGCTGCGGCCAGCAGGCGGGCGGTGAACTCCTCGAAGTCGACGTCGCCCGGGTCGTGGATCAGCTGTACCGGCTTGGGCTCTTTGCCGGGCTTTCTATTGGTCGTGCCGGGGATGCGCAGGACCGAGGCCGGGTCGGATGTGCGGGAGGAGTCGGCACCGATCGCAGGAGCATAGGCTGCCACGACTTTCTTCAGAGTGTAGGCCACGGTCTGCCACTGCGCCGTGGGGATCGGCTCGGTAAGGATCCAGTGGGCATAGAGGCCGTTGCCGGAGTTGACCACGGCGGGCATCGGCAGGCCGGTCTCGGCGATGAATTGCTGCAGTGCTTTGCACCCTTCGCGCTGGTTCTTCAGTGGCCACTTCTCGCCGCAGTCGATGTCGAGAAAGAAGTTCTTCAGGGTCAGGGTATTGACCTGGCTCCTGGTCTTCATGGCGAGTTTCTTATACTCGTCTTTCGGCAGCCCCCTCGGCAACGAGCGGTTATGCGCCTGGGCCTCTTTGATCTTCTCAGGGCTGAACGCAGCCTGAGTTATGTAAACGGTATTGCCGCCTTTATCCAAGGCGAGGAGGTTGGCTACCGCGGCGTCGAGGTCGGCATGGAAGTGGTGACGGAAACCGCCTCCAGGCAACAGCATTGCGACGCAATAATACCCTTCTCCGGGAAGGAGCCTGTGCAGAAACATCGATCACCTCCACTAGTAGGTTATATGTGTAGTGCTTTACCTACTGGGGACGTGACATTTCCGCAACGATTTTCTTCAGGAGTGCTTGGCGCTCAGCCGTCTTGAGTTTTTCAGGCAGCGGGAACCGGCCGGCCTTGCAGCCCCTCTGAATCATCTGCGCGTACCAGTACGCCCTCGTGAGCCTGAGCTGATCCGCTACGTTGTGCCCTTTTTTCCAGCGGTGGATGGTCTCCCGGGAGATGCCGGTGATATAGGAAAAATCTACCTGCTTCATCTCGGCAACCTCGATGATGCGGAAGATGAAGTCTACTTTTTGTTTCGTTGCTTCTGACATGGGGGCTCTCTTCTCTCTTAAGGTTGTGCTTCTACCACTGCTGGTTGGCCATCTTCTCAATAGTATCAAGGAAGTCTTTTCTGTCCAGAAGACCGAGAGTACACTCGTCGACTGCGCGGTTGAAGGCTAGTTCCACTGCGAGTTCTCGGTCAGCTTTCTCTGACTGTATGGCCGCTACAGCTTGGTCGTATTGAGACTTCTCTTCCGTTACTGGATATGTAAACGCCTGAGTCAGCAGAACTTTGTCAGACGTATATCTGTCTATGAGATCTTTAGCTTTGAAGGTTCTTATAAGTTCTGCGGACCCATCACAGATCAGTCTGTATTTATCCCAAGCATCCAGTTCTCTCGGCTTCTTAGGTAACCGTGCGTTTATATCAGCTTCGATCTTCCCAAGTACACACGTCTTAACCTTTTCTGCTGATCTGGTTATTGCTGCTATATCTGATTTGTTCATCGGTGACTCCAATAGTTTAGAGGCAGGAGCGATGGTCTGCCCCTGCCGGAAGGGTTATCTTACAGACCGAGGTCTTTCATCAACTGGTCATCAGTCACTTCGCCCGGGGAGGCTGCGGCGGCAGGGGCTGCGACAGCAGATGGGACCGAGCCGAGATCAAGACCGAGGTCGTCCAGCAACTCCCCTCCACCCTGCGCTGCAGCGGCAGCTTCAGCGTCCGCCTTGGCTTTGGCCTCGGCAGCAGCCTTGGCTTTGGCTGCCTTGGTAGCCGCGGCTTTCTCGGCTTTGGACTTGGCGGCAGCAGCCTCGTCGGCCTTGACTTTTGCTTCTGCATCAGCTTTGGCCTGGGCCTCTGCGAAGTCAGTGGTCGGAGGAGGTGCGTCGGCAAGCTGTCGAGTAACCGGAGGCGCCGGCAAGGCAGGGGCATTGAACCCGCCGATGATGTCCTCGGTCTCCGGCAGGGCTGCCATCTCAGCCAGTTTGGGCAGGGAGGCTTCAGGCAGGAAACCGCCGAACTTGAAGATCAGTACAGGGTTGTCTTTGGCCTGGTCAAATCCGACCAGGGTCTGGGCAGTGCCGAGCGGAATGCCTGCAGACGACAGCTGCTTGACGTACATGCCGAAGTTTTTCAGCGACGCCGGCGGAAGTTTAAACTGGTAGACCTTCGGGTCGGTCTCTACTTTCCTGCTGCCGGGGACGAACACGGCCAGGATCTTACTATCGGCGCAGGCCTTGCCCTTCATGGCGTTACCGCTTTGGTCTACTGCACTGCCGAACTGATTGTGAGGGCAGGTGGCACAGAGGTCGCTCTGCACTGCCAGAGAGGTCGGGTCCGGCCGTTCGCTGTCGGTAGAGAAACAATCAGGCTGTTTGCCGTCTTCGTTGGGGTTGTAGGCCGTGGCATACCATGCTTTCTGCAAGGGTTTCTTGGCGCGAAGCACGACCACCGGCAAGTATGAATTTTCATCAGGGCCGATAATCATTTTGCTCGGCGGGAACAGGGTTTCTTCCCCGGCAGCGTCGACGATCTTGAACTGTTTCATCGACAGCTTTACTCTGGGAGGCATCCCAGTGGAAATGCCGGCAGCTGCCTCGTCGTTGGCCTGCTTGGCGAGGGTCGGGTCAAGAATGTAGCTCGGGATTGAGGACTTGTCGGGGATCATCAGGTCGTTCATTTGTGGCTCCTTTGAAATTTTAAGTGGGTAGATATTTAATCGTTTGCCAGGATTACTTTTCCAGCGTACTTGGAAGCCTTGGACTCGGCCCAGCCGTTATCCTCGAACTCACCAAGGCGACTCGTCTCTCCGCTTGTGTGACCAATACACACGCCAGATTCTTTGGCGTAAAACAGCACAAGCAGGCCGCATGGGAAGACACCAATGTAGGGGTACATTCTCTCTTCCGCCTTCTCAACGTCTTCAACTGTAAAATTCATTTGCGGCTCCTTTGGAATTTTTAAGTAGGGAAGTAATTATTCGATCACTGGCTGCATCCGGCGAGAGTCGTAGTGAAAACAGTGAAAGTCCCCGTCGTTGGCAACGCTTCCGAGAATTACATCAAGTGGCTCACAGAAATACGGCGAACCGGTGTTGTCTTCAGAGTTCTTGCGGGGTGGGTCCAAGATCTCGACGACGATGAAGGGGCCGTTGGAAAGCTTGTTCTGCAGCCCAGGCTTCCACTCGACGATCTGGCCTGGAGTGAATTGGTGGTCAGTGGCGGTGAGGCTTTTATACATTTCCTGCAATTTTTCCTTGCTCATTTGTAGCTCCTAAATAATTGATGGTTGCGCCCTTTCGGGCTGTGGATTAGCTGCGTCGTACCTTAATGCCTTTGAAAGTTGAGTAATTTACCCCCGGCGGAGGTGCCTGCCCGTCCTCAAGCCGCTGCTTGACCGCGGTCTTGGATACTGCATGGGTCAGGAACTCGAACTCGGCGTTGGCCTGGACCCACCCGAAGAACGTCTCCCAGTCGGCCACGGAGACAGAGTCCATGGTCTCGATGTAACTGGTGCCGTGCGGGGTCTTCATGCTGGAAGCACCGACCCGGTTCATCTCGGACATCAGCCAGGCTTCACGTTTCTCTTGCAGGACCTTGAGGTCGGCAAGCTCGGCGTCAAGGGCTTTTTTCTTGGCCGCGATCAGGTCTCGAGTGGCGACGTACTTCTCGATGACCATGTCAACGGTGATCGTCTGAGTCATGGTGGTCTCCTTCTTCTTTTGAGGTTTCAGTTCGTTGACGGTGCCGATCCAGTTGCACATGCACTCGACGACGTTGAGGTCCGGCGGGGCCGGGTAGTTGACACTGGTGAGCCGGTTCGGAGCCCTGTCGCACTTCGGGCAGGCTTGGTGCAGCCCCTTATACTCCGCCATACTCATCATGCCTACTGGTTTGGTCATCTCTTCTTCTCCGTACCAATTAGTATCGTCGTCTATCAAATGATCAAATAAAATAGACATTTTAAACTTCCTTATTCATTGTGTTGCATTGAGTGCATACAGAATCCGATCAGTCCTCATGTTCATCTTTCACCGACTTAAACTTATACTTCATTTTCTCAATATCCTGTCTGTTTAAGAATCTGTTTCTATGTCCACATTTAGGGCAGATAAAATTACCCTCACCTGAATGCCAATTGTCTCCGCCTGTACATCCATGAGGTCTTTCGTACCAATGGGTTTGGATATACTCAAGCTCATCAATGTAGAACCCAGCGCCGCACCCTGTACCATGTGCCTGATTACTTTCGCATATTACAGCCACCCTGCTAGTTTTGGTGGCAGCGGCCGCATCGAGTTTGGCTAGTTTTGTTTTAAGCTCGGCTCGCTCTCTATTAATATCTTCTAAGTGCATCTCCTCATCCTCCGGTAAAGTAAGTGGGCCTCCAATTTCGCCACGCTGCGTTTTCTCTCATTCAATTCAACCTTAGCCCTTTGTAAACGGGTTGTCAACAATTATTTGTGAAGGGGTTTACTTTTTATTTGCCATCTCCAAGACGACGTCTTGGAAACGACCTTTGCCGAGCAGGACATCATAAGCTCTCTTTTCCTCGGCCGTTGCGTAGATATGAGCGATGTCGATCTTTGCTGACTGCTTCGAGCCGTCTGTCCTGGCGTTGGCCTGCTGGACCTTAGCTGCTTTCAGATAAGGAGCGTACCAGATCGACAGCGAGGCGGCGGTGAGGTCAAGGCCATGGGCCATGGTGTCCGGGTTGGCCATGATAATCCAGGGATCGGGCAGTGAGCGGAACTCTCGGAAGATCTGAGCCCGCCGGCCGGCCGAGACACTGCCGTCGACCACCGCTACTGACCAGCGTTTGCGGAGCTCAGTGGCGAGGGTGTTCAAGACTCCGGTGAATGGTACGAAGACCAGGACCTTCTCATTGTTGGCCTCGATCAGTTCCTCAAGGACTTTCAGGCGCGGGCCGAAGTCGAACTTGACCAACTTACCTTCCGCATCATAAGCCACGCCGCAGCTCACCTGGATCAATTTACTTAATAATACCGCAGCGTTAACTGCTGTAACTGTCTGCCCTCTCAGGTCGGTGGCGGCCTGATTGCGCAGCTGCTTGTATGCCCTCTCCTGCTCCGCCGACAGTTGCGCCCTGCGGTCGATGAAGCACGGCTCCATGGTGGAGCAGACTGTGCGCTTGAAGCGGATGGCAGGTTTCAAGATCCGAGCAACGGACTCTTCCGCCCCTTTCTTCGGCACCCACTTGAACGGCCCGAACTGCAGCATGGTTTCCTGCTTGAAACTGGTGAAGTGGCCACGGTAGTTCTCAGGGGTGATCAGCTTGCACTGCCCGAAGGCATCAGGGGGTTCATTAGGAGTCGGTGTACCGGTCAAGCCCCAGGCGGAGCGGACGATGCCCTGCTTGTTCAGCACCCGGTTCATCGGCGCCCACAGAACGCCCTTCTTATTTTTTGCTGAGCGAAGTTCTGCTAACTCATCAACGATCACCAGGTCGATGTCTGGCCGGGCGGCGAGGGCCTCTTCGATGAGTCCTACTCCGTGGTGATTGACGATGTAAAAATCATGCGGCCGAGCGAGTAGCTCAAGGCGCTTCTGCCGGCTGCCGTGCAGGACGGCGAAGGTGCGCAGCGGGAAACTCTCGAAGATGTTCTGCTCCCAGACATCGTAGATGGTAGAGAGCGGGGCGGCGATCAGGGTGCGGCGGATCTTGCCGGCACGGCGGAGGTAGTCGGCAGCCCAGAGGGCACTGAGGGTTTTTCCCGTACGCATTTCTGACAAACAGTAGCAGCGGGAGTAGAAGGTGAAAAACTCCGCTGATTCAATCTGATACCACCTCGGAGTGTACCTCCCAGGCCAATCATACTGCGTCCTGATTGGGCTCTGGACCTTAACCCCGATGTTATTGAGTACCCGGGCGACCTCAAGGGTGTGTGGCACGGCAACGAACTGCCGGCCCTGCACCACCGCCTCCTTGAGATCAGGGAACAGGGCGCGGAACTGGCCGGCGTTGTCGGTCTGGAGGACGTAGTGGTCGTTTAGGACGCGGATGGTCATTTTTTAGCTCGCTGCCGCTCTATTTTTATCCTCTGCAGTTCTTTCTCTTCAGGAGTTTTGTGGTGCTGTAAAAAAGAGTCGTAGCCTTGAGAAAATACCCAACAGTCGCAGACGACAAACACAGCAGCAAATATCCAGAATCCAAACCAGTCCATAATCTCACCTCTCAGAGTCCAAGAACTCTCGGAAATTAGCTCCCTCGTCAATCTCTTCCAACCACTCCTCAAACACCTTCAAAGTCTCAGGCCCGTCTACAATGAAGCAACTGCCTCCGGAGCAGGAGATGGCGTCGAGTTGCAGCGCCTGGAAGCCTGTGGGCTTCTTACCGGGGGCCTTTAGTTCTACCCCGAAGAAAATTCCTCGGTACTGCCCTATTATGTCCGGAATGCCTTTCACCGACATCATGCCTTGTACTGCAAAGTAGTACCAGCCGGCAGCCTGTTTGAATGTCCCTGCCTTGCTGGCCGGCTGGATGTCGTAGCGGGCGAGGAGATCGCGGGCAAGGTTTTTTACAACCCCCTCTGGAGTGCTCATTAGAACCCCTGAAACTCAGGCGTAGTCACAACCAGCAACCTCCGCATTGATCTCTTCCAGACAGTGTATCCATCCCCTACCTCAGCGTCTTTCATTTCTCTGATAATGGCTGACATGGTTTCAATCGCTTCCTCTATTGACGGAGTTATGATTCCGCCTGTCTTCTCCCCGGCAAGTGTTATCTGCAACACATCAATGTCCTGTTCTGCACACGCAACACAGAGGCTAATCTTGTCTCTGCTAAGGTGGTGATACCCACAGAAGTCCCCAGTTACCCCACAGTTGCTACACTTCGATTCTTCGTGCTCAACACTCATCACTCCCCCCAAAGAAAGCCAGCAGGAAATTCCCCGATCTCAGTAGCAAACCCAGCCGAGTTCCGATGTCCGCCGCCATTATACCGCCGAGCCACCTCAGAAACATCGAAGTCACCAACCGATCGCAACGACCACGACCGCACCCCTTTTCTGTCGCAATAGGTCGCAGAGAACGGGGCGTCTGGGTAGACCCGACAGAGTTCGTTGCCTATCTCTGAAACATTTGTTGAGGCGTTCAGCACTGGCACCTCGTGGATGTCCCAGAACATAAACCGAACGTCGCGCAGGGCAGCTTTGATCTGGCCGTTACGAAAGGTCTGGATGTAGCTGCCGGCGTTGTAAGCACTGAGGATGAAGTCTGGATGCGTGGCTTCAGTGTGCCAGATACCAAACTCGAAAGGCAGAGTGGCAATGTAGAGGTTAATGGTCTCCGAGTCCGGTAACTCGAACTTCCACAGGTCTCTGTCCTGCACATAAGCGAGGATGGCAGGCATCGACTCACGTTTATGGAAATACTCCCAGGTCAGGGCGCAGCCGGACTTGTTCATGCTGAAAATGGCGTAGTTGCTGCCTCGTAGGTTCTCCTCCGCAGATTTATGATGATCTATCACCAGCAGCGCATACTTGGCGGCTAGGGCGTCACAGGTCTCCCGGTCGTAGGAGAAATCAACGATGAGCAGGTGCGTGGTGCCCTCAGGGATCTCCGGTACCGGCTGGTTGTACTGGACCGGGATGTAGGTCGCCGTGTCCTGGTAGACTCTCCAGGCTGCGTAGGCTGAAGCAAAGCCGTCAGCGTCTGAGTGGTAGAGAACTGTTACTGGTTTCATTTTTCCTCCAAAACTTCGTGTTCGTCAACCAAGTCAAGCCCGTCCACAGCAATGAGTGGATCCACCTCTCTAAGCAGCCCGCACAGAACTTTTGCAGACTGCTCCTCATCTTGTATCTTTGCCCACTCAACTGCGCTGCAAAGGCGAGCAATAACTGCGGCAAAGCTTGGCGCTTGGATATTGTACCCTCGAGACAGAAACTTCCTAACCCGCAGCAATGATCCGCCGGCGTCCTCATTCCGCTTTGGAGAGCAGTACGTCAGCCGTCGAGCGGCCAAATCCGCATAAAAGTCCGAGTGGCAAGTAGATTTCCACTCATCGTTCTCGGACCAGACAACGGCTTGTGCCACAGTAAAATCAAAGGAGTCTGTGCATTCTACAGCACTGGTAAACAACCATCTATGGATGAACTGTACAGGCATCCGAGAACCAGTCAGCACAGTAAAAGCATTTTTTGATGAATGAAACCTTGATCCAGGACGATCTGCGTTCAGCTTGCGACTGGCGGCTTCGAGCTGATCTTTTGTGGCCCCGAACAAATCCACATCGGAAGGTTTTTCTCCTGCGATTGTAGCTCTGATAAACCCTCCACCGAGTAACAACCCTCGCTCCATAATTAGTTTCCGGATATCTTTCGGCAGACGTGTAACAATCAGGCGCAAATCATCCTTCCTCAGTTCACTTGGCATCATCCATCTCCTTGTTGGTTTATGAGCCTGTCGGCCCGGGCTTGTTCAACCTCTGCCGCCCACTCATCCTCGGACAGCGGCTCCTGATCCCTATCCCAGCACCAGTCGATGTAGTCTTCGTATGAGGTGATCATGGTTTATTCCTTTCTCAGGAAAGCAAAAACTTCCTTTTTAGAGACTAGGCACATCGGCCAACTGTTGACAGTCCCAGCACAGATACAGAAATCGTCGGAGCCTTCTGGCAGTGGGTGCTCCAATAGGTCGGAGACATAATAAGATTCGTGTCCGGTAGGGCCCCCGACAAACCGAAGAATATCTCCACGCTCCGTTGTCATGATAAGCATCTCAATGTCCTTATCTGGCAGCGGAATGACCCTCCGGTTGGTATACTTTTGAAAAGTTTTGTCCCAGTCGGCTTTTTCCATTGACCACTTGCTTTTTATTTTCATACTCTCTTCTCCCCGCGCCGTGAGGCGCAATCATTTACAGCACAGTATGGACACAAGCCGGACGGCCTGGCCGGGAAGCGCTCCGACGCCCAGGCATCCTCCATCCTCTGCACTCGGGGTAGGAACTCCTGCCAGACCTTGGGGATCTCCGCCTTGGTGATTGGCTTGATGCCGGTCGTCTGCTGGTGCTTGGTCCAGATGTATTTGCCACCGAACTCCTGCAGGTACGGCCTGACCACTGACAGGGCGGCGGCGCAGACCCGCAGCTGGTCCTCGTCGTCCTTGATCTTGCCTCCCGTTTTCCAGTCGAAGAGATTGACTGAGGACTCCTTAACCTTAGTGACCACTACGTCGAGCTTGGCCCTGAACCAGGCATCCTTGGCGAACCAGCTCACCGGCTTCAGCTGCCGGGTCAGGGCGATCTCAAGCTCAGCCTCGACCTTATGGCCGGAGCGGAGCATAGCCGTCGCATATTTCTCGACGGGCTTCAACGCTTCGATGTCCGGGTGCGGGATGCCTTTCAGGAAAAGCTCTCCTGCTTTGTGGACGCGGTTGCCCCAAATTACGGCCTCGGTGTCTACCCAAGGGATCACGCAGTAGAAGCGGTTGGCGGCGTAGCGCTTGGGGCAGCCACCTGAGCCGTCGAAGTCGTTGAGGGCGGTGTAGCTCCAGCTGAAGGGCTTGCCCTTGGCGTTTAGTGGTTGGGTCATTTTTCCTCCAAATATTTGCTCAACGGAGACGGCGCATTCACCCAGTCTGGGCATGGTTCTACCTCAACAAGTACCTTGTCAAGCATAACAAAGTCCCAAGACAGGATTCCATCTGATGTGTTGAACCATTGCCAGTTATCTGGGAGGTCAGTTGCTTTGGTGATGACCGTGTGCTCCCTGATCAGCTTTATTAATGTATCCCTAGATATGTATGCTTTCATACTCTCCTCCTTAGAAAAATGATGCCCTCGCAGTCAGTTACCCAGCCAGAGTGCGATCCTGCGAGGGCATCGTCCAGCGCACACCTTACTGTGACATGGTTTACAAACTATTGCAAGCAAAAAGTTGCGGGGTTTACCTTTTAAGAATAATACTTCCTGCTTTTTCGATCTTTTTTTATTTCTTTGGGGACAACATCCCCTTCCAACATCTTACGGACTTGACGAACTACTGAGGCGGGTGTGTATTTATAAGCAACAGAAAAATCATCTATCGTCTCAGCAATCTTACATAAAAGATCTTCTCTGTCGTCATCTGTCCACTTTTTGCTGACTCTTGCGGGCATGGCTCCTCCTTTACTTTTCACAGTCCCCGTAGCTCACCGCATATCCACCGGATGACTTCAGCGGCAGGTCCGGGCACCATGCCGGCGCCGTAGCCATGACTTCCTTCATCATTTGCAGACAGTCGTCGGCGCGGTAGAACGGGACGCAGCATACCACTTCGTCGTAGGTCGAGGTCACTACTGAGTATATCTTACCAGCATCGCGTTGCCGCTGCAGTTTCAACCAGCGGTTGATCTCCAGCATCTGGTCAGTAAGGACGATACGGGCCAGCGCCTGAATAATATTTTCAACGGCCTTTCCGCCGTACAGGTACGACCATTCGTTCTTGCGCCTATTGGAGAGGTAGCGAAACTCACCGCTGTCATTGCGTTGCAGTTTATAGTACCTGATTTTCATACCGTTAGGGAGAAGAAACCCTTCGGGGCAGGTAGTGACGAGGTTACGTTTGCCTACCGGAATGGTCTCGCCCCGCACTATTGCGTCGAGCGCTCGCTGTGCCTCACCCCAGAAGTCCACAATCGCTTTGTTGCTCTGCCGGTACTTATCCACTATCTGCTTCACTGCCGCGCAATGCCAGAGGTGGGCTTCCTCGTTAACATTGAGCGGTTTCAACGCCAGTGCTTCGTCTCGCAGGAAGGCGTAACCGGGCTTGTAGCTTCGCTGGTGGCAAAACGTATCGATGTCAGCACCAAGTTTTTCTGATTCCTTAGCTCCGAAGATTATAGAAGGCATCCCCATAAACCCGACCCGCAGGCTCTCCTGGAATTTCGACCAACCCATTCCGTACCCACAATTATGCACCAACAAAGGACCTTTGTCTGTTAAGATTGCGAACCTGTTCCTCGGCCCGGCGAAGGCGATGTCGTAAGTCTGCGTTTTCAACTTCAAGAAGGGCGTACTGCTTTCGTAACTTGGCGAGGGAACCTTTGTTGCTTGCATTCTTGCGTGATGGTACAAATCGAAGATTTCCCGGCTCGTACCCTTTGTCATTGTCTTCTCTATCGAGTTCATAGTGAGCAACATCCCAGTCGGGCAAAGTACACAAGTAAGCAAGAAATTCTTTCCTATCTTCAAGCCAAGGTGTGTACACCTTAATTCCTCTGCCACCGTAGTTATCATACTGTTTATTGCGCGGGTTATGGCATCTTTGAACGCACGCAGATATTCTATTAAGTAGTCGCTCTCTGTGGTATGAGTCCTCAACAATGGAAGCGTAGCCAAAGTAGTTTTTCTTAAAAACTCCGGTAGCTTTTTTTGCACAGTTGTTGCAGCGCGTTGAAAGCCCTCTGCGAAAATTATCCCGTAATATAAAACCCTCCCAGCCGCAAGAGCATCTGCACCACGGGTGCCACCCGTCGGGTCTGTTGTTTGTTCTTTTTGCTCTCCATTCGACGATTGTAAGCTCGCCTTGCTCAAAGCCGACTGGAAAAGGGAACTGCTTGTAAGGACCGACTGCCACTCCTGCCACGAACTTTCCGTCAAGATTTCGTGGTCCGGTGTTATGGTTACTCCGAAAGCCTTCAGACATTCTCGTTCTCCTTTTGGTACGACACCAGCATGAGTGACGAACCTTTCACCGTCCCATACTGTATCCGTTGCTCTTACGGATACTATATCGACCCAGCCTCGGTTAGTCAATACCTTTGTGTCACCACCTAAGCAACCGAGAACAGAGGCCTTGCCAGCAAGCCCCTCAAGCCAGAACTCATCAAGCTTGCGGTTGACTTCATAGCCGAAGATCTTTGTCGCTTGCCGGTTGTAAGGGTCGCCGCCGGCGCGGAACAGATCCAACAGGTCTTCCTGACCAGCAGTGTAAGAGAGCTTTCGGGCCTCGATCTGCCCAAGGTCGCGCACGACGAGAACGTGCTTCTCAGGAGCATTGAGAGAGCGGCGCAGGGCGCCAGAGGTCGGATCACGTGGATCGACCCGGTTCAGGTTGGTCGTGTTCTGTTTATCCCCGCCGCTGTCTCGCCCGGTCCTCGCTCCATAGTAATTATGATACACCGGGAACGCACCGCGCTTGCCAATCTTGAAGAACCGCTTACTCCGGGTTTCCTTGATCGTCGATTTGATCCCCATGCGGGCCTCAACTACAGCCTGGACCTGCTCGTCCGGGTGGTCAAGGAGCATCTTAAACTCCTCGTCGCTCTTGCCAAAGGCGTAGGCCCAAGGGTAGGAGTTTTTCTCCTCTTTCATCCGCACCCGGTCCTCGACCGGCAGCCCTGCAGTTTTGAAGGAAGGCAAGATCCCAAGCGGCGGCTCCCCGGCGTTGTCCGGGTCCACCCTGCCGTCCTTGACTTTCGAAGGGCTGAGTTTTTTCGGTGGGTCCACGCCAAGGGTCAGCAGCAGGGCTGCAAACTGGTCGTTGGAAGCGAGCACGGACTTGTCTGTCGCGCACTTCTTCAGCAACGCCCGCTTGCTCCTGCGCTCACGTTTATACTCCTCAATCAGAATGCCTCGCTCCACCTGCAACACCGGCTCGGTGAATAGGCGGATGGTCAGATCGATCAACCGCAGCTCTGACGGTGGAAAGTTTCGCTTCATCGCATCAAAGGCGTCGGAGGTCATCTCCACGTCGTTGCAGCAGTAGCCGCCGAGTATGCGTTGCTGCTCGTCGGCCAGATCCCAGAGATTGATGAAGTTGACCAGCTCATGCCCTTTCTCACCGAGATGCAGCAGGCGGGCGATGTTGGCTAGGCTTACTGACTCGTGCGGGTAGAGGGCGCGGGCCATGCTCAGGGTGCAGCCCCAGAACGCCGGTTTGATCCCTGCCCGCCAGGAGAGTATGGCACCATCAAAGTGAGTGTGATGGCAGACGACGAACGATTCCTGCCAGGGGTGAGTCTTCAGGAAGTGCAGGAGGTCGTCGCGTTTGTAGATATAAAACGCTCGCTCACGCTCTATTTTGACCCCCAAGCCGTGGACTTTGAAGAGAGGATGACGGACATACTCTTCCGTTGTCATCTTTGATAGGGTGATATTCTCCTGCGTCGCTGGGTGCTTGCCGTAGGCGGTTTCCCAATCAAGGACTACTTTGATCATCCCCTCCCCTCCCGCCCCACCACGTGGTGGTGGAGCTTCAGAAGTTTGGTCATGTTCTCCGGCTTCGGTCCGCCAGCACCCGACTCCCAGAGTTGCCAGACACTGACGGAGACCCCGAGGATCTTGGCCATGTCCTGCTGGGTCCGCCCGAGGGTGGTGCGAATGAATTTGATCTGTTCGGGGGTCATGTGCGAGGCTCCCAGAGTCTGCGGGCGGACTTCTCCACGCGCTGGAGGATGGTTTTAAGGTCTTTGCGTCGGGCAAAAGGCGGCATGGTAAGTGTGAAATTCGTACCTTCAAGGGCGATAGTCCTGCCATGTCCGAGGTATGCGTTCTGTATGGCGCTGGCCATGTTCTGTCTGTTGTTTACAATCTGCATTCTCTACCTCCCCAACCAAGCAAAAATTCCACAGATAAACCCAGCCCAGGCGATGGTGAAACAGAACCAGGCGAGTTTTTCTTTTGTTGACAGGCCGTCGAGCGGGGTGTCTTCGTCGTAGGTTTTCATTTTACTCGTCCTCCTCTTCTCGCAGTTTCTCCAGGAATGCTGGAAACTGGCTTACTTTATCCTCAAAAACAGGTTTTTTATATCCCTCTACTGTTAGCGTGGGCTCAATGTCTCCGGTCTCGCCGGAAATAACGTAGACATACTCTTCCCAACAGTCCCTGGTACCTGGTGGCAATATCGCCACATCTCCCGGCTCAGTTTTGAAGTGAGCAATAACCTGGGCAGCCAGACAGCCCATACCGTTGGCGAATTTCGGCGGCTCTTTCCCGCTTATGCCGTTTACGATCTTCATGCCTGTCAGGAACTTAGCGAGATCCTTACCGTGCCCCTCTGGATATCCGTCGTAGTGCTTGTACATAACGGCTATCTCTTTTCCGCTGTCTTTGAAAATTGTCAGGCTACGTGTGCTCATGGTGACCTCCTTAAAGTAGTGGTTAATGTGACTCAGTTTACAGTTTATCGGTCGCCGCTGCAAGATAAAGTTAATTCAAACGTCCCAGCGGCAGGAATTTTCCATAAGTTTGCACTCCTGTCTTTACCTGACAGCGCGGCCCACTCAGCACTGCCGGCGTTTTTAGCCGCCTCGCCGGTGAGGGAGAACCCTCTTTTGGCAGGAGGGGCGAGGAGGGTCGAGCTGTCCCAGCCCATCCGGGCCATGCGCTGCACCAGGCTGGCACCGCTCGCTAGGCCGATGAGGACCGCCAGGTCGCCCGAGGTGTAGCTCTTGCCGTCATCACAGTCAAGCTCGTAGGTCTTCTGGCCGGAGGGCAGGGTGATACGGCGGGGTGGGCGGATGACACGGGTTGGCTTAATACTGGGCGTTGTCATAAGTCACATTCATCTCGGTCTGGTGCTGGGTGAGTTTGTCTATGGCCTTCGGCAGGGTGCGGATGAAAGCGAAGGACATGGCGGCTATCAGGGACGCGGCTGCAGCGTAGAGGAGTAGGGATTTCATAGGTCAACCCTCCATCCAGCCAGACGGAGACGCAAACTTATCGGAAATAATCTCGACAAGATCCTCAGCCTCTGCCAGTGTGGAGCATTCCGCTAGTTCTACCGGCTCGCCTTCGTTGCCGTAGTCGTCATCCTCCTCATCGCAACGCTCAATAGAAACCCATACTTTGTATGTTACGTATTTGCTCATTTTATCCTCCTTACCAAGTTTTAATATCTTCAACGTGACCGTTGCAGACAAAGACGATGAAAAAGTCTTCGGGGCGGCTCGGGTCCGTGTCGTCGGGGTCGGTGAGTTCCTTAACAGCATCCTCCTGGCCTCTCAGTTGCGCCTGCTCGACGTTCTCAGCTTCTACCCAGGCACAATATGAGTCGTGCCCGTAAGCGCTGGACAGGTAGTCAGGTGTGATCATCAGGACCGTGTATGGCTGGAGCTTCGCTTGCTGATGAGGGGCTTGCTTTGCTTCGAGTGCGTCCAGTAACTTGTCAACGTCTGCGTCGGTGTAGGTCATATCTTTTTCCTCCTCTGGTTTATCCTCATCCTGCCACGGCACGGTGCCGTGCGTCCTTAGCTGCTCGAATATGTCTGCTACTGTTGAGGGTTTGGGCATGGATCAGTCCTCGTTAGCGTAGCGATTATACAGCCAGCCTCGGTAGCCTTGCCGGGTGTCGCCGTTGCGTACCTCATAAATCCAGTCCTCAAGTGGATAGTTCCTGTCCTCGTTCCAAGGTGAGCTGGCGAATACCTCATTAAGTCTGTTCTCAATTTCTTCGTGTGTCATGGTTTTACCCTCCTGTTTAATTTTTGTCTGTGCTGCCTCGCCGCCGAGGAGGGCGCGTGTCCCTCCCCAGGAGCCGGGCGGCTCAAGCGTCTTCAGGGTCGTGTTCAATAACGATTGCACCAGTGGCGTAGGAGATATAGAAAGCATTTATCTCTTTCCCGTTGCCGTCCACAATTACGAAGTTTTCCGGTGCGTCTGCGGCTATCTCATCTACCAATGCTTTAAGGTCGTCGGTGTTCATGATTTTTCTCCTGTGCGATTTTTAAGAGTTAGCTTCTGAACAGGTAAGTTTTGCCCTGGTATTCACAGGTAGAGTAATCGCTTTCCAGGTCGTCAACGGCGGCTTCCCAGTCGATATAGTCGAAAGGCCATGCTGCGTCCCTTATGGCGTTGCCGTGCAAGTCTTCCGCCAGGTCTCGGGCGTAGTCGGCAAAGCCGTCAGCCGGTATCAGTGACTCGCCGTGCATCCACTCCCTACCGACTTCGGACTCAAGGGCGTTGAGTTCGTCGAGTTCTTCCTGATATTCGGATTGCCAGTCGGAGAGGGCTTTCTCTGCCTCCTGGTGCTCGTAGCTGAATCCTTGGGCGTCGGGGCCGTTACTCAGCTTCATAATCCTCTTGCGCGTCGCTGACGGCATCCTGGAGGCTTTCCAGCTCGCTTTGAAGTTCGCACTGTCTCTTGTAAAGGTCTCTGGTGTCGATGATGTTCATGGTTTGGGCTCCTGTTGTTCGGATTTGAGTTGCGCGACCATGCCCCGCAGAGTGTGAAGCATATGTTTCGGGATCGCGGTCTGGTTACGCTCCCAGCGGTTCCAGGTGATCCGGGAGACACCAAGAAGGGCGGAGGCTTTTTCCTGGGTCAGGTGGAAGGCTTGGCGGAAGGCCGTCAGGTGCGCGGGAGTTGCGCGGGGTTCAAGTTTAATCTTTGGCAGGTCAATAGATGCTTTCATGTCCATAAACTCCTCTACGGCCCAAGGTATTGCGGTGCGGCCTGATTCATAATTACGCCAGATGGTGACAGGGCGATGGAATTGCGCGGCGGCGTGTTTTATTGTCCAGCCGATTCCTTCTCTTATTTGCTTCAATTCTTGCGGTTCCATGGTTTTTCCTCCTTATGTATCAATAATATACTGGTTTAGAGGCAATTGTCAAGCGGTTTACTTTTGAAATGTATGATTTTTTTATTTTTGTAGTGGTTCCCAGTAGATAGGTGGGAAGACTAGAAAAATCATTGTTAAAAAAGAAAATCATACTCTGACTTAATGTTTTTTTGCCACTTTATGTTACATTGGTACGGGGTTGCGGTTGCTGCCACTGTCAGGCAAATGTAACATAAAGTGGTAAGTTTGCGCTTGCGTAGGCAGTGTTTATCTATTTATTTACTATATATATATATATTATTTAATAAGTATAATATAAGGGGTACGATTTTATTCGATTTTCTTCACTTGGCTGGAACTTGGCTCTGCCACAATGTGGTGGAGAAAATACCTTCTTTTTGTAAACTATGCAACAGAAAAACGCTGTTTTCGCCTGATTTTTCCATATTTGACCTCCTGCAAATCAAATTCTTACCACTAAATGTTACACTAAAACCTGCGGAAATCGCGTTTTTCCTGCTCCATCTCCTCCGGCTTTTCTCTCCTTTTTCCTGTAACATTTAGTGGTAAGATTTATTTTGGTTTACATTTTTTCAGTAAAACACCAAAATTTTTTCAGATAAAAATCATCTCAGACGTGGCCCGATCCGCACTTTCCTAACTCAATTCTGCTCCCTCGCTAGTGTTTGACCTCCTAGCGGCAGTATAGTTTTGTTACTTTTTATGTATCAGAATGTTACTACAGATGTATACTCCTGTTACATCCTTTGTAACAATTCACTACTCAAAACATGCAGGTCTTTGGTTTTTAGGTCTTCGGGCCTGCATGTTTTAGGTATCAAATTGTTACTTGCTCCCCTCCTCCAGCCCTTTCAGGTATGCCTGCATTGCCGTCATAAGCCGTCCCTTTGTCGTGTAGCCTGTATAAAGTACGGTTCGCACTCCTCCGCCTTCATTGCTCATCTGCTCCAGGCATACTCCGCCATAGGCCCAGCTCAGATGATAACAACCAGGGTTCGCCTGATAGGTTCCGTCTTTCCTGGTGTATGTGGTCTCAGGATTGCCGGTTACTTTGTTGATCCGGGCCACAACCATTTCAAGGTCTTTCTTAGTTACTCGCTGCATAATATTCCCCTCTTTAATTTTTGATTTTAACACAAGGCCCGGCGAACCGGGGCATGCTGGTTTGCTTTTCCATTATTTTACATGTATTACTACGTGTCCAGCTTTTGCGGCTTTATACATCGGGCGGTCGGTTGTGTTGGCGTGCAAAGAAAATTTCCCAGTGTCTTTGTTTATCATTCCCCATACAACACGGAATGGTTGCCACCTTTTCATATTAGCTATTGCTAGTCTTTCTTCGTTCGTCATTTCCATCATATCACCTCAAAAATGTAAAAGTGAACAACCTGCAACCGAGCCGAAATACTCAACCGATAATACCCAGGTTCGGATAACAACTTAGAGAGCGCTTGCCGCATAAGGTTTGTTCTCATGATTTAATCCTCCGCAGTCTGCAATACATTCCAGGTCCGGGGCCGCGACCAACTAATTTCGTGCCGTCTGACATCTCTGCATTGAATGACATTTGATTTTTGCAGTATCCAAAGTCTACAGTGTGATAGCCTATGATTTTTGCCAGGGTTTCGCCGGGCCAAGAGGTTACGCTTTTACAATCACTCGACACATAAGCAGTCAGTTTTCCATGCTTTTGTAGGTAGTTAATGTCCTGCTTAACACAGCATTTATAGCAGGACGTTTTACCTGTTTCGGAGTTAGTGCCGTATCCGCTTGTATGCTCGGAATGCTCGCTTTCAAGATGACCACAGTCACACATTATCAGTCCTTTAATTGTTTTCATTTCATCACCTCAAGAGCTAAGGTTATTGGTTCAATAAGCGCGGACACTTTGATAATTGCCAGGTGTCCGGCATAGATTAGAATGGCTAAGAGTATGCAGACTAGGGCTTTCATAATTACACCGCACAGTAACGGCAAAGGGTTATTCTTGTATCTGATGGTTTCATAGTTGTCAGATGTTCCTTGTCTATTCTGCATCCACAAACGCCACACTTAACATTTGAATAAAGGTGTCTGGTTTTCGGTATTCTTTTCTTGGTTTTCATCTTCTCCGCCTTTGCCGGGATATCCCGCCCGGTTCGGGAGTTTGAGGTTATTTAATTTCGCCTATCAGTTCAATGTTGAGTGCTTTGCAGGTTTCCCTTGCTTCTTTCTTTGTCCAAGACCAAGGAACTACAACATCGTTTCCCTTTTCGTCTACTATCCGCCAGCAGTTCCGCCAGTAAATCCGTTTAGCCGTTCTCATTTCGTTTATGTCTCGCTTTAGATATGCTTTTCTCATAATGTCCATCTCCTTAAGTTGAGTTATTCTCAATCAATCTCTATAATTAATCTTATTCGATGTAACATAATGATGCAAGGGAAAAGTGACAGGGTTTACTCTTTTAATTCGTTGCTCGGTTTACAATGATATTGGGTTTACTCAGGAGATAGGGTTTACTTTCTCAGATCGGTTGCACAGGTATACTTGCCAGGTCGCTGCGCCTGGTTCGGATCAGATCAGGGAATTTCATTTGACAATGCAGGGGCGCCGGGCGCATAGGGGTAGGGGCCTCCGTGATATCGGGGAAGGGGTCGATGGGGGCTGGGCGGGAGGGTAGGGCGTCTTCAATTCATACCTTCTGACACGAACCCCTTAGATTTTAGTAAAAACACGTAAACCCCCGTACTTACTACAAAAATCTCCCTACCAAAAATATAACCCCCCGTTTTTATTGCAAATTTCCGTAAACCCAGCCACATCCCAAGAACCCTCACAAATAAATCCCTCAACCAGTATCATCCTGTTACTTTTCTCTTGCAATTTCTCCGCAAACACGCTACCACCTTTAGTATGAACCTGACAAGCCATCACACCTTGCTCGAAGACGACCTC
>Ga0209318_1000262_pt1 | contig 54383 bp, 46 predicted proteins | sample RifGroE1_FD_183999 | JGI IMG/M metagenome (GOLD analysis project Ga0209318, IMG submission 183999) | Groundwater microbial communities from Rifle, Colorado, USA - Groundwater E1 (SPAdes) (version 2) | ecosystem: Environmental > Aquatic > Deep subsurface > Groundwater | place: Rifle, Colorado... | reverse complement strand
CTAAATTAATATAATTTATCGATTAGTTATTTTTATTTTAGTCTGTTTTATTATTTATTTTGTCCTGGTTAAGCATTTTTGTAACATTTTTTAGAAAAACAGATAACGCCCGATTAACCCGTGAGGCGTAATTGGCGCATTTTTTGCCTTGAGTGCTAACGAAAGCAAAAAGTGTGACATAGCCGAGTCGGGTTCAATCGGTTGTTATATTGCTGTTTAATATTTTATCTAATATGCGAAATCTATTTCAATATATTCTTCACTCACAATTTTATGAACCAAAGTTTCTAATTGTTCTTGAAGAGAAAATATTTCAAGATTAAGTTGAAAAATACCTAATTTACGATTTCTTATTTTCTCTATTTCTAAATAATTTTCAATATTTAAATTTTTATTTTTCTCAAGTGATTTATAATAGAGGTTTACGATTTCTTTTTGTTTGGAATCAGGAAAATTAGGAAATTTTAGAAAAGCAAAATCCAAAGATTTCATTTCTTTCATTTTAGACCCAATAGAAATACAACCGCATAATTTTCTATAAAGCTTTGAGTTCAATAAACAAATAATGAATAATTTTTCAAATTTTGAATAATCCTTAATTTGATATAAACCTTGATTGTGTTGTCCTAAACCAAAACTATTGACTTCATAAAAACATGTAATACCAACATATTCGCCCTTTTTGCCTTTTGATGTTCTATTTATAATTAGAATACAATCTTTTGATAAATTGTTTTTAGAATCCATATTAATAGTTGCCGATGGTTGATAATTACCCTGATCGGTAATTAAGGTTGGAGTTACCCATTTATATTTTTTATTTTGAGGATCAAATACTCTAACTTTAGGAGTTGATCCGCTTTTGAATTTATCAAGTGGTATTTGAAAAATACCTCCTTCATAATTCCGAATTAGAAAATCAATTTCTTTAAAATTTCTTTCATATAGTCCTGTATCAAGCCTTGTTTCTTCTCTTATCTCACTAATTTTCGGATATCTATAACTAAAACTTCCTGCTTTTTGTTTTTCTTTTAGCTCTTTTTCTATCAGTTCATCGATTTGTTTATTTTTTAGTTTGATTTGTTCTTCTTTATCGATTATGTTTTGCACTATGTTAGAAATATGATTCTCTACTTTTTCTGGATTTTGATGGTTGGTATTGGTTGGAAATGGGATTTTTAATTTATCAAAACTATCCTTATCCATTCTTGGGTACATTGAAGCATTTAGAATTAAATTTGTTTGTTCTATAAAAAAACCAGTTCTTAAAATTCCAAATAAATAATATTTATTAATATCTTTTTTTAATTCTCTTAAAACTATTAGTGCTTTTGAGGCCACTAAATATTGATCTTTTTGATTTATAATACCAATCCCACCAAGATAAGTTCTTACGGTTGAAATTAAAATATCATCTTTTTCTAATTGAAAAACTGAATCAGTAGAAATATCTATTGATTTTTTAAGAGTAGGCTCAATATAGCCTGTCGTTGTGTTTATGCTTCCAATTTCTACATAGTTAAAATATTTTTTTTGATTTGTTAAACTTACGCTTTTTTTTGAAATCTTTATTAAATTTACTAGATAATCAAAGTTTGAATTTATTTGAATATTATTATGTCTAGATGCTGAGAAAATATAATCATTTTTGATTATCTCGCTTTTCTTTACAGATTTTGGTTTAATAATATAACTTCTCATAGTTTAATCCATTTGTGATAAATGAAAGGCGTTTTTTATTTCTTCTTCTTGCCTTTGTAAAAATTCTTTCCATTCTCTTTGCATCGCCGAAAAATCTTCGTTTAGTTTTCCTGTTTTCTCAAAAGTTTCTTCATTAATGATATATTGCGGAGCAAAATGAACCGATCTTTTAACTGTTTTAACTTCATAACCGATATTTACAATATCCTTTACAAAAACTTCATAATCCGCACACAGTAAATATTGCTCGTTTCTATTAGGTTTGTAGGCGATAATAACAGTTGTTGCAACTCCTGTTTCTCCAAAAGTATTACTTGGCAAATCAAAAGTTCCTACAATCCTCATTTTTGATAAAAACCATTTACGAATATTTTGCCATTCTTTGATGCTTGCAATTGAGTTTGAAAGAACGATTGCCATTCTTCCACCATCTTCAAGGCATTTGTAGGCATTTTCTAAAAATAAAACTCCCATATCCATAGAATTTGGATAATTTTTATTTCCTTTGCTGTCAAGATCAGATTTTTCTTTAAAGGTTTCGTAGAGTTCTATTGTTTCTTTCGGTAAATCCCATTTTCCGTTAGCCCCGGTTTTAAGGTCTCGTCCCTTTCCAAAAGGTGGATTAGTGGCTATCATCTTAAACTTTTTTAAGTCTTTATTTGAATCAGAAAGGTGATTCCATGTTTCTGAGTTATAATTTTGGGTTGTGAATTCACCTTCTTTTAAAACAGTTATTCCATCTTGCAAAAGTTTTTGTGAAAGTGAGTTCATTTGCTCTAATATAGCCCCGCCATCTCCATTTAAAACCAAATTTAATTCTGCAAGTTTTAAATTACTTCCTTCAATATCAAAACCGTAGTAATGCTCTCCTGTTTGAAAAAAATCTTCTTTTTTTAATGCTTCTTTGTTAGCATGACGAAAAGCCATAGCTGGAAAATCACAAATACCGCAACAAGGATCACAAAGCTCTTCTCCCTTGATTGGGTTTAAAAGTTTTATCATATTTTTAACAACTGGTATAGGAGTAAAAAACTGTCCTTTGTCAGCTTTCTGTTGTTCGCTTCCAAAATTATTAAAAATAATTTGATTAAAACTTTCGTTTTTAGCTTTCAGAATTGCTCTTTGTTGAAATGTCTCAACTAATGCGACAAGAAATTTTTCATCATTACTTTTTGATGGTCTAAACTCGCTATCATAAGTAAAAAGCCTTTTTTCTCTACCTAGTACCTTTGGATATTCTTTTTGAGCTTCCTTATAAAGGTTATTTATTCTTTCACGAAAACTTTTTTCGGCAAGTCCGTCTTTTCTTTTTTCTTCTGATACAATATAGAATTGCAAATAAGTCTTATCTCTTTTACTTCGCTTTTCATCAAAAACTTTAAGAGTCAAGAATTCAACAATCATCTCACGAAGAGGACTTTCCGGGCGGATACTATCATTTGCTCTTTTAAGGGAGTTCATTAAATCATTAAAATTTGCCTCATCTATTGCATCCAGAGAATCAAGTTTTAGTTTGGCAAGATCAGAAATACTTTCATTGTTTTCAATAAAATCTTGTTGACTCGGAAGTTCTATAAGTAAGTCTCTTTTCTCTAAATTCCAACCAATTATGCCATCTTGCTGTAATTCATTAGTTTCGTTAAATCTTCTAATTTCAGAGTTTCCAATTTTCTTGAAGATTAATATATCTGATTGATCATCAAAATATACTCCAAAGATTCTATCTTGTGAAGTATTCAGCTCCATTGCTGAACGAAGCTGATTTTCAATGGCGCTTTCTACAGATTTATTATTTTTCTTTGTTTCAAATATCACTAATACATTTTTACGTATTTTTGCAAAATTTTTACTTGCCTTTGCCTGCGCATAATCATGAAACCAGTCTTTATTTTTGAAAACAACGATATCAGGATTGAGACTTTTACCTCCATTTCCTTTTGGAAAACCAAATTCAACACAAATATACTCTTTATTATACATTCCTGAGTTTACTAAACTCCAAACAAATCTAGCTCTTATATACTCTTCGCTATAATTTCCTTTTGCATCTTTTGCTTTTGCAGAGGAACAAAAAGAACTAACGCCTATATTGTTTTTATACCAATCTTTATCTATTATTTCCAAATTTGGAAATTTGATATCGAATTCTTTAAAAAAAATTGATAAATTATCGCTCATATAATCCGCCATTATTTTAACTTAATTAACTATATCATAATTTTTTTTAATAGTTAAACCATATTTTCTCTTAATTAAAAAGGATTGTTCCTTCCTATATTATTTTATTTCAAAATTCTTAGCAATATAACGCCCGATTAACCCGTGAGGCGTAATTGGCGCATAAATTGCTTTTTCAGCCCAGTTCGTTGTGATTAACAAGAAATCTTCCAGTTTAACACAAAATTAGAACCTATAAAAAACATTTCAGCAATTTGTGTGACAATAGCCGAGTCGGCGTTAAATCGGTTGTTAGCCACAAAATTATTATATTACATTTCCACAATGTGGACATATTTTTTTATTATTTTTATTCGTTACTTCAGAAATAAAACCGGAACTAATTATACCTGTTGGAAGAGCAACTAAACCAATTCCAAGAATTGCAATTATTCCACTTAATATTTTACCCAATGCTGTTATCGGGTAAACATCTCCATATCCTACAGTTGTTAATGTAGCAACTGCCCACCAAACTGAAGCAACTATATTTGGAAATTTATCTGGTTGTGCTGTATTTTCAACATAATACATTATTGATGATGAAAATATTATTAATATTGTCATTACAAATATTGTTGTGAAAAGTTTTTCTTTTTCATTTTTTAATACTTTTCCAATAACTTGCATAGCATCGTTATATCTATTTAATTTAAATATTCTAAATAATCTGAATAAACGCAACATTCTTAAAAAACGCAAATCAAATGGTATTATTAATGGTAAATAAAAAGGTAATATTGCAAATAAATCGATAATTGCCAAAAATGAGAACATATATCTAAAATATGGAAATCTACTATTTTCATATTTATATTTTGAAGTCATTAATCTCAATACATATTCTATTGTAAATATTATAACTGATACAATCTCAAATCCATTCAATATTTTTTCTGCCGTTGCGGATAAATTATTAAATGAAGAGACAATTACAGAAACGACATTAAGTACAATTAAACTAATTAATAACCAATCAATTATTTTTGCTAATTTATTTTTATCTTCCGTAATTTCAAGAATATTGTATATTTTTTTCAGCATTGTATGTACCTCATTTAAAATTTACTTTCTTAGAAATATCTTTGATATCCAACCATGAGTACTATTATCTAGTTCAACATTTGCCCAATCACCCTCGATTTTAATTATTTTTACTGATGAATCTTTAAGTAGTACTTTAATTATTTCATATTTTTTTCCAGATCCTTTTCTTAGATTAGCATTTTGAGTTACATACGCATATTTTCCCGCATCTTCATTTGTAAAGGTTGAATTGTAATAAGATGTATTAGCTTTAATTGAGTTTCCATTATAGGTATTAGTTGAACCTCCATTATGTGTATGATAAGTTCCTGTTTTCCGATTCCAATGACCACCATTAGCATCAGTTTTTCCACTATGTGAGTAACTTAATATTAGAATGAATGAAATATAAAAACTTATTATTGCAATCTTTTTCATTGTTTTTCCGTATTATTTAATATTTTTGCCCGAAAGGGTCTGGCTAACGCCCGATTAACCCGTGAGGCGTAATTGGCGCATAAATTGCTTATTCACCCCGGTTCTTAGTGATTAACAAGAAATCTTCCGGTTAAACCAAAAATTTGAACATTTAATAACCAGTTTAGCAATTTGTGTGACAATAGCCGAGTCGGTGTTAAATCGGTTGTTAGACGATTTATTATTTTCTTACTAAGAATCTATTCTTGATTCTTATATTCTTTAATTGGTTTAATGCAGTACCATTTTCAGAAATCGGCTAAATACTATTATTTCTTGCTCGATTTCCTGTGTTTTCAATATGAATTATCGCTTTTTTAATTGTATCAATTAAGTCTTCATAAAGTACAGTTTTAAGTTTATCAGATATAATATTTTTCTTATCAGAACAAAAAAAAGATTTTAACTGTTCTAAATATTCAATTTGATCATTAAGAACTTTTCCAGCATTAGATATGTTTAATACTTCTTCATAAATAACTCTAATTAATAAGTTAATTGATTTATTTGATAGTTTACTAAATCTTTCAAACAATTTATATTCTATTATTTTTTTAAAAAGATCTTTTTTATCTGTATTTCTGTATATTTTTGCAAATGATTCAATATCATCTTTTAATATAGAAGTAATAAATCTATCATATGTATCATGATCTTTTTCTTTATAATATTTAATGTGAATTTCATTTATTTTTTTCTCTATAACATTCCTTGTTAATGAATATGATTCCTTATAATTATATTCATTAACAAGTTCCTTAATTTGTTCCTCGTTTTTATCAATAAAATTAAGTAATAAGGTTTCAAAAGCAGAAATATTGTATTCTAAACCAATTTTATTATTTAATTCAATAACTACTGAATAAATATTCGAAATGTCAGAAACTTTATATTTATTATCTTTAATGAATTGCTCAATCATATTCACTTTTCTTTTTAAATCATCAATTTCATAATAATAATAATAATCTCTTATTTCATTGATTAATTCATATTGAGGTTCAATATTATTTTTTTTTATTTCTTTAATAAATTCTTTCTCGTCAAAATATCCTTCTACTATATAATTAATGATTACTTCTGGCAAATCGAATGGATGTTCAATTTTATTATTTTTTTCATAAAAAAGAGTATACCACTCTTTCTGAGTATCACTGGCTGTAACACTTTTGATAAGTTTATCAAGCGAATAAGTTTTATTAATACCAATTATTTTATTAATTTCATTATCCGGTATCTTTCCATTTTTATATTCGTTACAAAAAACTACAATTGAATAAAAATAATCTTCAATATTGTAATAATCTTCTTTATTTGTGATTTTTGAATACTCATTAAGTAGTTTTTCATACACATCAAGAGCAAAAATTATTGATCTCAAATTTGGTTGCGTTTCATCATCCGAAAAGATATCAAGAAGTGTATTAACTAATCTTTCATTATATAACGAATTTTTATTTAGTAAATATTCGAATATTGATTTTTTATTTATTTCAAATTTTAAAGTTCTTCTTATGTATTTTTCTTTCTCACTTTTATATGAGTTGCATTCTATTTTTGATTCATCCGAAATAAAAATAACTTTAATATTTTTTTCAATTAATTTACTATATATTTGCCCTAGCAGGTCTGTATAATCTATTTTTTCAGATTTTCGCTCTAAATCATCAAATATTATGAGAAATTTTGAATTTTTCATTTTTTTAAACAGAGATTCAATTGTTTTATCTTTAAAGTTTTTTATAACGCTTAAGAAAATATTAAAACTCTTATCATCTATATTTTCCAAAATATCAAATGTATTTTGTACTAAATCTTCATTTTCAGGGTTAATTTTACCAAAACTTATAATAGAAAAATAAATTGATCTTATTACTTTATTAATATCTTCAGCACCATTAAGAGAATAATATATTATTTTGTGTTCTTTGTTTATCTCTTTATTTTTTAATATATCATTTTTAATAAAATGAGTTTTCCCTGCCCCCCACGAGCCTGTCATTAAATATGCATAATCAGAATTAGTGCATAGCAAATATTCTTTAATTATTTGTTCTATTATAGCAGACAATTATAACTCCTATTTTACACGCGCGATAGCGTCCGTCTAACAATTCTTATACGGAATCCACCGTATAAAAAAAATTATAAAAATTTCACAAAATCATAACATAAAAAACAAAAAAATCAAATAAATAGTAATGAGATTTCCACATAACACATTTCTATGTCTTATTATGTGGAATCCGTAAAAAAAGGAGAAAAAAATATGAAGTTTTTAGAGTTTGTAGAAAGACGGTTGCATTATCCGCCCCAGGAAGCACTCTTCCTTAACAACTGGGCAGAAATGTTCTATAAATATGCAGAAAGAAATAAGAGAGATATTACATCACACGCAACACTAGAATATTATCTCAATTCATTAGCGGATAAAAAAGAGCCATGGCAAATCAATCAGGCTGAAACAGCAATACAATTTTATATTCAGTATACAAAAGAAATAAAAAGCAATTCCGTCGAAAAAATAAATGACTGGACACAGGCATACGAAGAGTTTTCAAGAATATCAAAAATAAAACACCTTTCATCCAGTACGATTAAATCATATAGAGTATGGATCAGAAATTTTATTACATTCAACAACATCATACCACCTGATGAATTATCATCTGATAACGTAAGAGACTACCTCGCATTTCTCGCTATAAAACAGAAAGTATCGTCATCAACTCAAAATCAGGCATTCAGTGCATTGCTATTTTTATATAGAAATATTCTAAACATACCTATTGAAGATATTGCAAATTCACACAGAGCAAAACAAAGCCATTTCTTGCCTGTTGTGTTATCAAAAGAAGAAATCAAAACAATTTTCAATCATTTAAATGGCGAGAATAAATTAATGGCATCAATAATTTATGGCGGTGGACTTCGACTAAATGAATGTATAACTCTCAGAATTAAAGATATTGATTTTGAACGTAGCGTTATTAATATAAATGCTTCAAAAGGTGACAAAAGCAGAGCAACTATACTATCAGAATCACTCATATCCGATATTAAAAAGCATATAGAAAATACAAAAAAATATTACTTAAAAGACCGTCAGCAAAATATACCGGGAGTTATGCTACCGAAAGCATTAGTCCGTAAATATCCAAATGCTTCAAAAGAGTGGCGTTGGTTCTGGCTTTTTCCTGCAAAATCAGTATCCGTCGATAAGGAAGAAAACTGTATCCGGCGCTATCACATAAGCCCGTCTACACTTCAAAAAGCATTTAAGCAGGCGCTGGATAAATCAGGTATAACCAAAGCGGCAAGTGTGCATACGCTTCGTCATAGTTTTGCCACTCATTTGCTTGAAAGTTCGTATGACATCAGAACTATACAAGAGCTTCTCGGGCATTCAAATCTTGAAACTACAATGATTTATACTCATGTTGCAAGTAAGAATAAACTCGGGGTGAAAAGTCCGCTTGATAATTAAATACAAATCTTCGGCAATCATATAACCGCTTTCCTCAAGAGCAAAGCTCATTTCCTTTATCCGGACAATTTTAGTGTGGACGCTTATAATTTTCTATTGACCTTTGTGATTTTACCATGTATATTCAAAGGGAGGGTTTGAAAATGCATGGTATTAAACGATCATATTGCGATCTTATTCAAAGATATTGCTCTTATTTTCCAATTGTTGCACTTGTCGGGGTGAGGCAATGCGGAAAAACAACTCTTTTAAAAACTCTTGATGAAGAGTGGAAATTATTTGATCTTGAAAAAATATCTGACTACAATTATATATCTCTTGATCCTGATCTTTTTTTACGGTTAAATAACAACAAAATTGCCATCGACGAAGCACAACTGTTACCATCTCTTTTTTCTGCATTACGAGTAGCGGTTGATAATGATAGAAATAAATACGGCAGATACATTATTACCGGTTCAAGCTCGCCTGAACTTATTCAGTCAATTTCAGAAACCCTTGCAGGAAGAATTGGTATAATCGAAGTTTCCCCGCTTTTACTTTCAGAAACCATCATTAATTCTCCTGCTAACTTATATTCTCTCATAAATGATCCTTCGCTAATCAAGGATACGTTATTATTTAAACAAACCGCTGATCTTGAAATGATACATCACTATTGGTTAAAAGGTGGATATCCTGAGCCTTTTATTCGTAACGATAGTGGTTTTTACGATCATTGGAAAGAAAACTATATCAATACCTATGTTGAAAGAGATATTTCCCGACTTTTTCCGTCTCTTAACCGGATGCGATTTAAACAGTTTATTCAAACCCTTGCATATTATTCCGGTACAGTAATAAATTATAGCGATATCGCCCGATCTCTTCAAGTGTCTCAACCAACAGTCAGAGAATATTTTAAAATTGCACATGGAACCTTTATATGGAGAGAAATTCTACCTTATGATAAAAATACAGAAAAAAGAATAACAAAACATCCTAAAGGATATGTAAGAGATTCCGGAATTCTTCATCATCTTTTGAGAATAAATAATCTCAGTCAACTTTTGACTCATCCAAAAATGGGTTTATCGTTTGAATCTATGGTTATCGAAGAAATTATAAGAAATCTTAATGCACGTGGTGTTATTTTTGATTATTATTATTACCGAACTTCTAATGGAGGCGAAATTGATCTTATACTGGAAGGTACTTTCGGTATAATTCCTATTGAAATTAAATATTCGCAACACATTGGTAAAAAGGATATAATAACGCTCAAAGAATTTGTTAAAGTTAACGATTGTCCGATTGGTATTGTTGTTAATAACGGAGAAAAAGTAGTGTTTCTTGATGAAAAAATAATATGCATACCATTCGGTTTTTGTTTATAGACTTTCAAATGACTAAACTTTCACGATGTAAGTTATTTACAATACCGGTATATGATAATTGCATTCTTATAAAATAATTTAATATCATTTGACTTATCCATATATTATCATTATAATGATAATATATGGAGGTTTATATGCCAATAATTCGCCCGATTTCTGATCTTCGTAATAATTTTACCAGTATTTCTGAGGCCGTACACAGTTATAATGAACCTGTTTTTCTTACAAAAAATGGCCTTGGTGATATGGTTGTTATGTCTCTTGATTATTATGAAAAACAACTTGCACGAATTGAGCTTTACCAGAAACTTAATGAAGCCCGTGAGGAGATTCTAAATGGTGCTAAAGGGAAAGATGCACGTACTTTTGTAAGAGAGTTAATGACTAAATGACAGTAAAGAAATACAAAATAAACATTTACCCGAGTGCTGAAAAAGACTTACTGGAAATTAAAGAGTACTTTGTAAATAAGCTGAAAACTTCTCCCAATAATTTATTCCAAAAATTTTATGACAGCCTGGATCTATTAGAATTTAATCCTACTATACATTCTTTAGTAAAAGATACATATTTAAATCAACTTGGATATAGAATGTATCCCATAGATAATTTTTTAGTTTTTTATGTAATTGTAAACGATGAAATACAAATACATCGCTTCCTCTATGGTAAACGCGATTATTTGCTTATCTTATAATAATATCCCCCGGCATCATAAACACCGGGGCAAAAATCACATTACTTCACTCGAACCGGTATTTGAATCTCAGTTAACCACTCCGTTTCACTTTCTTTATTCCAGCATCCGTCAATATACGACTCCCTTGGCTGTCCGGCAATCGTATAACCGCTTTTCTCAACCCAACTTAAAAGTATAGAATATGAATTTCCGAGTAAATTGTATGGACCTTTGTGATAGATACAAGCAGCAGTGCTGACACCTTCAATTTTTTTGTAAATAACCCCGTCTTTGTTTTCAAGTTTTTTAGTTACCGCCTCACAAACTTCCACATCAATGTTTTCCTCTTTGTATTCTTCATCATGATAAATATTAAAACAGTAAGCAGGTTCACGGCAAATTGCACCGTGTTTTTCCATTATTTTTCCCATTGGTGGTACAATTTCAAATAAATCATCGTATTTTGATATAACCTTTCTCATAGAAGCAACAATAACCTCAGGTAATTCCTTGATAAAACATTCGCTCATAAATGCCTCCTCTTTAATTTTGTGGATGTAATCTGTTATTCTCACAATCTTCATTTCTTCTTTTATTATATCCTGTTGGATATATTTTCTCTTTTTCTCCAGTAAGTCCGCTAACTTTTCAGGAGGTAGAGAATTCTTTAGAATAAAATGAATCTCATCAAGTGAAAATCCCATTTCCTTTAACCGGACAATTTCACTAACCTTTGCAAGTTGAAGTGTGCTGTACATTCTATATCCCGACTCCGGATTGATCAGTTCCGGTTTCAGAATATCAAGCTCTTCATAGTAACGCAAGGCCTTAACGGTTACTTTGCAAAGTTTGGAAAAAGTGCCGATTTGAAACATGGTATCTCCTTTGATGTAAGAATAATTAATAAATACACCCTGCCGTAAGGGGAGAGTCAAGAGGTTTTTTTAATTTTTATTGAAAAAGTTTAATGAAATCTTCCGGGAGAATAACTTTTAGTTTTGAACTTTTATAATCTTCAATATTCCGTGTGATTATATATTCACATTGGTTTTCAATTGCTGAATAATGTTGTAAAGCATCTTCAAAATCCGTAAACTTTGATTTTAGTGCCTCTAATACATTTTGATGATTAATTGTTATTATAGAAATATATTGAATAATATTTGTTATAAATTTTCGTGCGTTATCATCACCGCCAATTTTTCTTAGTATATAATAAATATTAGCGATACAATTTGATGATGTATTTCCAATTACAATATTATTTTCCGCCATTGCCAGGATCATTTTACTTGCAGAAAAAAAAGGCTCTCGTGCCAGAGCAACATCTAATACGACATCAGTATCTATAAACACTTTTTTTATCATAAGTATTTTTCCTGCAAAGATTCATCCAATAACTCTTTATACGATTTTCCATTATCATGAAACATTCCCGAAATACTATCGGTAATTGGAGATTTTATTTCATTCGATAATGTGAATGATTCACGATTCATAGCAATATTTTGCAAATATTCCTCGACTATACGGGACACGCTTCTATTTTTTTTTCGAGCGTATTCTTTTGCCTCTTGAACTATTGATTTATCAATAGTTAAGGTAAGTTTTGTTAACATAAGCCACCTCATACGTATAAATATAACACATGTACACGTGGTATGCAACTATTTTTTCTATTCAATAGTAACTCTATTGACTTTTCAAAGATATGAAGTAGAATGTTTATGTAAATTTACCAGAAATTCTATAATTGTTACAAAAACTGAAATTGGAGCTGAAAATAAATTGAATTATAAAAATATAATTTATATGTCATTTCTATTTATTCTTATTTCCTGTTCAAATACTTTTAATAATCCATTAATTGATATGGGAGCAAAAATCAAATATGATGATTCGAATCCTGATAAAAATATTCAGATTGCTTCTGTTTGTTTAAAATCATCAAGAGATAAAGATGAAAATTTATTAAATATTAAGAATTTCATAACAGATATTATGTTATCGGATAAAAAAACAAGAATCATTTTATTTCCCGAAACTGCATTAGGTTTATATTATGATGAGAACAGTCCTGAAGAGTATCAAATGAGCGTTGCTGAAACTATACCAGGAAATGCTACAAATTTTATAGGAGATCTTGCTTTCAAGTATAATGTATATATTTGCTTCGGAATGGCAGAAATAAACAATCAAATACTTTACAATTCACAGGTTTTAATTAATCCATCCGGGAATATTGAAGCTGTTCATAGAAAAAATAATTTTGTTGCATTTGACAAAAAATCTGGATTTCAATCAGTTGAAAATTATACAATTGTTACTATTGATGAAATAAAATTTGGATTAATAATTTGTGCAGATAGCAATAGTAAGTGGTTAATAGATAAGTATTCTGAAAATAAAATAGATATTGTATTAAGCAGTTTGGCAGATATGTCATTAGAAACGGAAATTGATTTTTTATCCCGATGTCTTAATTCCTGGGTTGTAAAATCAAATAAAACAGGATATGAAGGGGCAAATTATTATGAGGGACATTTCGGGATTTATAATCCTGTTGGCAGTCAGGTAGCAGGTAATAAAAATGGTAAGGAAGGATATGTTGTTCATAACATCGGGGTTCATAAAAAATAAACAAATTATTTTTAGTATAATGTTAATCGTATTTAGTTTAAAGTTATATGGAATAGAAAACGATGTAACTTCGGATAAATTATCAAATACAATTAATACTCACGTTTCAAAGTGGAATCAAAATTCTAATACAAAAGGTATGTTCATTTCAAACAATATTCTTGCACCATTAAATTTTTATCAGGAATCTCTTTTTTCATTCACTATGGCTTTTCTTACTAATATGGAAAATGGTGTATCAATAAATTTAGGATATTTTTTTACACCTTATATTTCACTGGAGAATAGAGTTTCAATAGGAACACTCTCAGATATATTTTTTGTATTCCAATATCATTGTGGTGGAAATTTATTTTTTATAAATTTAATCACTCAGAATAACTATTTAAAAAATAAAATAGTTTATAAACGAATGAAAGAAAAACAAAGCATTCAGAATATATATAATTATTTTGACCCATTAGATTACGGGCTATATTCCGGTACATTTTTGAAATACATTAATCTTTATAATTATAAAACAGAAATACATTTTTTTCATATCGTACCTTATGTTACATTTGGATATCTATTCAAGATTGGTCATATACTTATTGATTTAAGAATGAATATGACTATAGCAAGTTGTAGCTGGTCAAGTTTAGAACATACATCACCCGGAGCAGGTTTGTATATGTCTCCATACCCGGAACTGTTTATTATCATTCCAACTTTAAATTTTGATATTGGCTGGAAACTATAATTTTCAATATTTCAAAAAAGCCTATTTTTCTCTAATCATTAAAATTAAGTGTTTTTATTTTTGTCTTTATTGACATTTCAAAAATATGAAGTATCATATTTAATGATATACCAGAATATAGAAATCCCCAAAAAATACGGAACACATTGCATGAATAACATAATAACAGTACAAAATCTAAAATTCACCTATCCAAAAGCAGAACATGAAACTATTCACGGAATTGACTTTGCAATACAAAAAGGTGAAATATTCGGTTTCTTGGGTCCGAGCGGTGCGGGTAAAAGTACAACTCAAAAAATCCTCATCGGGTTACTCAGGAAATATACCGGAAGTGTTGTCATTGCAAATCAGGAAGTAAGAGATAAAAACCGCGATTTTTACGAGAAAATCGGCGTCGCATTTGAGTTTCCCAATTTTTATTCCAAATTAACAGGTCTTGAAAATCTTGACTTTTTCAATTCGTTATATAAAAAACCGCATAAAGACATTCCGTCGTTATTCAAAATGGTTAATCTTGAAGATGCTATGCATGAGCGGGTTAACAATTATTCAAAGGGTATGAAAATGCGACTTAACTTTATCCGGTCACTTCTTCATGATCCTGATATTTTGTTTTTCGACGAAATAACGTCGGGACTTGACCCGGTAAATGCACGGCTTATGAAGGATATCATTCTAAAGAAAAAGTCTGAAGGCAAAACAATTATCATTACCACACATAATATGCATGATGCCGATGAATTATGCGACCGGGTTGCATTTATCGTTGACGGTAAAATCCCGCTTATTGATTCACCGCGGGCTATGAAATTATCAGCCGGTGAAAAAAAGGTTCGTGTCGAATATAGAAACTCCGGTGTTCTGCATTCACAGGATTTTCTTATTGATGCGATAGGTACAAATCAGGTTTTCATACAGCTGCTTCAAACCGGACAACTTGAAACAATTCATTCAATGGAGGCGACACTTGAGGATGTTTTTATAAAAGCAACCGGAAGGGGGCTTGTATGAAGTACATCAGACCGCTTTTTTATGAGATAAAACTTCAGTTCAGGGGCGGATTTTATTTCGCCTACATATTTGTTACCATACTTTATATCGCATTCTTACGCTCAATTCCATCAGGTTTTAAAGATATACTCGCCGTCTTTATTATTTACAGTGATCCGTCAATCATCACTTTTTATTTTGTTGCCGGTATGATATTACTCGAAAAGAATGAAAAAACTCTTGATTCTGTATTTCTAAGCTCGATGAGTATTAATCTCTACCTTATTAATAAGGTTTTGTCGCTCGGGGCGATCAGTCTATTTACAAGCTTTGTTATTATTACGGCGTCGTATGGTTTTGATTATAATCCGTTCATGCTCTGCATTGCCGTCATACTTTCATCAGCTTTTTACACACTCGCAGGTATTGCAATATCAGTGAAATCACCGACAATAAACCGTTTTATTTATCCGTCAATTGGATTTGTAATGCTTTTTACTCTACCGGCAGTTAATTATATTCCACAGATTCATTTTTTTGTATTTGAATATTTACCCGCGATGTCAATTATACGACTTCTTGATTACAGCTTGCGTGGAGAGTTTACATTTACAGACAGTTTGATAAATAGTCTATATGGTTTTAGTATGGTAGTACTTGCGTTTATATTTGCACGGTATAGATTCAAAAAATATATAATCGAAAAAATAGGGGGGGTAACGTGAGCACTTTTATAGAACAGATTAAAGCAGACAGTAAAAATATATTTCGTGATCCGATGATCAGTATTATCCCTTTTGTGCCGGTTCTTGCCGCATTTGCATTAAGTTACCTGATTCCTTATATCAACACTTTTTTTGCCATTAAAGAATATTATCATATCTTTGCCGTTTTTGTTATAATCCTGTCACCCATGTTATACAGTATGGTTATCGGGTTTATGCTTCTCGAAGATCGTGATGAACAGCTCCTTTCGTATATTTCGATTACTCCGTCAGGAAAAGGCGGATATTTATCACGCAAGATGTTTATTCCTGTTGTGGCGTCTTTTTTGATTACACTAATTTCTGTTCCCGTATCCCGTTTAAGTCCGGTTCACGGATTTCTTCTTGTATTTCCCGCACTTGTTTCAGCCTCGGGAGTTCCGCTGTTTGCGTTATTTCTAGCAGGTTTTGCTAATAACAAAGTTGAAGGTTTAGCCTATGCCAAAGGAAGCGGTGTATTATTCCTTTCAATATTATTTGCGTTCTTTCTGCCTGAACCGATTCAATACATCGCCGGTTTCATATTTCCCTATTACTGGGTTGCACGAGTTTTTGAGACCGTGAGAATGACCGAGGTTAATTACCTTCGCGTTGTGATTGAAACAACTGCCGGATTATCGGTGAATATACTATGGACATATATATTTTTAAGGAAATTTATTAAAAAATGCGGGTAAAAGAATTGGCAGACCATACAATGTGATATAAATCACATCTTTTCTTTATTGAGTATACTATAGTATTTTCAGTAAATGGAGGTTTTGTATGATTACTAAAATGACATCTAAAATGTATCTGCTATTTTTAATTCTGTCTTTATTTTCATGTGTAAATAGTGGTGAAAACACTAAAACAGCTGAAGAACCTGCTATTAGTATTGATTCATCATATTTACTTTCATCGGTATGGTATACGCATCTTACCGATGATCTTTTACCATTTTGGACACATACAAATGCCCTCGGTCCCGGCAATGTCGGTAATTTCACCCAGAACCGTGATTCAACAGGCGCAATTGTTTCAAGCAACACGAACCGTCGCCCCCGAATGTTGTCACGACAAACATTTTTATACGCCATATCATATCTTATGACAGGAGATGAGAAACTTCTCGAACTTGCACATAAAGGCTCCGAGTACATTATTAATAACGCATGGGATTCACAATACGGTGGTTATCATGCCGAACTTGATATTAATGGAAATCCGATATCAACCAATACGAAAAAAACTGCACAGGATATATCGTATGGTGCGCAAGGGCCGGCTGCATATTACTTTATAAGCAGAAATAAAAATGCACAGGACATAGTTCTTAAAACACGTGATCTGATTTTCAGCACTTTCTGGGATGAGACGAATGACCGCGTGATTGACGGTTTTGATGTAACACTCAGCACAGAGTATGATGCAATTCATCCGGGATATGATCTGGTTTCAATTCTTGATCAGGTGAATGCATACATGACGCTTGTTCAACCGGTTCTTACTGAAGAGCAGCGCAAAACACAGTTTTTGAACGATCTTGGGGTTTTCTCTGATGCAATGATAAAGCATTTTTATAAGGACAAAATTTTCTGGGGATCAGTCGGTGATATTAACAGATTTACGAGAGGACATAATGATTTTGGACACACCCTGAAGAGTTACTGGATGATACTTAGAACTGCTTCACGTGCCGGTAATGAAACTCTTAATAATCAGATAAAAGATAATGTTCATGAAATTATTGATCTTGCGTATATTGACACTCAAAAACGCTGGGCTAATACATTTACCAGTCTTACACAACCTGCTTCTCAATGGGGCAACAGCTGGTGGATATGGTCTGAAGAAGATCAGATAACTGCTACACTGAATATGGCAGATGGCAGATACACTGAAATTTTGTCCAATACAGCGAAACACTGGTTTAACTTTGTTGATAAAACAAACAAGGAAGTGTATAGCGATATCGGTACGAACGGCACTCCGTCAAATACGTCCGGTTGGAAAACATCAGAATGGAAAAACGGATTTCACTCGGTTGAACATGCTCTTATTATGTATATTCACGGATGTCACTATGAGAAAAAAACGCTATCACTTTATTTTGCAGTTCCGCAAACGGATGTAAACACATTCATTGCTAAACCATATATATTTGAAGGAACAGAAGTTTCAAGAACCGATCTTGGAGTAATTACAATTGGTGGAACTGAACTTCATAAAGTCAGAGTTGATTTTGAAGGGATTTCAATCAGATAACAAAAAAAGTTAATAGAGTCTTTTATAAAAGGCTCTATTGACATTTTAAAGATATTAAGTAAAATAGTAGAGCCTCAAGCAAAAATACTCTTTTTATCTCGAATTTTTGCTTGAGGCTCAGGTGATATTTGTTTTATTACATCAGTTTATTCCTGAAGATACCCGATTTTGCAGATGAAAGACGGTCTTTATCAATCATACTATTAATTGATTTCTTCATAGATTTTTCAATTATATCAGCCATTATTCTCTTGAATAATGGAATTTTCACGTCAATAAACCATTTCTTCTCAGGATTATAAGCTCCGATTTTCTCCATATACTGTTTATCCGCTTTCATAATACCCGGTGCTAATTGACTGATTGTCCTGAAAGCCCGAAAAACCATTAAACTGCCGAAATCCGGTTTTATCTCATTATTCTTTATGTTTTTCTCAAACTCCACCACACCTTTTTCTATTGTCTTTCTTCTAGTATCAAGTTCTTTATCGGTAAGCGGGAAAGGATATATATCAACAAAAAGTTTACCTGCACTTTTAAAACCGGTAGCAGATCCCCAGGTTGACATCGGAGTAATTAAACTATTATTCTGCCATTTAGTACAATTTCCAATATAAAAAATCTTTTTCCCGAAATACTTTGGTCTGTGACAATTATAAGCAACATGATCAAGAAAGTTTTTCATAATACCTGTTATGCTGAACATATAACCGGGAGAAGAAAGAACCGTTATATCAGATTCAAGGATTTTTTCTTCTATCTTTTTAACACTTTCGTAATGTGGACATTTTTCTTCTCCAAGCATTATACAATTGTGACAGCCAATACAAAAATCAATAGGATAATCAGAAAGATATAAATCCTCAATCTGATAATCACCGGTTAATTTACTTTTAAAATAGCTAATAATTTCTGTCGTATTGCCGTTTTTTGAAGATCCGATTATAAATAAAATTTTCATTATTGTATCCTTTTGTCATTATTATACAGGATGATTATAGTTTATTTTTTTACAAAGTTATGAAATAATTTCAACTATCTTTTTTCAAAAGATAATCTAATAAATACATACTTTTTATCCCGTTTCTATTAATCAATTGAAACTCATCCATACTCAGAACATATTTCGGATAGTTATCATTGATTTTTTCAAGAACACTAAATTCTCTTTCTATAGTTTCCGGAGCAGAAAGTGAATAGGCAATCTGAATATACATTTTTTCATTTTGTTTTTCGGCTATAAAATCGATTTCAAGATCATCAAATTTACCGACCTGAACATGATACCCTCTTTGAAGAAGTTCAAGATATACAATATTTTCAATTAATCCGTTAACATCATTATCTTTATACCCGATTAAACCATGTCGTAGCCCTATATCACCGGCATAATATTTCTCATAAATTTCAAGCTGACGTAAACCTTTGATGTCATAACGATGAGCTTTTGTAATAAGAAAAGCTGTTTCAAGGTATTTGAGATAATTAATAACTTTATCAATGGTTGCAGTAATTTTCTGGTTTTTAAAATAGTCTGATATGCGCTTCGCAGTAGTTATATTGCCACAATTATCAAAAATATACCGGATTATCAAATCAAGTTGTGCCGGTTCTTTTATATAATTGCGTGAAACAACATCTTTAAGAACAACCGTATTATAAATTGAATTAAGATATTGAAAAACAAACTCATCATTTAATTCAAAATTATGTATACCGGGTAACCCCCCGTAACGCAGAAAAAGCCGGAAATTTTCTTTGATGTCACTCTTTCTATCAGCTCTGAACTCACAAAATTCTCTGAACGTAAGTGGATAAATCGTAAACTCAATATATCTTCCGGATAAAAAGGTCGCTAAATCAGACGCTAAAAGATGTGCATTTGAACCGGTGATTGTTATGTCAGCAATTGAATCAGAAAGAATACTATTTACTGCACGTTCCCATTCTTTTATTTCTTGAACTTCATCAATAAATATATACTTTTTTTCTGAATTATTATTTTTGAAATAATCAAGTATGAAACTATATAGTTCATGATAATTTGTTATAAAATCCCATTTTAAAGATTCTTTATTTATATAAATAATATTATTTTCGTGAACTCCGGTATTAATCAGATAATCAATAATAGTCTTTATAATTGTACTTTTACCAACACGTCTCATGCCGGTAATAACTTTTATTACCGGTTTATCCATGTAGGGTAAGATCTTACTGATATAATCTGATCGTGCGATTTTCATAATTGCTCCACATTACATTCATCTTAAAAAGAAACTAATGTAGTTTAGCACAAAACAATCTTGTTAACAAGATTTACTTTGCACTTTACACAAGAGAATCGAGTACGGACGAATGTTTTGTTTAATATAAGGCGATTCATTAAGAATCGCCTTATTTAAAAAACTATTTAACAGTATCAATTGTGCACGAAATAGTGTCATTTGTTGTAGTGATTGTTATAATATACTCTACGCCTTCAGTTAAACCGGTTAGTACTACTGGAGGATCATTTTCAAAAACAGGATCGACTAATTCTGATAGGACAACATTTCCACTGCCGGGAGTTACCGGAGTACCGCCACCATACTGACTTCCTGTCCAATCCATATTTTCAAGCACTTTAAACACAACATTACCTTCAGGGCTTCCCCATGAGTTCATTGTTGCAGAAGAATAAGTGAATTGGAAGGTATATACTCCGTCACTAACTTTTGTAAGCGGTTGAGCTCCAGTAACTAATTCACCATAAATCCCGCTTACAACAATCGGATCTGTAACCGGATCAACAACCGGATCAGTACCGCCTGCCTGTTCAATTTTGAATGATACCTTTGTCCCGTCATCCGTCACGGTTACCATGTAACTCACTCCATCCGAAAGACCATTTACAATGATATTCGACTGTGAGTCCTTTACAATATCCACACTTCCGCTACCAATTACCGGCTGCGTAAAACCGGCACCAAACATCACACCAGCCCAACTGTTAAGTTCTGTAATTTTGAGATTCATCAACCCTGCACCGTTACCCCATGAAGCCATGGAGTTTGCATAGGTAAATGTATAAGTGAATATGCCATCACTTATTTTAGTAAGTGGAACAAAAGTGTCTTTAGCAGTTAAATCCCCTATGATATATGCAGTTGATAAAAGAGATGTATCGACTACATCGGAACCATCTGAAGACTCAATTTTTATCGCTACCAATATTCCATTAGTTGTCACAGTTATTGTATAATCCTTACCATCAATAAGACCATTAACAGAAATATTACCTTGACTCTCTGATGAGAGAACAACAGAACCTTTACCTGATTCAAGAGGATTTTTTCCTACTCCAAACTGACCGTAGTCCCAATTATCTTTTTGTGCTAGTTTAAAATTAATAGTGCCATTACCACCCTCCCAAGCAACCATAGAATTTTTATAAGTAAATTTATAGGTAAGGGTTGTATCATCAACTATCTCTAACTTTGCAAAATTTTCTGACATACTTCCAATGATGTATGCTGCGGGATATACAGTTAAAGGATCAGTTGTATTATTTTTTACCCCGGTTCGTATAGCTCTCATTGTATCTCGAGGATCTGAGTAAACTCCATTATTTATTACATCCATATCAGGTTTAAAATAAGCTTCATACAATACTTGACCTGCTGTGTCATAATGCTTAGTAACTGCCGTAACATTACCGGTATTATCGTAAGTGTAGAATGTTTCTAATACAACCTTACCAGTGTCCCATGCCCGTCTTCTGTATAGTTTTATTCGTTGAAGAGGGTCATAATAATTTTCAGTTGATGACGTCCCATCATTTTTTAAACCGCCTCTGAAAGACACAAGTTTACCAATGTCGTTAAAGTCCATTGCCTCATCCCCGGTGTAAACAACTTTTCCATCTTTATCTAACCCGGTAACTTTACTGGTAATTGTTTTAATTTTATCCTTTGATGTTAGCCTGTATAATCCCGATACTATATCATATCGATCATCATCATACCAGCTCATCCATTTTATAGTACTATGATTACCATACCAGTAATAACCTGATCCAACTGGCGTCGTTCCCATTTTATAATCTATAGTATAATCCATATATCCAAGTTGGATTTTATTATCGCCATAGTAATTTCTTCGAGAAGAACCATCCGGCTTATATTCATATTTTGCATACCCATTATAGTCTATAACCCTTCCAAGATCATCGTATATAATGTACTCTTTATTAGTATCTTCGATCATCTTAAGACCATCAAATTTAAACCCATCATCAACTTTCCATACTGTTCCACCATACTTCCATGTCTTTGAAATGATATTTCCAAGATCATCATAAGCATAAAGGACTTCACCAACAAGAGTACCCGTACCGGTAGCGATACCCGTTACTGTATCGAGCGTAACGTTACCACCTCTCCAGAATTCTTCTTTTTCAACCTTTGTAATTGTTGAAAACTTAAGAACCAGAAATTCATCTTCTGTATCTGTTTCAAGTCTTTCATATTTGATAACCATATCGGGAATAGTTACAGGATCTGCAATGCCTTCGGCAAGGGAAGAGTTCGCATCGGCCGTTACTACTTTATTCGTTCCCCAATCAGAAGTAATGGTATTTATATTTGAAGATATATCTGTTTTAATACTTGAAATAAGCGTTGTATCGTTTAATACCCCATCTATTTTGAGAGCTTCCATAATTTGTCCGGATGATTTTACCGAATCCACAACCATTGTTTTTAAATCATTTTTAAGTGATGTCTCATTTACAGCAAGAATATCAAGCCCTTCTGTTGTACTTGTTAAAATTGTCTTGTATAACGTGGAATCACTTACCTCGGATCGGGCAAGTTTATCCATACCACTTTGAATAGTAATATCAATAAGCTCCTGTGTTGATGCAGTATCTGTAACAGGAAGTGCTGATATATACCCTGTCAAGGTTGCAGCCAATATTGCATCTATTTCATCTAATTCAAGTGATCTTGATCCATTAGATGATCTTGTGCTGACAGCTCCCATCATACCCTCAGCACGGTGGTTTGCTAAAGGTCCTACTATAGCCGGTGCAACCTGGCTGGTCATTTCTTTCTGATTCCATGTAGTAGGACTTTGTGCCGGAAGTTTTAAGGAAGGTTCTTCAAGAACTTTCTGGTATAAAGCACCAATCTCTTTTGATAATTTGACTTTATCATCAAAAGATGCATCGGATTTAATAAGTCCTGAAGTAATACCACTGATAACAGCAGGCATAATTTTTGAGGGATCGCTGCTTACTTTATAACCTCTTCGTTCTGCTTCTGTCTTTGCAGAATCTAAAAGAGCGTTAACATCTACTTTTGTTGTATTCGAATTTTTAATTGTATCCGTAGCTAACATTTTATTCCCAAGCTCATACACCATATTCTCTAATAATGTATCTGCAGACGGTGGATTGATTTTACCGGTATTGGTATCTACAGGATTTAATTGAGCAGGTTCATCAGTCTGCGAGCAGGCGAATACCATAAAAATTGCAATTATGCTTAAAATATAAGTAATTTTTCTCATTCATAACCTCCATAGTTATTTGAATTCTTTTAAACGCTTAATATGATCGATTATTTTTCACCGGTGTTTTTAGCTTTGCCGGGTTAATCCAATTTACTCCATCATTATCAAAGGACCTTGTCGAAGCAAGCGCCTCAACGGAGTTCACATTTGCGTATGAATATGATATTTTTTCATACATATTCGCTCCATTTTCAGTAGTATATTTTCTCTGGGCCATAAGATTTGTAATGACATCATTTTCATCATAATATGTTAACTCAGAAAGGTACGTATAACTTTCACTATATGAATAGTTCCAGTACGATTGAAGTTTCCCGTGAGAAAAATATGATCGAGAGATTTTGTCTCCGAAATCGTTAAACCGGTACTGAATAATGTCAAGAAGTACACCTGAATCATCAAAACTTTGCTGTAAGTAATGCATCTTATCATTACCCTTCGACCATGAAAACAAATATTCTATTGTTCTTTCTGACTTTTTATAGTCGTCACTCGTTGTATCTCCTGAAAGTGTAGTCCCACCATTTACATTGATATATCTCATTTCTCTTATATATCTTCCGGGAAAAACCGGGTCATACTCGGAAATATATTCTTCAAGCTTAACTGTCCGGGCAACATCGGCATAATATGTTTCTGTAAGATAATTATCACCGCTTGCATCATAGGTGGAAACTCTACTCTCCAAAACTGTACCATCAGAATCCTGTGATACATAGGTTAAATATCTGCCTTTATCATTATATGTTGCTTCATACTGCATAATTATATTTTTTGATTTGTCATAGAGTACACATTTTGTAATGTTATATGTTCCATCTTCAAAGGTAAATACATATTCTCCAAGAGATGACTCGACTGAAGCCGGTTCTGAGGAATATGACTTTATTGTACTGTTTCTTCCAAATTCATCATAGATGTATTCACTAAATTCAACCAGCTCATTTTCTGCATTATATGCCCATGAATACGCGGGTGCCCCGGAATCATATTGTCTTTCAACATATTTTTCAACCATCGATTTTACTCTTTCGCTGACCGGAGTATTTTCTTCTTTCTTAATACTACCGTCATCATTGGTTGGAGTTACTGTATCACAACCGGTCGTTATCAATACAATGGCTGTTATCGTAAAAATTATTTTATTTATATTCATTTGACCCCTCTTAATTATAAATTATACGGTGATATCAGATTAGGCTGTTCTATTGGCAATATCGATTTTGAAGGACTCCCGGTGCTTGCCTCTAATGTAACAAACGGAAATTTAGTTGACCACACTTCTCCACCAACTGCACCGTTAAATGCTGATGCGTTGATCTCTGCGAATACTCCTATTTCACCTGAACCACTTGCACTCCATCCTTTTGTAAACTTAGGATTAGTTGCAGTATTGTACTCTACCCACCCTTTTACTTCAGCTTCAAAACTAAGATATGGACCTCCTCCGGCATCAGCTTCAACTATTGAAAAACCAAACATTTTGACCCATAATCCCAGATAAACCTTTTCTTTTAATTCTACTTCTGCTTTAAGTGAAAGCTCATTTTTTACTTGGAAATTTGTAGAACCCGTAGTTTTAACATTAATTGGTTTAGCAAAAGGACCCAGTCCTTCTAAACCACATGTCAAACCGACATTACCGGTTAAGTTGAATGTTAATTCATTTTTTAATGTTATACTTCCTTCGATAGAGGTTTTTGAAGCAAGACCAACCCCGATATCTATCCCGGGGCCTGTTGTTAATGCAAAGATTGGTATATCAATTTCTTTTTCATATTCAGCCTTTACGGTAAGTGTCCCTAATAGACCTAAATCATAAGTAAAATCACCTTTTGCATATCCGTTATATTGTTTTATTTTCCATTTCCAGGGTTTCCATGTACCACGGGTATCAATTTTTACATATGGTAATTCAGCACCTACACTTGCAGTGATATCCAGATTTGCTCTAGCCTCCAGTTCAACTGACACATCATCATTTCCGACTTCTTTACTAAAAGAAACTGTTTTGCTTACAGCCACACCCCTGGTGTCTTGAAGTATAACTGAACCTTGTGGAAGGGAGTCCATTTGCAGATGGTCATCTATTGTAAGATTTATTGTCTGTTCAGGGATTCTATAAAACTCAAATACTTCTCTTATTTCCGGTTGAATTGTGTCAATAATAATCTCATTACCGACTTCCTCAATTCGTACAACTTTCTTTGCAATACCATCAACATCAATAAATATACTGCCGACTTTTAAATCAAGAGGCGATAATTGTACAATTTCACCACTTCTGACATTATCCATCAAGCCTGTTTCACTGAAATCAATAACATTATTATTAAAATCCATAATAGTATCACGCAAACTTGAATTAGAAAATGCACTGATATTTAATAAAAATAAAAAAACTATAAACACTGCTGACTTAATTTTACCTGTGAATACATATTTCAATTGTTCACTCCTTTGGCAATAACGTTCCCATTAGCATCAGTTTGTATCATTCCAAGCAACTTTCCGTTATCATCATAGATATAATTAACAGTAAGTTCCTTTTTTGTACCTCTTGAATCGCTGGTGCTTTTAATTTTTTGAGTTATCTGATTATTACTTCTGTTTTTCACTGTTGTGATATAAAAGTAATCCCGGCCTGTAACCGAATTTTCTTTTATGATAGTGTTCAACTCTTTTGTGTCATCATATAGATATGATCTTGAGTTAACAGCACCATACGTGTTCTGATAAGAACTGCTGGTGATTAAATTGTGGGAATTAACTTGATATTTTGTTACTTGAGAGCCACTTCGTATAGTTACATTTTTTACATTTTTTATATCATTAACATTAGTATTTTTTGCTGAATCATTAAAAGAACAACCTAAAATACTCACTCCAACTAAGATTATTAACAAATTTCTTTTCACTCTTTACTCCTGATTTAATTTAAATATGTAAAAATTCTGACTATACCTCCCTATTGTATATATTAAATAATGAATATTAATTAAATATTAATTGTTTAAATAATTTTGTAAAATATAGACATTTTATAGCTTTGATTAATGAGTAGAAAAGATAAAACCGATATTTTTTGCTGTTCTCAGATACACAGGCTTCTTCGGATCATTCTCGATTAAACATCGAAGTGAATGTATATGTACTGATATCGTATTATCATTAAAATCTTCATCGGAATCCCAGACCTGATTATGTATTTGTTCTTTTGATAAATATCTGTCTGGATTCTGCATAAAATAAAGAAAGAGATTAAATAATTTGTTGCCTGCTTCAATAAATGTATCTGATTTATAAATCTTATGACTGATGAGATCTATCATAAAAGGTCCATTGGTTACATTTTCTTTAAATATTTTAGCACTTTCGTTTTTATTAGTATGTAAAGTTCTTTTCACTCTGGCAACAAGCTCTTCCATATAAAATGGTTTGGTTAAATAATCATCACAGCCGTTATCAAAACTGTCAAGCTTAGTATCAATCTCGTTAATTGTTGAAACAATAATTACCGGTGTATAAATATTCTGCTTACGAAGATTTCTTAGAATATCTGATCCATGCATATCGCCAAGATTTAAATCAAGTACAATGAGATCTGCAAGATTATTTTTTAATTGCGATATGCCTTCTTTACCTGATGTAGCTTCGATAACAGTATAATTGGCATTTTTTAAAGCTTTTACCATACTTGCCCGAATAAAAGCACTGTCTTCAATTACCAGAATAGTGTTTGAGTTAATACTTTACTCCTTACCGTTACTGTAGTATTTCAATGTTAAATAAATCTTAAATATCAGAATTTATTTTGATTAAATGCTAATCTGAAATATGCTCCTGTTTCATCCGGATTATTTACCAATGAAAGATCTACTTTCAGATAATCCGATAATTGTTTGACTAAATACATACCTAATCCGGTTGATGATTCTCCATTTGTAGGTTTTGCAGACAACGTTTGAAATTTTTTATAGAGCATTGTTTTATCTTTTAATGTAAAACCCGGTCCTCCGTCAATGATTTCCCAGATTATGGTATCATTTTCAGTGTAAATATTTATTTTTATAGAGCTACCCGGATATGAATATTTAACAGCATTATCAATGAGATTTTCAAGTAGAATTTTTATAAAAAAATAACTGCTTACCACGTCGCTTATTTCTAATGAATTATACATAAGTGTTATATCTTTAAACTCACACATCATTTCGTAATTATTAACCATCATTTCTGTTATTTCAGATAAGCAAACTATGTCTTTGTAACTGCCCTTTATTCCATCTTCAAGTTTTAAATACGTCATAAGATTTTCATTAAGTGATTTTAATTCTTTTGATGCGGTAAACAGCATTCTATTATCTGCAGTATTTTCTGTATATAGCAAATCCTTTGAGGTATTATATAAATAGGTGATGGGTGAATTGCCGTTGTGACTGTATATATGCAAAAGAGACGTTCGTAATGCAATTAGTTTCTCTTTATTTTCAAGACTCTCCTCAAGCATTATATTCATTTGCTTCAGCTCATCGATCTGATTTTTTATTGTCTGTAATAAAAAATTCAAATTCGTATTAATTGTATGAAACTCATCATTTCCTCGTACGACATTTTTAACCGGAAAGTTATGATTTACTGCTTGATTAATATAATTATTAAGTTTCAAAACGTTTGTAATTAAATATTTTGATAAAACAAATCCGAAACCTGTGGCTATAAATAGACCAATTAATAGAGTTAAATATAATAGAAGAAAAACATGATTAGTTTTTTCATTAAGTACATGAGCGGGTAAAAGGCTAACAACAAACAGATTGATTTCAGGTAAAGAAATGATGGAATAATAATAATCTGTAGTTTGTATTGTAATTATATCTTTTGTGTTATCATTGTTCAGAATATTTTTCCAGTCAAAATTTTTTGTCTGATTTGTGAGAGTGGAATCTTTACCGCTGATACTTACCGCATCACCTGCGTCAGACAAAATAATGATTTTCTCCGAGTCAAAAAGACTGTGAGTCTGAAGTAGTTTTAAAAATTCAAATGCAGTTGTATCGAGTGACAATACTCCAGTGTACTGATTATTGGCATTTTTTATACCAATAGTCGCTGAAAGAACCAGATCACCCGAAATATACTCATTATATGGATATGTCCATTGTATAGTCCCGGACTCTTTACCGGTTTTATACCAGGGTCTTGTGGAAACTTCATATCCTACGGGCGGTTTCCACTCAGGGATAACAAACAACTGATTATGATTATTTCCATAGTAAATCCATTCTCTTTCAGGAAATATTTTTCTCGAAAACTCCCATTTTTCAGTAATTCTCTGTTTCACTGTAACATCGTCAAATACTCTATACAGGTCTTTTTCATCAGCCAATGCAATTAAAAGTTTTTTCATATCCTGAATATGCCTGTCTATAATATCTTTTTTTAATGTCATCAAAGTATTCTTTTGAACATCAAGCAACTGGTGTTCAAGTTTCTGCCTGTAGAAAGACGTGAAAATCAGTCCCATAAAAAAAATCGGGATAATGGTAACTATAATTAAATAGATGTATATTTTTACTCTTATAGATCCAGGCATTGTGTCCTTATAATTCATACAATTAATAGTGCCGGATAGAAATTCCGGTCTTTCATTACGTTACGGAGTATAACATATATTTATAATATTCAAAAAAAACTACTGACTAACTGACGGTTTTTTACAAAAATATTGACTTCATTGTATGATTTACATATACTATTTCTTCCCTGCCACTACTATTGGAGCATATAATGAAAGTAAGTTATGAATGCGGAATGATGAATGCTGAACATTATCATTTTTTAAGAACACAAATTGGATGGTCAAGTTATACAACGGAAGAAATTGAAGCGGGATTAAAAAATTCGCTTTTTATAATAACTGCATATTTTAACAAAAACCCGATTGGAATGGGCAGAGTTATCGGTGACGGTAAAATGGTTTTCTATATACAGGATATTATCGTACTGGAAGCCTACCGCGGGAAAGGAATTGGAAAAACCATTATGCAGCATGTGATGAATTATATTGAAAATAACTCAGTTAATAACAGCATAGTTGGTCTAATGGCTGCTACAGGAAAAGAAATGTTTTATGAAAAATTCGGGTTTATAAAACGCCCGAATGACAGAATGGGGTGCGGTATGAATATATGGGTGAAAAAATGATCATCACTATAGTCAAAAATAAATATATTGATATGCATATTCATTCTTATTATTCAGATGGAACTATGTCACCAGAAGAAATTATTGAAACTGCCCTAAGCAAAAATGTCAAATATATAGCAATTACAGATCATAATAGTATAGCTGGTTCATTAGAATTACTGAAGTTATCTGAAAGAATGGATTATGGTATAAAATGTTTATCCGGTGTAGAGCTCGATGTAATTTTTAACAATATAAATTATCATATACTTGGATATGGATTTGATACGATAAATGAAAATTTAAATCGAATTATAACAAAAAATAGAGAACTCCTGGAATCAGTAAATCTTAGATTAATAACAAAAATTGAAAAGGAATATCCTCAAGTAACAATAAGTGATTATGAATTATTTAATTACGACAAAAGAAAAGGCGGATGGAAAGCTTTACATTATTTACTCGAAAAGGGTTTAGTAGAAGATTTAACAGATGGATTACGATTCTATTCAAAATATAATTACTTGTATTCATCTGCGAATTTCCCTTTTATGAAGGAAATTTGTACTTTAATTCACGATGCGGGAGGTAAAGCAATACTTGCACATCCGGGTAAGACTGTAAAAAAGAACTCAGTTTTAGAATTTAAGGAAGAAATCAAAAAAATAATCAATAATGGAATAGACGGTATAGAATGTTATTATCCTCAACATAATGATGAAATTACTAAAACTTGTGTAGAATTGTGTCATGAACATGATTTATTAATTACATCCGGTTCAGATTGTCATGGTAGTTTTGGTGAATCAAATCTCGGTGAAATGCACGTAACTCAAGAACTGTTAAAAACAGGAAACTTATTTGATACATAATACTGTACAAATTGTAATTACCATTGACAATATGTACAAAAATAACATACTATATCTACTATGATAAACAGACAAATTGAACAGGATATTAATATTCTTAAGAACGAATTCCCTATTATTGCAATACTAGGGCCAAGACAGTCAGGAAAAACGACATTAGCAAAAAAGGTTTTTCCTTCTTATGAGTATGTATCTCTTGAGGATATAGATTATCGTGATTTTGCAATAAACGACCCTCGTGGTTTTCTCAACCGGTACAGTAAAAATGTAATCTTTGACGAGATTCAACGTGTCCCGCATCTTATGTCATATTTGCAAACCCATGTTGACGGATTACCTATAAAAGGTGGTATAGTTATAACAGGTTCACATAATTTCTTCCTTATGGAACAAATTAGTCAGTCTCTCGCCGGAAGAGTTGGTATAACTAAACTCCTCCCTTTTTCTTTACAAGAATTATCTGAATTTAAACTGGAGTGGAAGGAATTAATTTTTAAGGGTGCATATCCCAGAATATACGATCAGGGAATCCGTCCTGAGGTTTTTTATAAAAACTACATTGAAACATATATAGAAAAAGATATACGGCAAATTAAACATATATCAAAACTTGATCTATTCATGAAATTCATACGTATTCTGGCTGGTCGGACAGGGCAGGAATTAAATACCAATGCTATCGGTGATGAATGCGGAGTTTCACATAACACAATTAAGGAATGGATATCCGTTATGGAAGCAAGTTTCCTGATTTATAAATTAAAACCTTTTCACAAGAACTATAATAAAAGGATTGTCAAAAATCCCAAAATATATTTTACAGATACCGGGCTTGTCTGCAGTTTACTTGGCATCAGAAAAAAAGAAGAAATTGATTATCACTTTCTGAAAGGCAATCTTTTTGAAACATTCATAATCAATGAGTTTGTAAAAATAAATTTCAACTATGGCGAACCGTATAGTTTATATTTCTATCGTGATAATCATCAGAAAAAAATTGACCTGATTGTCGATTACGGCAACAAACAATATGGAGTTGAAATAAAATCAAGTGAGACAATCCATGAGAAGTTTTTTGACGGACTAAGGTACTGGACAGAACTCACCGGAAACGATGAGGGACGTATGTACCTCATCTACGGCGGAAGTGAAAACATGACAAGAAATAAAATGAATGTTGTCAGCTGGGGTTCTATTTACGACCGGATAATTAGAGATTCATTATAGGAATTGAAAAAATAATTTTGATCTAATTAATGATAATTAGGATATAAGTTTTTGGAATGATAAATGAAAATTTAAATCAAATTATAACGAGAAATAGAAAAATCCTTTAATCAGTAAATCTTAAAGTAATGAACCTCATGCAAAACTTCAAGATAAAAAGAGTATTTCTGTAAAAGCCTCGAGAATATATAATTTACTCTCATCTATTCAATTATACTGCTTAAATACTTTGCTGCATTGATAAGACCGGTATCTAATTTATAATCATTTCTTTTTATACCACGATTGCCATAGCGCTAATGATATTCGACCGTTTCCTGACTCATCGAACAAACCCGTGTCACGCCATACAAGTGCTAAAGGGTTTTTATTCAGTAATCCCTCCCAAAGTGCGTCATAGTCATGTATTGAAAACCAGATTACAAAAAGAGCATCTGCGTTATTTGATTCTACAAGCAAACTGGAAAGAAAAGCGTTCTGTTTTTCCGGAGTCCCATTAAATTCAATAATTGGTTCAGTTATTGTTTTCCAGTTTTGTGCAGGATAACTGCTTTCAGAAACAGCGACGGGCTTGTCTGTCATCGCAAATAATGTTTTCAAGTAATCCTCAGGAAATGATTCAGCTGTTAACGAACTCATAAACGGATGAACCGAGAATGCAATAAAATCTGATGTATTTTCAAGATCAGTAAGCCCGGAAAGCTGTGATACAATATCGTCACCAGGTGACCATTCGGGAAAGAACGGTACGCAGAAAACTGAAACACCGACAGATAAATCAGGATATTTTTTTTTCAAGCGAATATAAACATCATCATGCAATTCAACATAAGGTTTCCATAAAGACGGATTATTACGAATAAGCAGATTTACCTCAACACCGATAATAAGATAATCCGGCTGAAACGATAAAACCATTCTTTCTACATAATTAAAAAAAGCGGACTTAACCTCACTGCTGTTCAGTGCATAACTATCCCAGGGTGATGGTAAAACCATACTTTCTGAGGATCCGCGGTAGAATGCCAACCCATTGCGTTCCATATTTAACGGAGAAACAGATAACAAAACTTTTTTACCTGCACGATAACGTAAGATTCGCGAATCAATCTCTGTTTGAAACTCAGCGGAAAATGAAATACCGTTGTATGCTTCAGGCCATGGCACACCCTGTTCTATATGATGTGAGATAATATCACCATTTTCATTAGTTTTCTCATATGTCCAGTTGACAGCTTCCTCTGTTGCGTTATGTGGCCAGGGAGTGAATCCCATTAGAAACGATCGCGGGGTATCATTCTCAGCACCTTTTTCAGAATCGTTAATACACGCAATGAAAAAAATTAGCATAAATCCTAATAGAAAATACTTATTCATGATTACTCTCTCTCAAAATAATCTATAAAACACTAATTCGACGGATTTACACAAATTACAACTCCTGATCCGTGTTCTATTCTTTATCTACGAATCTATTAGAAAACCAAATTAATCACTTGTCACATCAAATTTTGTTAAACTATAACTGAAATTTCCATCCACTTGTAAATTTTCAGGACAATGATATTTATAGTACCAACTCTCGGGATATCCGTAATCCTGGTTATAAGTTACAATTATATCAGTATAATACATCTCTGAATCCGGATACTCTTTACCATTATATTCATTGTAAAAATCATTTATTTGATTAAAAAAGCCATCTATATTTTTACTTTCTTTTTTTAAAATCTATTTGTCGGATGAATAAAAATTATTATAAGTGAATTTATAATCTGGTATATTTTGAGAGTTCCATTTATTCTATTTTATACCACCATTTAGAATCTATTTTTTTAAATTTTTCAGTCATAAATGGATTGTCTATTCTAATAATAGTTCTATTTTTTAGATCAGATTTTCTTAATCCTTCCTGAAAAAACGGATGTTCCTCTATGAACTTTTTAAAACTACCATCTCCATATGATTTCTCTAATCCTAACTGAATATCTTTATGTAAATTAACATTTCCTTTTTTAACATAAAATAGTCTTGCAAAAGGATATGCTAAAACTAAAGTTTCTTCAACCATTAAATTAGGAAGATCCCTACCATATTCTTTTAAAAAACCATGTGTTTCATTAACACCTAAAGGAAAAAAATCAAATCTATCTCCACTTACCATTAGTACTAAATTCTCTACATTTGGCGCAGTTAATACAGTAATTCCTGATTTTTCTATTATTAAACCATCTGTCCACCCTGTTCCTTGACCTGCTTTTTTATTTCTTAATTGTTCCAGTGTTTTAATTTTTTCAAAATCATTTTTTTGATTTTTATTAATAATAAATATTCTCCACCCGGTAAGACCCATATCAATAGGAATATAGATAGCATCAAATCTATTTTCAAAATCGGGACCGATCCCTGTATCCACAACTGAGTATGTGCCATTTTCTAATAAAGCTAATGCTCTATCCTGATTTGATGATTCCGGAGCTAATTTTACACTATACTCTTTATCTATTTTGGGTAAAATTAATTTTAATAGCTGATACCCAAATGCTTGTTCGCCGATACCATCTCTATTAGGATAAATAACTTCCATTTTGCTCGAACAAAACAAAGTAATTGCAAAGAAAATCATACCGAAAATAATTACTGCTTTTCTCATAATACTCTCCCATAATGTTGCTCATTACTAATTAGTATATATATATTAATCACGAATGCAATAGTTTTCTTCAATACTTCGTCTACCTCATTAATCGGTAAATCATCTTACCCTCAAAAAAATCAAGTTTTTCAAAATATTCGGATAATCGGGTTGATGTTCCGGTATAAACATCTTCTGTGATATATAAATTTTCTGCTGTGTTATATTGATTTTGAAGATGAACTATGGAATTTATCAAGTCACTCGTGATTTGCTCAGTATTCTGTTTATTATACAAACAGCTTCCTTTATGAACAGAAATTTTTATTTTCAATATTTCATTAAGTTTAAGTTTTTCAACACAGAACAAAAAGAAATGCCCCATTAAGTATATCGAAGCAAGAATTGAACTATTTATGTAATCATCAAAATGAAATGACATCACCCCTGAATCCCCATTCCAAAACCATAATGAACCGCCGAAATTTTCAGCAACCCTGTTAACTTCATCTTTAATTAAACTGACAACCATTTCTTTTGATTTTTTTGAATACCGCCCTGTAGCATCGTCAGGAAAAATAATATTTACAAGCACTAATGACATTGTATACGTTTTATTATTAATTAAGGTTTTCCAATCATTATTCTTTTTGACTACAACTCTTTTTCCATAATTAGTATTTATATTTTTAATACCCGGTATCGATTTTAATTCTCCGAAAATATATTTAAATGAACCGATTATTGAGTCTTTTAAAATATCCTCAACTAAATCTTCTATTAATAGATAATCTGCAACACCCGAGCGCATCCATTTAACAACATTAAATGGTTTTTCAGTGTCCCCGATAATTATAATAACTGCTCTTTTCTTCTTCGTAATGTTTTTTATATCACCGATTAAATCCTGTGTCTGATCAAAGTTTACTATTTCAGAAATTAAATAAAGGTCAAACTCTGTATGTAAAAATGTATCAGAATACGTAAAATCCATATCCTCAAATTTTTCTTCTAATGCCTTAATCTTTTCGATTATACCAACATTTGAACTTATTACAACTGCTTTCAATTATGAACTCCCGAGTGTATTGAAAATTCATATTTATAAACAGTTTCACCATTAAAATCCTGCGGTGTAAAATAATCTCTAAGAATTCTATTAACATTAGAAAAACTGCTTTGAGTAATTGATATACTTAGGGGGGATGTCATTTTCTTTTCAACCATCCTCACTTTTTCTATTGAATCAGAATTAATAAGGGATGTTTCATTTTTAAACTCAGCACTACCAGCATGAATCCCCGCACGAATTCTAATATCCTCACCATCAATATAATTAAGGGTTGCATTAAAAATCGGCATAGATTCTAATAAGTCTATTGCAAAAAAAACCGCCTGATTAACCGTATCGCCCAGATGAAAAACAACAATTCCGCCGTCACCTTCCCAATTCCATACAAGACCATCCCGTTTTTTGGCAAAGTTCAGGACAAACTTTTTAAACATACTATACGTGTTTCTAACTACTTCCTGAGGGTATGTTACAATGAGTCGTGAATTTGAACATATATCAACAGAAACAAAACAAAAATTGTATGTTTTACCGTCTTCAAGATATCCCCAATCATTACTGTCATTATCTTTCGTAACTATTCGTTTTAAAACTTCATTATATGAATATCCACATTCTTCCAATTCTTTTTTGACTAATTTAATATTATGAAATATTGGTTTTTCACCGCGATAACCTCTTTCTGACATATCCATATACATAGACAAAAAATGAGGTAGTGTGTTATTTTTATGGAAGAAATCAAGAATTTGAACAGATGCTTCTTTTCTTGGGATATTTGTATTTTCCGGATATCCGGTAAGAGAATATAAATTTATTTTATTATCAATCTCAAATAGAATTTTTTGTAATTCTGAAGTTGTAAACGATCTATATAAATCTTCAGCAACCAATCTTTTTAATCGTGCTATTCCCATTATTACCCTTAATTTAATTATAAATAGTATCCAAAATACAATTAGAATGAGTTTAACATTTTTATTTGTGATATGCAAATGAGATTATTGAAAGAGAAAGATTATTAGAATTTATAGTTTTTTCAAAAAATTCAGTTTAAACCGGTCCGTTTTAAAAATTATTAAAAAAATTAATAAAAATAGGTTGTCGTTTCTTAAAAAATTTATTAATTTAACTTCCGTGAGAAAATATTTTATAAATAAATCACTTAAATAAATGAAAAGAGGGAGTACTATGGCAAAACAGATTTTATACTCAATTGAAGCTAGAGATGCTTTGAAAAGAGGTATCGACGCAGTAGCCAATGCTGTTAAAGTAACATTAGGGCCACGAGGAAGAAATGTCGTTCTTGAAAAAAAATTCGGTTCACCTTTAGTAACAAATGACGGTGTTACAATCGCAAAAGAAATTGAACTTTCTGACCCGTATGAAAACATGGGTGCACAACTAGTTAAAGAAGTTTCAACTAAAACCAATGATGTTGCCGGAGACGGAACTACAACAGCAACAGTTTTAGCCCAGGCTCTTGTTGCAGAAGGTCTAAAAAATGTTGCTGCCGGTGCAAACCCGATGTCTTTAAAACGAGGTATGCAAAAAGCGTGTGAAATCGTTGTAAAAGAAATTGAAAAAAATTCAATTAAGGTTAAAGAAGAACACATTGAAAAAGTTGCGACAATAAGTGCAAACAATGATTCTATAATTGGTCAACTTATTGCTAACGCTATGAAGGAAGTTGGAAATGACGGTGTTATTACTGTTGAAGAGTCAAAAACTATAGAAAACTCAGTTAAAGTTGTGAAAGGTATGCAATTTGACAGAGGTTATATATCACCATATTTTGCCGTTAGATCTGAAAGCGGTACAGTAACTCTTGATGATGCTTTTATTTTAATTTACGACAAGAAGATTTCTACAATGAAACCTTTAGTTCCTATCTTAGAAAAAGTTCTTCAAATGCAAAAACCTTTATTAATCATCTCTGAAGATGTTGAAGGCGAAGCATTAACAACATTAGTTGTTAATCTTATCCAATCAGGTCTTAAAGTGTGTGCTGTTAAAGCACCTGGTTTTGGTGACAGAAGAAAAGAAATGCTTGAAGATATTGCTATTCTTACCGGTGGTAGAGTTATTTCTGAAGAAGTCGGCATGAATCTTGAAAAAGTAACTATCGAAGACCTTGGTAGAGCTAAAAAAATTACTGTTGATAAAGAAAATACTACTATTTCTGAGGGTAACGGTTCTGAGAAAGATAGAGATACACGAGTTGCTCTTATCAGAAACAAAATTTCAGAAACTACTTCTGATTATGACAGAGAAAAACTTCAGGAAAGACTTGCAAAACTTGCAAATGGTGTTGCTGTACTTTCTATTGGTGCTGCTACTGAGATTGAACTTAAAGAGAAAAAAGCACGAGTTGAAGATGCTCTTGCTGCAACAAGAGCTGCTGTTGAAGAAGGTATCGTACCCGGCGGTGGAATCACTCTTATTCACGCCGCAGAATCTTTGGAAACTTTTAAATCACATGATCCTGATGAAGAATTGGGTGCTAAAATTGTTTTCAATGCAGTTAAATATCCATTACGACAAATTGCATCAAATGCCGGTGAAGATGGAAATGTAATTATTTTCAAATTACAACAGGAAAAGTGGGGAATGGGTTTTAATGCTCAAACTTTAAAGATTGTTAATTTAATCGATGACGGTGTTATTGACCCTGCTAAAGTTGTTCGAAGTGCATTACAAAACGCGATTTCAGTTGCTGCTCTTGTAATTACTACTGAAACTTTAATTGCAGAAGAAAAATCTGATAAAGCTGAACCTGCCGGTGGTGGTATGGGTGGCGGAATGGGTGGTATGGGAGGCATGGGCGGAATGTACTAATTCCTTCTAGCTTGTTTTATACCTGTTCAACGAAAAGGAGGCGAAAGCCTCCTTTTTATTTTATACGTACTTGATTTTACACTCAATAAAATGTATATTGCATTAACATTTGAATTTGGGGTGAATCAATGAATAAAATTGTGGTATGTTGTTTTCTATTTTTTTCTTTTACATTTTTCTACGCAAAATCAGAATCCGATGATCCGATTTTTGAAATATCCCCGGAGATTGAAGCAAACCTAGGTACTGATGTTACATTTGCTGATATTGATAACTCACCAAACAAACAATTTGCACTCGATAATAATACACCGGCATTTTACATTGACCTTTCAGGCTTCATTAAAATCAATCACATTGATTACAAATCAATTATCTATGGTCCATTTGCATTAATAGAAACGGATTTATCTCTTACAAAATATGCTATTACTGACGGAAAAATTTATTTTTTTCCTAAAGAATTTTCAGGACTCGGTTTAGCAGGTTTTAAAGTCGGGTTTGAAGTTAATAAAAATCTATTAAAAGGAAGTTCAATATATGCATTATTTCCTTTTCTAATCAATTTCAATACAAATGATAAAGATCAGGAAGCTGAAAGACCAGCAGGTTTTAATGAAGCAGATTTTTTTACCTTTTTTTATATTGGTGGTGGTTTTGGAATTGAAGCAGATTTTAAATTAAATTCATATTTCTCACGGTTTAAAATTAATGATATGTTTTTATCAGGTGTTGAGCCTGTTCCTTCAGGAAATAGAACAACTTCTTCTTTATATCTAAAAAACACTTTAAATCTTTCTGCTGAAATTGCACCGTTTAATTTTATTAATAAAAACATTAATATTTATTTTTCACTTGAAGAACGATTTATTATTGAAAAAAGTTTTTACAGTACAGCCTTTCAAAGTAGAACAACCGGTGGAGTATATTGGAAGCCTTTTTCTCAATTTAAATTAACTGTAAATCCGGTTAAATTTTATTATTCACTTAATAGAGGACATGAGTCAGGTAGTTTATATGATCAAAAATCACGAATTGAGGGTGAAGCTTCTTTTCAATTAAGTCATAAGAATATGCAATTTGAATTAGGAGTATCACCTGTTTATTGGGCAATGAAAAGACTTGATTTCAATCTTGATGAATTAAAAACAGTTACGGTATTTTCTGAAATAACATTCAAATTTTGAAAGCAATGATAAGAAAAAATAATTTTTGTTTTTTGATTTTTTTATATGTTCAACTATTTTCTCTTTCATCTCAAAATCTACTACCTTTTTCATCACACGGTAAAATCGGTTACATTGATGAAAACGGTGTGGTTATTATTCAACCACAATTTTTAAAAGGTAATAAATTTAATGAAAATATGGCAGAAATTGGTAACAGAACAGATACCGGAGCAATTGAAAAATTCGGTTATATAAATAAAAAAGGTGATATTGTTATTCCTCTACAATTTGATGCAGCAAAAAAATTTGAATCAGGTTTGGCTCGAGTAAAAAAAGGTGATAAATGGGGTATGATTGATTTTGAAGGGAATGTGGTTATCCCTTTTTCTTACAATGATATTTTCCCCTTTAATGAAGGTTTAGCATTATCTTGGAATTCAGGAAATTTTGGTTATATTGATATTGATAATACCATCAGAATTCCACATACATTAAATGGTGGCGGTTTTTTCAATGAAGGTTTAGCTAAAGCAAAAAAAGGGAAAACCTGGGGCTTTATTAATACAGATGGTGAGTTTACCATTCTCCCGACTTTTGAAAAAGTGAGCGACTTTCACAATAAAGTTGCCTTTGTCAGAGTTGATAAAAAATGGGGATTACTAAACAAGAATGGTGAATATGTAATTATACCAACATTTGATAAAGTTGAATCGTTTAGTGATTCTATTGCGGCAGTTAAAGTTAATAAAAAATGGGGATATATAAACACATCTGGAAAATGGATAATTGAAGCAGTGTATGATAATGCAAAAGAATACTCGGAAGAACTATTTTGTGTTAAACAAAAAGATAAATGGGGATATATTAATGCACAATATAATACTGTGATCCCTTTTATTTTTGAAAATGCCGGTAAATTAATTAATAATAGGGCACGGGTAAAAAATAATGGTCTCTGGGGATTAATTGATAATCGGGGCAATTATATTATAAAACCGGAATATGATAAATTAAATAGAATTACTGAAACTGTTTTTTTAGCAGAAATTGATAAAATATTTTATAAAAAAATTTATTATATTAATAGTATCGGAAAAATTATTTTTCAGCCAGTACAATAGTATTTATTTTCTTTTCCAAAAATTATCACTTTGAAATATTGAGTTGCTTTTTCCCTGAAAAACACCTTCACTGACTAATTTTACATCTTCAATAGAATAAAATGCTTTTGGATTAAAATCTTTTATTATAGTAATTGCTTTTGCAACATTCTTTCTTTCGACAACAGAATAAATTACAGAAACCGGACCACGACTTCCTTCTGCTGGTATATGAGTAACGCCAAAATTATTATCTGATAAAACTTTGATTAGTCCATCAGCAGATTTTCGAGTAATAATTCGTAATAATACTTTTCCAAATGCAATTCGCTCTTCAATTTTAATACCGATATAATTTCCGGTTGCAAAACCTCCGGCATATGCAATATATGATAGAGGATTATCAAGGTTTTTCATAATTGTACCAAGAACTGTTATCCAAATTAAAACTTCAAAAAACCCTAGAACCGGAGCAATTCTTTTTTGCCCCCGAGCAACGAACATAATTCTTATCGTACCGATAGAAACATCACAAATTCGTGCAAAAAAAATCATACCGGGAAGTAAAATCCACTTAACATAATCAAAATTATTAAGAAAATCAAACATATTCTTCTGACCCCATTTAAATTATTTAGATCGAACCCCGGTTATCTGACTCAATCTTCTAAGTTCCTTATCAAAACTCTTTGTAAGATTCTCAATTTGTTTAGAAATTCCAAAGTTTTCATTGGATGCTTGATTAATAACTTCAAGTCCCTTTGAGATTTCCCGCCCACCTTTATCAAGTTCCTGAGTTGCAAAAGATATTTGCTGAAACACTTTTGAAATATTTTCAAGCTTATTTACTATATCGTGATAAATACTGCTTACTTGTTCGTTAAAACTTGATGAGTTTGTTATTTTAATCTCTGATTCCCGTAATAAATTGCTGACATTGGATGCTGCTGATGTTGACTTCTCCGCAAGTTTTCTGATTTCGGTTGCAACGACAGCAAACCCTTTTCCTGCTTCACCGGCTCTTGCTGCTTCAATCGCAGCATTCAGCGCAAGTAAATTAGTATTTTCAGCAATATCATTTATTGATTCTATACTTTCTAACATAATTTTACTGAATTTAACCAACTCAAGCATTTCTTTAGTACTGGATTGTAATGAAGCCATACCATTTTTTGATGCAGATACAATTTTTGTCATTTCATCAGAAGCCATAAGTGCATTTTTATTAATTTCCTCGATTGAAGACATTAACTGCTCAGTAGAAGATGCAATTTGTTCAACACTTGATGCCTGATTCTCTGATGAGTCAGAAAGTTTCTCTGAGAATTCCGTATTTTCACCACCAATCTTCTTTAATGTACTTGATAAATCTCTAACGACACCCAGCGTTTTTTCAAGTGCATTCTTATCGTCAGCAACTTCTATTTCTTTTTCCAATACTGCTTTAAATACCTTATTGATTAAATTTGTAATAAATACTGCCACAACTGTAGACATAACATACGTAGTTGCTCGAATAACAAGTTCAGAACGAGGATTAAACAATGTTGGTATTATCGTTTCTCTAAATGTATAAACAAATATGGTATCAAGTGAATATAATAAAACCCCGGCATAAACAACTAAATCAACTCTCATGTGTAAAATTGAGAAAATCAATACAACCAGACCGATGCTTGATGTTTGATGATTTGTTCCCAAAGAAACATAACTATACAAAGGTAATATTAATGCATAAGTCGTTGTAATACAATACTTAACAATTACTTTATGTTTCTTAATAAAGAGAAATGCCAGTGTTGAAACGATGTTAAGGGAACCAAAAATAATTAAGAAAAGAACTATATTTTTTATTAGTATTGTAATATCTACATGCTGAGAAATTCTTGAAATTGTATATACAGTAACACCAAAAATCATTGTCCCCCATAGCACATATAATGAGAACTTATTTATATTATTTTCCTGATCTGAACTTATTAGATTTTTATTTTTTGCAACAGCCATGTTTACCTCTTCCGTTAATAGAATATAGTATCTCTTTGATAATCGGTATTTATCAGGGAATATTTAAATTTGATTGGTAAATTTATAATAAATTTCAATTTGATCGTTTTTATTTGTTTTAAATTCATTTATCCTGATAAAAAAAACGCTAAGAATTATTACAATCCTTAGCGTTTTAACTATTATTTCTTTATATTATGTTTCATCTTAAAATCATCAGTTAAATTATAATATTTAGCTGCCTCTTCCGGTGCTAATGGGAAACGTGTAAAAAATTCTTTCCATAACCAGATAAATCCATCATCCAATTCTTTTACAGACATTTTCTTTGGCTGAAAAACAGTATGGGCTCCATTGTAGTAATCAAAATCTTTTATTAACATTCTGTCTTTCTTCATATATTTATGCCACATCGGTGTTCCGGGAAATGGAGTCAATATCCAGAATTCAACATGTTTTATATTATTCCGTGCAAGAAAATCAATATGTCTTTCAAAAACACTTGTATCATCAGCCTCAAGACCGACACCAACTGAAGCAAATATTTCAAGACCGGCATCCTGAATCATTTTAATATTCCGCTCGGCTTCTTCCGGCATATTATGAGAAACAGCCTTAACACTAATCGGGTCAAAACCCATTACAAGATATGTAGAATTAACACCTGAGTCTTTAATCAACTTTAACAACTCAGTGTTCTGATTTATCAATGCAGATGAATTAAAAAATATTTCTTTTTTATAGTTCATCTTTTTTAACTCAGAGAAAAATTGAAATGCATACTTTTCAATTTCAGGATCCGGTAATAAAAATTGATCCTCAGCTAAAAATAAACCGTCTAAATCCATGTTCATTGAAATTTCTTTCATTACATGCTCTACCGGTCTTTTTTTCAAACACTTACCATGTGCTTCAGGAATTGCACAATAATTACAATTATATTTACATCCTCTAAAGCTTTGTATTAATAAAGGTTTCCAGTCATAGCCTTTTTTTTCTCTATACAGTCTTCTGTCAGGCATAACATAATTATCTAAATTAAATGAATTATCACCTCTGTAAAACGGTTTCAGTTTCCCGTTTTTTGCATCTGTAAGTATTTCACCCCATGTTTGTTCAGCCTCACCAATGCATACAGCGTCTGCATATAACTTGCATTCTTCACTCATATTTGACGCATGAATACCACCAATAACGGTTAAAACACCTCTTTTTTTGAATTCGCTTGCAACGACATACGCATGTTTTGCCTGAGGAGTAAAACAATTAATTGCAACCAAATCAAAATGTTGATCATATGGGATTTCTTCTAAATTACCATCCGCAAAATGAAGCTCATGTTCATCGGGAGTTAATGCAGTAAGAATAGGAATCCCGAGAGAAGGGGCTGTTTTAAACGATGCGTAAAGCGGAAAATCAAGTGCTTCCAATATTCTTGGATTTGTTTCAAGATACTTTTTGAAATGCGGGTAAACCAATAATATTTTCATAATAAGATTCCATTTTTAAAATTTGTAAAAGATTTTACCAAAATTGATTAATATGGTCAACATAAATAATAAAAAGCTATTTAACTATTTAAAATAGTTAACAGCATTTTTAAAAATATCCAACCCGATTTTATTTTCTATAACACCTTCGGTCCAATTAGGATGTAATTCATTGCAGTAATACGCCTCAGGATGCGGCATAAGCCCGAAAACATTGCCGGCTTCATTAGTAATACCTGCAATGTCATAATATGAACCATTCGGATTATGAGGATATGACATATCGTCAGGGTTCTTTTTATTGGTATATCGCAGTGCAACCTGACCGTTTTTTTTAAGTCGTTCTAATGTCGCTGAATCTCTGGTGATAAGTTTACCTTCTCCATGTCTGACAGGCAGATACAATGTATCAATACCGTGTAACCATGGCGATTTGTTATTCTCAACTTTTACCGTAACCCATCGGTCTTCAAAATGTCCTGAATCATTTGCAGTAAGACTGACAACCGGTTCATACGAATTATCAAATGAAGGTAAAAGACCAAGTTTTGTAATAACCTGAAACCCATTACAGATACCTATTACAAGTTTACCGCTATCAATAAATTTCTTTAAATCTTCAAACACATTATACTTGATCAGATTTGCAAAAACTTTTCCCGAGGCGATATGATCTCCAAATGAAAAACCACCGGCAAACCCGAGAATATTATACTTAGATAAAATTGATTTATTTTCTATTAAATCTTCAAGATGAATAATATCAGTTTCTGAACCGGCAAGATCAAATGCCCACTTCAATTCTTTCTCGGCATTGATGCCATACCCGGTTAATATTAATGTTTTTATACTCACTTTATGCTCCATAACCTTAGAATGTTAAACTATTTTTCCAGATTGATTTTAATTCAGATAATTTCTCATTAATTACTGTTTTACTGCCTGATTTTACCACGAGCATATCATGTGCTGTTGTCTTTCCAAGAAAGAACACATTTTTTTCACCGATAACTTGAAGAAATTCTTCATTTTTTGCTTTATCAACAGTAACCAGAATTCTTGACGGTGTCTCACTAAATAATTTTTCTTCAACCGACAAATGAGAACTTATTGCATCAAGTGATATTTCAGCACCTGTGTTACCTGAAAATGCTGCTTCTGACAAAGCAACTGATAAACCGCCGTCAGATAAATCATGAGCTGACACAAGCAATCTTTTTTCAATAAGTTTTGCAATTTTTTTATATACAAGAAATGTTTCTTCAGGATTTAGTACTTTTGGAACAGCGCCTTCCTTAATATTAAGCATTTCAAAATATTCACTTGCCCCAAGCTCGGCTCTGGTATCTCCAATTACATATATTAACTGTTCAGGTTTTTTAAAATAAAAAGAAACTGTTTTTGTTATATCACGAACAATACCTGTTGCAGTAAATAATAAAGTCGGTAATACCGATATTTTTTTACTTCCCTTACGATAGTCGTTTTTCATACTGTCTTTACCGGAAATACACGGACAATTATACGCAATGGTAATATCATGAACAGCTTCGCACGCCCGTACTAATTGTGCCATTTTATATTTCCCGTCAGGCGTATTTGCACTTTCTACCGGGTCAGGCCAGCAGAAATTGTCAAGCCCCACAAGGGCGTCAGGGTCAGCACCGAGAATAATTGCCTGTCTCACCGCTTCATCGATTGCATTAGCGGCCATTTGAAATGTATCAAACTTTGAATATCGCGGAACAATCCCGTGAGTAACTGCAAGACCTTCATTAGAATGAGGGAATATTTTTAAAACTGCCCCATCAGACGGTCCGTCATTATCTTTACCGGTAAAAGGTTTATTTACTGTTCTTGCCTGTACTTCGTGGTCATATATACGAACCCAGCTTTCTTTCGATGCAACATTCGGTCTTCCAAGTAATTTTTTCAACATGAGATTAAAATCAGTTTCTTTCGATGAAACTTTAACTTCGACCGTTTCTTTCCATTCAGCTTTTAATTGTAATTTTGGATTACCTTCATGAAGCATATCAAGATCTAAATAACATACAATTGCATCTTTATAATAACATTGAATTGTTCCGTTATCAGTAAACTCACCTATAACAGCACAATCAACCGATCTTCTTTTAGCAAGTGCCAAAAATTGATCGATACTTTCTTTTGGAACGGCAATCGTCATTCGTTCCTGTGCTTCAGAAATTAATATTTCCCATGGTTTTAAACCGGGATATTTCAAAGGACATTTATCAAGATATAAAGTTGCCCCGTCAGTAAACTGAGCCATTTCACCTACAGAACTGCCCAAACCACCGGCACCATTATCAGTAAGTCCGCTGTATAAACCCAAATCCCGTGCTTCAAGAGTGAAATCAATCATTTTTTTCTGTGTTATGGGATCTCCGATCTGAACCGCCGAAGTCGGTGATGCTTCTGTCAGATGCGCTGATGAAAAAGTTGCTCCATGAATACCATCTTTACCAATAAGGCCTCCACACATAACAATTAAATCACCGGGATTAACATATTTTTCATACGCATCTCTACCATTTGATTTTAACGGTAAAATCCCGCCGGTTCCACAAAAAACAAGTGGTTTTCCAAGAAATGATTCATCGAATGTTATTGAACCATTTACCGTTGGTATCCCTGATTCATTACCGCCGTCTTTTACACCCCTGTGAACACCTCTGAATATCCTTCGTGGATGCATAAGACCTTCCGGTACATTTTCATCCTCTGTAAATGGCGAACCAAAACAGAATACATCAGTATTATATATTGGATATGCACCCATACCGGTACCAAGAATATCACGATTGACACCGACAATACCTGTCATTGCACCACCGTAAGGGTCAAGAGCAGACGGTGAATTATGAGTTTCCGCTTTTACACAGTATGCATATTCATCGTTGAACTGCACGACACCGGCGTTATCTTTAAAAAGTGATAATAAATCTTTTCTGTTTTTCCTGAGTTTATCAGCAGAATCTTTAATATATGTTTTAAAAAGTGAATGTATTTGTTTTGTTTCACTACCATTTTTATATTCTATATCAGCTGCAAATATTTTATGTTTACAATGCTCACTCCATGTCTGAGCAAAAAGTTCCAATTCAATATCTGTTGGTGATGCAGGAAGACCAAGATTTTTCCGGGCTTCACTGACTATCGGGGATAGATAATATTCTCTTATAATTTTCATTTCTTCAAGGGAAAAAGACAAAACCCCGTCTTCAGAAATCTTCATTAATTGTTCATCAGTTACATTTAAGTCAATTCCTTTGTAATATTCAGTTATTTCCGGCGCTTGAGCTGTTTTAAAATATTCAACCGGTTTAAATGAATCTTTATTGAAAATATAATAATCTTCTATTAATGTGTTGCATAGAACTTTCTCAGCAATTTTTTTAATTTCGGCTTCAGTTACTTTTCCTTTAAAAAAATACATTGTTGAAGCTCTGACAGAATTGAAATTAATCTCTTTATTAAGGATATAACTGATTCCTTGTGCAGTTGTCCTGCCGACATTATCAGTCACTCCGTTTTTATAAGCAACTTCAACCCCGAAATTATAATCAAGTTCCTGATAATAACTCCATCCGTTTTTATTTTCCTGATAGACTAAATCTGAAAGCAGATCATTTCGTATCAGGTTGATTTCATTTTCTTTGAAATCACCTTGCAAATTATACGCTTTTACAGTTTCAACTGCGTCAATTATAATATGAGCATCTTCCTTAATAGTTTTTAAAATTGATGAGTCTTCCGGAAACTCCGGTCTGTTTTTTACTTCTATTCGTGTACTTTTCAAAGCGTTTTCCTTGTAGTAATAAGGTATTTTTGCATGGTTATTTATAAAGTAATATAGTAAAAAGGTCAAGAACTTATCATAAGTGGATTTTAACTAAAATTCTTACGACTGTCCAATATCAATTATCAATAATGCTAAATCATCTGAAGTTGGAATATCCTCTCTGAAAAAATTTATTTTCAGAATAATTTCATCAATTAATTCATTTGCTTTTGCATTTTTCTTAGTTTCTAAAAGTTCCATAAAAATATCATTAAAGAATTCACCTTTACTATTTCTTGTTTCCGTTATTCCATCAGTATACAAAATCAAACGATCTCCTTTTTCAAAACGTTCATAATTTGTATGAAAGTCAATATTGGTATCAAACCCAATTATAGGAGAATTGGTTCTGAATTTTTTCATCTCATTGGTATGGCTCTGCAGATAAATATCCGGGTGCCCGGCATTGGTATATTGCAACTCTCCGGTAGCCGTATTAATGATACAGAAAAAAGCGGTCAAATATTCCATACCACCAATAACTTCAAAAAGTTGCCTGTTAACCTGGTGAACTATTTCCCCAGTCGTTTTATTAACCGATGAATTACTTGAAAATGCCATTTTAACCATTGTCGTAATGAGCGCTGCAGAAACACCATGACCGCACACATCAGCTATAACGATCCCCAGTAAATTCTCACTTATTTCAAATGCATCATAATAATCACCGCCAATATCACTCATCGGAACATACATACCGGCAAATGAAAAGTTTTTTATACCCGGAAATTTTACCGGTATTATAGCAAGCTGAATTCTTCGTGCCATTATTAATTCATTTTTCATCTGATGATTAAGCTCTATTACTTCCTGATTGATTAATCGAAGTTCTTTTGTCCGGTTTTCAACAAGTTTTTCAAGATTTGTACCATATTCTTCTATTATAGATGCCATTGCATTAAAATTATTTCCTAGAGTACCAATCTCATCTAAACGAATATTATTTAATCGGGCTGAAAAATCCTTTTCTGCAAACCTGCCGACTACCCTATTAAGAATATATATTGGCTGTAAAATCACTTTGTTAATCGTTGCATAAATTATTATTACTATAAAAAATGTAAGAATCAATATTTGAAATATAATATTTTTAATAATTTTCTTTAAACGTTGCTGCATTGAAAAGCTGCTGAATGCAATTTTAATATATCCCGCCTTTTGAGAATCCCGAATAATATCAAGAACTTTTAATGAATAAATAACATTATCATGTAGTGCTAACTCATTCTCACTTTCAATGATAACAATCTGATTTGTAGCATTTTTCATTTGACCATAATAAAATTCATCACAATCATTATAAATCAAAATGTACACAACATCAGGATTCATCATTTCAAGTTCAACAACGTTAACAACTTCTTTTTTATCATAATTCCATAATGGCTGGCGTAAACTGTTTGCAAGTCTTTTTAGGGTAATAGTATCATCTTTTTCCATAAGAATTTTTGATTGTTTCGTTTCTGTCAGATACGTTACAATACCTGTTGATAACATTATAAGAAATATAACTTTTATTGTTATACAAATAATTTTTACTGATATTGAATGATATTTTTGCATTTTTTACCTGTTTGAGAGATATATAAAATAAATGGCTATTAAACCTCTTGCAAATAATGCTCTATTTATCTGAATCCCATACGACCATCATATCGTTCATCAAGAAAAAACCAGTCTAAAACACTATTATGAAGTTTTTTGGTAGTCCCTGCGTATGAAAAATTAACAGGTATTCCTTTCTTATATTCATTTATTACGGTGATATTAAGCGGTTTCGCAAAGTTTTCAACCCAGGAAACACCAATATCAGAAGATGGAATAACAATGGTCTTTTCTATTATATCTGATGATTGTAAAAGTGAAGTCAGGTCTTCTTTAATCCATGGCGATGTTAAACCGGTTAGCCAGGTATGATCACCTTTAACCCGGGTACTCATATATTGATAATGAACCGTAGTAAAAGGATCAAGTAAAACAATATTTTTTACACGTTCTTTTGCTTTATCAGAAAGCATTGAATATGATCTTATTACAACCTGATTTCCAATTGAATGGGCAACAATATAAATAGTACCCTTATATTTTGTATCATTTACCAGCAATTCAATCTCATCTGTCAGGTTTTTGGGAATTGAAGGCCATGTAAAAGGAGGTTTTTTTAAGTTTTCTTCTAAATACACTAAATCTTCACTATTTTCATGTTCTTTTGCTGTATTATTATAGTTTTGCCAGTCAAAATTAGCTACATTATGAGTTTGCTGTTTTTTCTTAAAATCAGGAAAACTCGCTCCGTTATTAGGTAAATTATACATAAAGCTAATTAAACCTGATATTGGGGCAAAAAGAATGCCCGGCCCGTTCACCATGGAATGATTAAGCCATCCGAAAAAACCGACACCCTGCCAGCCATGAACAAAAATAATAGTATCTTTATCGTAATCAAAAATTATATTTTGTTTGTTATTATTTTTTAAATTTCTTCCTTTATTATCTTTTTGATTGTACCAGAAAAGATGTCCGTTGTTATTATTAAACACTTCAGGTATAAATTTCTCTTTTCTTTTCCCGTCTCTAATCTGATATATATCTAATTTACAACCGGTCATAATTGCAAATGCTACAATCAAAACAATTAATTTTCTCATATTCTACCTCTTTTTATATGAAATACTTGTTAATAATATATAATTAAATTAGAATTATCAACATTGATATACCAAAATTTAAAATAATATTTTATATTACAAATATACAAGGAAGGTTTTATAATGAAAAGATTACATTTAGCAATTGTATTAATTGCATTCATAACTTTTTTTTCATTTTCTGTACCAAAGAAAAATTTTGAAAAAAGATTCCAGGTCGGTTTCGGAGCTTTAATTTCAACTCCCAATATATTTAATCTTGCTAATAACTTTAGAATGGCCGGAGCGGTTGACTCATTAAATACAGGGACTTCATACGATAATTTAACGACCGAACAAAAAGCGATTATGAGTGAATCAGATTTTAAAAAATTACAAAATTTAAGCACAGCATATCAAAAAGCAATCATTATAGCTAATATTTTTGCCGGTATGGAATATTCACTTCAATTACGAACTTTATGGAATCTTATGATAACAGAAGTTGATCTTTCATTATTACCGATGAATGGAAGTTATAATGGAAGACTTGATTTTATGGTTTCACTTAATGGCGGTATACGACTACCATATTTTATCATGCCGTATATAACGGGTGGCGTGAATTTTACATTTCAGTTTTATCCTGAAAGTGTTGCAAATGCTGAAAGATGGAAATCAAACTGGGGTACATTCCAGAATTTTGCATTCAGACCGGGTATTAATATCAAAGCAGGGCTTGATTTTAAATTTAAACTTTTTTCTATCGGCGCTTATTATCAGTATATTATTAAAGACTTTGAAGAATTCTCAGGCTGGTGGAGTGAAATGTCAAGCTCATTAACTGACGCCGGGGAAAATGTAGAAGTAGCACAAGCTAAAGCTGCGGGAATGGTTTTTGGAGCACAATCTAAATTCGGTATTTCAATGTGCTGGTATTTTTTCTAGTTGAATTGTAGAAAAAAATTACCAAAAATATTTTTCTTTTTTCTCATTGTAATTTTTTTGTTTATTTTCTATCCGGTACATAAACCTTTTCAAGACACAAGCTATTCAACCGTTATGAAAGATGCTAATGGATATTTGCTTGGTGCAACTATTTCTAACGATCAACAATGGCGTTTTCCTGTATCAAAAAATATACCTGAAAAATATCGTAAAGCATTAATAACGTATGAAGATAAAAACTTTTACATACATCCCGGTGTTGACCCGTTTGCAGTTGTACGTGCTGTAGTTTTAAATTCAAAAGCAAAACGAATTGTCAGTGGTGGAAGTACCATTACCATGCAGGTTGTTCGTTTATCAAGAAAAAATAAAAAGCGTATATTCTATGAAAAACTGATAGAAGCAATTCTATCAGTTAAATATGAAATTAACTATTCTAAGAAATATTTATTGTCACTCTATAGTTCTCATGCACCTTTTGGCGGAAATGTAGTCGGATTAGATGCTGCTACCTGGCGTTATTTTGGTCGTGAGCCTGACACGATAAGCTGGGCTGAAGCGGCACTGCTTGCAATTTTACCCAATAATCCTGCGATGATATATCCCGGGAAAAATAATCAGCAGCTTTTAGATAAAAGAAACCGGCTTCTTGTGAGATTGCTAAAGAATAAAACAATAACTGACAATGAATATCAGGCAGCACTTTTTGAGCCACTACCCGAAAAGCCATATCCAATACCACAAAATACATATCATTTACTTTCAAGAGCAATACAGGAAGGTTTCAAAGGAAAGTCGCTCACTACAACGATTGATAGAGATATTCAACTGTCTGTCGATTCGATTGTCAACAGACACGGAAAAAATCTGGCGAATTCAAGAATTTTTAATGCAGCAGCTCTTGTGTTGGATGTTGACAGCGGTAATGTTCTTGCTTATATCGGGAATACCACCGGGGCTCAATCGGACAACCGGGGCAATGCCGTTGATATAATTAGAGCAGCACGAAGTAGCGGAAGTATTTTGAAACCATTGTTATATTCATGTATGCTTGATGAAGGTGAACTTTTACCCGATCAGTTGATTCCTGATATTCCATTAAATTTTCAAGGTTTTGCCCCGCAGAATTTTAACAATGATTTCTCAGGCGTCATTCCGGCTTCTCAAGCGTTGACAAAATCACTCAATATTCCATTTGTTTACCTGCTTCATTCGTATGGTTATCAGAAATTTCATCATCGCCTCAAGCAAACCGGTATTTCACTGCCATATTCACCATCCCATTACTCATTAACCCTGATATTAGGTGGTGCAGAAACAAATTTGTGGGAGTTATCTGCAGTATATGCCGGAATGGCGAGAACATTGAAATATCAGACTGATAATAAACCTTTTTTTTACGCTAATAAGTATATTGCACATCATACCAATAAAACATTTGATGCTCACATTTCCCCGGCTGCCGTCTGGTTTACATTTAAGGCAATGAAAGAAGTTTCAAGACCGAACGAAGAAAACAGATGGCGTGATTTTTCATCTTCAAAACCCATTGCATGGAAAACAGGAACGAGCTACGGGAATAAAGATGCCTGGGCAATTGGAGTGACTCCGCAATTTATTATAGCCGTTTGGGTTGGTAATGCATCGGGAGAAGGCCGTCCGGAAATCACCGGTGTAACTGCAGCAGGCCCGATACTTCTTGATATACATACTATTTTACCTGATAAAGGGTGGTTTTCTGAACCGGTTGCTGATATGATTGAAATGCCGGTTTGTAAGGAATCCGGGTTTATCGCCTCACGATTTTGTGATGCTTCTGAAGTCAGAAAAGTTCCCCGAAACAGTGAGCGTTCTGATACCTGCCAGTTTCATAAAACGATTCACCTTGACGCTGATGAAAAATATCAGGTAACAAGTGAAAATTATCCGGTTTCAAAAATGATTCAACGAAATTATTTTATATTACCGCCTATTGAGGAGTATTTTTACCGGAAGAAAAATCCATCCTATAAAAAACCGCCTCCTGAAAAAGATAAACCGGTAAATCAGATTATGGGTTTTGTTTACCCGAATACAAAAAATCCCAAAGTATTCATACCAATTGAACTCGACGGATCGAAAGGTAAAAGTATTTTTGAAATTGTTCATAGAAATTCAGCCTCAACTCTTTACTGGCATCTTGATGGTGAATATCTGGGAGAGACGAAAGGTATACACAAAATGCAAGTTTCACCGGCGAAAGGAAAACACGAAGTTGTGGCTGTCGATTTAGACGGAAATACTATCACTTTGAAATTTGAAGTTGATAGTATAATGACCCCATAAAGAACCGGACATGATAGTCCGGAGACTTTATCAAAACAAATGTTTATAGTATAAACAACAAAAGGGGTTAATATGACTGATTTAGAAAAACAACAAGCATTAGAAAAATTT
>Ga0209318_1000261_pt1 | contig 54522 bp, 86 predicted proteins | sample RifGroE1_FD_183999 | JGI IMG/M metagenome (GOLD analysis project Ga0209318, IMG submission 183999) | Groundwater microbial communities from Rifle, Colorado, USA - Groundwater E1 (SPAdes) (version 2) | ecosystem: Environmental > Aquatic > Deep subsurface > Groundwater | place: Rifle, Colorado... | reverse complement strand
ATCTTCATTAATTTTAAGTTTTTCTATATCTTTAAAATTAATTTGTTTGGAATAAGCGAACTTATCATATAGTTCTATAATTTGAAGAAGTTTTTTATTTTTTCCAAAACATCTAAAGAAATTTAGTCCAGTTAATATTTTAAGTTGACGAGAATTTACTGATGTATTTTTTATATCACTTAATAACTCAATAAAATCTGTATATTTTTTTTGTTGTGCTAAAGCATATAATTCATTTGGTACTTGTTCGTTAAGAAATTTAATTGAAGAAATACCTTTATAGATGCTATTTTCTTTTTTATCAAATGTGTATTTTGCTATTGATTTACCAAATAAAATAGGATTAATTTTTGCATTCAATTGATTAGCTAACGATACGCCTCTATTTGTATCTTCTTTATTTTCTGATCTGTCTAGGTAAGCCGTAGCAAATTCCAATGGGTAATAAGTCCTTAATCTAGTCTCTGCGTATCCATTCATACTGTAACCAGTGGAATGATTATATCCAAATTGATATTCCGAGCTGTCGTCGATTATTTGAAGAAATTGTTTTGCCTCTTCTTCTGCTGATTCTCTTGATTTATCAGATTTTGCACAATATCCATCAAGTATTTTAGGCAATTGCTCTTGTAGTTCGGCATGTAATTTTTTTCCAATAGCCCTTCTGGTGGAATCTGCAGTAGCACCACTAAAACCACAAATATCTGTTAGAAATTTAATAGTATCTTCTTGATATACTAAATATCCATAATTATCTTTCAGCAAATCATCTAATTGCTTTGATGGATTTACATTAATTTCTTTTTTAATCAATCTATCTCTATATGATTTACCTGATGGACGTAGTGCAGCATTTACTAAAGACATATCATTAATAAATCTAGGCTTAAAATCTTTAAGTAGTGAAAAGGCATAGTCTCCTTCAAATTGAAAAACTCCCACATTTGAAGTAATCATATTATCCCAAACTTTATTATCATTCCAATCAATTTCATGAGCTTTAAGATAATGAGAACCTATTGATTTATACACATCTTTCATTATTCCAACGGTTTTTAATCCTAATATATCGAATTTTACAAAGTTTACCGAATCTACTGCTTTCATAGAACATATTGATACTGGATGGGACTCATCACCATCTTTATAGTAAACTCCTAAATTATCTGCAAGCGTAATTGGGGAACCTATTATACCTGCTGGATGAGTACCTTTTGCTATAATAGTTCCTTTTAAACCATCAAAATAATAAAATAAATCTTTATTATTGTCTTTAAGATTTTGAAATTCTTTCTTTAAATTATTTGCTCTTGTTAATGATTTATTATTTCTAATTCTATTACAATAAACTTCATGATAATCAAAATCAATAGACTTTGCATCTATTTCATCTAATTCCTCTAAATTAACCTCTTCTTGAATTATCTTAAAATATTCATCAAATAATTTATCAAATTCATTTTTAATATTCATTACTATATCTAGGTTTTCATATTTTAAACCTTTAGCCAATACATCAATTGTTCCTCTGTCTCTCAATGTTGAGAATGCTGATATATATGCCGTTTTTTCTGGAGTAAATCTTTTGATTATATACTCATAAACTTTAACGCGATCTTCTGGAGCAAAATCTATGTCGATATCAGCTAGAGAAACCCTGTCTGCATTACAAAATCTTGAAAAAACAGTATTCCATCTGATAGGGTCTACGTCAGTAATATCTGTAATAAAAGCAATTTCACTACCACCTACAGAACCACGACAAAAACCATATGGTATTTCATTATCATTACAATAATCAACCAATTCAGACATAAACATCATGAAACTTTCCATGTTTTGATTCTTCATTGCATCAAATTCTTCATTAATTTTTTTCTTATACTCATCAATCTTATTAATATCAATGATATTATTTTTCTTTTTATGTTTAAACTTTCTTGCTATAGTCTCCCTCCAAATATCTACAGCATTATTACCATAAAGATTAGGATACTTAAATGACTTATCTAATTTAAATTCTTCGATCATATCAGCAAACTTATTTGTGTTGGTTATAGCCTCCATCCAGACATCTTCTGGCAACGCATTTTGAATTCTAAAACATTCTACCAATTCATCAAAACTTTTCCACGTAAGGTCAAATTCGTCCTCTTCTCCATAAAAACTATCTTTTGATATTTGGAGAATTTTTCTACACTCTGCTTTATATTTTGAAGATGAATGTGTGTCTGTGCCAGCTATTAGCGGTATATTATACTGTTTACTCCATTCCCATAGTAATTTATTATATTCTATTTGATGTTCATGTGTGTGATATTGAATTTCTAAAAAACACCTATGACTATTTTTAGACATCCACTCTAAAAATCTCTGTACATAGTCATCTTCATCATCTTTTTTTCTCCATAACATCGAAGCTAAACAAGCAGTTGTAATTATAATATTTTCGCTTGTATTCATTAAGTCTTCAAACGATATTCTAGGATTATAATACATATGCCTATCTGTTTTGTTCTCAAGTTTTCCCTTAGAGGTAGATTTAGAATTCAAAGTATTTAATTCTAATACTCCATCATAATTCTTAGCATATAATCCTATGTGATATCCTCTTTCGTCTGCTTCATATTTAGTACACATATATGATTCAATACCATGTATGTATTTAATTCCTGCTTTATCACAATCTTGTTTCTTTTTTATCCAATCATACATTCCTCCGTGGTTAGAAAACGCTAATGCTTTACATTTTTCTTTTTTAGCAAGTTTAATATACTCTTTATAACTAGTGCACGAATCAGAATAACCATTACAATTACTCGTATCGTCATGAATATGATATCTAATGTAATTTTCCATAAAAACCTCCTTAATCCATTAAACCTTCTAACCAACTCATATCCTCATTGCTATCTGCCGATTCTATATGTGATTTTCTTTTTTCTAAATATACAGCATAAGGCTTATGTAAAAAACTACTATAACCACTTAGATTTGCAAAGAAATAAGATTTTTTATCAGTAATTTCTTCCCACCATACATTTTCATCTTTTGTTTTTATATATTCTGTTTCTTTTTTATCAATATCAATAATAGCATCGACAATATCTAATTTTAAATTCTCTATTTCTTCTTCTGTAAAATCTATATAAACATAACAATCTTTAATTTTATATTTAACTTGTATTGATTCTGGAAGACACAATATATCGTTTGTCATAGATAATAAATCTAAATACGAATTTATTTCTTCTTCTGAATATAGTTTTTCTTTACTTAACCACATTTTAACATTGGATTTTAAACTTTTACCTATTTCGTTTCTTGCAATATTTCGCTCAGTTATTTTTCCATTGGCTTGCAAAACTTCAACGATTACATATTTAAGGAAATTCCATCTTATTTTTATATTTTCCAAAGGAACACCTAACTGCTTAATTCCTTCTGCATATAAAATTAGTTGCCCCTTTTCACTATCTATCTTTTTACCAGAGTAAATGCTTGATGTCTTCCAATCTGTAATTATAAAACAATTATCTTCCTTATGTATAAAATCAATATACCCCTGAAATACAAATCTATCTATTTTTATAATAATAAATTTCTCTATTTCTACTTTTTTATTAATTATATTATGATTCTGAAAGAAATGTCTAATACAATTTTCATATTTATTTGCTATATTGCTATTTTTTTCTTCATTAGTTCTATCATATTTTAATTCTCCAGCATTAAATGTAAACAAAGCATTTTCGTATTCTTGTAACATATCTTCATATTCAATTTTTTTAGAATAAAAATTTTCAAGAATTCCATGACACGCATTACCACTAACTCCATAAATCCCATCATCTCTATCTTCTTTTACTCTTGCTATATATTTAAGGTAATACTCGTAAATAGAATTTTTGTATGTATTATATCTTGACCAACTCCATAACATATTTGTATTATATTTTTTCTTTAATTTCTCTAATTCTTCTTTGCTTTTTCGAGCCATTTTAAATATAACCTTCTTTCTTTTTCGTCATATGAAATTTTATATTTTAACAAATAGCCAAATATTTTATTGACTGCATCTGCTGGAGACTCCTTACCTTTTAATAAATCATATTTATCATAAATGTAATATATATTTCTTACGCCATAGAAGTGTTCACACGTACTTCTTATATGCTCAATTGATATTCCCTTGTCAAAAGCGATAACTATATCCACGTTTAGACCTATTAATATTTTTACTTGTTCATCAGATATATCATGACAACATATAGCCACTCCAGTACCATCATTTCTACTATGTCTTTTTAATACTGATTTTTCAGCTTCATAAACCAAAACATATCCTGCCTCTTGAATTGCTTGATAGTTTTCTTGAAGTCCATATATATTCATGCTTTTTGGAAAGTTTTTTAATGGGAAGTATTTTGGTATATCCAACATTTCATGTTCTTTAATAACCGTCCTACCCATAACTCCTACATAATCATTTTTGCCTCCACTCCAAAAACGATGAGGAATAACTATTCTCTTTCTGTTTACGCTATATCCTATATTAAATACTGTAGAAGTCCAAGGCATAATGCCATCTATTCTCACCCAATCTATATGTATATATGGAATGTACTCGCTTAAGCAATCTTGGTTAATAACCTCTAGATCGTTTAGATCGTAAGAATGTCTTTTACTTTTTACTTTCTTGAAAATCTCTAAAGGATCATTAAATTTCACCTCGTCTTTCTTTTTATGATTAAATTTGTATTCTAGACCAAACAAATTATGGATATATCTATTTGAATCTGAGAAAGATATATTCTTTATATTCATACATAAAGTAAAAATATTACCTCGAATAATATTACTATCAGATTGATATATCTTAGTTTTTAGTGTCTGTTTTTTCACAGATATAGCATCTTTACTTGAATGAGATGGTAATCCACATCTATATTCTTTACTATATTCCTTGAGATGATGGCAACCTAAATTTTCAAGTATGTATACAGTCTTATCATTATCAAGAATATATTGAATTAATTCATTAGCATTCATATCACCATCCCCTTTAAAAATCTACTGGAACAACTGTATATCCAATTTCTTTATAAACGTTGCGCGAAAGGTCGTGTTCTACAATAATTTGATAATCATTAGTGCTACCTTCACGATTTTTAACAATGAATATTATTTGATAATTCTTACCTTTTTTTAGTTTTACAGGAATTTGAGATTCAATATTACCTTGTCTTTTTTCTTTTCTATAAACATTTAATTCGCGTTTTCCACCTTCTATTTCATCATCAAGAACTTTTCTAACCATTAAACAAGTTGACGCGACATCTACAATATTTTTTGCCATACCAATATTATCTTGATCATAATATCTTTGTTTTGAACTACCTTTACTTAATTGGAATGTAATCCAAATATGTACATTTTTTGATTCTGGTTTAATAACATCATTAATTTCAACCATGTTCTGTTGCATACTAAACCAAAAAGCTTCACTGCTTGATGCTTTTGAATCTGCTTTGTATGTATCAAGCATGAAATATTTTACACCCATACTAGAGTATTTTTTTATTGTTTTGATTGCTTTAGCTGTAGTATATTGTGTAAATGGTTTTAGTATTATTGTATTTTTATATTGCTTAACCCATTCTGAACACTTTTTTAGTAATTCTTTTACCTCTGGTTTATATTTACCATCACGTACAATATATTTTTGTAAATCTTCCTTAAAAACATTATTAGCCACCCAAACAAGAAATTCACGTTGCCATTTCTTCTTCCCTTCTTCGTTTATCATTATGACTATTTTCTCTTTATGTTCCAAAATTCCTGGAAGAATTAAAATTCTACTTAACGCTGTCTTTCCCACACCACTCAGACCACCAACCAAAGTAATATTACCTTCAAGATTACCTCCGACTTCCTTGTTTAACATAGGTGAATTGTATAATGGTAAACCTACTGCTGCGCCTTGATCTAATTCTTCAATCAATTCATCTAGCCCATCAGAAATATCATGAGTAATATCTTCTCCTTCAACATTAATAAAAATATGATTCAATATTGCCTCTTCTTCGTCATATATTTGTTCAGATGTCATATCTACAAAATCTTTAATTCTTTCTGATATTGGTTTCTTTTTCAATAAACCTAATACAGCATTCCATTTGTAAAGTTCATTAATATATCCACTAAGATTATCAATTTTTACATATGTTTTTGCGTTTTCAATTGTTTCATAACCTTTATATTTTTCATATTGCTCCTTTAGTTTTAAATGTTTTTCAAGATATAATCCTACGGTAATATCGTCAAGGACTAATTTTTTCTCTTTTATAACTATATCATAACCTATCTGCCAATAGACCTTCCAACAGTTTTCTGTAAAATTAGATAATTTTAGTTTATCATATGTATAATATAAATCAGGTTGTTTCCACAATATTGAGACGATATTTGCCTCGCAAGCCTTTTTATATTCTCTAATCTTTTTACCTGTTGCCAACATTTCTTCTTCGAATGGAGTTAATTTATTTGTTGCACTTTTACTTTTAACGGCTTGTGTAATAGATATCACCTCTTTACCATAAATCTTTTAATGTATTGTTTATAATTTTTGTTTTTGTCTTGTATTCTGCTCCTTCGTGAAATATATTATCTGTTTCTATATTTTCTGCTTTACTTTTTGCGGTTTCTACATTTTTCAATCTAATAACCATGTCATTAATGTTGCTTTCGATAATAACCATTGCATAATTGAATTTATGTTGTTCGCCAGTAAATTTAGTATTATTAGTTCTAAATCCAATTAATATGTCTTGTTTGCATAGTTTAAATGTATACAGAATCGTTTTAAAATCATAACTTGCCATAGGAGTTATTTTTTTATTTGCAAGAAATTGACCTTTAGATAATCCCTTAAGTCTTAGTAATACATAGTTAGGCAATTTTAAATCTGGTTCGTATTCTAAAATATCTTTTTTTACATATTCGTAAAGTTCGCACCATTCCTTATATATTTTTGATTTTATATTTTGTTCTTTTTTTAATTCTTCTTGTTTAATTTGTTTTAATCTTTTCTTTTCTAAATTTTCCAGTTTCTCTTTTTCTATTTCTTCCTTGCTTCTTTTTGTCATAAATATTTTATCTCCTTTAAACGTACAGGGAGGAAAAATTAATTCCCTCCCATTATTTATATTTATTTTCCGTCTATTAAATCGAACAAAATATTTGCATGTTCTAAGTTATCAACTTTTGTAGGATTTACATATCCTAACTCTTTACTTTTTAAAAGTAGCGGTTTTAATTTTTCTGGATTTGTTTTATTTGTTTTTACAAAACCAGTGATCATTGCTACAAGTTGTTCTACTTCTTTTGTTTCGAATTCTGCTTTTTTGTCAATTGCGTTGATTTCATCAATTTTTTCTTTTTCTACTGCTTGTTCTATCTTAGTATCTTCAATAGATTTTATTCCTGCTTGCTTATCATGTTCAATTTTAATTGCTTCCTCAACTGCTTTTATAAATTCTTCTGGACTAAAAAGTATTGAGTCCGTAATTTCAGAAAATCTTGACTTAGAATCAATATTAAAATTATCATCTCTAAAAGTAATCTTTCTTGTTTCATTTTCAATAGATCCTTTTATTTCGTCTTTTCTATCTTTACCTTTTCCTACTTTTCTTCCTGTTTTTGTTTGTGTAATTTCTCTATCGATAGATGCTACACCCAGTACATGTAATTTTGTCTTTAACGCACTAAAATATCTATGAGACATATTAGTAGTTAACATATCATATTCAAGACCAGTTGCCACATCTGTCATAGTTCTCTTTTTTGTATGACCAATAATAAACATACTAATTCCTATTTTCTTAAGCTCCCACATTCTAGTTAAGATAATTTCAGCGGCCTTGTCTTCTCCGGCCATATATCCACCGAAAGTTGCTTTAATAGATTGAGTTGGTTTTTCTGGATTTTCTTTATTATGTAATCTAATTACTTCTGGTTCGGCAATTTCAAACAATTCGTCTAATGTATCATAGATAATAACTTTTAAATCTTTATAATCTGTAAGTTTATTCTCTAATATATCATCAGTTACTTCTTCAAAAGCATCCCAGTCAGGGATATCTTCATATATAGCTCCAGCAATGGCATCAATACCATCTTCTTTACCAATATTAAAAATCATGTATCCGTCTTCGCCTACAAGTTGCTCACATACTTCTTTTGCTAGAGTTGTTTTGCCAATTCCACTTTCTCCAATTAATCCCAAGTTATAAGCCAATGGATCTACTTTGATTACATTCTTTTTACCATATTTTCTTTCTGCCAACTAAAATTCCTTCTTTCGATTAATTTATTATACTATTTTTATTATCTAGGGGTAAGAATAGATCCTTACCCCTAACTATCAAAGAATAATTATTATTCTTCGTCTAGTGCATCCATCCAAGATGTATCTTCTGTAGCATCTTCATTTTCATCAGAATCTTCTGTATCAGTAGTTTCTAAATCTTCTTCCTCCTCTTCTTTATCTTCAATCATAAAGTCAAAAAAGAAATCTTCTTCTTTATATTGACCCTCTGTTTTAAGAATTACAGGTTTTTTATTATCTTCCTCGCCAACCATTTTAATAGCTGGTTTTCTAATTACCATTTTCTTTTCTTTACTACCACCAACGGCAAGTTTATTTATTGCCTCTTCCATAGTATAAGCTCCCATTTCAATAAGATCCATAATATCTTCGGGGATATCTGCTTCTGTAATATTAACTAAAGACTGTCCTTCTACAATATCACCGTCAATAACAACTTCTGTAATATCTTTTTTTACCTTTAATACTTTATCAATAAATTTTTTAGTATTTTCAGGTTTAATCTTATCTACTTCGAGTTCAAATGTTTTCTTAAAGGTTATATTTTGTTTAACTACTTTACCATTGTATTCTTTTGTATAGTCAATAACTCTTGCGTAAATAGGGTAAATAGCTTTTTCTTTATCTAGTTTTCCAACACTGTCTTTATCAAGAAGAATTGATTGTGTAAATGTTGCTTTGTATTTAGACACATCATCTACTTTAGATAAAAATATACTCTTTATTTCTTTTGTTACTGTAGTTGAGTCATTATATATTTTGAATACAAATCCACCTTTAACATTAACAACCATTCCTTCTTTGAGATGTTCTTGAACATATTCAATAGCATCATAGGCAGACAAAAACTTTTTAGGAAATGTTTTTTCTTTATCGTCTTTTTCAAGTCCGATAGTAATAAAACATTGATCTCCAATTGTTTTAAGAATATCATCGTCAAACCTATCTTCCCATGCAATTGTATATTGATTACCAAAATCATCAATTATTTTACCTTTATCATTTTCTTTTTGACCATGGACATAGAGAATATTATCTCTTTCAGAACCATAACCACCCATTAAATCAGCATAAACAACATTTCCACCACCGCAATCCACTCCAAGATTTAGTTGATTCCAAACCCAATCTGATTTCTTTGTGGTTTCGTCCATCTTAAATGTGAAATCAGTAATTTTTGCTTCTCCAATTAATTGAAATAACGATTGTCCTTTTTTAAGTTGTTTTTTATCTTCTTTCTTTGCCATTATATGTATTCCTTCTTTCAATATTTTATTTTATTTTATTACTTAATGCACATGATCTTTTAAAATATATTGAAAGAAGGAGGTGGTTTGCTTCTACAGATAGGAACTTGACCCCATGCTTTTGTTTTAATAAACATCTTTCCTTTCTATTATTATTTTATCTTACAACCTTAACATCGAAATTGAATTCTAAGCATTTTCTACTAGCTAAATAATCACACCAATGTACAAAATGTTGTATTTTGCTTTTTGGAGTAGGCATTATTTTCTTCTTTGTTTTATAATCAAAGCACCATTGGCCCATATGTGATTCAATATTACCAACAATCATGTTCAAAGTATTATCATCTACACAACTATTTATTTCTTGATTTGTCTTAAGCATATTAGTAACAATTAATGGATGTTCTGTGACGGTATGAGAACTATTATCTAATCCTGATTTACAACCATCATGTAATATTAAAGACGCTATAATTATGTCTTTATCATCTTCTGTATACTTAAAAATATCTAATCTAAACATTTCTACTGCAATTCTAACTGCTGCTTGTGTGTGTTTTACCAAACCTCCTTCTCCCAAAGCATATTGAGGGTGATATTTACCTGAAGATGATGCAGGAATTGAAAAGAAATATTCTGGTAAGTTATTTAATGCCTTTTCTGTAAATTCTTTGATCTTAGGATTTTTTATGTATGATAGTTCTATTTCGAAAATATTTAATCTATCCACTCGCTACTCCTTTCAATAACTCCACTTAATAATTATACCACACAACTAAAACCATGTCAACAAATTTTATTTCTTACTTCTAACAAACCAAACCACTTAAAATTCCACTTCTATCGGAATTTTTCTATTCCGTTCCTGATAACTCATGCAGTTTTCACTACATTTATAATCACAGGGGTTAGGCACCCCTTTATTCCATCAGCAAAAGCGTTTGGAAATACCTTCTTCATAATTTGAAATGATCCATTTACATCACTGTTAATTAACTGACCATTATTAGATTTAAATAAACCTCTATATACTCTTCTAGATTTATCATAGTTTTGTTTTTCTGGGGTTTCACTATCTAAAAATGATGTGCCACTTGTATAACTCTCTTCATTCATTATCAACCTAATTCCATTATCTTGGCATTTATACGTCAATTGTTTAATCAACATATTATAAGGAATGGAAACGAAATTTTGTGTGGTTGATCCATTTAATTTGCAATTTTGTTTCCATGTTTTATTTAACCCAATAACCAATGTATTAATATTATTTTTGTTACAGTATTTAATTATGTAATGACTTGTATGGTGAATAATATTTTTAATCTTATTTCCTCTTTTGAGTGTAATGGCATTTAATTTATTACTCCAATGTTGATTGTGTCGTATTTCTAGTTCGGATTGCAATTTTGCTCTTTGTTTATTATAGTGTTGATTAATAGATTTTAACCCTTTGCCATTAATAATAATTGGTTGTAACCCAATATTATTTACCATAGTTACAAAGTTATTAACTCCTAAATCAATACTACAAATATTTTTAATTTCAGGGATATTTTCAGAAACTTCCACCTCATAAACAATTTCTAAAACATAAACACTTCCCCTTGGTACAAATCTGACTGAAATTAATCTGCCTCTAACATTGGTTTTAAATTTATAACCATTAAATACTTTCAACCTAAAACAAAGATACTCATCTTTAATATAAGTTTGATTATTTTTCAGAAACCATGCAAATACACCTCCTTTCTTTTTATATTTTGGTATTTTAGGTTTCCCTAAATATTTTTCTGGATGTTGAGTCCAATCTTTAATAGATGCGAAAAATGATTTCCAACTCCTATCTAACACTTGTAATAGACATTGAGATGATTGAGACATTAATGCCTTATATTCTTTTGTTTGCTGTAGTATTTTATCCATTTCTCTATACTTAATATAGTTATGGTTATTGATAAACTCTTGACGGATAATATAATTCGCAACATTGTAAAGATTTTTTGATCGAAAGCAAAATTCGTCAACCAATTTAAACATGGGATGATTTTTATTAATTTGATGTTGTTCGGTTCTATTAACTAATATATTATATCACATCCTTTTAATAACTTACTAATTCTATTATTTGATATCTGAATTCCAATTACTTTCCATAACTCCCTTACCTCTATAATCACTAATTCCTCTACTTAAACTAGTATATAAAGAATCAGTTCCAACACTATTGGCAGTATAATTTGAAGCAAATTGCCCCTTAATACCAAAACTTTGAGCAGTTCCTACTGCGTCAATATTTGCACCTAAGAATAAAAACTGCCAATTGTAAGTATTAGTTTGATGTTCAATCATTTCTTTAATTTGTGATTGTTTAAATTCTTTACTTGTATTTTCTTGACCATCAGTAGTAATAACAAAAATTACTTTACTTGGTTTATCTTTATCATCTGTTTTGTTAAGTCTATCTCCTACATTATTAATTGTTTTACCAATTGCATCTAATAAAGCTGTCATACCCCTTGCTGAATATTCTTTTGTAGTCATTGGTTTAACGTTTTTAATATCTACTCCATTGTGTAAAATTTCATATTGATCATCAAATAGGATTGTGGTTAAAACTGCTTCTCCGACTTCTTTCTTTTGAGTTTCAATGAATGAGTTAAATCCTCCAATTGTATCTTCTACTAATCGAGACATAGAACCACTTCTGTCAAGGATAAAGACGATTTCAGTTAAATTGTTTTTCATAATTTTCTACCTCTTTCTTATATTTTATTTCTTACCACTAAACTCAATAAAGTTTCTCCAGAACAACAACTCTGAACTACTTCTATAAGCAACCCTTTCTAAACACTTTTCACACCATTTGCGATATACTTCTTCTGATTTAAATCTTGAATCAATTCGCTTCTTTGCTCTTTTAACCAGTTCAACTCCTTTTATATCAGATATCTTTTGTGAATACTTCTTTAACTCAAAGTTATCAATATTCACCTCAATCAATCCAATATCTTTTGGTATTAATTCAATAGGAATAGTATTAACAGTACTTATGATATATGTATAGGCACTTGCACAACAAAATCCATTCTTAAAATCACTCAGAGTTGCTTTTGCTTCAATTCCTTTAATATCATAATGAAACTTTCTTGGTGCTATTCTAACCTTTTTAATTCCTACACAATCAATGATTTCTTTTCTCTTTTTACCAATATCTAAGTCCCACATGCCACCTACCTCAGTAGCTATTATTTTGTAACCCCAACCGAATAGAATATATTTAGATATTTCTTTTAGTAGAAAATGTGTTTCTGTTTCGTTCTTTGGTCTGTTAAAATCCAATTATATGTAATCACCTCGATTCTTATGTAAAATATTTACTAATCTTCTTCTCTTACAACATCCCATAATTTTAGATCGTCGCTATTTTTATCTTCATATGGCACAAATCCTATTACAATTTCATCATCGATAACATGTATTGGATTCTCAAAATTATCAATATAATAACCATCTTCATTAATCCATCCATAACCAATAAAGTCTTTGAAATCTTCATGCCCTGAGTATCTTGATTCGTTTCCTACCCATATGTAAGGAGTCATAATTTTTAGTTCCATTATATCTTTAAACCTTTTGTCTATAACTAAACAGATATATTTATTTATAGAATTATATATTGCTTCTTCTTTCTTGTCTTTTTCTATGCATTTTTCAATTGGAAATTTAGTTTGCATGTTTTTAAAAATATCCGTGAAATTTGATAATTTAACTTTCACTTTCTCACCTCAATTGTATTTTATTTATTACCTTTATAACAATCAAACTCATTCCTAATCATAGAATCAATTTGAGTTGTAATATATACTTGATATAGAATATTTTTAATATCCGTATCACTTTTTGCTTCTTTAATTTCATTAACCATAAGATCAATAAAATGTGTTTCAGGATGTTTCATTATTGGTTTAATAGGTTGCCTAAACTGATTATATGTAAGATTATTATTTGCATAAGCAACTCCTTCTGATCTACCAACTACTAAATCTGCCATTTTCTCACCTCGATTCATTATTTATTTCACATAACTAACCACATACTTAGTATAACATTTTCAAAATCATATGTCAATATTTTATTTTAGTATTTAATAAATTTTATCCATCTTTATAACCTGATGAAAATATCCTTTCAATATAATTTATTAGATAACACTTTTACTATAGTATAAATGTCATCAATTTCTGTCAATTCTTTGATATTCTCTAATCCTTCCTTTATTTACACCTGCTTCTATTGAATCAAGTATACTTTTAACTTCATCTTCTGTAACAAATGAATCATTAAGAGTAAAACCAAAATCATTATCTTTTAATTCTTCTAAAGTATATGTATTAAATTCTTTTCTGAATGAACTCAATTTATTTACTCCTTCCTTCTAAACACTCATTTACAACATTTGCTACAGCTAATGCCATCTTAGATTTAAATACTGCATCTTGTTTCAACTCATTGCTCACTTTATCAAATAATCCATCATTATTACTGATAATACTTCTAGCAACTTTATGTGAAAATCCTGCTATAATTGATTGCTTAAAATCTTCTTTCTTGATTACTTCATTAAAACTATCTGAAATAATTTTTCTCAACTCTATTGAATGTTCATTTATCACTGAAGAAACAAGTTTAATTAAAGGACTATCATATTTAGTCATAGATTCTTGGATTGCTTTTTGAATTGATTGTTGTGCTATTGATAAGATATCTTGCTCTAAAGTAATCGGAAGATGTTTGGTTTCTACTTTTGTATTCATTTTAGTTGTGAGATCATTTACTTGTTTCCTGAATTCATTATTCTCTTTTTGGATATCTGACATTAATTGATATAATTTATCTATAGTTTTTTGTTCTTGACCTGTCATTAATATTTTCTTCCTTTCTTAATTACATTTTCTTTTACTAATCAATCTTATCCACACCAATCGGAATCCACATTTTAGGATTATAGTTCAATGTATATTTATACTTATCAACATTCTTACTTCTCAATTGCTCAACAACATATGTTACATTATCTGATAAGCCTACAAAATGTTTTTGATAATTACCATTTTCGTCTTCTACTGTTACTTCGAGTTGGTTATCTTCTTTATCAGCTTTAATAGATATTCTTCCTGTCATTTGAAACAATACATCACTTGTAATACAATTAATTACTGTAAGTTGACGCACAACATTGAAATTATCTGCCTCTAATGATAAATTGTAAGATACTTTATCTGCTTCAGTTTGACCACAGCCAGTTAAAGGGATTGATAATAATCCTATACACAAAAGACCTGCAATTAACTTTTTATTTTTCAATTTTATATCTCTCCTTTATAATCTAAAGCTTTGATTGATTCTTCTGCCTCATTTTTAGTTGCATAGAGTTTGCTCGCAGAAAGACTGCGTGGATATGTTAAATTATATTGTTCGTATGGTTTATTATATCCATTCCCAATAAATATTTCTTTAACTGTAGTTTTATGAAACTTCATTACCTTAGAATTAGGCAATCTTCCATTACAACATGGACAGTTGTTTTCATATACCATTTCTTCTTCCACAAACCATACAATGTCACCAATATTAAATTTTGTTGTATATCCCATAATTAACTCCTTCTTTCTATAATCCTGTAATTTCTACATTTCATCAACACATGACGATTGATCCATTATTTTATAAAATGCTTCTGAACATTCAGTACTACACATTCTACCTTCACAAATATAATCAATATATTCTGTATGGTTATAGCACATTGTACAACCTTTTTTATCTTTAGTTTTAATAAGAGTATATTTTTTCATATCTTCATCTGTAAATCTTGCCATCAATCACACCCTCCACAATCACAATTCCCTGAGTCACTACTACCAGAGTCATAAGAACTATGAGAATCATGTGAACTGTTATGAGAATTACTTCCATAATCATGATATATAGGATAAAGATCATCATTATATGTATTATGACTATGAATAGTTTTTGAAGGTGTTTTTGTTTGTTTTGTAGTTGATGTGGAAATTGGCGTAGTTTTAATATTGTCACTGACTTTAGAAAATTGAATTCTTTCTTGTGTTGGTCTAGTATATGGAATGACAATTTCTTTTTCGATTTTAGATTTCTTATTTTTGAATTTGGAATATACAAAGAACCCTCCTACACCTAAGAAAACTAAACCAGAAATTACGATTGTTGATGTTAACATATTTACACTTCCTTTTCAATTATATAATCAATTATTTTCACTGAAAACTATTCACATAGGCTAACAATGTTTGTTCTTGTTTCTTTAATCTGCTTTTATATACTTCAATTCCAATTTGCCTCGTATACTCAATGATTTTTGATTTAGGTTCTTCAGATTTACCTTTATAAATGAAATCTTCAATAAAACTTTCTTCATCGTCTGGTTTTACCTCAATTGTTCCTTGAACTACAGTTCTTCCATTTAAAGTTCTTTCAGTCTGTATTTTGTAAATTTTGATTATTTGAACATCAATATCATCATATCTACATGATACTACCATATTATTTATCTCCTTTCTAGCCATCTAATTCTTCACTTAATTTATCTGCTTCTTCAAAACTCATTTCTTTTAAGTAATTATATTCATCAGTAAATGAAATATCGGCATACCATTTCTGATCTAACCATTCTTCTTTTGTCATGGTATTTGTTTGCAAATCAATTTCTAATATATGAGAACAAATTGAAAATCCATCTTCTGCATCATAACTCCCACTCATACCACCTCTACTTTCATCTCCCTTCTTTTCACTAAAACTTGTACAAAAGTAATAGATAAATCTCTCTCGTAATTCTTTTGATTCTGATATGTATTCAGAAATAATTTGATATGCTTTATTACCAGAAGGAAAACTTTCTCCATTTAACAATCCAGTTTCATATCCTAACAACAAATCCTGTATCCAAGTCTCATCATTTTCAATAATATAGTCATATTTTTCTTTAGTGCAATAATTTTTATTAAGCATCCAATCAAGTATTTCTTCACCTTTAATAAAACTTTCATTAGTATCTACAAAATCTTCTCCTGCTTCACGCATCCATTGTGTAATTATAGAATATACTACTGCTGGATTTTTTAATTGTTCTTCGTTTGTTACAATCATTTCTACTTTTCTCATTTATTTTTCATCCTTCCTTATTCCAACTTAAATTCTCAACACCACTTATTTTTAATATTCCTATTTCTTAGAAACGCTACAACTCCAAACCCCAATGTAATTTTAAATTGAATTAATGCCCAAGCATAATCTCCAGTAAGATAATTAAAGATAGATGCAAATGTCATTAATCCTGCTCCGAATAGTATAAATAGGTCGATCTTTTTCATAATAAAATCACTCCTTCTTTTAATTTAAGATACTAGGAAATGAAATATTCATGCTATTCAAATTTATTCAGTTTCAATATCTTTAAGCATCCTAATAAAATGACCTGCAAGATTTTCATTAAGATTCGCACATTCTCTAATCACTTGCATTAGTTCAATATTTGACAAAGCAATTCCTTTTTTATTATATTCATTTATTGTGTTGTAAATAAAATACATCCCATGCGCAACACCAAATGAATAATATTTATGTTCTGATGTTGTTTGAAATAATTCTTCGTGAATTTTCTTTGATTCTGGATCTTTATACTTTTTAAGCATTTCATCTACAAAACTCATTGGTTGCTTTCTCCTTCCATTAAATTTGACTACTTATTTGATCTTTAATCTTTTGGGAAATTCACTTACCTTTTCAGGGAAATTCCATTTTAAAACCTTTTCTACTGCATCATCAGTTAATTCGTATTCATGAAGGTTATATGTAATTAAACCTTTTTCCATTAATAATCTAATAAACCATTCCCAATTAACACTATGACCCTCAACTAATTTCTCTCCATTTACATAGATTGCATTCCAATCTTCAGACATAACACTAACTATTTCCATAATCAACCTCCTTCCTCATCCTATAAATGAAACCTTTCGTGCCATTTATTTGTTTTGAATGCATTCTATCTCTACATCCTCAAATCCTTGTTCTTTCATCCAGTAATAATCACATCTTTTTCTTAAGCCTTCTGATAATTGTGGATTATCAATTAATAATCTATTGGCATAATATCTTACAGCCATTCTAGCATATTTATCTGTGTCTATTCTCAATACTATGTATTCTGCTTTTGGATCTACTGGTGTGCCATCTGATTTTTGAATTATGTATTTACTATATAAACCTTCCATTATTTTATTCTCCTTTTTATCAATATAATTTACCGCCATGTCTATGTGATCTACCTTCATTCTTAATCATTTTTTCTTCTATTTCTTTTTCTAAATCAATGTTTAAATGTTTAGCTAAAATTGCAGTCCTTAAAATAACATCTGCTAATTCTTCTCCGATATTTTCAATTCCTTTTTGTTTTCTGTGACCTTCAACTAATTCAGCAAGTTCGGTAACTATCAACATGGCACTGATTGCAATATGTTGAAATTGAAAACCTTTATTTATGTCATTTTGATACGCTCTTTCAGCAATATAGTTTAAGTCCATTTTTTATCCTCCTTCCTAAAATACTTTAAATAAAATAATTTATGTACTAATATCTGTCATACTCTGTGCCAATACTTCCAACTTTTAAGTATAAATTTCCTGATAATGGTTTCTTCTCAATTTCATCTAGAATAATTGAACGCATTTCCTTGTTGAAATCACGTACAACATTTTGCTTAATATTAGTAACAACTTTTTCTGCTTGTATTCCTACAGCTTTAAGTATTTCTGAGTCAATTAATTTCAACTTGTCTTCAATAATTTTCTCTAAATTAATATTCTTAATTGTATCTTTAATCTCAGATTCAATAATTTCTCGAATAACCTGTTTAGCCATTAATTCAATATTCTTTTTAGTAATGTTGATATCTAACTTAAATTCATCTGCCATTTATTTATTTCTCCTTTTTATGTATATATTCATTATAACACGGACATATAACCACTGTCAAGGAATATTATTTATTGATTTACGAAACGCTTTCATTGATCTTTTTACTCAACTTACTAGCAGTTCTAATGGTATCATCGTCTTCCAAACAAGCATCAAACTTACCTTCAATTGCTTGAGCTTCTGCCATCTTTCTTTGGTATCTTTTAATGATTCCGTTCTCACAACTATTTTCATAATATAAATGATAAATTCTATTTTCCAATGTGCTATTAGCCCTATATCCACGCCTATTACTCTGAGCAACAGTTTCATAATGATAAGATGGCATGAAATTTATAAAGCTGGATAGATATGTAAGATTTAATCCCACTTCCACTAATTTTGCATTCGTAATTAATACCTGAAAATCATCTTTTTTCTTGTCTAATAATTCCTTTCTATCATAAGTTGCTACGAATGTTCTAAGTGTAAAACACCGAATATTATTTTTTATTAATAAAGATTCAATCCTTTTTGCAATTGTATCGGATTGCATATATTCTCCACCATTATTAAAGTCTACATAGATACAACATTTTCTTCCTTCAGAAACTTCTTGCAAAACAATATCTAATAATTTTTGCTCCTTTGGTAAAATACAATCAGTAATACATTTTGGTTGGACTTCTTTATAACTTTCTTCTCCTCGATTAATAAGAATAGAATCCCATCTAAAAGGATTATTAATATAATGTTTGATTATACTATCTTCATACATCTTCGCGTTGAAAGCATTTGCTGATTTAATTTCATGCCACAGATTGCTCTCTAAGCGTTCCATTTCATCTGTTTGACTGATAGGTACATAGAACTCATTTAAGTCAGGCAAATCCTTTCCTAGATCGTCTAAAGTGGCAAAAATATAGTTCTCAACTAAGTATTTAGCGAAGCAAATTGGATTCACGCCTTCTATCTCTTTGAACTCGCTATCTTTAATTTCACTACGACCTGAACGATAGTATTCGCCATCTTTCTTTTTAGAAACTGCCATTAATGTTCCATAAGTTTTAATAAATTTTTCCATCTCCATAACATCATTTACTTTAAGTTTATTAGGTATTAATCCTAATAATAAACTATGAAAACTCGAACTATATCCTGAATTACTGGAACCACTAAGCAATAATATTTTCTTAGCATAATTAAATAGTGTCCTAGTAGAGTTCCCGATAATCGATTCGCCATTTCTGTTCTGATGTGCTTCATCGATCCCGACAGAATCAAAATGAATATTCTTTGTCTTAATAAATCTTATTAAACTACTCTTTTTCGTTTTATCATATGTACTTTGCCATAAAACTGCACCACAATTGGAACACTTATAATTACTTTTCTTAGGATTACCTTGAAAATCTTTAGCAGTAAAGAATACATCTTCCTTTTTTCTTAGTTCATTCTGTAATGGTTTACCACAATCAGGACAACAGGCAATAGTTATTTTCTCTTTAACTTCTTTAATTTGAGAATAACTATAATATCCACCACCAACCACTTCTTTTTTATGTTTAATTTCCATAGTTCTAATATTAATTCCAGAAACTCTTTTTGCATCTAATTTAAATGTCTCTTTACCAACAAGGAAATATGTTGGTTTATCGAATTTTAAATTAGTTTTATTGTAAATGTTTATAAATTCAGATGTTTTTTTAATTGTGTAAATATTAATTTTATCACTAATACTATTTTTAATCTCATCTTTCCATTGAGATAATGTAATTGCAGGAGCCATAATTAAAGTAACATAATTTTGTTTCTTTTGATATAAGTGACAATGATTAATTTTTGCTGTACTTAAGCTCTTCCCGAACCCCTGAGTACAAGCCAAATAAACGAACCTACTTCTCTTCAAAACCTCTAACCCTGCTTGAATAATTGGAACTTGACCTTCAAATGGTTTCATTTTACCTTCAAACATTTTCTGATTAATATTCTTAGGATCAAACAAAACTCTAACATTCTGTTTTAATCTTTCTTTAATCTGACTAAGAAATGAGAAGATGTAGTCTTCTATGTCTTCAATCGAATTCCAATCAAAGTCCTCTACATATCCCTCTAATGTTAAAGCATTTAAACTCTGTTTAAACCAAGTTACATTAATCTTAAATACCTTTAAATCAGCATACATAGGATTATTAGTATAAACTGTACATTCGCTAACACAACCATAATTACTATTATAGCTACTTTTATATTTAGAATTATTTGCATCATCTTTATCTAAAATCATTTTAACAATTTCACTTGTAACAGGTAAATAATGAATATTTCTTAAATATTTTGTAAGAATCTCATTCTTGTCTTCATTATTCCAATTAATACAATAATCATTTATTTTTGTATTGTAAATAATTGTATGCGTTAGATCATTTTCCATACGATCAGATTTATAACGATAATGATTTTCTCTACCATAAAGTGATTGTTCAAAGAAAATATCTTCTCTGTCTCGCAAAGAAATATTATAAGAATGAGAGATTAAATCAGAACATATTTTTCTATTTTTGATATGCAAATCACATAGAGAAATTAATATTGGTTCATTTGAATCTAAAATAACTAAATCGGCATTACAGTTGATTGTGTTTTTATCTGTTGTTCTAAGATATGGAATCAAATTAATTATTCACCTCCAAGTTCTTTTATAATTAATTTTCCATTATCAGAGCATAAAATATTAAGATAAGGTAAGCTCATTTTGATAATCTTTGTCTCAGTATAACTATCGCCATTATCATCTTTGTATTTATTTATTTCCTTCTTTTCAATACTTTTAGTTCCACCAATAGTAACATGTCTACCAGTACCATCCTCTAATGATATTTCTCCATTGATCATTCCAGATGCAAGGAGATTACTGATTTCTCCTAATTTGAGTGGTTTAGGAACAACTAATTTTTCTTCCCCTAAATCTTTTAATTCTGTGATTCCTTTTACCCATTTCCATATTGAATCATTTTTACTGATATGAGAAGTTGGAGATTTAATATATTTATTATTTTCTTTTGCAGTATCATAGTCGATGTAGGGGTAATTCATTGATTGATAAGTGTTATATTGTCTAAGGTTGAATTCTGGTTCAGAGAGAATGATTTCTTTTACTTCATTGTATTGTTTCTGGAAATCCATTGCATGCATAGTGTTTAATAAATCATAAGGAAATCTCTTTACCTTAGCAATAAAGATGTATTGCTTGAATTTAGCATATTCTTCTTTGTTAGTTTTGTAGATTGAGTTTTTAAGGATGTCAAAGTTTTTAGATAGAATGTCTAGAGAGTCTAGAAAATCATCTTTTCGAATTACACATACAATGTAGCCAGTTTTGTAATCTTTTGATGTTGATGGGTTATACAAAATGCCTTTGTCTAACAACATTTGGAGATACCGTTTGCAATTTCTCTGACCATTGGATGAAGAATATGGTGGATTGAACAAAAATAAAGCAATTGAATTACGAGGAAGATTTAAATCCTCAAATGATTTATTATATTTATCATCAATATTTTCATTATTCTTAAAAGAATTGAATCTGTTTGTTTCCAATTCGTTTGCAATTAATACAATATCATTGCCTTTATCATCTTTTGGGATAATTTTTTTAAAAGTCTCTAGCCATCTTGATTCACCAGCAAAACCATCACATATTGTAGTAGGAAAATTATTTTTAAAACTCATTTGATATGTAAAATATTGCTTAATTAAATCATATTTTTTCTCATTAAGCCACTTGTCAAAAATAGCATATCTTATTGGAATATTATTATCCGCACTTTTTATGAAGAATTCATTATATTCCTCTTTGCTCATAACATATTCTTTTAATGATCTTTGTTTTATATAATCCATTTCTATGTTTCCTAAGAGTCCTAATAGACGATGTGTTTCAAATTCTTGTGTTGGATAGAATTGGAGGGATTTTTCTGCTGCCAAACTATTACCCATATATTAAGTATCATCTCTTTTCTTATCTTGTAATTCTACAATAATTATATCTTAGTTATTATAGAATTACAAGTTTTTATTAATTTTACTTTTATTTTGCTACATATTCAACTATTTCATAATTCTCTGGATAATTAGTTATTTTTCTTAGTTGTTTTTTAGCATCTTTTATATCCATGTAAAAAACTGTAATTCCACATACGCTTTGATAAGGTTCAAACTTTCCAGATGTTTGATTGTGATAATAAATTACATATAATGGTATATATTCTTTGTCCATTGTTTTTATTTCCTTTCTTAAGTCCAAGAAAATTTGGATTTTAAGCTACTTATTTCTTATAAAACCTAATCCCTCTATTGCATTCCTATAATCTTTTAATCGTTCTTCCATACTCACTCCTGCTTCCAGTGCCATAGATGCTGAAGCATAAATATCATTGGCTGTATTCTGAACTTCCCATAAAAGGTCTTCAACCTTGTCATATGCATTGTCTTTAATTTTTAAAATATTATTAGCTAGTTCTTTAATATAATGATGATAGTTGCAAATTTGATCATTTACTTTCGGTATTTGCATGATTATTTCTCCTTTTTTAAAACCAAATGAAACATGAGTTTCATTTGGTTTCTAATTTATTTATAAGTTGTTTTGTTGCCCAATCTAATTTTATTTTAAAATACTCTTCTGATAATATTAATGGACAGTCCTTCCGCATTTCTCTTAATGCAAATGATTCACTGAATATAGACGCTGTTGCAGGGCAATTAACCATTTGTGTTTCATCAATATGAAGTATCGGACAATCCCAACATCTTTCTGGCATTTCTAATTCAAATATTGCTCTCATTCTTTAAATCTCCTCTTTGATTTGATTGTATTTTATTATTTATTTTTACTATCAAAATAATTGCTTAAAGATTCACCATACCACTCCCAATTATCCACTCCACCATTTTCTAATGCAGTTAATATCTCATCTCTATGTATAAGCTCATCATATTCCTCTTTGGTAATTATATTTTTGGTATTTTTAACTTTGATATTATTCCCTGTAACAGCATTTATAAGTTGAGAAACTGATTTATTAATCTTAGATTTTACTTGTTCTTGAATATCTAAATACAAATCATTGTATAATTTATCAATAGTTTCAGATTTGATTTCATCCATAATTTCTTCTTCAGCAAGGTCAAGTGCATTTGTCACATCTTTACTAAATGCGTCTTCATACTTCTTTTTATATTCAGCTTTAATTTCTGTAATTAATTTTTGATATACCTTTTCTTTAATTTCCTTTTTGATTTCGTCTCTAATTTCGTACTCGTCTTTATATGTAAGAGATATTTTATTTTTCATTTCATTTTTAACTTGATTAATTGCACTAGTGGTAATATCATCGAAAGTTGCTTCTGACATTTCTTTAATTACCCCCAACTTAATTCCCTCAAAGACTTCTTCAAAATCAAATTCAAATTTAAGTGCTGTACTCATTTTATTAACTCCTTCTTATTTAATAATTTTACATTATTTTGATATTTTACTAATTTTATAGAAGCATTATTATCGTCCAAATATGCCTCATAAGACTCCTCACACCACATCCCCTCACAAGAGGAATATCCAGAAGGTGTAACACAAGATTTATGCTCTCCATAATCAGTTCGATAACAATAATTACAAATTGTTTCATTGTCGCACATTTCTTCAAATGATTCTAATATCATATTTTCTCCTTCTTTAATCATTATATTTTGTTTTATGGCTTAAAATTCTTTATTTATTTGCCTAGATTAATTGTAATAACTGACTCCAAATTTGTATAACCACGGATTGGATCTAGTTTATATGTAACTAAATTTAAAACATTATCTTTTTTATACTTTACTACAACAAAATCTAAAGCAGATTTATCATAATCTATATCAATAACAGAGCCATAGGTATCTTCAGCAGGGAAAGAAAAATGTGGTACAGATGGAGTAGATGATGCGGTGGTAACTTCTGAACCACAACCAGTTAATATTCCTGATAAAATAACCAACCCTAATGACAAAGTAATAAACATATTTTTCTTCAATTAATTTTCCTTCTTTCTTAATTTATAGTTTGAAATCAGTTATTCATGGTAATTAATTTTCCGTCATCATCTATTAATTCAACGTTATAAATAACACCATCAACATCTTCACAAGTAATTTCAATACTTTCTAATGAGTGACAACCTCCCCATTCACAATAAGGAATCTCTATATAACCTTCTTCAGTTTCATTTCTGAAATTTTCAAATTCATGTCTCCCACTATGATTTTTAATTAAGTCTATTAAAATGTTGACAGAATCATTAAATTCCTGTTCTGTATATGTTGCATCTTCTGTAATATAATCAGCATCATTTGAATCTGCTACAATTATTACCCTAAAAGTCTTTTCTTTAACTAATTCTCTCTTAACTAAAGTATATTTTTGTTGCATTTTATTATCTCCTCCTATTATTTATATTTAATTAAAAGGTTAATTTTATACTAACTTGATTGCAATAATATTCATATTGACTACAACTATATTACTAAATATTTCATAAGTTTTATTATTTAAAATGACATAACCATATTTAGTAATCATAAAATTTTTAGTTTTTATTAAGTCTTTATAGTTGTATTGATTGTCTTGAATTTTGCATAGAAAACTATGTATATTTAAATAACCCTCTTTACTTTCATCCCAAATGTATAAATAATTCTCAATATTATTAAACATAATTTTTCCTCCTTAATTTTATTTAAATAAATCTTTCAAAACAGCTTTAATTATTTTTCTTGAAAATACTCCTGTCCTATCTAAAGATGTAAACTTGTATTCTTCCTTATGGTTTTCTAAGTAATGATCAATTACTATATTTGTGTATTTACATTCTTCAATTGTATTAAGAATATTAAACATATGAGAATTATAATCGTGCCTAAATTCAGTATTACACAATTTACATTTTCCACTATAATAATTGTCCAAATTACTCAATCTCCTCAACTTCAATTTCACAATCTTGATCTTCACTCTTAATAATAATATTAAAAGCATCTTCGCAAGGTAAGCGATTCTCTTTTTGACTTTTAGTTACATGCCAAGGTAATTTACCATTAACCTTTAAATTACCATATCCCTCAATAAATCCTTCTCCCATTCTAGCTCTAATTTGTGCAAGATGTTCAGCGTGTTCATAGAGAGTATGTAAATCAAAGAACACATGTCTAAAATCATCCATTCACTGTTCATCAATGACATTCTCATCAACCTCAATTATGTATTCATCTGTTCGGGTTACTGTTGTTTTAAATCTTTTCATATTATTCACTTATCCCTCCCATCATTTCTTGTTTAATTTTATCCATTTGTGCAAGCCTACCCTTACATTCTTCTCCTATTCCATATCTTCGTTTTATTTTTATATCATATGTATCAGCATTTATATTTCTTCTTTGTAAAACTTCTAACACTTCATCCCAGTCTGTGATCCAGTATATAGTCAACTTTTGTCTTACTTTTGTTACTTTATTTGTTGCCCAAATTCTATATGTCTTAAACCATTCAGAATTAACCATAATTTTATTTTCACCTCTTTCCAAACAACATGAAAGCCAGTTTTTATCGGATATGCCGAACCCTGAAACCCTTGCTACAGGCTAGTTTTTAATTTCCGTTTCTTCCAATAATTTTATAATTACCACATTCAACTTCTGAAATTGGCACTAAATCTTCAAATCCATCTGGATACCTGACAATATAGCATAATCTAAAATCTGAACTTAAATTTGGCATAACGTTATGTATTCCTGTATGAGTTTGGATGAATTGGAATTATATATGTTGCGTATTGGATCATAATTATTCTCCTTTCTAACCTACATTATTTTCAATCAAGAAATAGTTTAATTCTTTCTTAGCATCCATCATATCGTTATAATTACCTGCATCAAAAACAGGAATATTATAGGCTCTAGCAATTCTAATCGCCTGTCCAGTCCCACCTGAACTTTTACCATTTTTAGTCCAACATATAATAAATTTTGAAAGAGTATTTAGGTCTAAACCTAAAACCTGATGACTATTTCTTGCTTGTAATTTTCTAGCTCCTTGAGATAAGTTGTGCCAATAAGGATGGAATTTTTCTGCTATCTCATACGCTTCTTTAGTTGGCTCATTAAATATTGAACCTGATCCTTCAAAATAAGGCCAAGGCAAGTATATTTCCTTTTGACCATTAAAATTGTCACAGCCAGTTTCAAATGCCTTATCTGCCCCTTTAGCTCCACCAGAACGCAATATGAATTTCTTCACAGATAAATAGTATGCTACCTTTTTAAATAAGTGGATTATATCTAGAGGTGTTTCTCTAGAACCAATTCCTGCATAATAATTCAAATGATTATTCTCCTTTCATTATCCTAGAAAAGTCAGATTTCATGCCATTTACTATCCTCGCAAACCGTTGGTACAAGCGACTTATAAATTATGCAAAAATCAAATCCATTATTTTATTTCTCATATTATCATCGATTGGGCTTCCAGATGCCTTTGGATGACCTCCGCCTCCATATATGCCAGCAATTACACCTAAATCAATATTATTTTTAATTGTTCTATAGCTAACTGAATGAGAAGGATTAATAATTGCAATAAAATCTAGTTCAAGATGTAATTCGGATAACTTATTTCCTAACTCAGAAGAATATCTTTCGGCAAATACTACTCCTACTTGATAACCATTAATTTCTTTTACAATAATTGATTTATCTTTTGATTCTATATAATTATCAATCTTTTCTTGGTTTTGCTTTAGGAGTTCTAAATCATCCCAACTAAAAGAATAGTGATTAACCTCTTCTATTTGACGTACTGCATCTGCAATAAATCTATCTCTACCTTTTAAATACATCAAATCATTAAGCATTTTAGGATTTTTGTCATTATAAATAGTTTTAAATTCCCACGTATCATAACGTCTGACCATTTCTACAAAATCACTAGCGTCAATAAGAGCATTATAAATATCTGTATGATCAAACTTATTGATATAAAAAGTAAGAACATTATTGTAAAACATTTCTGTTCCACTGTGTTTCATATTATCACTTATATTTTCTGCTACACATGCCCATTTATAATCATTTAACCATAGTGCAGTTTTATGATGATCAAGTAATACAAATTCATGTTCTTGTGTAAATACTTCATCAATCGATTTTGCTAATTGTTCATTAACCGAAATATCTGTAATAAATGTTGTATCATAATTTTTATACTTTTCTGTTTCTATGTATTGCTTGACTTTTTCATTTACGTTATCATAATCACAGTATTCAATATCAATTTGTGGAAATGCTAATTCACCTATAATTCCACAACCAACTCCATCGAGGTCACTGTGACTGAACAATTTTACTTTCATTTGTAATCCTTCTTTCTTTATTTTAAATAACATCAAATAGTTCTTTTAATCTACTTCCACAATTCCCATAACTTTTCATACAGTTCAGGTGTAACTCCCTTGGATTTCAAATAATAAAAAGCATCCGATAAATTTCTATCATTTGAAAGATTAAATGGATATAAAGGAATTTCATCTGAACTAATTAACTCTAATTCGCCTTCTTCCCAAAAAGCGTTTCCTGAGTTTTGAGCTTTAGGATCATCAAATACAACCTCATAAGGGCAATCAATATTTCCATCAATTTCTGAAATATAAGGATTATAGTCGATAGATATGATTGTGCCTGTTTTGCCAATTAAATAACTTGGTTCGATATCATATATTGCATCTTCGTCTCTTATATTTGCAATTCTTACTCTGTCATTTTCTTTGAATTTCAATTTAATCATCATCCTTTCCCATATATTCTGCCATCTTACCTCTAAACTCTATAACCAAACTCATTAAATCACTTTTCATTTGTCCTCCTGCTTTTTCTAAGACATCTCTAGAACATCCTTCCGTGATACCGTATATTTTCTTTAATACCTTTTGTAATAATTCTGTATCCTCATCTGTCGATCCATATCCATCAGTGTACATATCACTTTCAAGTAATGCTCCGTAAAGTAGGATTTCTGTTTTTGTCATTTGTTTATTTATCCCCTTTTTATATCTGTTCTGAATGTCCGCATTTAGGACATTTTATTTTAGGAGTACCAAAATATTGCGTATATATTTTAAAATATTTTTCATCTCCGTAAATATCAATATTACCTTCATAATTACATTTTGGACATTTTACAATCATCCAATTGGTATTCAATATTACACTTCCTCTCTGTATAAAATTGGTCATTTATCTTCTCAAACTACTCTTAAAATATCATATTCCAATTTACATTGTGGGCATTTGATTCTTAATCCTTTTTCTTGATTACTATATTCAACCCACATAGTATCTGTATCCCAAGTTAAAACTAAACTATTGTCTTCATTTCTATATCCCATAGATTCAATTTGTGCTTTATTCCCACAACTACATTTAACTTCTAACAAATTTTTCACTTCCTTCGAAATCGATATTTCAACGTATTTATCGAATCCGCGAACCCTTGTGTAGCAACGATTTGCGGATTCTAACTTTTCTTATTTCGTTAATACTTTAAGTTCTTTATGTAAAGATTTAATTTTTGCTCTTAGATAAGCAATCTTAATTCCTTTTATCTTATTATATTCATCTTCTGGCATACATTTTGAAACACCCTTTGAACCATCATCAAGGATAACAATAGTTGCCATATCATTATGAATAACACGTTCACTCTTTGCTTTCGTTTTAAAAGAGCTATCTTTAATAACTTCTCCTGTTCTTGCATCTGTTTCTACAAAATATTGTTTAGTCCCATAATATTTAATTGTTTTGATCTCAGCATTATTATTACTCATATTTACAATCCCCTTTATATTTTATTTATTTGTTTCTTTTGTCATCTAGTCCTTTATTTAAATTATAATTATGAATTAATTGATATTTTTGGTATTTCCTTTGAAGATATATTGTCGCATCTTTATATATGTATTGTAATATTTTTTCTACTTGTAACCTTCCACCTTTATTAAAAACAAATATGTTACCTCTATCTGTAATCTTTGTTCTATTAATGTTGCAATGATCACATAGTATATTTTCTAATTCAATCAAGAAATCCTTTGTACCACAAAAACTTATTAACATTCTTCTATCATTTTCCCATCAAAACTTATACTACCATCGCCATCTAAAAATCCTCTAATAAAATGACTTTGTAATTTGTCGGATATAACTTCTTTATTTGGATATTTCAACGTATAAGTTTTGTTTACACCACATCCTTTCTGAATTAAATTATCTCTGATTTGTTTACTTTTAATTGTTAACATTGCATAATTATTTCCTTTATAACCATTATTTTTGTAAATATAGATTGGTCTATCTGTTTCTAATATTTTATTGATTCTCTCTAGTATTTCAATATCGCTTATTTGTAATCTTAAAGTTATTGTATTATCAGTAGCATTTTTGTTATTACTAACTGATCCATCAGCATATAATAACCCTAGTATATACGCTTTTTCTTCTGTGTCTATTTCATTAAAGAAATCATGATTAATATTATATTGAATAACATGTGGCCTTAATTTAATATTATTGTCAAATAATACCCATCTTATTTTCATTATGCTTACATCATAATATTTTGCAAGTTTGATTATACTCAGACCATTTTTATATTTTTCACAAATTTCTTTATCGTCCAACTGAATATAATTCCATCTATTTTTATCCAATAGTTTACCTCAATTCTACTAAATATTTAATTGTACATTGATCTTCCTTGTACACGATTATTTCATCATTCTTTAAGTTAGTATGACCTAAATTTGCTCCTGCGTGAGCATGTAATGAATGTGCTCCTAGACACATCTTTTGAAGATTCTCATGATTTAAATTATAATATCTACTATCAAAATCATATACATCATAAGGTTTCCCATACGCCACATTATTTAATGCCATAAACGCTGATGTTGAGTTTCCTTTTGACCAATACGAACCAGACAAAGAAGTATAACCTAAACTTTTGACCGCACGAGGGGCAAAGTATATGCCAAATCCGTATAATTTACCTGTTACTATTGCATTTGGACGTAATACTAAACCAGTATTAATAATATTCCAGAAATTTTCTGATCTCGATCCGTGCCATAGTAATCTAGTATCTTTAATATCATTTTCCTTAACAAATTTATCATATTTTTCTTGAGTTTTAACGTTTACAACTTTCCATGCCTGATAGAACTTATCACTGATTGACCCAAGATTTTTCTTTATTAATTCCTTTTCTTCTTGAGTAATTTCTTCAAATCGCAAACCCATTACATCTAATATTGTTTGATTATTGATTGGTTCTTCAGAAGTGTCCTCTTCGTCTTTCACTACAGATTCTGCAACTACTTGGCCTCTCATTACATCAAGCAAATCTTGTTCCTTCTGAATAATATCTCCAAAATCCTTAGTATCCTTGGCAAGATTATCTTTAACTTTTTTCATTTTTCGTGGAATAATTTTAAATAATTCCACCAAAACTTTATTAAACAATTCAATTGTGTCTGCATTCATCAAATTATTTAAAGTTAACTGTGCTTCATCAATCATTACTTGAGTAACTTTATTTGAAGAAATTATATAGTTATCTGCAATTGCTTGTCGAGCCATAGATTGCAGTCTTGATACAATAGATGCAATTACTTGATTTGGAATATCCAAGTATTCTTTGTTCTTCTTTTCTTTAACAACAACCTCTGCAACTAATCTGGTATTGTCACAATATCCTTTTTTCTCCTTTTCTTTTACTTTCTTATTCCATTGATTCATATCATAATATGCGGTTTGAAAACCACCTGCTCCAATACGACCATATTCGGCTGTGAAATTGTTGTCATCTGTTTGCACGAGTTTGTAAAATTTATTATTATTTGCATTCGGTTCAACTTTAACAAGATATAGATATTTATATTTTGTTTCCATTATTTCACCTCCCATCTATATAAAGTAACATCATAATCGTGAAAAACTTCTTCAATCATTTTATAAACTATATCCCAAGATCCACCTGCAAGACCACAGCCTAGATTTACTGGAATAGCCACAGATAAATTATGATCTTTTGCATTTACTTTAAGTGAAAATAAGGCTTCTTCCAACGCTTTATAATCTGTTTGTTGTTTGTCTCTGCCGTATTTATATTGACCGAATAAATTTGCCACATATTTATTCTCACCTACTTCTACAAATTGACACTCTCCTAAAGCTTGAATTGGGAATCCACTATTGGAAAGATATTTTTGATAATCTTTAAATACTTTAGGATATTTTTCTCTGATCTGTTTTGCAATTCCTCCACCCATTACGGATAAACAGTTCACTTGATGTACTATTATATTTTCTTGTGCTTGTAAAATATCTCCATCAATTATTTTAATCAATTTTTATCAATCCTTTCTTAATACATACTAATTTCATCTTTATCATGTCTAATTCTAGATTTCCAAGTTGGAAAACGAAGACTATATATTCCATTTGTGTTTTTACTAATTTCAAAATAACCAATAGTAACTATTTTTTCAAGAATTAACTCTGATTTTTTCCAATATAATTCTCTTTCTTCATCTGTAAATCCTGAACCACAATCACATTCATACAATTTATCATTATGCTCAAACTGTATTGTAATTGAACCTAGTTTTCCAATATTTTTACCTGTGCCTTCAATTACTTCTAAACAACGAACATCTGCCTCCTTAAATGTTTTCACTTTAAGAATAGAATCACTTCTTTTGCAAATATATGGTTTATCCATATTAACCATTAAACCCTCCCATGATTGTTCGCTTGCATGAATCATCCATTTTTCTACTTCTTTTAAATCACTACCAATATATAAAGGTTTAACTTCTTTGCAATGTGGTAATTTATTATTCTCAAAAATACTAGATAAATAACTCTTACGCTTGACGCAATTATCTTGTGATTTACCACTTTGAAAATCTTTCAGTTTTAACATATCAAAAATATGGAATACCAATCCTGTCTTATTTGCTCCTTTGCTTCTAGCCTTACTAGTCGTTTCTGCATAAACTTCAATTGTACTTCCTTGAATGTCTGCAATTAATTCCCCATCGAAAACTATATTATCAAATGGAAGATTAGCAATATCAGATTCAATTTCTTCAAGGCCCTCATATTGTTTTCCTTGTCTAGTGAATGATTTTACAACTCCATTGTCCTTAATTACTGCTAATCTACAATTATGAACTGCAAAATCTTCAATGATGTATGTATGATTATCTTCTATTTCTAAATCATAAGCATTTAGATTTTTTATATAATTACTTTTATAATTTGATACATTCAAGACTTCTTCTTGCAATAATTCATTTTTACCCTTATGCTCCCACCATTTATATTCTTCTATATTATGCCATTCAGTACCTAATTTATATCTCATTTCTTTAGGTATATATTTAGCAATTAAATCAAAGAATATTTTAGTGCTATCTTTATTGATATCTAATCTATAACTTTGTTCGCCATTTTTTAGAAATTTATCTTTTCTAATTTCAGATTCAATATAAAACTTTCTTTCAAGATATTTTTGAAAATTAACTATCTCTTCATATGGAAATTTATAAACCGAAAAACTACATCTAGGAGCAACATTTTTAGCATACTCATCTCCATCTTCTTTACATGGTCTTTTGTTACCATCATCTAAATAAAACATTGCCAATCCTAATGCATCTAAGTTAGATAAAATTTCTTTATTTAATTTATAAGAAGATTTTCTTATATTATCATTATTATAGAAATATTTTGGTAGACTAGGAATCGAATTTATATTTGCGTAATTTATTTCTGATCCGTATCCTGACATTCTTTCGCCAGAACAAAAAATAAAATTGCTAAATAATTCTTTTTGTTTGTCGAATAATGTTCCATGTGGATATTTTTTAGCCCTTCCTAGTTGAAATCTCCCAAATTTTGATTCACTAGTATCTTTGTTAATAGCTGTATCCGCTAATATACTTCCTAAAAGAATTTGTTGTTGTTCATAAGATGGCACATAGTCATAAATATAAATATAATCACCACTTTTAATATTTTTCACAGCGTTCCATCCATTTGCTGTTAATATTTTATGATTATGAGTAGCGATGACTCTTTTATAATATCTACTACTTGTAACATTGTCTCTTAATTGTATTTTATACCATTGGTCTATTGATTTTTTGCCATTATTAAATTTATTTATTACTTTTTTTGTTTCAATTATTTTAGTATTTTCATTAAAAGATAGCACCATATCCCCTATCTCTACATCTTTTATCTTTTTATAAGAACCGTCTGCCATATTGACTTTCATATTGCCTTCAAAGCAACCATCCAACTTCTCAGTTATGATATAATTTCCTTTTATTTTGTGACTATGCTCTTCAAATTTCTTGGCTAACATGACATCAAAAACAGGAATGAAGTCTCCATATACCTTATTCAAAGTTCCATCTGTTAAACCAATGCTGAGATCCTTAGAAACGATTTTAGTATAGAAGTCTCTTAGTAATACAGGCTGAGATTTAATAAAATGTTGAACAAATATAATATCTTCATCTCTGCCAGAATTATGGGATTGAAGATAGTCCATTATTTCAATAATTGATGATGTAGATGGTTCTTTTGGAAGTTTTAGTTTTTTACTGATTTTCTTTTTAGATATACCTGTTAATATGTATGGATTATAAATGAAGTGCATCACCTTCTTGAATAGTTCATTTCCCTCATTTTGCTTGAGAATAAATTCCTTATCATTCCTACCACTAGTCCCTTGAAGTTGTTCTACGATTGCCAATACTTTTTCCATTTCCATTCCTTCTTTCTTAAATTTATATCTCTTTTGTACTACATTAATAATAACACAAAAGGGATATGTTTGTCAAATAATTTTATTTATTGATTCAATGATATGAATTGTATTCCTTTTCTTTTAATTCACCATTTCTCCACTCTAACAATTCCTCTATACTTATATTTCCTTTTAGTGCTATTTCTTCGCATTTGCGCCATGCTTGCTTACGCTCTTCAAATGTCTTACCGAATTGTTCTATTAGTAAATATTTGCAAAAATTTTTGTATGTTTTCTTCCTAGAAATGATTTTACTCATTTGTACTCCTTTCACTTAGTATCAAATCACAAGTTTATTTGATTACTTTTGTATTAAATACAGTTTGTTTCTTTACAGTCATATTAAAATTACATCCACAATCTTCACACGTATGACTAGTATGATCGAATGAATATTCTCCAAAACCAGATGACATCCAATAGTTAGTAAATCCCATTTCAAATTTCTTACCACACTTAGGACATTTAGCGTAATCTATGGTTCGTGTCATAGTATAACTCCTTTCTTGATTCTCTCGAATCTTTTCATTTAAATTATTTGCTCATAGTCATAGGCACAAATCTATATTCTTGTTTATATAATAATTTTTCTACATCACCTAATTCTTCTACAAACATTTCAAATGGTCTTACATAGCATTCATAATCACCATATAAAGCATGATATACAACCATTAATTCATTTGTTTCTGTGTTTTCTGCAATGTCCATAACATAGTAGTAATTTCCTTTATAGTGTCTATAAACCATATTAGTCTCAAATTCTTCTATACTAATCATTATCCATCAATCCCTTCAACATTATAATCTCCATATTCCATATCTTCGTCTGAAATACATTTTACTTCAACTTCATAGCCTAATATTTCTAATAACTTAATCCATGCTCCATTAGGAATTGAATGTCCTTCATATTTAAAATCTTCCCCAAAGTTCATTCTTAATACTTCCCAATCTCCAGACTCAGGTACTATAAGTTCAATTAATGGTTTACTCATTTTATATCTCTCCTCCATACACAACAAACTTAGACTAATTGGACATTTACAACTACCCATAAGACATTTAAGAGTTGCTTTCTTTTCAGATGTTAATCCAGACATTATTTATACCTCCATTTCACTGTAGCTATACAATTTAATTATTCCTTGATTGCTATGATGACTCCAAAATTGGAAAAATTCTTTATAAGAATAGAAAACGAATTTCTCCATATCACTTTGACTAAAATGTTCAAGGTATCCAATAGTAATCATAATTTTCTTTTCTTTGTTGATTAGTGCCTCATGATCTAATACATCATTCTCATAGCGTTTATAGTATTTATATTTGAATGGTTTGCAATGAATATCTCCTGGGCAATCATTAGCACAATTATAACAAACATCTTCCATTTAGTTAATCGCTCCTTTTCATAATCCGACCAATTCCTGATTTGCTGTAATTAACAACCTCTACTATCGTTGTACTCCTTCCAACGTTTTGCCCAATATTCTTCTATTTGGTCAAAACAACTTTCACAACAAGTACAATAATTAGATTCTTCATTTTCATACATGGTATTCATATGTCTTTTTTGAGGATAAAGAAAATACTTATGACAATAATCACAATAACCAAATATCTTTCTAAATGCCCTTCTTATATCTGAACCTACAATATATAATACCATCATTGCATAATCTGCTTTTCTGCCCATATACAAATTAATTTCCTACCTTCCTTTCAAATACATTTTTATTCTATTTATTAATTCTTAAATTGTACATAATATCAATACTATCTTTAATTGTTAAACCGTATTCTTTTGCATACTTTTTAATCTTATCTTCATTCTTTTCCATAAACTCAAAAACTTCAGGTTCATCCTCAAACCAATATAAATTATCGTACCAATCGTTAGGATCTAATTCAATTCCTCTTTTACCTGCTCTCATTTATATTCCTCCTTCTTTATTCTTAGCATGATAAATAATTACCTTATCCATAATGCAATTATATTCCATCAATTGTTTTTCCATTTGCAATATTTTATCTGGTAAAGGACATTCTGGATTCTCACCAAATATAAATGTTTCTAGTTCATGACAAAAACCAGTATTTCCTGACATATATGGCATTCTACAATTTTCCTTTATGCATTTCATTTTGTTCACTCCTTACGTATTATTCAATTATATAGAGAACATCACATCTCGAACATTTCCAGTAAGCTTCATCGCAATTCATACTCTTTTCAATAATAGTGCTTTTACATTTTGGACATTCACTATGTATCCATAAATTATCTTGTTCTTTTGAATTCAATTCAAAAACAAACATAAATTTACTTATTTTTATTCTCTCCTTTCTGTATAATTATCTCTAATTTGGATATTATAACTTTGTCAACTAAATTCTTCTCGTCCTACATCAAACCTCTTAGAAAGGAAATCTGACTAAGAGGTACTTTTTATTGCGTAGGAGTTGTAATAATAGGATTAATAAAATGTAAAGAGGTGATATGTTTTGATTATGGAAAAGATTATAATTAGAGTTTTAGGTTTAATTATCGTCCTAATACCATTTGTTGGTATATTGATTTATTATTTAAGGAAATAATTTTCTAATACTTTTGAGAATATGTATCATACCAACAATTCGTACAATCATAATGAACATAATCTTTACGTTTTTCTTTATTTAATATAGAATAACATTCAGGACAGATTAAATTTTCAATTAATTTAGTTTCTAGGTCTAATTTCTCATCATTTAATTGTTGAATATTTTCTGTCATGAAATTGTGTTTAAATTTAAGATAATTGATGAAGTCTTTTTCTTTTTCTATGATTAGTTTGTTTCTCATTTTATTCTCCTTCCTCATCATTGTTAGGCATTGGCCAACGATGTAACTTAACCCACTCAGGTTTATATCTCTCTAACAACTTAAACATATTGTCTCTGCCAACACATAATGAAGGAACTGTTTTGGTTAAATATAATTTTAATTCATCCCAAAGTTCTGCCTTATTCATTATTAATTACTCAACCCTTTCTTTACAATTTCACTTGATAATTTGCCGTCGTGCATCCTTCTTTCTAAATTTATTTAATCAATAATCATATAAGTGTCTTTTTATATATTGCTCAATCTTGCATTCTTTAATAAAATCCATAATATCATCATCGCAATATTCCATTCTGTCCAGCAAATTAATTAAGCAAATTCTCCATGTTTCAGGGTCTATTTCATGTTCGATAAGAATATCCCTATCTGATGCCCCATATTCATCCATTGATCCATTTTCATCATAACTTTTAACTAAATATACTTCTTCATCATAATCTTCACCTTTTGTCCAATCCTCTTTTTCTTCTTCGGTGAATGGTCTAATTACTTCAAAGGGTTGTAATGTTGGAAAAGTTGAATCTGGATAGCACCAATAATTTCTAAAATCTTTCTTTTTGTATGGGAGATATTTATCTTCATTTTGTTTTTTCATATAATTTTCTCCTTTTTAATTCTTGTAATTATCAAAATCATTTGATATTGAATTAGCATATTGTTTTACAATTAAAATTCATTTCTTATATCCTATTCCATAACAACGATAATTAATAGAAACTCCAAAATTATTTTTTTTAAAGTAAGATTGATATCTGAAATCTTTCTACCATATTCATAAGTCCTAATTTCTGCTTTTGCATACCCTAGAACTGGTATTAAAATCCACAAATTTTACTAAGTTTATCTAAACCATCATCTCCTTCTTCTTTACTTTCAACGCTCATATTAAAATTCAATCCATGGTGAGCAGGATATAATTTTAATGCGTTAAAGAATACTGTAGCGATTTCCTTTTCTATTTCTGATTGCTCTAACTCCTCCTTATTTTTATCATCAAGATATTGTGGATTTTTCTCTAAATAATGCTTACATTCTTTGACACCAAATTTAGTTTCTTCATAAAAGTACACTCTGCTTTGTTGATATAATGCATATTATCTAATAGAGAGCATTGTAATTTATATGCTTGAGAGTGTAATTCTTGTTTTACCTCTCCAACTTTAGCATTTACTGCACAAATATTGCCTTTTACACAATTATCACATTTATTTTTATACATTTTATCTTCTCTCCTTTCCCCTTCAATCTCCAATTTTAAGTTAGATTTTACTCCTCAACTACCTCATATTCACCTTCATAAACAATATAATTTCCTCCAAATTCTTTGGTAAAATTAACTTCAATATTCTTTTTATAATATGGTCTAGCGTCAAAAACTTGCCCAATAAACCCACTAATATCTACGTTTCCACCTTGTAGCTGGTCATTTTTAATAATTTTAACTCTCATTTTATACATCTCCTTTTAATATATTATACACTATATTTTTGATTTATCCTACTTTACTAATTTAAAAGGATTGGTATGTAATGGTTTTCTATCTTCTAGAGCATCAGAAACTTCTTCATTATATTCCTCATACTCTTCGTAAGATTCATCTTCTTGATCTGAATTATCTTCACTATAGAAATCTTTCCAAGGATTCTCATCACAGTTCCATACATTTGTTGCCTTCCATACATCGAAGAGCCTTTGATGCAATTCATGATCTAAATCAAATGAAGAAGTAAAGTTAGAATCACTCATAAAATTTTCAGGAACTATTGCAAAGGTTTTTATAATACTTAATATACACATATCACACAATTCACATTTCCAGTTTACATTGTACCCCATTTGAGATTCAAAAGGTTTAACCTGTTCATCGTGTGGCTCAAAAACATTACCACATTTATTACATACTTTTCCAACTAAAATTTGTTCAGTTTTTGTTACCTCTACTCTTTTAGTGATAATCATTTAAACAACACTCTCTTCTCTTTAATTTTAGTTTGTCCTTTAAAGGAGTTATACGAATGAGGGATGATAATTAAAGGGGTTAGAGATATTTAATTTTGCCTTGTTTTATGTATTAGTGAAATGCTCCTTCTTCCATTCTATGAGAATAAATTATATTCCCTCTGTCATCATCTTCAATAAATTTAATCCCTCGCCTATGTCTGTTTGCTTCTAATTCTTTGGTAATCCTAATTTTATCCTTATTATTTTTATAGGGGATTGCGTTCCAGACATCATTAATATAAACCTCTTTCACTGGTCTTCTAATCATAAACTTAATACACTCCTTTTATAATAATTTTATTTTTTACTTTATAAACTATGTGGATTTATTAAATTTGTTACAGAATATTAGGCAATTTAATCCTTAATTATTTCAACATATGCAGTTGTAACTCCGAAATCTTTAATCTTATTTTTTGACCAGATATTATCACCTACAAATAAATCAATCCTTTGATTTTTTATTAAACCTCCTTTATCTAAAGCAGTATAGATATTATCATACTTCTTATACTTGTCTTCTTTGAATGTAAGTCTTACTTTACTTCCAATTGGTATAATACTAGGGTCTGTTGAAATAACCCTAGCAGAATCAATTGTATGACCTCTCAAGTCATATCCAGATGAAGTAATACCATATCCCTTTGAACCTCTTGACTTCTGACAACTATTAAATGAAAGGTCATAGGCTGTTACAATAAACTCCATTGGTTCTGGTTTTTCATCAGTCTTAACAATTATGTATTGCTTTCTTAGTTCTTTTAAGACATTAGCATCACTTCCTATATAATTATTGATATGATTAGTGTTTTTTATATTTATGCTCTCATTTACAATATGATTTCCATTTGTGCTTCCATAGAGAATAAATGCACTAATCACGCTGACAAACAATATATTATGTTTTAGTGAATTTTTCCTCATTTGGTGACTCACTTTCTTTTGAAAATATTATTTATTGAATAATAAGTGTTTAAATTTTATGTATTATCGAGATATAATAATACATCCCGATATAACAAAACATTTTAAGGTTTCTCCAATTTGTCAATCACCTCCTGCCAACTTCCAAATTTGTCTATGAACACAATAGCCATTGGAAACTTCATATCTTTATTGCTCGGAACTCTACCTAATTTTTCTTGCTTCTTTTTCAATATTTTAGTAAGTTCTTTTTTAGTATATTCTGCAATAATAACTTTTTCAAGTTTATTATAAGTCCCAAAGTATTCTTTAATTAATCCTTCAGGATAAATAGCGAATATTTCATCTTTATCTAATACTCTTTCCTTTTCTGCAAATAATTCTTTTAAATGAGATATAACCGATTCTTTGGAGTTCTTTCTAAAATCAACATCTTTATAAATGTCTTCAATTAATCCTGCTTTCATTAAAGATTTTTCCCATGAACCGAATCTACTGCTATAAATAGCACTACTTGGCGTTTTCATATCAACCCCTTTTGGGATTCTATTTAATTCCTTTGATTTTTCTTGAAGAATATAAATCAATTCGTCATCTGAGTACCTTCTATGGATAAAATCAGCATGTTCATTGGTTTGATATTGTTTGCTTGCCCATTCCTTTAATTCTGGATAGACTTCTCCCAAACAAATATACATGCTGGAATCATATATATTTTTAAGCATTCCAACTAATTTATATTCCTCAAATATTTCTCTAGTGACTTTTACCTTAATGTCATCAATACTCCAATTTAAAACATCCTTGAAAACATATTTTGTGATTTTTTCTGCTGTCTTGGAAGCTGTAATTCCGTCCCAAAATCCACTTGGATATGATCTTAAAGAACCTTCTTTTACTAATTGATAAACTTCAATATCATCCATTTCAAATGTATCAGTTGATCTTCCTTTAAACACCATGATTATATTCACATCCTTTATAAATGTTGTTTAACTAGTGTTTTTACAACCGCAAGACTATCTATGCAAATTTCTTTACTTTTATCATTCATAATTACATTATCCATTTTTGTTCCTTCCTTTCGTAATAATACTATCATGTTATTGAGTAAAACACTAATATCTTCTGAATTAACATCAATAACTTCAGAAATTTCTTCTTTTATAACATCATCATTTCTTAAAAAATCATCAATTGTCATACCTAAATATGAGCAAAGATTTATAAGATATGACATATCGCTTATTTGTTTGATTTCTTCTTTGTCTTTAATTTCATTTAACCACGCAGGAGGAATGTTTGCTGCTCTAGCAAAATCTGCAAAATATTTATGATTTAACCTTTCTTTAAACGATAAAATCTTTTCTCCTACATTCATCAATATCATTTCCCTTCTTATTGCCATTTACCATCAATATACTGACTACCTGTACTTTTTCTAGATAATTTACTAAATGCTACAACATTTGACTTTGTAGTAAAAATAAGAACATCTGAATCAGTCCAAGCATCTATATCATTTTCGATCTTGTTTAATACCCATTCTTCTGGTGTTTCAATAATATCAGGTAAATACTCAATTCCCTTATTTATCTTCTTGAGTAAGCGAAAATAAGTTTTTTTCAATAAAATTTCTAAACCATTTTCACTTTCTATCTCGATTAACTCCATCAAAAGATATAGTTGAACATAAATACAGTACAAATCTTTAGAAGCATAACCTAGTTTATTCATTTCATTTTTAAAGGAGAGAAGTAAGCTATACTTATTCCACATTTCTGATAACGTATTTTGCATAACATTTACCTCTCATCATCCAAATAAGTTGCAATTAGTTCTTTAGTCTTAAAGAGATATTTTTCCCCATTTTCTCCAAATTCAAACCTCTCATTAATTTTGATATAGTCATCCTTAGTTAGTTCGCCTTTCTTTTTCTTTTCTTCTTTGGCATATTCAATAATTGCAGAAAAATAAAGATTACTGATACTAATATAAGGATTACCTAACCATTTTTGAATTCGTTGTATTCTACTAGCAAAGAATTGATAATCAACTTTTCCATTTTTGTTCTTTCCTGGAGTTCTAAAAACATATTCAGTTTTATTGATTATTCTTCCCCTATCCGTACTTTCGTATACTCCATCATCATTAGGTTTTGTCTTCAATCCATTATTAGCAATATAAAAATCTTGATCAATAACCTTTTTGAGTAAATCTAAAGTATAATCATCTACATCCATCCATCTAAATTCACCATTGTTTTTAGTGAGATATAGTCTCTTTTCTTTCCAGTCGATATCTTTAACTTTTAGATTAACTAGTTCCTCAAGAGTATTACCTTTTTCAGTACGACCTCTAACCCCTAGATTTGGCAATTCAATAATTGCTCTGTCCTGATAATTTACTAATTTAGATTGAAATTCTCTACATTCTGATAAAGGTATATAAGAATTTTCTTTTGCTTGAACATTGATATACTCATTATAATCCTTGGTTAAAATCGCAGCAAAAATGTTTTGAAAATGTACAACAAAGTTTTTAGATATACACCAATCTACATATTTTTTTAGTGGAGATAATGTGGTTTGAAATGAGTAAATATTTTTGTTTTTGTATTTTACAACTAAAAACTCATCTCTATCCTCAATATTAAAGTTGAAAATGCTTTTCCCGATTTCTTTTTCATATTCATCAGCCAATTTTAATATATAAGAATAAAATGATCGAGTACTTGGTTTAAGATCATTTAAAAACTCTTCTTTATAATTTGCATCAATTTCAAATTTAACTTCATTTTCATCTAGTACTATGGTTTTTTCAGTAGACACAAAGCACCAACTCCTTTTAAAATTTATGATTTTCCGAATAATTTATAAAAACTATTCCTAGATGATTTTTTAACATCATGGTCAAGAATATCATTATCTTTCCAGAATGGATTACTAATATTAAAATCAATTTTATTTAGAGTTTCCTCAACTTTAATCTCCCAGTTGGGATCTTTATACACTTTTGCAGATAGTGCAACATATCCAATAAACATATTTTTATGATTAATATAACTAGTCTTTTTGGTTTCTTCGGGATGTTTTATAAAATCGTCTACTCGCAGTGCTATCACATAATCTATAACATTCGCAACATGAGATGCAATTTGTTTTACTTGCAATTTATTGGTTAATTCGGACTTATAACACTCTTCAATACTCGTAGATAAGGTATTTTTTTTAGCAAAACCACCATATTCTAATTCTGCATCTGAATCCCTAATCATTTCTGCAAATTCGGATGTTTTTATATCTGAAATGACATCCACAATAACATTACCCATTGTAGAATTATCTAAATTCTTAATATGTTCTATTTTCATAGGTTTTTGCTTGTTAATTTGAGTCATTTGTTTTTGTGCTTTTGCCTCACTGTAATTAGTAACAATTAATATGAAATTAAAGGAAAGATTAGGATTCTTGTTGATAGCGATTGAGTTTCCCACTTTGCGATGCATACCATCTACAATATTTTTTGTCCCTGATAAAATCACTAAGTCTCCATTTTTTTCATATCTTATTTCATCGGTTCCATCTTTAAGCACATTTACGACTATTGCATCTGGGAATTGATCTCCTGATAATATTCCTTCTGAAATTTCTTTCGCTTTTGTTTTGCTTAAATTAATTTTTTTTGTTCCGTAAACATCATACACTGGATCACGTTGAGTTTTAAAGTTGTAAATAAATTCATTTCCAGCATCTAAATCAGCAAACTGTTGAGATGATAGAGGCCCCACCCAAGAATTAGGCGCAATCGGAATCATATTAGGAAGAATAATTGGTTCGTCTTCTTTTCCCTTAGATTTTCTTTCTGCCTTATAATCCTTTAGGTTTTCCATTTCAATTTCAGTAAAATAGTCTTTAGGATCTAAATCTAATATTTCAGCAAGTTCTTCATTAGAAGCGTTGCTATTCGTTTCTTTTTCTAGTATAGCTTTATACATACTTGTTGAAAAAACGAATAGCAAAATCAAATCCTTTGCTTGATCAATATCAAGAGTAGATAATAAAAATCTTTCGTTTAAGATATTTACAGCCAAAGATGCCTTCATGTTCCTTTCGGTAAATTGATCAATAATCACCTTTCTAATTTTGTCATTACCAGCATATTTCCTTATAATTTTATTTAGATTTTTGACAAGTTCTGCTGACTTTGCTTCAAGCATTTAAACATCGCTCCTTCACATTCAAGTAATATAATTGTATTATATAACATTTATATTCTTTATGCAAGCAGATATGTAAATAAAAATAAATTTATAATTAGTATTTAATTTACATTGATGTTATTTTGCTTGTTGTAATTCTTATAGGTTACCCACATAAGTTTTTCTCCTGTGATTGGATGTTTACCTGCTGATTTTCCTTCAATATTACAACATGCTCTTATATTATTACCACTCTTTAAATTGTATTTTAATGCACCCTCTGTTTGAGAATTAAATATCTCACCAGTTGTTAAACACACTACTTTATGGCTATAACCATAGTTATTTAAATAATCTTCAAACCAACCCGAAATTTTGTTTTTTACAATATATTCATCATAATACATCCATAATAAATCGTCTCCTGTATTAGGGTCTTTTCCTGCTGTTTTCGCTTTATATTCATTGCTACAACAATAGGTCATATTTGAAGACCTAATATTAAATTTAATACATGCTTCTTTTAAAGAGGAAAATATTTCTTTTGTATTTAAACAAATAACTTGCTTGCAATGTTTTTCACTACCATGATTCTTTTCTGTTTCTTCTTTTGGGTCATAACTACACCACCCTAGTAATGAACCTTTATTCAAGTACTTTGTAGCAGTACTCCTACCTACTTTTAATTCATTTGCTATCTCTAATGTGTTATCTATACCGTTATTCCATAAATTACATGCAACTTTAACTAAACTATTACAAGCAAATTCTTGACATTTCAACCAATCTATATTACCTTCAACAAAATTTAATATTTTAGGTAATTCAGATTTCATCACGTTATTTTTTATCCACTCTAAGTTTGATTCAGTACAATCAATTCTAATCACTTCTATATCATGCTCTTTACATAACCTATCTTTTTCATCATCAATATATTTACTTTCTTCCTTTGTTTGACCACTCATTCCATTATCTTTCGTATGAAAGCCTCCATCTGTTTCAATACCATATGCCATACCATTTACTTTATAATAAAAATCCAATCTACCTTTTCGTAATTTTCCTTTAAACTCATATATTAACCAATCAAATGTTTTCTCTGTTTGAAAATTCTCAATTATATTTAATTCTTGTATTTGTTCTAATATATTAAACATAAACTTGTTTGGATAGCTTAATCCATCTGAACATTTTACACAACCAAAACCTTGCCTTAATAAACGAGGGATTTTCATAGGTTTTTCATGACCACACTCAGGACATTTCATAGGGATTTTTTCATTTGAACCAAAAGAATATTTATAAATGTCTTCTTTATTTACTAGATATTTTGCAAGTTCAGGATGAGTCATTGCTAACACATGACATTGACTACATTTAAGATTTCTATTTTTATCACTTGTAAAACTGCTAATACTTCTTTGTTCTGACTCATGATTTTGATGTTCCAAACATTTAAACCAATATCCTTTTCTATTTGCACCAACCGAACTAGAACTAACATCTTTAGGACTTAGTCTGTTTTTCTCATAATCCCATCTTGCTAATATTTTATCTGCATCTTCTTTAGACAAATTATCATAACACCATTGGTAAAATGATAGTCCGTTTTTCAACTTAGTTTTTCTAGCATTTTCATTAGCAAATAAACCTATTGCACATTTACGACAATAATATCTACCATCTTCTTTTACACATTTTAAATAATCACACCATCTTACAGGTTTTATAATAGGGGTCGTACAACTTTCACAATCGCAGGTTACATCAACATATACATTAGCTCCACAAATCAAATCCTCAACTTTTACTTCAAATTCGTCATTCCATTTTGTAAAAATATATCCTTGTTTTTCATACCATTTTTTAGTTTTATAACACCATTTTATATTAACTGTTTTAGTAATTAGCATTCACTCTTCCTCCTATTTTTATAAACAAACTGCTCAGGGCATAAACTCAGAGCAGTTTGTCATGCTTCAAATGTTAAACTATTAGATCACACCAGAAGAAACAAGGTTTTGGGAGCATGGACACATTCGAGTTTTTACCGTTCTACAATGATTTAATAATAATTCTTTCTCATGTCTAACCAAATTATCACCTTGGAATACCACATGTTCATCAATTATTTTTTCTAAATTAAGACATTCTATATGAAAGGAAAAATCAAATCCGGCAATTGCTTTCTTTTCGTTTAAGAAATCCAATGCTTTCTCAGCATATTCTTTGGTCGTATACCCCGTTGCTTCTTGAGAAAATGTTTTAAATGCTATGTATTGCCATTTTTTATTACTAGATTTACCTATACTTGATCTATTAGAAAAATTACCATTTTGATCTTTAATAACCCAAATTGATTGTTCGTTTTCTTCTTTTTTACAATTTTCCATATATTCACTTCTCCTTTAATTTTATTTTATGGAAATTAATACAAATTGTATTTTAATTCTCTTAATACCTCCTTTATAATATTGTATCACTGAGAAAACCACTATTCAACAACTATCATAACAAAAATAGTACATATGTTCGACATTTTATTCTAAATTGTTCGTCTGTTTTTGATTATTGTCTAATTATTTGTCTAAAATATTAAATTACCATTATATTAATAACCATTAATTCCATTTGAATTAATCATATTCTCATATACTTGCAATTTAATCTGTTCTTTACACAATAGATTGTTAACAAACATCAGCAATAAAGTTATGAAAATTATTGGAATACAAATTATCCCAATGATAATATATAATTTCTCTACAAATTGTATGTAAATTAAAATATTGTTTCTTTCTATTAATTTTACAACATAAGAAACTAAAGAAATTCTAACTAATATCATTAAAATAAAACCATATATAAAGAACTTGTTTTTAACTATGGAGTTAAACAAATCAACATGAACTGTACTATTCCTTCTTATTATAACAAATGATATGACACATAAATATAATACTCTGGCAGGAAGACCTAATAGAAAATTATAGAAAACATTAGCATTGAAAAATTCCATTGGCCTATCTAGTAATGAAGCAACTAAGGGGCAATACGAATATTCTACTATTCCTACAATAACAAATCCTGCGATTGTGTAGATTACTGTTTTGAGTATTAATGATGGAGTTATATCGTAACTGTTGTTTATAACTATGTATTCCATAAGCATTATCATAATAATCATAGTTGAAATCATCATATTTTGCTGAGGTACAATTATTATGTATTTTAGGATATTTATCATTATGGATACAGGAAGTACAGCTAGAGTAATCCATTTTTGACTTTTATTCCACATGTAAATGTCTAGGAGGTTATTTAGTTTTAGGAAGATTAGAGTAATTATTGCTATGAATGCTTCTTCTGGTATTGATGTGAAGATTATGTTTAGGAGGATATGGGGTAGGGATAGTGTTTGTAGTGTCTGCATGGGCGTGGCCTTCTTTCTTTAGATTTTATTTGTTGGTATATAGATGGTCATTATAATAAGGATGATAAAGATTAGTTAATAATATATGATATAATGACCATCTATTTTATTTTCATAATAATGATATTACTTCCCAGTTTGTAGTATTAATCCACGATTACTACTTTGAAGGTGGCGAATACGACTTTCCTCTTCTTTATTTACATATTCATTGAGCTTATCTAAAAATCTGCTTACGGTAGATTCTTTAGCTTTAGTGTGTACCATGCCAGTTTCTATCATGATTGCGGTTTCTACCTTTCTCATTATCTCAGAAGAAACTTCACAAATTGGTTGGATAAAACCATCGATCATTAACCGACTTTTTGACACAACTCGCATCTGCTCAACTAAAATTTCCGATTCTTGAGATAATCCAGATTCTTGGCCGATCCTTACGTGAGTGGGCATATTATTTTTGCCCAATCTAGATGAAAGGGGAATTGCCATTAAAATAGTGCCTCTTTCATTTCCTAAATTGTTGGAAATTATCAGCGATGGCCGAGTACCTCCCTGTTCTGAGTCTAAAACGTTTCCGTAATTACATAAGGCAATCCAACCCCTCATAGCTTTTACACTTCTAAGATCAATCCCTGTATCATTTAAATCATAACCACATGCAATTCTTAAATCATTAAAAGATACACGAAATTCAGAACCCAAAGCAATCTTTTTAAGCAAACCGACTTCTGGGTATGTAGTTATTTTTTCTTGAGTAATCATAGCAATACTTTTAGCTGAATTTGGAATACCACATCTATTTGCAAATTCTGAAATAGTATTACTGCCAACGGCTATCTTGACCAAGTTTGCGAGTTTCTTAAAATCTTTCACCTCATTTGATTTGATGGTTTCATTTTTCTTTCTAAATCCTAACATATTAATCATCCACCCTTCATAATTTATAAATATAATATTTCGTAATCTCTTACTTTATATAAGTATACTACAACAGTGAATAATATGTCAATAGTATTATAAAAATTATTTTATAATTTAAAAGGAGAGAGTAATAAATACTCTCTCCTTATATCATGGGTATGTATAGACTAAGCTACACAATTAGGGGTTACTGGTTGATTCCATAAAAAAGCGGAAGAAACTACTGCCACAATTACCGATACTACTGCTAAACAAAGAATTACTTTTTTCATTATTTTCACCTCCTTCTTATTTGGATTTGAAAAATCAGATCAATCATTTCTGATAGTCTGCTTCTCACTATTTATTATAATAACACAATAATTTATACATAAATAAACTATTGAAATTATCAATGATGGTATTAAGAATGTAATACCTATAATAATAAAAAACTGTTCATATGTTGTATGTATTATATTCAACAAGTTATTAATAGTTATTAATTTTATAAAATATAATTCAAACAGCACCAACCCAATTATTGTACTTGTTGTTAATCTTGTAAAAAACTTATTATTAAATATATAGTTGATTAAGTTAAATTGAAATCTATTGTTTTTATTAATAATTATATATAATAATATAATTATATTAATTATCCTTGATGATAACGAACATATTATTAATAACAATATATTCGTTTTTATTTCCTCATATGATTTATCTGCCAATTTGAATATTATTGGAGAAGTTATCATATCAATAACTATAGAAATCAAAATCCCTAACATTAAAAATCCAAATGCCTTTTGTTTTAATTTTGGGTATTCAACATATGAATGATTTTCAGAATTTAATACAATTACCATTAATACATATAAGCAACAAAATGATGATAACTTATTTAAAACAACAGGTAGTATATTAATAAAATTTAAAATATCTAATATAATTGATGATGGAATAATTATTTTCATTATTGAAATAAAATTGTTTTTTATATTGTATATATCTAACATTTCTTTTCTGCCCATCATTAATAAAGTAATAATTATTAAAAAACTAAATTCTGGAATGGTTATACATATGCAGTTCAAAAAACTATTTATTAAATTGAACATATTTTTCCTCCCAATTTTTTCTTTATTATACTAAGTATATACTATATTGGGGAGATTGTCAAATATTATTTATATATTATGTAACCAGCATTTCTCTCTTAATTGTTTTATTGAGTAATATAAAGTCATAAATACAAAACCTCTACATAATAGATCGCCAGGTGATAATACCATGAACCCGATATCCCATGTGTCACAAAGTGGTATCAATTTTGTATACATATCTCCTATAACATGAAAATCTCCATACTTTGATGCGTTGGTAAATATATCTACTTTTGCATATCCTGTGGTCCAAGCACTTGAAAAAAATACAGGCATTTTATTATTATTATAAAACATAGCTATTTGATTTAATTTTGAACCTATCACTGTGCATAATGCACCTATGACAACAGGTGATGTTACCCATATTAACAATGGTTTATTTTTTTCAATATTTACTCCTTTAAATATTGAGACATCGAGCAATTTATATTTCCAAATAAGTATAAAATAGAATAGGAAAGAAGTAGTCTTTATATAATAAGTATATTCAAGAAACCAATATTGGTTATGAATTATTGAATACACAAAATAAATGTGAGCAAAACAAGTCAATACTATCGGGTATATACTCCAATGTTTAAACAACTTAAATATCTCAGACCATTTATATCCTTTGAATAACCATGCAAATAAGAACGTTGCAATTACTGTCTCCGTCATTTAGACACCTTCTTACCGTCAATCAATTGAAAGAATTTTGTTCCCCAAGGAGTGATTGTAATCATCTCAAGTAAAACGCCCGCAAATATACTAATGCCAATTATGTATTTTTGAGTAAACAATATTAATATCATGCTAATTATAAAACTCACAATAATAAACATAACTGTTCTATACTTCATTTTATTTCCATTATCACAATCCTTGTCAGTTTTATCTGGACGCTCTTGAGGTGCATATTTAAGTGCTATGTATATACTCCATATTGCCCCTATAGTAAAAATTCCTGTAATAAATAGTGTATTATGTATTGAACTAACTATATAACCTAATGATAAGAAACACCCAATCATCACTGCAAAGCACTTATTAAATGTGCTCATATGTACTCCTCCGGCCAGTCCTCTGAGTGCTGAAAAAGTATTTATTATGAAGAAAGTAGGAATCAAGATATTTAAACACCAAGCAATAGATAATACAATTAAGTATTTAAACAATTCACCATAGAATATCATTGCTCCATTTTCAGCTAATTGTTTAACATGATCTGATGTTATTTTAATTGGTTCTTTTTTGGGTCTATATTTTTTAATTAAATTCGCTATGTATATATAATCTTCTTGAGTAAAGGTTTTATCTATTAAATCATGTTTATTGATAAAATTTATTGTTCCTTTTGATAGTGATGTAATTATATCCATTTATTATTTTATCTCTCCTTTATTATTATAATTTATTTTTAGTCTATGTATTTATTAATAATTATGTATTCTACGGAGGTTTATTATTTTGATCTTTAATCATATTCTCATAATCTACTAAATACATCCATTTGAACCCAAAGGCTGTTTCTTTAACTTTTCCTTTTTTATCAGGAGTTTTAGTTAAACAAGAACTAATACTTGATCCATTGCTTTTACCTAATTCTTTAGCTGCAACATTACTTGTATCATATATTTTTATAAAATTATTATCTTTTGTTAGACAAACAATGGGAATTCCTTGTCTAATGTAGGTCTCAGGTTTTATTAATATTCTTCTTGAAATAGCATGACAAATTGCATTATATGTTGCTCCTATTGCGTTAGCTACTTCTATATATGTAAACCCTTCATCTAGTAATCTTTGTGCATCTTTAGTATTCCAGTCTTTTAATGTGTTTTTATCAAATTCTATGTAATCTGGAATTTCCGTTATGTGTGGGAAAAATATTTGTATTGCTTCTAATGGAGTATAATCTCTACTATCTAATTCCATATAATTATAATTATTATCAATTGCAAATTGCTTCTTTAGTTTATCCCTTGCTTTCATTATATCATCATCGTGATACACACTCTGGCATTCAATTAATAAATTTAAAAATATAACATATATATCATATCTACTAGTATAATTGTTCTCTGTTTTAAAACCTGCATCAAATTCCCATAAAGTATCTGGATATTCATGTTTTAAAGTTTGTTTTAGTGTTGTAGACATTATGGATTCTAAACTTTCTTTTGAACATTCAGGACATCGAAATCCATATTTCTTAGAAGTTCCTATACAACGAGGATAATCATCATGTTTACCTTTTTCGCATCTCCACCAAACCTCTTTGTTACTATTTGGAGTATATTCGTATGGTGATTTCTTATTTATGTTTGACCACGTTTTTAATGTTTCAGGATGTAGCGTTCCTAAACTGTCTAAAATATGTACTTTTTACCATTACAGTACGGACATTTATTTCCCACCACAAAATGTGAACACATAACTGGGTAACTACTATGATAATCTTTTATTTGACATTTTATAAATACTTTCTTTTCAGAGTGCGTTGCAATTTTAAAAGGGTCAACTATATTATTGTTATAATCCCAATATGTTTCTAAAGTGGTTAAATCAAATGAATCTATCAAGAATTGCCCAAAACTATCTTTTGAATGAACTTTCCTGTTGCCACAATAAATACACCTGTGACCACTCGTGAAATTAATACATGAAATTGGATAACTACCATGATAATCTACTTTTTTACAAAATATATAAACTTTTTTATCTGACTTATAACTAATTTTCCAAGGATCAATTCCTAGTTCGTCATTTGTTTTATAGTCCCAATATTCTTCAAGAAACTCCTCACCAAAATTATCAATACCGCATTCTGCAAAAGTATAACATAATCCACATTTTCTTGAACCAGATAATACTGAACGAGGATTAACTAACCAGTCCTTTCCGCAAGAACATATGTGCAATAGTTTTGTTTTTCTGTTTATATATTCTATTCCTTCCTTTAGTATTATATTAGTATTATTAATTAAATTAATCTCGTCTAATTCCAATTTATATTGATCTGTTGTCATATTTATTTTTTTGTCAATAATTATCTCTCCTTTTAATTTGCATAAACATAATTATTTCTTGGCGTAATCCCCATTTGTATAAGTAAAGCATCCTCGATAGCAAACATTTCAGATTTTTCAACTACTCCGATAAATCGTGTTAATCTTTCCTTTGAAATCGTGGTTATTTGTTCTGCAAGAGCAATACTAAGAGTAGCAAGGCATTTTGTTTTAAAAAGTTTTACGTGGGTCGGTAACCACCTTTTCCCTTGTTGTGAAGTCAAAGGACATATTGTAACTGTTGGAGAAAATTTATTTCCCATATTATTTTGCAATATTACAACTGGACGATTAATCATAGTTTGCTCTGATCCAACGCCTCCTGGTATACTAGCAAGATAAATTCCACCTCTAATTAATTGTTGTTGCTGTTGAACTTTATTTACTACTTGCATATACTAATCACTCCTTAATTGTTTATTCCCTTGTGATTAGTATAGACAATTTCATTTTGTCCTATACCTAACTAATTATATTTATTTCTACATTCTAATCACCCCCTTCCATCAATTAAACATCAAATCAACCAAACCACCTCAAACACCTCTCATATCATTCGGAATCCCAAATTCCCACTTGTCACAACCAACTACCGGATAAGTCCTAATAATAAACCCATGTTGCACATTCATTTGCTCTCCAACCCTACAATATTGTAACCTGCCATCTCTCATTCTAGCATTTTTACAAGTCAAACAAGTTTTATTTTTTTATATTATAATCACATACTTTTTCATGAATTTCCATTTCTTCTTTTGGGAGTAACATTGAGCAGAAATCACATTGGTAGATTTATCTCATTTTATTTTTCCTCCTCTTCATAAAATACAGGATGGGGCAATAACAATATCTACAAATGTAATACCCATCCACCAGTACAAACTTTCAATATTTCTTGGCAATCCAATAATTTTTAATTTTAAACATTAAAACCTCCTTTTCTATTATTTAATAATAAATTAAATGAAACTATAGCAACCTCAAGTTGTTCATCTGTTGGTTCTGCTGTAGTAAAAGATTGCATCCATAATCCAAATCTTTTAATTGGACTTAAAATTTTAATATCTTTCCTATTCATTAAACGAAATACTTCATATGTCAAACTAAATAAGAAAATTATCGCAAAGGTCTTTACCCATACAGGAGCTACTATAAAAAAGAATATCACATTAAAGATCAGTAATTTTTTTAATACCAATAGACCAATAAAAGACGTTCCGCATCTTGGATGTAAAGTAGAATGTTTTATTACATTTTCAATTTTTACATCTTCTCCATTTTCATAACAGTTAATAACCTTATGCTCTGCCCCATGAAAATACTTTAATTCTTTTGCCATTG
>Ga0209318_1000255_pt1 | contig 55321 bp, 75 predicted proteins | sample RifGroE1_FD_183999 | JGI IMG/M metagenome (GOLD analysis project Ga0209318, IMG submission 183999) | Groundwater microbial communities from Rifle, Colorado, USA - Groundwater E1 (SPAdes) (version 2) | ecosystem: Environmental > Aquatic > Deep subsurface > Groundwater | place: Rifle, Colorado... | reverse complement strand
GGTAGGAAGCACACACACTGAAAAATTTGAAATTCTCTGGAGGTTTTTAATAAAATGCCGAAACAAGAGGAACTTGCGAAAGAACTTGCGAGATGGACTGAGCTCTTCGCTGAAACTGACGATTCCACGCGCAAAGCTGCTGACGGTCTAATCCGGAAGGCGGCTTTTTTACATTCCATGTGTGTGGAGTTGGAAGAGGCTATTGAAGCTTCCGGGACGATAAAGGTTCACAAGGATTTCCCTGAATTACAAAAACAAGTTCCAGCAGTAAAAGAGTATGCCAGACTGAGCGAGGCGTATTCAAATATTGTAAATAAGTTGAATATAATAAGGCTCAAAAACACCGTCGAAGAGGATGACGGGCTAGATGAATATGAGGATTAGGAGTTGATGATAGGTATGATACTTTATATCTCGAAAGAGATTTTTGCTATAGATAAAGGTACAAGGGAGATGCATAGGGTAAGTGGCATATTCTTCCCACTCGGAAAGCCTAGTGGGAAAGATATAACAATAACTACCGACTACTGTGACGAATGGCGCAGTATCGATGAAATTGAGTTGATGCCTAATGTTCGAACATAACGGCACCCGCTCCTGGCTGCTTGAGTATATCCACAAATGCAAGATAGGCGAAATCATCATCGGCCATGAGCTCATGCAGATGTTGGATATTCTCCTGAGCAACTTTAACAGTCCGGACATCCACTTTGAGATGCAAGATGCCCACAAACGTATTAAGTTCATAGAATCAGAATGCAAACACTTTGAGGCTCCCTTCGCCGGGAAGCCTTTTATTTTAATGCTCTTCCAAAAAGCATTTCTGGAAGCGTTTTATAGCTTCAAAATATACGATAATGAAGTAGGCCGTTGGGTGAGGCTTTATCAAGAATACTTGCTTCTAATAGCCAGGAAATGCGGGAAAACTCCCTTTGTTGCAGCTCAAGACCTTGCTGAATTCTTCTGCGGTCCAAAAGGAATAAAGATCCTCTGTTCCAGCAACGACTATGAGCAGGCCGGGTTAATGTTTGACGCCATCAACAACATGCGGGAAGAAAGCCCGAAAATAGAGAAGGTCACCCGCAAAAACATAAAAGGCATATTCTACGGCAATCCGAAAAATAAAAAAATGAAGGGCAAATTCTCTTACAAAAATAAAGGCAGCATCCGGAAGATCTCCGCAAAGACCGGAGCAAAAGAAGGCCGTAATATTGCCGTAGGATCTGTGGACGAAATCCACGAAATGAAAGACAACACCGCCACAATGCCTATCAGACAATCACTCTCCACGCAGGATGAACCAATCTATGGAGAGATTACTACGGAGGGTGTTGTCAATGACGGGTACCTTGACGACAGGCTCAAGGATGCCCGAAAAGTTTTAGATGGAGAACTCGACCGCCCGCGCTGGCTCATATGGCTCTACACCCAAGACAATGAAACAGAAATCTGGCAGGATGAAAAGTCATGGTATAAAAGTAATCCTGGACTTGGCGTTATTAAAAAATGGAGCTACCTGCGACAGATGATAGCAGAAGCACAGACCAGCAAAAAGACAAGAGTGTTGGTTCTCAGTAAGGATTTTAACATAAAAATGAACAATGCTTCTGCATGGTTAATGGCTGAAGATATTGAGAATAAAGAGAAGTTCAACATTGAGGACTTCCGGAACTGCTTTGCAATAGGAGCTGTGGACTTATCCAAGACCGGCGACCTTGCAAGCGCCAGAGCGTTCCTGATGAAACCCGGAAGCAATAAAAAATACATGTTGCAGCAATACTTCATTCCTGAATCCAAGCTTGACAATCTGCCCAAAGAGGAAGAGGCAAAATACCGTGAGTGGGTAAGGCTTGGACTCATAACCATCACTCCCAAAGCAGATGATGAGTTGGCTAATGAGAACGATTTCCGGCTTGTTACCGCATGGTTTGTAAAGCTGTATAAGGATTACGGAATTAGATTTTACAAGGTTGGCTATGACAATTGGTCTGCTGTTTATTGGGTAAAGGAAATGACAGAAGATTATGGGTTTGACTGTGTAAGAGTGAAACAGGATTACGGTCCAATGACTGAACCCATGACATTGCTGGAAAAAGATCTCAAAGGCAACCTTGTTGTATACAACGACCATGAGATTGACAAGTATTGCCTTGAGAATACAGCAATGATCGTAAACAAAAAAATGGAATGCATGGCCGTTAAAATTCAAGGCAAAGACGAAAAGAAAATTGATGGCAGTGTGACCATGATGATAGCTTACAGAGTCTACATCGACAACAGGACAGAATTTCTTGAGCTTGTAAAGAGAAAAGCAGCATAAATAGTGAGGTGATATACGTTTGACTTGTATTGCAGGACTTATTGATAATGGGACAATTTATATGGGAGCCGATAGCGCCAGTGTAGCTGGATACGAAATACAAAGGCGGGCTGACAGTAAAGTGTTTATCAACGGTGATTTTATTATTGGTTTCACCTCATCTTTCCGCATGGGGCAGCTCCTGAGATATAGTTTCGCCCCACCTGCCATAAAGGAAAAGCAGGACGTATTTGCCTACATGGTGACTGACTTTGTGGATGCTGTAAGAACATGTTTAAAACAGGGTGGGTATGCGAAGGTTGAAAACGGTGAGGACACAGGCGGAACCTTTCTTGTTGGATATAAAGGCAGATTGTTCTGCATTGAATCTGATTTTCAAGTTGCAGAAGCACGAGCCCCATATAATGCGTGCGGATGTGGGCAAGGTTATGCGCTCGGCTCTCTATACTCCACACAAGGCAAAAGCCCAACTGACAGAATAACGCAAGCTCTCCAAGCAGCAGAAGAATTCAGTGCTGGCGTAAGAAGTCCATTTAACATTGTTCAACTCAATAGTGAGGTGATAACTTGAAAAAATACATTGACGACATTTTTCTTACAATTGGGATGTCGCTTTTATCGTATGGCGTGTTTATGATTTATGTCCCGGCCGGGTTTATTGTTTTGGGCGCTTGCTTCATAGCATTCGCTTATTTTTTTGCAAAAAGAAGGTGATAAAGAATGCTATTACAAAGCTTGGTAAAAAACAACCAGAGCAAGCAGCTGCAATACGCCCAGATGATGAACGGCTTTACCCCTGTATTTAGTCAGTTCGGACAGAACATCTACGTGTCCGACGTGGTGCAAATGTGTATTGACTGCATAGCAACTGAGATTAGCAAACTCCATCCGCGTCACATACTAACAGATAGTAATAACATGCAGAAATCGCCGAAAAGCAGCATTAACAGGCTGTTCAAATTTAAACCAAATGAGCTTATGACCACAAGCGAATTTTTGGAGAAGATCACCTGGCAGCTGATGATGAATTACAACTGCTTTATTTACCCCACATATGATCTCGCTTATGATGTCAGGGGCACTCCGCAGAAATATTTCACAGGGTTTTACCCACTCAATCCTACAACTGTGGAATTCATGCAGGACGAAACCGGTAAGTTGTTCGTAAAACTGTACTTCTCCAACGGCCAAAACTACACCATAGCTTATTCCGAGATCATCCACTTGCGCAAGAAGTTTTCTGTCAACGATATCATGGGCGGTGGCTTAAACGGTCAACCAGACAACGCAGCCCTCTTGAAGGTGCTGGAGATAAACGACATTGCGCTACAGGGTATAGGAAAGGCCATTAAAACAAGCCTCAGTATCAAAGTCGTGGCAAAAATCAATACCATGATGGATAATGACCTGCAGATAGCAGAACGGCAACGGCTTGAGAAAGCAATAGCAGGTGGAGATAGCGCAATAGTAACCACAGATCTCAAGGGCGACCTTACCCCGTTGACCATAGACCCAAAGCTAATTGAAAAAGACACAATGCAATTCCTCCAGGACAAGGTATTAAACTGGTATGGTGTTTCAATGCCGATTCTTTCAGGTGATTACACCGATGATCTGTATCAATCATTTTACGAGAAAACGCTTGAGCCTATATTAATCAGACTTGGGCAGGCATTTTCAAGCACATTATTCACCCCGCGTGAGCTTGATGTGGGCAATGAAATGGTGTTCTATCATCGACTGATGATGTACCTGAGCACCAAATCGAAGCTCGAACTCTTAAAGACAACCGGCGAACAAGGGTTATTGAGCGACGACCAGAAGCTTGCCGTACTTGGCTATCCTCCGCTGGAAGATGGAACAGGATCAAGGCGCACAATGTCGCTTAATTATATCGATGTAACGCTGGCAAATGAATATCAATTGAAACAGGCAAAAGGCACACAATCAAATCAAGGAGGTAAATGAAGTGGCAAAACATGCTATAGAGCAAAGAGACGATGAAATTAAAAGATACTACGAAATTCAGGAAATCAGAGCGGTAGATCCAACCGCTGACGAACCTGGTGCAATAATTGAAGGTTTTGCAATACCGTATGAAGTCGAAACAAATGTGGGCGGGTGGTTTATTGAAGTTATAAAACGCGGAGCCCTTGACGGTGCTGATTTGAAAGATGTACCGCTTTTTATCCATCACAATGGCAGGGCAATCCCACTGGCAAGAAGCCGGAACAACAACACTAATTCCACAATGCAGCTCATTATCAATGAAAAAGGATTAAGTTTCAGGGCAAAACTTGACGTGGAAAACAATGCGGAAGCAAGGTCTTTATATTCCGCAGTAAAGAGGCAGGACGTTTCAGGAATGTCCTTTTCTTTTACTGTCAAAGAGGAAAAATGGCTCAATCTGGACAGTAACCTTCCCACAAGAGAGATTTATAAGTTCAAAAGGATCTTCGAATTATCAGCGCTATGGTCACCTCAGTATGAGGAGACTAACATAACGGCAGCCCGTGACGAAGCACTGGACAGTGTGGATAAAGCAGCATTGGAGAATGCGCGGTCAAAGGTAACAAACAGTACCAACGAGCTGGAAGTATTGAAACTCAGAAACCAAATTAAATCGAAAGGTTAAAGGTGAAAACATGAAAGAAAAACTTAAAAAAATGCTGGCCGCAAAAGAGGCTAGGAAAGCAGAACTTATTACCAGATCAAATGCGGCTACGGAAGTGGTAGAACTTAGAAGCATCAATGCTGAACTCGACACATTGAACGCCGAAATTGCAGAACTCAGAAGCATGATCGATGCAATAGTTGATGATCCCACTCCCGGCGCAGCATCCATGACGCGCCCCGCCGCTCCAGCAGCAGGCGAAAACAGAGGCGCAACTCCCCAGGGACAGATGAATCCTCTTGGCACTTACGGTGTAGGACCTGTAGTACAGCCTGCACAAAGAACAGCTGAACCGGAAGATGTATACGGCACAGTGGAATACAGAACCGCGTTCATGAATTTTGCAAAAACCGGCAAGGTTACCCCTGAACTCAGACTTGATGCAATGACTACAGTTTCAGAAGTAACAGCCGTGATTCCCAGCACGATCCTAAACGAAGTTATCAAAAAGATAACCGTATATGGTCAGGTATTCGCAAGGGTAAGGAAACTTGCTATAAGAGGTGGCGTAACAATACCAATCCTCTCCCTCGCGCCGACTGCAACATGGATAGGCGAATCAGCAACCTCCGACAAGAAGAAAGTCACCGCAAATACCAGTATTGCGTTCAGCTATTACGGCCTGGAATGCAAGGTTTCCACATCTCTGCTGGCTGAAACTACAACCCTTACCGGCTTTGAAAACACTATCACCGACTTGATTGTGGAAGCAATGATCAAGGCAATCGACCTGGCCGTAATGGCAGGTGCTGGCGGAACAAGTCCTCTTGGAATCACTGTAGATACAAGAGTTCCCGCAGCTCAGATAGTTACCCTTACATCCGCAGAGTTCGCAGCGTGGGACAGCTGGAAGAAGAAAGTATTCGCTAAAATGCCTCTTGCCTATAAAGCCGGTGCTGCATTCTTCATGGCTTCCGGAACTTTTGAAGGCTACATTGACGGCATGGTTGATGCAAACGGTCAGCCTGTGGGTAGAATCAACTACGGTATAACCGATGGACCTCAGGAGAGATTCGGCGGCAAGGAAGTTATTGAAGTCGAAGATGATATCATAGCTCCTTACGACACCGCAGCCGTTACAGATGTTGTTGCTGTATATTGCAACCTCAAAAACTATGGCTTCAACAGCAACATGCAGATGACCATGTTCAGGTACTTCGACCATGACACCAATGAGTGGATTGACAAAGCTATACTTATAGCTGACGGCAAGCTCATTGACCCGAACGGCGTAGTTATTGTAAAGAAGGGCGCATAACCAGGGCGTATAACAGAGAGCCCGGATTAACTCCCGGGCTTCTTACTATTTCGTGTTTTTAAGCGGATAGAAGGGAGAATAAATATGTATCCATTTAATCATAAGAGAGGTCAGAAAATACAGACAGATGTCGATGGCATATCTGTTGACAGAGGTTTTATCGCTCACCTAAACTGGACAGCAGAGGAAGCCATAGCAGCAGACACAGACGGCATACACGCCGCCAAAGCTTGTCCCGCAATTAATGTTGCAGCTACAGCAGTAATCAAAGCCGCTTCAGCCGTAACCGATATATTGACAATCACCATTCCGGCGTCTGAGGGTGCTCTTGCTAACGAGCTTAAAGTTATCCTGACCACAGCCGGAAATGATACACTGGCTGTAACCAAAACTGATGCAACAAAAGCCATTAACATTGCACTGGCTAACACTACGGCGGCCAAAAATGCAGCAGCCAACATCCAGACGGCAATTAGGGCGTTGACATCACTCGGCACGGTATCACTTGCAGCAGTCACTTGTGTAGCTGGTGGAAATTGGGATACAGCAGCCATAGCAACAGGTGAAGCTGGATCGGTATATTTCTCCGGTGGACTTTCCCCGGTTGACTCTATTTCAACAGAACTCACAGATCCGCCTTGCGCGCGTAATGCCACAGCAACCGCTGGTGGTACTGCCGGTGATATTAAAGCCATTCGCGTGACAGTGTACGGAAAAAGAAACGGAGCGAGCATCGAGGAACAACTTCCGGTATTCACCGTTAATACCCCAGGTACGGTCGTTGGCAGTTTGGCATTCGATGAAATCACTCTTGTGGATATTCCTGCGCATGATGGGCTCGGAGCAACTACCGCAATTGGATTCGGTGATAAGCTCGGCTTGCCTTATGAATTGGCACACAATACACTGCTTACCGCTCACACGTTCCTCAATAACGTTGTCGAGGCCACAGAGCCCACAGTAGCGGTGTCGGCAACATTGCTTGAGGGAAACACAATTGACTTGAATAGTGCTCTTGATGGACATGCGGTTGATGCTTATTTTGTAGTATAAGGGGTGAGGCATAAATGACTGATGCCGAACTGCTTACCGCTGTAAAAGCTGGTATGACTATCAGCGGAACATTTACCGACAATGCCTTGTTGCCTAAAGTCTTAGCTGCAAAACAATACATGCTGGGCGGCGGAGTTACAATCGCCCAGCTTGAAAGCAGTCTCGGCATAGCTACTCTTACTGTTGGCGTAACCGACCTGTGGAATCTGTCAAGCGGTGAGGTAAAGTTCAGTGCAGCCTTCCACATATTGCTGACACAGCTTGCAATGACAAGCTCAAAACCTGCGATAGTCAGCGTTCCGCTCAATGGAGCAACGGGGGCAGCTGTGGATGTAACCCCGACACTGACACTCAATAACATGATCAGCGCCTACAGTATTAAACTGGTTAAAGTGTGCACATTGGCAGAGATTCCAATTACCATAACCTTGGACCTCACAAAAAAGATACTGACCATTGCACCGGACAGCAATCTGGATGCATCCACACAATATGCAATCGTAATTGACAGCATAACAGACGATTCCGGTCGCAAGCTTAAGTACACAGTGATTCAATTCACGACAGCGGGGTGATGATATGTTTAAGCCTAATATTCAGCAAATGGCAACCCCAATCCGCTTGCAGCACCGCACCTCCACAGACGTAAACGGAGCCTCAGACATATCCTATGTGGACGCAGACCCGGCGCTTGACTTTTGCAACTGGAAGGGTAAAGGCGGAACAGAGAATGTGCAGTCAGGAAGCCTGACTGTCATGGATACAGCAGAATTAACAATGTGGTACCGTCCAGATATCACTGAAAAGGACAGGGTAATGCCTGAAGGTATGCTTAACCCTTGGCAGACTACAATGGACGGTCTCAATGCAGCTTATCAAATCGAGGCTGATAAAGTAGAACCTGATGCGGAAATTCTGGCAGACTTGCAAACGCAGATTGATGCCCACACCGCAAACAAGCCAGCCTATGAGGTTACGAACATCGAGAACGTTGAGATGCGAAACCAATTCATGATCTTGAAGGTGCGCAGGACGGTGAATGCCTAATGGCTAGACAATGGAGCTACGGCACATACGGCAAAACAGCACTCGGAGCCGGGATAAATTTAACTGGCTTTGATGAATACCTCAAAAAAGTCGAACGAGCTGGCCGGAATGTCGATGAAGCTGTTGCAAAGGCTATTGACGAATCTGTAAAACCTATTGTTGACGACATGAAAGCCGGAGCAGCACGGCATAAACGAACCGGCGAGGTTTACGATGCCATAGAAGCGACCCCAGCAAAGAAAGATGGCAATTACATCTATTCTCAGGTGGGCGTTAATCTAAAAGAGCATCCGGAAGCCATCGAGGGGGTATTCCAGGAGTACGGCGACAGCCATTCCCCTGGATTTCCTGACCCGTTCATAAGCCCTGCATTTTGGAACAACAGAAATAAGGTTAAAAAAATTCAAAAAGAAGTTTTAATGAAAGAGGGTGTGCCGATTGACTAACATATATAAGCTGGCATGCGACACTTTAGCGCCTCTCGGCTACCCTGTCAAGGAACAGGGAACATATGCGGCTGACGCCGTGCTTCCCGAGACTCACATAACCTACTATCTTTTGGATTCCCCTAACAATACCCACGCTGACAACTTGCCAACCAGCACGACACACAGAGTGCAATTAGTTTTGTACTCTAAGAAGCCAGCAATTAAACAGCAAGCAGACACACTTTTAAAATCCGTTATGCTTCCAGGCGGCTTCCTACGTGCGGGCGGTGGCGATATGCCGTACAACGAAAACACCGGACATTATGGGTACCGGAGTGTTTATCAATTTTATGAAAGAGAGGTATAACAAATGGATGAATATGGCGAATTTGTAGGCGTAGATAATTTACACTATGCCGAAATCACAGCAGATACAGCACTGGTCTACACAGCCGGTGCGCCTGTCTATCTGGCACCGGCGGCTGAAATAGCAGGAGAGCCGGAAGTAGCAAATAAAACGACCTACTATGACAACAAAGCCAAAAACAACTATGTCACAGAAGGCAAAACAGCGCTGAAGATTATTGTTTCAAATGTCCCCGCTCAGAAAGCTGCCTACCTGCTTGGTAAGGCTTACGATGCAGCAAGCGGCAGAGTATACGATGCAGGCAAAGCAAACCCGCCTAACCTTGCAATAGGCTTCAGGTATGACATGGGTGCTGACGGATATCGGTACTACTGGTATCTCAAAGGCACATTCTCAGGCGGAGCCGAAGAAGCTACAAGCAAATCCAATGATGTAGATGTAAAGACCTACACGTTAACATTCACGGCAGTCACAACAACCTTTGAATTTACTGTAGGTGCGGAAACAATGTCACTTAAGCGTGTATTTGCGGACACAGCCGACACAGCCTTTGTGCCGACAGGTTGGTTCGATCAGGTACAGACCCCAGCTTCAGTGGGCGCACCTGCAGCAATAGCCCTTTCCTCAATAGTTCCCGCTGATGCCGCAGCCAATGTTGTAGTAACAGCCGATATCGTAATAACATTCAACAACAAGATTGACACCGAGGCTATCACGGTAATCAAGGCAGACGGTACTCTTGTAGCCGGAGCCAAGACATGGGATGCAGCTGGCAAGATTCTGACCTTCAACCCGACAGCCAACCTCGATGCAGGATCAACCTACATTGTGGCAGTCAATGGAGTTGTGGACATCTACGGTCAGGCACTCACAGCAGTAGCAATGAATTTCGGAACAGCAGCATAATTAATGGGCGGTGTAACAGCCGCCTTTTAATTTTATTTTAATTTTGGGGAGGAAACAATTATGAAAGTATTAATATTAAAACTCAATGACAAGACCTACACAACTGGGAAAATTACAACCTTTCTATCGAAGGAAGCGTTAAAAATACAGAAGGAAACTCTGGCACTCGGCAAAAAAGGTAAGGAAGTACAGGACAACAGCGAGGATATCGAAGCAATAGACGAACTGTTGACTGAACTGTTTGAACTCAAAGAACGTAAAGCATGGCTTATATGCGAGATGTATGGTGGCAAGTTTACCGCAGACGAACTTGAAAAAGCTCTCGACGATGAAGAAATTGACGAGCAGATTAATGCCATTATCTCAGGCATATGTGGGGTAATTCAAAAAAACTGACCAAGGGCGGCGGTGTCAACTCCCCGCCCGATGATGAAGATATAGACGCAGAACATGCTTTGATGTCACTATATAAAAGATGTGCAAAGGAATGGGGATGGATCCCTAAGGACATAGACGAAACAAATCTTGAGACCCTCATGGATTTCTTATTTTTCAAAGAATCAGCCGATCCGAACACAAGAGTAATCAATGGTAAGACATACAAACGGGCAGAAAAAGCCCCATCATGGCTATAAGGCAGGTGAGTACATTGGCAGGAGAAAACGATCTTAGCGGCAAGGTTGGTCTGGATACCACGAACTTTAAACAAGGCATAAGCGACCTCAACAGACAAATCCGTGTAATTGATACAGGCTTTAAAGCTGCAGCCGCCGGAATGGAAGATTGGGGCGCAAGCTCAGACGGTTTGCATGCTAAAATTAAGTCACTCAACGAAATCACCGACCTGCAGAAAAAGAAAATAGCCGGCCTGACAGACGAATATAAACGCATTGCAGCCGAAAAAGGCGCAGACAGCAAAGCGGCCCAAGACATGCAGGTGTGGATAAATAAAGAGAATGCAGCCCTGAATAAAAATGAGCTCGAACTTAAAAACTGCAGCTCAGCCCTTGATAATTTCGGCAAGGAAACCGATCAGGCTACCGAAAAGACAGGCAAGTTCGACGGTGCACTGGGTAAAATCGGAACAGGATTAAAAAATGTAGGCGGTGCAGTCGGTAAAGCTGCTATTGCTGGAATTGCCACAGTAGGAACGGCCGCAGCCGGTGCCGCTCTTGGTGCTTTCAAGCTGGCCAAGGATGCAGGAAAAGCCGCTGACGATCTTATAACGCTGTCAAATAAAACAGGCATAACAACAGAACGATTGCAGGAAATGCAGTATGCATCTCGTTTTGTTGATGTGGATCTTGAAGTTATGACCGGATCCATGGCAAAACTCACTAAAAGCATGGACGCCGCCAGAAACGGTACAAAACTTTCAGAAGATTCTTTTAAAAAATTAGGCATAGAAATAAAGAATCAAGACGGCTCTCTCCGTGACTCTAAAACAGTGTGGACTGAAACCATTGACGCTCTCGGCAATGTGGCTAATGAAACAGACCGGGACGCATTATCGCTCCAGTTATTCGGCAAATCAGCCATGGAACTGAATCCACTTATCAAAGCTGGTTCAGAAGAATTAAACCGGCTCGGGCAAGAAGCACACAATGTCGGCGCCGTACTCGGTGATGATGCCGTCCAGCAAGCAGGTAAATTTGACGATATGATGCAGACCATGGAAGCCAGCATGAAGGGCATGGCAACAACCGCAGGCGTGGCAGTAATGCCAGCTATAACGGAGGTTGTTGGCTCAGTCACTAAGATAATTCCATCGATCACGAACGCAATAAAAACAGGTGATTTTGCAGGAGCAGGGAAAGCAATCTCTGACGGCATAAGCGGGCTATTAAACAAAGCTACCGACGCATTGCCGGGACTTGCTACCATGGCAACCAATATAATAGGTGGTCTGGCTAGTACGCTTGTTACAGCTATTCCACAGGTACTACCACCACTTATAGGTGCTACAGTCCAACTACTTGACACATTGGTACAAGTGCTATCGGATAACGGACCCATGTTAATTACGGCGGGAATAAGTGCGCTGATGATGCTTATAGACGGCATTGTGGCAACTCTCCCGAACCTAATCGACGCTGCAATAGGTATTATACTCGCATTGGTTGATACTTTGCTTGATAATCTTCCACAGCTGATAAACGCAGCAATAAAAATAATTGTGGCATTAGCTCAGGGACTCGTAAAAGCCCTGCCAAAGCTGATTGAAAGGGTGCCCGAAATCATAGACGCTCTTGTGAAGGCAGTCATCGAAAATCTACCATTGCTGATCGTTGCATCGATACAGATCATTGTTGCTCTGGTGGCCGGAATAATTCAATCCATCCCAACACTCATTGCGGTAGTGCCGAAGCTGTTCAAGTCTCTGGGTGAAGCCTTTAAGGGTATCAAATGGGGCGAACTTGGCGGAAACATAATTACCGGTATAATTAATGGCGTGAAAAACGCAGCAAAGAACCTTGCAAATTCTGTTGTTAATGCTGCAAAAGGTGCTCTTAAAAACGCAAAGGACTTCCTCGGCATCAAATCACCATCCACTGTCATGCGTGACCAGGTAGGCAAAATGATGGGTGCAGGTATGGCAGAAGGCATTACAGCAAGCGCAAAGCAGGTCAATGCGGCAATGAACGGGATAAATAAAGAACTGACAACGAGCCTAAATGTGAGCGGTTCAGTGTCAGGCGCAGGAGCTACAAGCGGTACAACTATAGTAAATGTGCCCGTATCGCTTGATGGTCAGATCATAACGAAGTCCACAGGGCGGATACAGTCCAGCGGCAATAAATCAAGATCCAGAGCACAGGGGGTGCCTGTATGGGTAGGATAAAAATATTAAACAGCTCACATGTTGAACTGGGAACCATCATGGACACCTATACGGCCCCCAGGACCGAGAAAATAAACAGCGATAACATTTTCAACTTTACTGCTCCACTTGCCGCCTGTGGAAGTCTTATCACCGGCGACAACATAGCAGAGGTTGACAGCGACTATTTTGACATTATCGCCTACAAAAAAGCTCAGGCGAGCAATGGAGAATTAGCCGCCAGTGTGGGATGTGAGCATGTCAGTTACAGGCTGAACGAACCGGAATATAACCTGGAGTATTTCACTCAAACCGGCACACCGACAGCTATATTGACGGCGTTATTAGCAGGTACTGGCTTTACAGTTGGTACTGTGGATTTTACCACAGAAGTAACCTACTCAGCGCAGGAAGCAAAATCCCGCCGTGCTCTGCTCATGGAGTTTGTAGCGTACCTTGGCGGTGAAGTTGAATTCAACCAATTTACTATCGGCATAAGAACGCAGCGAGGATCAGCAGTTGCCAAAGATTTATTGATTGATCGTAACATTGAGGTTATATCAATCTCCTACAGCAAACGAGATAAGGATGCCCTGGGGAATCCGTTAGTATGCTATGAGTGTAACCTTGTCAGACCAATGGCAATTGCCCTGGGTGATGTAGTAACGCTAAATTATACTACGCTCGGTATTGACACAGAGCTCCGTGTGGTAAGCATCACAACAGACCTATACCACCCGGATGATGTCAGTTTCGAGATAGGCAATTTTGTCCCCGGATTGGCTGATGATGCCTACAGGATAGAGACATCCACAGTTATTAAGGACAAGATATATAACGGCACAAGGATAGGACCGGAATTTGGCTTTGAAAATATCAGGAGTGATAAAAAGGCTAGAAGCTATTTTAACGCCACAGGTGGAGCGTGGCAAATCGGGGACGGAAGCGGGAGTAATTGGACGGATAAGCTATACATTTACATCGACCCCGAAACCGGCGCGGCTAAATTGCTATTTGATGGCGAACTCACAGCAAATGTAATCAACGCCATTAAAGCCAACATTGACATTGTAATCTCAAACACTATAATCACCCAAAACCTCTACGCCACCCGCGGCACCATAGCCGAACTCACCGTTGACTCATTGGACACCTCCGACAAAGTAGCCAACTATCTTGCAGCCAACACAGCCGACGTAAACTACCAGAAAATCTTTGACCAGCATTTCCAGTGGATAACAGCATCCTACAAGCCGGAGCAAACATGGACAACTTACCCCGAAAGTCCAGTAGACACCGCAGACTACCCTTACCAGTGCATATTCTCAGCAGGAGCAGCAACACGCCTTATCGTATCCACAGCCGCGTGGTACTACTATTTCAGCGGCGACGCGCAGCTTAAAACGAGCGTAGCAGGCAAAATGTATCAGCTTAATGGCACGGTGTGGGAATATGTTTCGGATGCTACAAATTACAGTTATACGACGATATTGCAGGCTAATGCAGATGTGTATAATGAGGTAGGGCTAAGCAGTGTGCTATTTGCGGCAACACATTCAGACCATATACAGTTGACCGACAGGAACGGTTCAGCGGTGTACTGGATAGACGATACCCATACAGGGACTACGCTGGAGGTTACGGAGTGGCCGGTTTATGTGTACGTCTATGATGAACTTGTAAAGCTTGAAATTTACTTTGATGAAGTAGATGGAGTGCAGACGCCTATTATGATTTGGGGCGCAGGTGTGGGCAATGCTGAACATCCTGAATACGGTAGAGGATTTGACTTTAAGGACACCATCGGCAGAGTTATGCGGTATATAACGAGTGCAGGAGTGGTGCAGGACATAAGGAACGGCGAGAATGGGATAGAGTTTCTGGGGGATACATCAAATAACTACTACAGTGCCACCAACGCCGCAGAAGTCACTGTGAGCACCACAGAAGCGGTAGTATGCACGAAGGACATTGCATTTAGCAGCAGAAGCAAAGCGATAATAAACTTTAGCTGCAAAGTAACCATTGCCACTGGTGCGGCGAATCTTACGGGCAAAATCTATGTGGATGGTGTGGCCTTGACCATGCAACCTACGTTATACTGCAATTCAGCCAATGTGTTTACATTTAGTTTTTGTGACGATAAAAAAGGCATAGCAGCAGGTACAAAGACTATTGCGGTAAAGTTGGTCACAGATGCGAACAGCGGGACAGTGGCAATCGGGCAGAGCAAAATGATTGTGCAGGTATTTGTTGACCCTATGCCATCATTGAACAATGTGACAGGGTTTACGGCTACGGTTATTAGCGATACAGAGATTGATATGGCATGGACTAATCCGACAAGCGAATATTTCACAGGGATTGAGATTTACCGTCACAGCGCAGCTATAACGGGTGACAGGGCATGGTGCGCTGCAAATGCTACATTAATATACAACAACACAGGCACAAGTTATAATGATACAGGATTGACGGCTTCGACAACGTACTATTATAAGATATTCGCTGTGCATACAGTGGAGGGGACGGATTATTATAGTAGTGGAGTGGTGGGGAGTGGGACGACGGAGGAAGCGGCGGTATTGTATCAAGGGTGGAGTGGATTCCCAGATAGTCCTTTAGGTGCGGAATTAAGTACGTATCCATATCAATCAATAACAAGATTTTCAACATTTTATTATTTAAATTATAGTGAAAATCCACAATGGGGGGATGCATCAACTGTATACGCAACGTCTGGAACGTTAAAATGGAGAAGTTTTAATAACTCAACCGGACAATGGAACGTAGCGGAAAACACTGCTGAGCATGTTGCAAATGAATTTATAGAAGCCAATAACGATGTGTATGCTCAATCTGGCATGACATCTGTCTATTTCGCCAAAACAACCCCATAATAACAAAAATCCCCCCTCCGCAGTGAAGCCTACGGTGGGGGGATTTAAGGTAAGTTTAATGTTCCAATGCAATTTTACCACGCCACCTATCCCATTGTAAACAGAATATTTTCATACAAGCCTTGTAAAAATGTAAAAATGTGCTATTATTAATAGCATAATTTATTTTTTTAGGAGGTCTGAGAATGTTAATGTTTATGCAAAAACAAATGCGAAAGAAAAAGGGCTTTACACTGATCGAATTAATTGTGGTTATCGCAATTATGGGAATCTTAGCGGCGATAATTATACCTAAGTTTTCAGGATTCCAAGATAAGGCGAGGGCAACGCAGGCTATAGTTGACGGTAAGCAAGTTGCTACTGCCATTGATGGAATCGCCGCAGAAAGTCTTACACCTATCACTGTAGCTCTTGCTAACTATCCAATTGATGCTGCGGCTGTAACCGCCGTAACAAATATGTCAAAAGTAACAGGCACATTTGTTTTGGAGGCTGATGGTGGCTTTGTTTATACCACTGCGACAGGAGGTTTTACCTCGAGACGTTTAACCGGTGATACGGCCGTAATAACCCCATAACACAATAATATTCCAAAGAGGGCTAACCACTCTCTTTTATTTTACCCAAAATCTGCATATATAAGTATGGGTGATTTTATGAAAGCATGGATTTACGTTGCAATATTTATAATGACCATAGCCGATGCGATATTTACCACGCTAGGCGTAAAGGATGGCGTAATTGAGGAGGCTAACCCTCTACTACAGCAACTATTTCACGCAAGCCCCGAACTGGCGGCAGTGCTAGTTGTGCTGGGCGTGGGATTGCTCTTGTTGCTGGTATATAAGGTGCAGCATAAAATTAGATGGATAGGGTACGGGCTTGGCGTTATGTTTGCAGTAAAACTGTGGATACTATTACTACATTTTAATTGGATAGCACAGGTAGTAAAAATATAAAGGTAATAAAAGTAAAAGCCCCTAAGTGGGGCTTTTTTCATGGGGTTTTTTAAGATATTCGGTGAGAGCTTCTTCGATAATATCGTTGAGGTTTTTTTCTTGCCTTGCAGCCATGACCTTTGCCTCAATAATAAGTTCCTTTTCGATCGTTGTTGTGACAGTAATACGCATAAGACCACCTCCTAAAAATAATATTATCATATTTATATATTTATTGCAAATATATATTGACAATGCTTTATGATAAATATATACTTATGACAAATAAATAAATTTATGGAGGTAGTTGAAATGTTAAAAATGCGGAAGGTTTCAAGGAACAGTAGGAAGGGATTTACATTAATCGAATTAGTAGTTTGCGTATGTATTCTGGTGATTTTAGCAGCAATTCTGGTGCCGAAGGTATCCGGAATGAAAGACCAAGCGAAGATCGCGGCAGACCAGTCAAGCATCGCCACCATGAACAACTGTATCGCTCTACATTGCGCCAGCAATAATTATGATAATTTAGTCGGTCAGACCAGCATCAATTGTCCACAGCCTATCAAGCAGGGCGACAGTGTGACGGCGATATTGAAGTTTTTGCAGGATAAGGGGTTGTTGGAGAGTGGGGCGCAGATTTATTTTAGTACCGGACACGTTTATAATATGGCGGACAATCGGGTGAATTGATATGAAATTTACAATTGAGTTATCTTTAGAAGATATTAAACTATACAAAAAATATATTAAATTGATGGAGAAGGAGGGCAGCTCTATTACAACTATTGAAACAGCCATATATGCATTGGCACGCGTTAGACTGGACGAGAGGCTAAAACAGCTAAGAAAGTAAACACCCACAACACAACTCTAAGAGGGCGCCGGAGAGAACAACTCCAACGCCCTTTTAAATATTACAAAGGAGCGTGAAAATAATGGCAGTAAAAGAAAAGTACAGATTTAACAAGGCTACGCCCAGCGAATTTATAGGATTATCCACAGATGCAAAACCAACAAAATCAATCCAACATTTGGACGATGATGTTTTACCTCTTTCGGAATTTACAGAGGTAGACGGTGCAGGCACAATAGTTGATTGGTGGGTATATGACGGCACAACATGGAATCACTAAGGAGGAATTGATATGACGGACGGATATGCAAGGAAAAAGATAAAGGAAAATACCGCAAACTTGGCATCAATTGCGAAGAAACAGAACTATATAGGCGGTGGCAGCATATCACTTTGGTATGATGATGGATTTGCTGGTTGGCATACATATGCACACCCCGAGCATATCAAATATGGTTATCTTGGCGTGGCCTGTATTGTCACTGACTGGATAAACACAGCAGGCTTTTTAACATTGGCACAGCTTACAGAGATGTATGACTCGGGCTTGTGGATAATCGGGAATCACTCCAAAACACATGATCTTGGCGCTACCGATGCAACAGCTAAAGCCGCAATTGAAGCGGCATATAAAACTCTACGTTATACTTGGGGTTTTGGACTGCAAAATCCAGCGGTGAAAGCACCAAATAACCCAAACACCGAAATACCTTTTATTGCTCCGGGACATGGATATTCGCAAGCGGCCAGAAAATATGCGTATTTACTGCACCCATATATTAGGGACATGCAAGACGCTAACTCAGTAAGTGGTACAGTGCCTGGGCAAACTAGGTTTGCTGTAACATCAAGTCTTGAATTTAGGAATGTTGATGCCAACGGAATGACTGATACACGATTTAATAATTTTTGCAAAGCCTTGCTCGATGCTTTGAGATTGGGTTATCATGTACCAATATTATTCCATAACATTAGTGACACCGCTGATGTATGGGGTATTGATGTAGCAAGTTATCAACGAGTGATGAAATATTTTAACGATATGAAAATACCTGTTGTTGACCCTGGGAAAGTCATAAAAAAACATAATTTACTCCACGAAGGTAGCATAGGTATAGGTTCGGGGTGGGTAGAAACCGGAAGCAGACAGGGTTCATCTGGACTCACTACAATATCCCCATTTGTGGATACATATACTATCAGACTAATTTGGGACGGTGTTGGTATAACTCCTGCCGAGCAAACTCAAAGAGCTATAAATATTGAAGGCGGTAAGACTTATCGTGTTACATGGTGGGCAAAAGGTGACGGAGATGCGAACACTAGAAGTAAAATAACAATAAAAACTGGCGGAGCGATAAGAGAAGGTAATCCATTAAGCGTAGTTGAATTAACACACACAGAAACAGCTTTAACGACAAGCTATCAAAGGTTTACTGGCACGTTTGTTGCTCCAAAAGGCTCTATAGGTGCTACACTATTTGCAGAAATGATAGTACTTAGCGGAGCAACATCACGCACAATTTATATTGATGGGCTATCAGTAAGTGACGATGCTTATGAGGAATATAACTTAGATTAATTCGCAATAGGATAAAATGTTAACGTAACTAGGCCCTAAGTCCTATGCAAATAGTCCATGCGTCTTATAGCTATAGACCCATGAATACTATACAATATTTGTAAGGTCTACCGCTATAAATCTATATATAGCAAAAGGAGCCCCCGGCGCCAACCGGAAACTCCTTCACACAGACCCCTACACAGGGGGGTAAGTGCTTTGCATAAACATTATAACATTATGCCTCCTGTGTATCAATAGGAGGCGTTTTAATTGAGAGAAGAAATTATTATCAAGGTGTTGGACAGGGCTTCAGGTTTTCTGGATATGGAAACAGTTAGAAAACTACAGCTGATTATGCAAGAGGAAATGCAGCATTGCACGATTACAGCAGAATGTACTGCATTAGCTCTGCGACACAATCTACCAAGTAGAGTTGGATTATATCTGGCCGCCAGAAGGATAGACGGCATGTCACCAAAAACAATCAAAAACTATTTCCTCATACTGAATAGGTTTTCAACGATTGTTTGCAAGGACGTTGATGCGATAACAGATATTGATATCCGGATGTACCTAGCGCATTATTCTCAAACCGGTATTCAGAACAGCACACTTTCAACGGTTGTTACTACTTTGAAATCGTTCTTTTCGTGGATGACAGGCCAAGATTATATCCCGAAGAATCCAATGTGGAATATCAAATCTACAAAGGTAAAGAAAAGTTTGAGAAAAGCCCTCACCGATGAAGAGTTGGAGCTATTGCGCTATGCATGCAAAACAGAAAGAGAAAAAGCTATCATTGAATTCTTTTACTCTACTGGTTGCCGTTTGGATGAGGTGCACAAATTGAATCGTGATGATATCAACTGGATAAATAAGTCATGTGTTGTGATCGGAAAAGGTAGCAAGGAAAGAGAGGTTTATATCAGTGCGAGAGCCATTCTATTTCTCAAAAACTATCTTCAGACGAGAACCGATTCAAACTCTGGGTTATTTGTGGCCAGCAAGCTTCCACATAATCGGCTAAGCGGAAAATCTTTTGAGGATATCATAAAAGAATTGGGCGTCAGGGCCGGTATCTCCAAGAACATTCACCCTCATATTTTAAGGCATACCATGGCAACGAACCTACTTAGAAATGGTGCAAGCCTGGCAGCGGTGCAAAGGTTGCTCGGCCATGAAAGCCCAGTAACGACTCAAATTTACGCACAAATGGATAAGGAAGATATACAAATGATTCATAGGAAAAACATAGCATAAATCCTAAAGCCCCTAAGGACTGTAATCCAACGGGGCTTTTTCATACCTTCCCCCAAGCTGCGGGAGCCATCAAGGGAAGGTCACATAATTTTACAATAAAAATACGGGAGGTGCAAGATGAATGAACTGTTTTACAAGGTATTGGAAACGGTCAAGCCGGTTACCGCCTTAATTTGGGCGTGCGGCACATGGCTTATACTGCCGGAGGAATCCTTTATAGCATGGACAGCAGCCTTATGGATTGCAGTGGTGCTGGACTGCTTAACCAGGTGGTACGTTATTTTCAAGAAATCCGGCGGAATCCGGAAAGCTTTTATTAGTAAGGCGTGGAACTCTCAGGCTATGTACGCAAAGACAAGGGATAAAATAATAGCCTATCTGGTAATCCAAATCCTCGCCGGTCTCTCCATGAGGCTTGTGGACATACCGTATATCAGCAATATTGTAGCTACAGTGGTATATTCATTTCTGTTTTTTAGAGAGTTTGCCAGCAATATTGAAAATTTAATTGATGCCGGAGCTGATTACCTAAAACCACTATTATTTTGGGTGAAGAAGAAAAGTAATGAAGCATTGGAAAAGGAGGAGGAGAATATTGACCAATAAAGAACTGGTTGAAAAGTTGCAGGACATTATTGACAATTACAAAACTGTATACATGTTAGGCTGCTTTGGCGCTCCTGTGACAGAAACGCTGATCGCCAATAAAACAAAGCAGCTGCCATCCTGGTACACGACAGCAAAGCAAACAGAGCTCCGCAAGTTGATTGATAAGGGCTATTTTGCATTTGACTGCGTAAATGTAATTAAAGGTATCTTGTGGGGTTGGTCTGGCAATCTGACTAAGACATACGGCGGAGCAAAATATAAATCTAGTGGCGTTCCTGACATAAATGCTGACGGTATGATTGCTAAATGCTCTGGTGTATCAACAAACTTTGCAGGCATTGAGATCGGGGAAGCTGTCTGGATGCCTGGACATATCGGTATATATATCGGTGTCGGTAAGGTAATTGAATGTACACCTAAATGGGACAACAAGGTGCAAGTATCCGCCTGTCAAAATATCGGCACGAATCCTAGTATGAATAACCGTATGTGGGTGAAGCACGGGAAGCTGCCATACATAACATATGTTGCAACAGAGCCGACCATACAGGAGCTTGTGGAATGCTTAAATAATAAAGGCATCGTGGTCGATGTTGCAAAGTGGGTTAAAAAGGGATTGGTAGATAAGGACATTTATTGGTTAATACGTAAAACGGTTGACTATATAAAGAAAGGATAAGGTGAAGAAATGAAGGAATTTTTTATGGCAAATTGGTTAGTAATACTGCTGTTGATGCTGTTTGTGGGGTATGACATTTACCTCGTTATCACTAAGCAGTGGACAAAACTCCGCGAACAGGCTTATGCCTTAATGCTCGCAGCGGAACGGATATTTGCAGACGGTGAAGGGCAAAAGAAGTTTGAAGCGGTATTCGAGAAGCTATATTTTGATCTAGTCCCGGCATGGCTCAGGCTGTTTGTCTCTCCCAGGAGCATAAGAGAAAAGTTACAGGAATGGTATACATTAGCAAAGGACTATTTGGATAACGGTAAAGTTGATAACTCTCAGAATTTACGATAGCAGGTTGACCTCCGGCCTTCCTCCTTGCCCCTCGAAAGAGGGGTTTATTTTTTTGTGCTTTTTATTAAGGCTCAAACTTATATATAGCCTTGCTTACTTCCTCAGAGTGTGTTACCACCTCAATATCCTCCTTCTCCGGCTTCATAAACCACACATGTAGCCCTTCAGGACACCAATGCCCATACTGGTATTGCCATGGCTTGTACCCTCTTTCACGAAGCTTTGCAGATAGCTTATTCCAGTCTTCAATTGTTTCAATCGTAAATACTCTCATAGGAATATTATATCATAAAAAAATAACCCGGCGGACAACCGGGCGGGTCATATAAAAACAAGTTTATAGAGTAATTACATAATATAACATAATTTTACAAAAATCAACTATTTTCCTTTAATTAACTTTAAACCAAAGTCCACCTGACCCGTTATAATCTCGGCCAAACGCTATCTTTGGGTTTAAATCTGTCGTTTTTACTGTAAATATAGCCCAACCTTCATTCGATGCACCCTTGTAGAGATTTGCCGAGAGTAAAGGCTCTGGAGCAACTTCCATAGAGTGTTCGTAGTCTTTGCCGTCAGAAGAAACTAAAGTATAATTGTAATCGGATAAGTTGTATTGTTCTCCGTCATTTATATCATTTACTTTTAAATATATCTTAGTTAGTAAATACTCATATCCTTCGGGTGCAGGGCTATTAAACATATTAGCATTTTGGACCATAGTCCACGCTTCTGCGCCCCTTATAACTTGTGTGATTTTAGTATCTACTGAATAAGTTTGCAATAAGTCTTTTTTAGTAAGAGTTTGCATTGTGGCCATAGGAGCAGGGTTAGAATATGAATAGCCTGTAGATGTAGGTTTAGAATCTGTTGCAGAAGCCACTTTAACGGTTTTAGTTGCTCCGTCCCACGTTACTGTTGCACCCAATGCCTCTGCCAGATCCCTTGCAGATACATAGTTTTTACCGTTGGTTTCACCGGCAATTGTAGCTGATAAAATATCTGTGGTGACTGCCTTGCCATTTACCATTAATTTTACCTGAGAATTAAAATAGGCGTTTCCTAAAGTTGCGGCGAATACTCCAAAAGCTGTAGCGATGATCATACCAATAAGAATACCGGATAATAATTTTTTCATAATAACAGTACCTTTCAACTTTTACTTCAATATTATAGCATTATTTTACATTTTACAATTATTTTTTATTTGCTTTATACTCAATTAGCTCATCCAGATTACAATGGAGGGCATCACAGATTTTAATGAGATCTCTTATATTGACTCGCTTAATGTACTCATGATAATAGGCAAGCAGGGTATTATAGCATACACCATCATCATCTCCACCTGTGGCACGATACAGCTCCGATATGTTCCAGTCTATTTCACTCAATAGTCTTCTTAAATGTATCTTAAACATAAGGGTAATTTTAACATGTTTTTGGACTTGTGGACAAAATTCTCATTCTAAGATTGAAATTACACTACAGGATAAGTATAATAAGATTATGTAAACAATGAACGGTGGTGGAAGATATGGTACATTATACCTAGTGCATTATATTCATCTTTAGTTACAATGCGGTAACAATTATTGTAAACCGTGTATTAAAAATGTAGAATGAAAAGGGGTGTTAAATTATCCACAGATGATGAAGGTTCTCCACTTCCAACCACTTTACACCACTATAACCCAGCCGTATCAAGGGTTTTGGGGATTGACAGATTTTGCCGGCAGTGATATAATCGGTTTATCGCGATACAATATATGGGAACACAACATGTAGTGCGTTGGAAAAGTCAAGTACAAGATTGGAAATTTTGGGCTTGATTTACCAGCGTGAAGTAGTATACTTTAAATGTAAAATAGAACTGGTGTTCGACGAAATTGAAGAGCAGAAGGAGAAATGTTATGGACAATCTGATTAACGAGGCTATTTGCAAAAGATGTGACGAAATTTTACTAAACAATGAAATGTACCGGATAGCAAATGATAAAATTATACGTTTAGAGAAAAAATTAAAGGAAAGTTTTACTCCACAACAACTAAAGGAATACAATGAAATTGAGCAAGAAATCATTAAAGCCTCTGCAAATCGCGAGGTTCTTTTATACAAGCAGGGTTTTATTGATGGAATAGGCATTTTGAATGTTAAGTAGGTTTTAAGTAGGTGTTGATACAAAAATAGCGGGAATCAATTCCTTGAAACCCGCTATTTTACTGGTCGGAGTAGCGGGATTTGAACCCACGGCCTCTTGGTCCCGAACCAAGTTACTTCGGCAAAAGTTACCTTTATAAAATATCTTGAAACCGTTATAATTCTAAGCTTTGAATCTGTTTTACCATCCTTTCTAATTACCGTTTATAAAGACCTTTTTAGTATTATCAAGTAGGTTTTAAGTGGGTGTTAATTTGCTTTTTTGCGTGAAAACATATCAATTATTTTGCACTCTTCAGCCTGTTCTTTTGCTTCTTTTTCAGCCTCTTTTTCTGCTAAGTTTTCAGCTTGTCTATTCGCAATATTTACCTCCACTCCGGTGTATACCATATCGATTTTAGAGGCCACAGCATCGGTTGTGTCGTTGATCATATCGCCGTATATATCTAATGTAGTTGTAGATTCATCATGGCCTAGTGCATCCTGTAGCTCTTTCAGCGACATCTTATTTCTCATATTGTATACAAACGTGTGCCTGAAGCAATGCGGATGAACCTTTATATCGGATTTTTTGGCATACCTTACTATCATATGATAATAGGTATTGGGTTTGACCATTTCTCCAGTTTCTTTGGGGAATATCAAGCGGTCCGTCTTCTTTAATTCCTTTGGATCCATTTGTTCGCCTGTTTCTTTAAATGTAACCTTGTTGCCTTCCTTTAAAAGCATAGCTACTTGCTTGTCCAAATAAACCTTACCAAATTGAGACAGTGGGACGTAATGAACCCTTGCGCTTTTGGTGTCACCAAGGCCTGATGTGCTGTCCGATTCTTCTATTATTATTCTGTTATTATCCCAATCTATATTAGCCCATTTCAAGGCAAGCAGTTCTCCGCGTCTTACACCTGTCACAAGGGCAAATTTTACGGACCACAACCAGCGAGAGCCTTGCAATGATGTGAGGAAACTTGCCAGTTCATCAGTATTCAGTGTCTTTCTTTTTTTAGGCTGCTTGTCCGGTATTAGAATGTCTTTTACGGGGTTTTCCGGTATGATCTTATCAATTTTAAATGCTCTTGTGAAAGCTCCGTTCATAACGGTTTTAGCGTGCTTCATTGTTTTTGTGGAGGTCCCTATTTTTGTTTCTATTACTTTACCATCTTTATCTTTTTTCTCGTACTTTTTTTTATTCATTGCAAGAATTACTTTTTGGATGTCGGTGGTTGTAATAGAAGACATATTATAATCACCTATTACGGGTTTGATATGAATTTTATATATAAAACCATACTGATCATAAGTGGCTTTTTTATTCATAGCTTGCACGAATTCATCGAGCCAGGTTTCAAAATATTTTGATACTTTCGTTTTGTCATTGCAGACAGCAAGGCCGATTACCTTTTTAACTTTTGCCTGAAGGCCTTTTTCTGTCTTATGTGATCTGTAAAGCGGCTTTCCATCCCTTACATACTTCCAGCAGAACAGCCCATCTTTTTTATAGTAATGCCCTAACCCTTTCGGGTTTCTCGATTTTGCCATAGTATTTACCTTCTTTCGTTCGATATCCCCAATAAGTAATCACCGGATACATGGAAAATATCAGCAACCTTTTTACATATTTCAATATCTGCAGTTCTTTCACCCTTTTCATAGTTAATAAGTGCAGAATGAGAAATTTCAAGCATTGCCGCAAGTTCTCTTAACCCGTACCCGTTTTCTTCTCTTAGCTCTTTAACCCTTGTCCCAAAAATTCCCTTAATGTTCACAGTTTTATTCCTCCAATTACTACATGTTTCTTAATATATACATTGTAAACGATTGTAACCATTTTGTAAATATTTTTTTAGACAGGCTATTGACAATGATATCCAGTATGTTATAATGGTCTCAAACGTAACCAGTTCATAGAGAGTTACGATACAAAAAGTGAGGTGCTAATATGTTCAATCAAGATACTTTTCTAAACACTGTTCATTATCCAAATCTTCGCAGTTTCATGAAACGCCACGGTCTTACAATAGGAAACATTGCTGAGTCCACCGGGAAAAGTTATCCAACAGTTCATCAAAAAATCAATCGGAAAATTACCGACCACGGCACAGTTGCTTTATTTAATATTGAAGAAGCTTATGCAATTATTGGTTTTGTGATTTCCACAGAGCAGAGCTATCTTAAATCTAAATTCGGCAGCGAGTGGGAAAAGGAATGGTCCGCAAGGTGGGGACATATCTCTGATTGGTTTAAGTACATTTTTTTTGACGAAGTGGTTACAAATGTAACCAAGCCGGCCTAATTCATGCTCCTAGAATCGCAAATGTTCATTTATCTTATTTACCTAAATAGGAGGACAAGCTAATGATGAAAGGCCTAACTGTAGTTACCCACAAAGGGCAATTTGCAATCGAGAGCCGGGAAGTCGCTGGGATGGTAAGCAAGCAACATAAGGACTTGCTTGAAAGCATCCGTAAATACGAGGAATTTTTAACCGGCGGAGATTTCCGCTCGTTCGATTTCTTTGCTCCAAGCACCTATATTGATGGTAAGGGAGAAAAAAGACCCTGCTACTTCTTAACCCGCAAAGGCTGCGATCTTGTAGCCAACAAAATGACGGGCAAGAGGGGTGTTCTATTTTCCGCTACATACATTAATAAATTTGATGAAATGGAACGAGCTTCTTATGGCAAGCCACACCTCACAGCGGACCAGGCGCTGGAAATTGCCAGAATGGTACGCACAACAGACAGGAGCCGCTTACCGATAATCAGAGAAATATTCTCCTATGCAGGAATCAATATTGAACTTCCGGCTCCGAACAACATCAATTCCCACATTGGCAATTACTTCGAAAACACAAAGCTGCACGGCATCATAAAGGCTGCAGTGGTTTATCAAGATTACTTGAATTGGTGTGAATGCGAAGGGCATGTTCCGGTATCTCAAACCATGTTCGGGCGCAGAATGGTTGCTTGTGGAATAGGCAAGTACAGAACGCGCGAAGCAAGATTTTACACAATATAAATAATTTTACGTTAATGTTCACCCTCTTCGGAGGGCTTATTACCTGTCCCTATTCGAGGGACAGACTGATCCTTGACAATTGCATAGCCGGGCACCGATGCACGATGGAAACGTGCTGCAAACGGTGGAAGCGAAAATAATAAGTGAAGGGGGAATTAAAATGATTATGCAAACGGTAGACATATACCAATGTGGATGCGGCAAAAACATTATTATACTAGATGCAAATTTAGATAATGTGGATGATTTTGATGTTGGCGAAATACAATGCCCGATATGCGGTGGCGAAATAGAATCTTTTATGCAAAGGGAAATTGAAATATAGGGGTGGTTTATGTGTTAGGCGATAAAATTTTAGAAGAGCCTAAAAATTATTGCGATATGGCATGTGTATATGACATGTTTGGCTTGAAATTCGCTGGCAATATGGATTTTTTAATACACAATGCCAAACGGCTTGTTGCGATAAATAACAAGATATTTGACAAATTGAACAGCTATACATATAGACCTGACATTAAGGAATGTTGTAACTGCAGTAATGCAGGAAGTGATGCATGCGAGACTTGCGTATTAAGTTCAGACCCACCGTCACAATGGCGATCTATTAAAATCAAAGATACTGAGTGCCCTAAGTGTAAAAGCGAAAACATTACGCTTGAGGATGATTTTTATGAAAATGAAGACGGCGAAATGGAAGAGTGCGGCGATAGGTGGAATGGGCATTGCAACGATTGCGGACACGATTTTATTTTAGTAAGTATCTGAGGTGATAAATGCGTTGGATTTAAACAAACTTTACAACATGGACTGCATGGAAGGTATGAAGGAGATAAAAACCTGCAGTATTGACATGATTCTCTGTGACCTTCCTTACGGCACTACTCAATGTAAATGGGATACAATAATTCCTTTTGAACCTCTATGGAAACAGTACGAGAGAGTTATAAAAGAAAACGGCGCTATTGTATTAACTGGTTGCGAACCATTTAGTAGTATGTTAAGGCTTAGCAATATCAAGCTGTTCAAGTATGATTGGATTTGGGACAAGGTTAAAGGAACAGGTTTTCTTAATGCGAAACGGCAGCCAATGAGAAACCACGAAATTGTAAGCGTTTTCTACAAAAACCAATGTACATATAATCCTCAAAAAACCCAAGGGCATATTTTAAAAAAATCATTCAGGGCTAAGCATTTACAAACGGACGTGTATGGCGAAATGAAGAATGATTATTTGTATGAATCAACAGAAAGGTATCCGAGAAGCATACAAGTATTTTCGACAGATACCCAAAACTCATCCTTGCACCCAACACAAAAGCCTGTAGCACTCTTTGAATATCTCATAAAAACCTATACCAACGAAGGCGAAATCGTTTTAGATAATTGCATGGGCAGCGGAACAACTGCCGTTGCTTGCTATAACACAAAAAGAAATTACATAGGCTTTGAGATTGACAAGGACTACTACGAAGCAGCACAAGCAAGGTTAAACGCAGTAATGGCACAAGTCAGCATGTTTTAGAACACGCCGAGACACCGACAGGGCTGCGGTGTGGGGAGATAAGGGAGGGGGAGGCAGATTATATGATAACATTAGCAAGCCTGTTTGACGGCATATCCGGCTTTCCGCTTGCAGGACAGCGAAACGGCATGAAAGCTATATGGTCAAGCGAAATAGAACCGTTTCCATTAAAAGTATCAGCTATTCGATTCCCGGACATGAAGCAAGTAGGTGACATTACAAAGATAGATTGCAGTAGCCTTGAGCCTGTGGACATTATAACCGGCGGTAGTCCATGTCAGGACTTATCAGTAGCTGGGAAACGAGCAGGATTAGCGGGGGAACGGTCAGGGCTATTCATGGAACAGATACGAATTGTGAGGGAGTTGAGAGAAATTGACAAGAGCAATGGCAGAACAGGCAACGATATTCGGCCTCGATTTATGGTGTGGGAAAACGTCCCCGGAGCATTCAGCAGCAACAAAGGCGAAGATTTCCGGGCAGTCCTCGAAGAAACAGCCAGGATTGCAGATGAAACCGTTACAATACCTCGACCTCCGAAAGATAAATGGAATACTAGCGGCTGCATCATGGGAAACGGTTACAGCATTGCCTGGCGCATCTTGGATGCTCAATACTGGGGAGTCCCCCAAAGACGCCGTAGAATCTTCCTTGTCGCAGATTTTGGAGGACAATCCGCACCCGAAATACTTTTTAAGCGCGAAGGCTTGTCAAGGCATCTTGCGGAGGGCAGAGAAGCGAGGGAAGGAATTGCCGGGGATGCTGAAAGAGGCGTTGGAAAGGCAATCGGGTTTTCAGGAAAGAACTCAGCAACCTTGAATTTATGTCCTTCTGAGGAATTAAGTCCTACGCTAAGAAGTGGTGCAGAAACACACGTAATGACAAGCACATTCGATTTCGGAAGAACATCAGACAGAATTGAAATAAATCCTTCTGTATCCGTAACACTTAAAGGAACAGGCGGAGGCGGTGGAGCAAAAACAGGATTATACCTCATTCAATCGGCTGGATTCTGTCCGGAACAATCAGCAAAAACAAGAGGCATTGGTTATGAGGAAGAAATAAGTCCGACACTCAGGAAGGATGTTACGCCGGCAGTAGCTTATGGCATATGCTCAGATGCTTCAAACAGCATGAAGTCAAGCAATCCCTACAGTGGCATATACGAAGCCGAAACAAGCAGAACACTTGACCAAAACGGAGGGAGTCCAGCGTGTAATCAGGGAGGTATGGCGGTAGTTCAATCTATTTTACCTTTTGACACAACTCAGATAACTAGCCCGCAGAACGGTAATAACCCAAAGTATGGGGATCCATGCCACCCATTATGCTCTACGGCGCACGTACCAGCTATTGTTGAAAAACAGCAAATCAACTGCCAGCCTTCCGGGATAGCGGGAACAGTATCCAGCAAATGGGCAAAAGGTACAGGAGGACCGGCAGGGGATGAACATTATAATTTGGTGTGTGCTGTAGATTGCCGGAACATGTACGAGAACGCCGATTTATCCGGAACGCTCCAGAGTAAAGAAAATGGTGGTCAATCGCTCAATTATCAAAACCCGGTCAGAGTGGGTTATTCAGTCCGCAGACTTACTCCACTAGAATGCGAAAGACTTCAAGACTACCCGGACGGATGGACAGATATAACCTGGCAGGTCACTAATAAAAAGGGCAGGGTACAAACTATTAGGGTGAAAGACAGTCCGCGCTATAAAGCCGCTGGCAACTCTGTTGCGGTATGCTGCCCGGAGTATGTGCTGGAAGGGATAAAAGAAGTATTGGAGGCACCCAATGAAACCTAAATTAATATTTGTTTACATAATCGCCCTAATCGTCACCCTATACACTTTTATAAGCCTAATCACAACAGAAAACGAACTATACGCCGCACAACAGCAAAACACCACGCTACAGACCGAACTAGACAGCCTGCACGCCAAATGCTGGCAGTATATGAAGCAAGTTGATGAATTATCGGCACAGTTAAAAGAGGCACAGGAACGGCTTGGACAGGACAAGACAAGCAGAGGTACAGAGCGCAACCGCCGCATAATGGAATGTACCGCCTATTGGGAAGGTTCCTGCAGCAAGAAGCCGAGCGACCCCACATATGGCATAACAGCATCAGGTAAGTATGTGCAGAACGGATATGTTGCGGCATGGCTGAAAGAGTATCCGATAGGCACACGGTTGTATATCCCCTACTTTGACAGAGTTTTCACGGTGATGGATTGCGGTAAGGACATTACAGAGGGGCGGTTGGATTTGTACATGAAAAGTGCTAAAAGTTGCAATGAGTTTGGAAGGGTATGGCTGGAAGTGTGGGAGGTGGAGTAGGACGGAGTTTATAAAGAGGGCGAAATGAAAGGAATGATTTTATGAATCAGGAAGACAAAGAATTTTTAAAAAACTTGCAACACGAAATGATAACCCAAGATACTGTATGCCAAGCAAATCCAAGGTTTTGGGTAGTTATGCAAACCGTTAAAGATTATTGGGTTGATGATAACATAGATGGCATTTGCATTTATGATACCAGTGCAGCCGAAAGCGTATTTGAAGGGGTTATAGAAAATATAGCAGACTGGATAAAGAAAGAGTTTGACATAATTACAAAATGCGAATGCCACAACGGTTTTCTTGAAATATTCTGCGAAGATGGAAACGAATATTTTATAACAGACATTTCAGAAATCAAAGACTTTCTTGAAGAATACGCTTCTGGACAATATTCAATCTGCAATTACAGAAACAGAGAAGAGATAGTACAAGATACAATGTTTCTCACTAATAGAGAGTGTAAAGAGCATATTCAAAACAATAAGCACCACTATAACGATACAGTTCATTCTTACGCAATGACGGCATGGAGAAGCCCGCAAGTTTCAAAGCTTTTTGAAATACTTGAGAAGACTGACTGGGATATTGTTTAGTTTGTAATAACAAGAAAATCCAAATTTATAAATATTGCACAATAAAAAGTGAGGTTTGGTATGGGATCCAATAAGAACACAGAATTTAAAAGTAGAGTATACACAGACAGACCACCGTACGCAGATTTTGAAGCGCCGCGCAAATTTGAGGCAATAAAAAGCATCATAGCCAAAAGGTTGATTGAATATCCGAATGCGATTTGCTCTTATTCTGGCGGCAGCGATAGCGACATTATGCTGCATCTCATTGAAACAGCACGTAAAACATTTAATCTTCCACAGGTACAATACTGTTTTTTTAACACCGGATTGGAGATGGAAGCAATAAAGCGTCATGTAAGCAAGATGGAAGAGCTATACGGAATTACAATTACCGAGCATAAACCAAAAAAGAACATTGTGCTTGCCACAAGGGAACATGGACAGCCTTTTGTATCAAAGATTATGTCGGCTGGGTTGGAGGGAGTGCAAAAGAAAAATATTCCACTGACAATAGCTGATGAATACGCAAATGCAGAGGATAAGGCGGCAAAACGCGCTGAACTTAAAAAACGATATCCGGGATGCGAAACAACGATTAATTTCCTATGCTGCTGCAATTCCAAGGGAGAACCAAGACCTGATATTCAACTGGTTATAAACTCCTCAAAATATATGCTGGACTTTATCAAAGAAAATCCAATCCCCTTTAAGGTTAGTAACAAGTGCTGTGATTACTGTAAAAAACATGTGGCTCATGCAGCACAAAAGGATTTTGATATGGTAATCACAGGCGAACGCAGGGACGAAGGTGGAATGCGGTCTGTACCACGTAAAGACAGTACGTCTATGTGCTTCTCGGAAACAGCTGACGGACAATTTAGACTTAGGCCACTATATTACGTGTCAGATGCTGACAAGCAATGGTACAAAGACTATTACAACATTAGATATTCAGATGCATATGAGGTATATGGACTTAAGCGGACAGGCTGCTGTGGTTGCTCTATATCAGCAAGAGCAGTAGAGGATTTGGAGAAAATACGTCCATTTGAGCCGAATTTAGTAAAGGCTGCTTGGAACGTTTTCGGTGACAGCTATAGATACCGTCAGAAGTATAACGAGTACAAGAAGCTGAAACAACAGAAAAAGGAAGCCGAACATCGGCGCGAATTCGAAGACCAGATCAGAGGTCAAATGAGTTTATTGGGTTAATGCGTAATAAAAAGATATTCCGCACCATATTGTTGACATCAACGAAATGGTTAAGACCATCACAAAGGAGATTATCACATGCCACTTGAAAAATCGAAAGTTTTAAATGAGCAAACCGACATACGCTGGTTCGCAACCTGGTACAGGCTAACAGGCACATATTTTACCGTCCGGAATGGGCGGATAGTGGATATAGGGCAGGAAGGGAAGTGATGCCCATGCGCCCGGCAAATAAAGCGGGCTGATAATTATTCTATTTTTCATTTGTAACCTCTAAGCAGCACAAAAGACAAAGTTTAACTAAGTTTATATGAAAGGGGAAGCACGATGGAACCAATTGTAGGATATGCCTGGTATGAATTACTGTCATATCGTCTGATACCGCTGTACCGATTGAAAGCAGATGATCGGGCAGGAGTGGTACACAACTCAACGGTTACCGGATACCTAAGCGGCTTTGTCTAGCGAGGTGCCGGACTAGTCCACGATACGGTACTAGCAGCAAATTAAATTATAACACAAGCGGGCTAATCAATGAGGTTTGCCCGCTTTACATGGGGAAGTAGGCACAGCGCGGCACAATGCGGCGTGGACTGGTTCAAATCCAGCATCCCCACCAGCCGAAAGGCTAATAAATTTATAGGAGGGGTTAAGAGTATGAACAAACCAAACATAGGTACAGTAGGTCACGCAGGTCAAGGCAAATCAGGCATAAAAAGTTTAATCGCCGCAATCTTCGCAATGTCAGCAGCCGGGAACAGGTATGCAAATCCGATTCACTCCAGCAAGTTTGAGGGATGCAAAATCATTCCTGGCATTCGCAATCCAAAAGATCCAATTAAGAAAGCCGCTATTGAACGCCGCAGGAAAGCAACCAAACTCGCCAAACTCAGCAAGCCGAAACGCAGAGCAGTATACCAGTACAATTTGCGGCATCCTGTCAAGATGTACGCGTAAGGAGGGGGTCAAAATGAAGCTAATCAAATATTACTTTCACTGTGTGAAATGGCTATGGAAACATAAGGATGAACGTAATTGCCGTCAGAAGTTCCGCCGAATGGATAGAGAGGTCGCACCATGATTTTACACGATTTACACCCGTTTATCAGAGTGCTTGTCATCACAATCCTGTGCATGATGATAGGCGGAGGGGCAGGGTACATCCTGTACATAGTCAATGGGGCACTTGACAGGTGGGACGAGAAGAAAAAGCGGGAGGCGGCAAAGCCGCTGGGGAGCACGGAGAGGCATATTAATATTAAATTATGAGAGGGGATTGAATTATGAAAGCAACAGGCATGACAAGACCAGTAGATGAACTGGGCAGAGTAGTATTACCGAAGGAACTGAGGAAGTCACTTAATATCGTTGAGGATGTGGACAGGCTGGAGATATTCGTTGACGGCGAAAACATTATCTTAAGGAAGTTTCAGACGAAATGCGAATTTTGCGGCGGTACGGATGATTTGAAGCCGTTTGGCGGGAAACAGATTTGCGGGGCTTGCAGGGACGGACTAAGGAAGGCGCACAGAGAAGGGAAGTGTTGAAGGTGTCAAAGGTTAAATGCGATTGGGATTGCTGTAAACACCACGATGTGGAAACTGGTTATTGCGAGAATCCGGGTGAAATTGTTTTGCCCACAGTGGAAGCGAAAGTTGGAATGCAGAATAAACTTGAACTGTTTGACTGCAAAAGCTTCGAAAGTTTTGAAGAAGGTGAGTCTTAATATGCCACACCCATTATTCAAAACAAATGATTACGTTGACAGCATTGAATCTGTGGAAGCATTGATTGAATCATCATCCACACTAATAAAAGATTACATACTGTCACTGCAGAACCAGATTCAAGAACTGACCGCAGAAAATGAGAACCTAAAAGAAAAAGCCCGGTAAGGGGCTAAGAAAAAATATCTAATTTCACTATAACATGAGAGGGGTTAAAAAGCAAATGGAACAGAGCTATAACATTTTAAACGACTTCAATCCGGAGCAATACAATTTGCTGGTGCCGGTGCAGTCAATTCAGGAAGTCAATCCAATATACAGATTGGTAATTAACCAGGTCAAGGTGTCCACAAATCTACCAGACAAGGATATATACCAGGAAAAGAGTGCAGGACAGGGAATGTATGCTTTAACCCACAAGGCGTTGATGAAGCTGTTTACAGCTGCTAATGGTCAGATTGTGGATTCATCCCGGGTACGCTCCAAAGTCTGCGACAAGTGCATTGATATTGTTAAGGCTACCAGAACAGCGCCGCAGTGTGGAAGCTGTCCTGCTAGTGCAAATGTAGCCTGCAGAATTATTGTGAAGTTCCCGGAACTGTCGGGAGGGTGGAGATTGGTACAGGCTACAAGGGAACTGGACTTCTCTAATATGGGCAATGCCTCAGAGGGGCAAATCAAGCAGACAAAGGCTTTTGCTTATGAACATGCGGAGAGTAAGGCACTTAGTAGGTGTATACGAAAGGGACTCAGTATAAAGAGTGCTTACAGTTTAGCAGAACTGGAAAAGCCATTTATCGTGATTTACCCGGTGCTAGATGCCCGGGATGCTGATGTTAAAAAGGCATTGATTGCGGGGGCTATAGCAAGTTCGAATTTGTTGTATGGCAGTGGGTTGATGTTGAATGCTCCGCAGCAGGCATTACCGGAAGGGCGCAGCGATGTGGATATGTCCACAGGTGAAATAATTGACAATGACTATGAAGCAGAACAGCCGGAAGAGCAGGGTAAACCCTGGGATAATCCGCCGGAGGAAGAAAAGTACCATTGCAGCAATCCGGATTGTAATGCCGAGGTATCGAAAAATGTCGCGGATAAGAGCAGGGCGGAGTTTGGGGTCATCGCTTGTACGAAATGTCAGCAGGTAGCGAGGGCAGCGGCAAAGAAGGGCGGGAAGTAGGCAATGTTAACAGCTGAACAAATTCAAGACCAAAAGACCCAGATTATCGACATATTGAGAAATACCGGCCGGGCAGAGATTGAAAGCTTAATAACCTTTTTAAGTGATTCCGATTTCTTCACCGCTCCTGCATCTACAAAGTATCACGGGGCATATGATGGCGGGCTGGCTGAACATTCGCTTCATGTGTGGTATGTACTGACGGAAAAGAACAGGTATTACAGTCTGGGATTGTCGGAGGAAGCTATTGCAATTACTGCTTTATGTCATGACCTCTGCAAGGTAGGGTTTTACCAAGAAGGCGGCGAACCGTGCAGCAAGGCTCAATATGATTATCTTAGCAGCCTCTGGACACAGAAAAGCGGTTCAATCAAAGAAAAGCCCGAGACGCTTTTAAAGTATCTTGAAGATGGGCAATTCAAGAGATCTGTCCCAGCTGCAATTGCAACGATTTTGATTGATTGGCTAAAGAATAAACTAGGAGAACCTTTCCCAGAAATACCGGTTGTGTATTCGGTCAAGGATTCATTTCCTGTCGGGCATGGCGAAAAGAGCGTCATTACTCTTCTCAGATTTATACAGCTTACTGATCAGGAAATAGCAATGATCCGGTGGCATATGGGCGGTTACATAGCCAAAGATGATTACCGGGATTTGAGCAATGCAATGGAGTTGTACCCGGCTATTGTGGCGCTGCATGCGGCGGATTTGGAAGCAAGTCATTTGATTAAGATTGGGGGAAATGAGGCATGACGAGGTTAGAAAAGGCTAAGGAATTGCATCCGGAGTTGACAGAAGATGAAATCATAGAAGGTAAATGTCCGTCAGATTTATTTGACATAGAAACGGTATTCTGCGACACAGGCGCTGACGAATGCGCGGTTTGCTGGAATGAAGAATACAAGGAAGGTGAGCAGGCATGAAGATATTACATAGCGCAGATTGGCACCTGGGGGCTTATGTAGGCCCTCAGTGCGATGATCCAATGAAGAGGATGGAGAATACTATGCGCTGTCTTGACCGTTTGGTTGAGACAGCTAGGGCAGAGCAGCCGGACATTATATTAATTGCGGGCGATATATTTCACACTGCAAAGGTGTGGGCTGAAAGAGCCTTGACAGAGGTTCAAATAGCGGCTGATTATTTAAACGAGCTATCAGAGATTGCTCCTGTCACGGTTCTTTACGGCACACCAAATCATGATGGTCCAGGACAATTCGGAGCATTAATTGCATTAACCAATGATAATGTTACATTCTTCGTTTTGCCTGAAATGTCAATCATCCAAACCAAGTCCGGTCCCATCCAAATAGCAGGTCTGCCCGGCTTCGACAAAGGACACTTCCGAGCTCAGTTCCCAGGGCTGTCAGCAGAGGAAGAGAATCAGGTATTTACTCAGCAATTGGCCAGCGTTGTGCAGGGCTTATCGGCTCAGGTTAATTCCACAATACCATCGGTTCTTATGGCGCATCATACGGTTGTGGGCTGCGAGTTGGACAATGGGACGCATGTTTTTCAGGCTAATGAGGTTGTTTTGGATACTAATACACTGGATAATTCTGCTTTTGATTTGGTCTGTTTGGGGCATATACATAAGGCGCAGAGGGTAATGGCTTGCAGCAAGCCGGTTTATTATGCGGGTTCGATAGATGCAAATACTTTCAATGATGAAGGGCATGAGAAGGGGTTTTGGATAACACAGTTGAACCATGGTGGCATTACTAATTTTTATGAGTTTATAAAGACACCTGCCAGGGAGTTCCATACGCTTTTAGGTAATCAAGAAATTATAAGTAATTATATTGCAGGCAAAAACTTTTTCTGTGATTGCGGGATTGGCGGAGAGGTCGTCCGTGTCCTCTACACCTGCGACAGCGAAACAGAAAAGGCCCTAGACAAAAAGAAGTTGGAACGTGACCTGTATGCTGCCGGTGCTTATTATGTGTCGGAGATTAGACCGGAGAAGGTGACGGCTGCAGTGAACCGGGACAGAATGACGGAGAAGCTGACGGTGGGGGATTGTCTTAACAGGTATTTAAATGAAAAAAAAATAACTCCTGATTCCATTCTTAAGGAATATGCACTTGAAATCATTGAAGAGGCCCAAGCCAGTTCTCCCATCGGTACCACTTCCGGGTTATTCCTGCCTGTGGAAATCGAGGTCCGCAACTACCGCAGCTATGCAGAAGAAAAGCTTTCTTTTGAGGACATATTCTTTGCCATGGTCAACGGCAAGAACGGCAGCGGAAAGAGCAGTTTATTTATGGATGCCATTACTGATTGTCTGTATGAAGAGACCCGGGAAAAGGAGCTTACTGGATGGATTCGGAACGGGGAGAAGTCGGGGAGTATATCGTTTACATTCAAGCTGGGTGATGATCTGTGGAGAGTGACGAGGACGAGGCAGAGAAGTGGGAAGGCGACACTGGCGCTGGCGAAACTGACTGGAGGTTATGAAGAGGATGGAATCCCTATAGGTATGATATACCAAGACCATTCCTGCGAACGCTTTACCGACACACAGCAGAAAATTAAAGACCTTCTCGGCATGGACTGCGACACGTTTCAGAGCTGTGTACTGATTATGCAAGACAGATACGGGAAATTCATGGAAGCCAGCAAAGAAGACAGAATGAACGTGCTTGCAAGCTTATTAGATTTAGGCATTTATGACGAACTGGAAAAGCTGGCAAAAGAAAAATTAACCGATGTTAACCGAACTATCAAGGTATTAAAAACCGACATTGAAAAGCTGGAAAGTGACGTTGCTTTTGAGGATGATCTCTACACCGAAAAGGCTCAGGTTGAAACTTCACTGGCTGTGTCCACACAGGATTTACAGGCAGCAAGAACCGAGTTGGCAGGATATCAGGCTCAGCTTGCGGCAATGGATGGCTACGTCAGGGAGGCCGGAGAGCTGGAACGGGAGCTGAAAGTAAAGACGGATTCCTACAGTGAGAAGAAAAACCGGAAAGCTGATTTGGAAAACAGGGTATTTGAGACTGAGACGTTTTTACAGGGTGAGCAGAACATTCTTGACAGGTGTGCTGAACTTGACAGGGCTAGGCTTGATATTGCGGCGCTGGATGGCAAGGTTGCAATGCTGGAAGATAAGAATGTTCAATGCGGTAAGGCAAACCTGGAGTTCAGTTTTGCGCAGTTGAAGCGTAAAGAAATTGCCATTAGTCTGGCAACAATCAAGAAGAGGCTTGAGGACAAGGAGAGGCTCGAAAAGGTTGTTAACGAGAACACAATTGAGGCGGATTTGGAAGAGTGCGAAAAAAAGGCGGCAGAATACAGGGAACTCAAGCGGCTGGAAATTGAAGCCGATACCTCAACTCGTACTTATGACCGCGAGACGGAAAGGGCGCTTTCCTCCTTCGGGGATAAACTCAAATGGCTTGAAAGTCAGACTGCAATGCTAAAAGATTCTAACTGCATAGATTCGGTAAATGCAAAATGCAAGTTCCTTAAGTCTGCAAGGGATGCTCAGGACGGTATTAAGAATATCAATGAACAACTGGAAGCGTACAGGCCTGAAAGAGAAAAAGGAATTGAAAGTCTGGTTGATGCTGCAGACAAAATCAGCGTTGAAATTGTTAATTTGCAGTACGACGGAGATTTCCATAATGCGCTTATTCAGGAAGCCAAGACATTCAGAGTGGCAAAGGATAGGCTATCTAAAATGGCGGCTGACAGTGCCACAGCGGATGCGCTTGTTGGTCAGGATGCCGAGCTCATATTAAAAATAACGAATTGTGATCAGGAGCTCAAACTGTTATCTGTGGAAATTGCGGCATTAGAGCAAGAAACCAGCAAGCACGCTGAATTGAAAGTCAGGGTTAATTCGCTGTTACGCTTCGAAGAACAGAAAATGCAGCTGCCGAAAGCTAAGCAGTTTGTGGAGTCCACGGGCGATGCGATCAAGCAGTTAGGATCGGATTTGGCGGAATTGGTTCTGGCTATCGGGAAGGCAAGCGATAGGATTGCGGAACTGCAGAGGCTGACGGATAATAGAGAGGTTTTAAGGCAGTCCATTAGGGATAATGAGCTAACGATAAAGGTTATTGAGTCCGATATTTCCACACTCAATCAGCAGATTGGCAATATCAATGCAAAACTCGAAGTCATTTCCACACAGAGGGCGCAGCTGACGGCAAAACAGGCTGAGCTATCCACAGCGGCTAAACAGGCGGCACAGCTGCAGATTCTTTCAGAAGCCTTCTCTCAGGATGGCATTCCATATCAGATCATTAGGGACATAGTGCCGGAACTTGAAGCAGCGGCAAATGAGATATTGGGGCAGATGACCGGTGGGAGGATGAGGCTGGAATTTGTCACGGAGAAGGTGCTGAAATCCAATAAAGCAAAGGAGATTGCAACGCTGGAGATTATCATAATTGATGTGGACAACGGAACCTTACCTTATCTCAGCAGATCGGGCGGTCAAAAAGTACGCTGTGCGCTGGCTAATAGTTTTGCGTTGGCAATGATAAAGGCTTCAAGAGTAGGTTTACAACTTGGGATGTTATTTGTGGACGAGCCTGTATTTTTAGATGCGGACGGCATTGAAGGGTACTGCAATGCACTTGAAACAATCCACAATAAATATCCCGAAATGCGGATTCTGGCAATATCGCACGATGAGGACATGAAAAATAGATTCCCGCAGCAGTTATATGTTGAAATGACGGAGAACGGGAGCAGAGTGAGGAGACTGTGACAATGGATAAGTTTGGAGTTTGGATTCCATGCACCGAAAGAATGCCTGAACTTGAAAAGCAAGTTTTGATTTGTGCAGGCGGTAAGGTTTACACAGCTACAAGGTTCAAATATTTAACCACAGAATGGTGGGCGGTAAATAATACCGGAAATGCATCATACACAAAACCCACTGAAATGCCTGTAATAAAGGCAAAAGCAATAAAATGCTGGATGCCGGTGCCTGAAGTGCCGGAAAGGGAGGCCAAATAAATGTTTCTACACTTAGGACGATTTACAAAACAGGTCAAAGAGGCTTACAAGAACTACCGTTTGGACATCGGCAATATCAATGACGGGATGCTGATCTCGTCGGGGCATTGGGTGGTGTGGATTAAAAATCAGCATGTATCAAATGAAATTAAGGCGGTGGTTATGCTGTTGGCCGGGACACTGCCGAAGCCGGGCGAGATGTTTACGGTTGAGAAGGAGAAGCAGGATCCGCAGTACAAGATTGTGGATGAATTTTACCTTAGAAATATCATAAGAACTGATTTGTATTTGAAGTTGGTTGTCACTCCTATTATGCTTACTGAAAATCACGATATCAGGATGATACAGGGGCCCGACAGACAGGTATACGGAGTCAATCAGGAATACCTTGACATGGTTGACAAGGGTGAGGTTGACTTTGATGCGGGAGAAGGGACGCCGACAGGGCCATGCTTCAGTGGGGATATCAATGGCGGTATTTATTGGTACAACGATTTCGGGGTTGTGATGATCTGCCCAATGGTGACAAAGAAAATTGAAATTCCGGCGGTGTTGTCATTACTGAAGTTTGGGGAGGATGGGAAGATTGAAAGCAGACATTTCAGAGAAACAGTTGAGGAAGCATTCAGACAAGCAGTTGACAAAGCATACAATCCCACAGACACCACCATGGATGATGACGCCGGAAGAGATAGCGGAGAGTCAGAGGATACAGAGCCTGACGAAGCTGCAGAAGCCAATGACACAGAGGGAACGGAACAACCATAACAGGGAGTTGGGAAAGAAGGGGGAGAGCCTTATCAGCTCTTCCCTCAGAAAATCCGGATTCTGGCGGCAGAAGCAGGTTAACCTGGGCAATGGTACAAAGTGCGATTTTATTGCGGTACGTAGGCAGTTTGGCGGGTACATGCTGGAGGTCAAGACTACGGATGAACAGCCGGTTATAGCTTATAGCTGGATATCAGACAATGAGCGGGATGCGCTGAATGAGTTTGAGGGATTGATTGGTAAGGGGCACGCATTTGTAGTGGGGTTGTGGCTAAAAGATGAAAAGAGGGCGTTTTTGATTCCATGGTATGCCGTAAGTGCTGCAGTTTGCAGCGGGTGTCGGGGGAGTATCAGGATGTTGGATTATCCGGAGCTGCCGAAGGTGGCAGGGGGTTGGGATATGAAGGTGATGGGGAAGGTGATGGGTTGATGACAAAAGAACAGTACGACCGTTGGAAGGAATTTTCAGCAAGGATGGCCGGAAACTATCCGAATACTACAGAGGCACGGCGGGATAAAATTGCAAAGGAGGTTGAGTCCTTCTTTAAGGCAATGGATTGTAACGAAACGTGGAAAGAAATAGAATGCTGGGACTGTGCGGATTGCAGTGAGAGTGTGGACAATTCTTTTGACGAGTACAGGAAATGGAATGAAAAGAACGGCGAGTATGATGAGAATAGGTTTTTTGTACAAATAACCTGCAGTATCCGTGCGGCTTTTGACATTGCCGTAAAGCAAAGCGGAGGAGTGGTAGGCTTTACTGCTGGGGACATAAGACGTATATGGGGTGGAGATGTCCCTGACTGGGTTAAGGAGCATTATATTAATTTTGATACCATACCAGATGATGAATCGGTATGGATGTGAGGGAGGGGGGGGTTAATTTGAACAAGCAAGGTAAAGACGGCATTGAATGGTGTGACTATACTTGGAATCCGGTCACGGGCTGCCTGCATGGTTGCCCATACTGCTACGCTAAGGCTATGTATCATCGATTTAACAAGAGCTTTGAGCCGATGTTTAACCCTAAAAAATTGGATGAGCCAGGGAAAGTAAAGAAGCCATCAAAGATATTTGTTGTGAGCGCAGGTGATTTATTTGGGGAATGGGTGCCGGATGAGTGGATAGAAAATGTATTTAGTGCTTGTAAGAGAGCAGATTATCATCAATATTTGTTCCTGACGAAGAACCCTTACAATTACTCAAAAATTTACCGAAGTTATAACGATTACCGCTGCAATATGTGGTTTGGGGCGACTGTGACTAATCAGGATGATATGCAAAACAAAGGGTATGATCTGTTTTGTGCCACAGGTGACGACCAAAAGAAGAGGGCGAAAAGGTTTTTATCCATAGAACCATTGCTAGGAGAAATAAATGAAATTACTTTACGAAATGTTCAGTTTCTTGATTGGGTTATTATCGGCCAACAGACTGGAGCCGGAGCAGTGCCACCGAAGCCGGAGTGGGTACAGAGCATAATTGACCAGTGCAAGGCGGCAGGCGTACCAGTGTTTGTGAAGTCTCCGTTATATGAGCAGTTTTCGATACAGGAATGGCCGGAGGGGCTGAAGGGAGAAGAGTTATGAAAGCGATATCATTATGGACTTTGTGGGCAATGCTGATAGCACTCGGGCATAAGAAAATAGAGACACGAAGTTGGAAAGCGCCGGATTATCTGATAGGGCAGAGGATTGCGATACATGCCACGAAGGCAATGCCGGTACTCGCCCGGATATTGTGCAGAGAGTTTGCAAAACTGCTTGGGATTAATATTTATACCGGCTCATGGCTTTATAATCTGGAGCATGGCGTCGGGCCATTCGGGAAGGTGGTTGCTACTGCGAAGTTGGTAGGGTGCGAGAAGATAAGGAGCGAGAATAGAGACACGTCATGGGCTATCACGGATGTTGGAAGGGTCATAGACGGCAACGAATATCATTTCGGCGATTACACGCCCGGACGTTATGCTTGGATTCTGGAAGATGTTCAGCCGCTACCGGTGCCGGTGCCGGCTAAAGGGATGCAGGGGTTATGGAATTGGAAGGAGGGCGATGGAACTTGCTATTGAAAAAGCACGAACTTGAAGCTGTAGCAACATGTAAAGCCCATAATTGTGTTGAGTGCTTAGGTACAAAGGGCGGAATGACAGACTGTACGACAAGAGCGGCTAAAACCGCACTGGCGTACAGAGCAATGCTGAAGCAAATTGAATGGTACGGTCAGCATTATCAAATACCTAAGTGTCCATTATGCCATGCAACGCGTAAGGATGGTCACAAGGAAGGATGTAAGCTTGCCGAATTACTTAAGGAGGTCTAACTTTGAAACTTACATTAGATAGCGTAATCCGGCTCCGTGATGTGCCGGAAGAGATACTGAAGCAAATTAAGGCAGAGTTGACTATCAGAAACCCAGAGTTCGATAAGAAGCGGAGAATGGGACTTAACAGGTATTGTTTCTTCTCGGAATATATCAAGCTCTATAGCGAGAAGAAGGTTAATAATTCCACGGAGTACATACTGCCGAGAGGCTATTTTGCGCAGCTGTGGAATTTGGTGGGGCTGAGTTGGAACATGGTGGATGATCGCCGCATTAAGCTGCCTGAGATTGAGTTTCCTGCTGGCCCACAGCTGAGAGATTATCAGGAGCCCGTACCGGAATTGGCGGAGCAGTGGCAGCAGGGGGTGTTTATTGCACCGTGTGGGAGTGGTAAGACATGTTGCGGTATGGGGATGATTGGGCAGGTTATGCAGCCTACTTTATGGATTACCCACACAATGGATTTGTTGCAGCAGAGCATGGACAGTGCAGTGAAGTTTTTGGGGCTTAAGGGGAACCAGATAGGGGTTATACAGGGGCAGAATATGAGCATTGGGACGCATATCACATTTGCCACGGTGCAGACTTTAAGTAAAAGAGACTTGACAGCTATAAAAAATAAGTTCGGGTGCATTGTAATCGATGAAGCGCACCTGGTATTTAAAGACGCGGCAAAAGCCCGGATGTTTGAGTCTGTTATATCTCAGTTTCCTGCTTTTTATCGGTTTGGGCTGACAGCTTCAGAGCATAGATCAGACGGCCTTATCTCCACAATGTTCCATGTTATAGGTCCTAAATTCTACGAGGTGGCGCAGGACGATCCGCGGCTGAGTGTTATGAAACCTAGGGTTGAATTCATTGAGACAGATTTTGTCTATGAGCAGTCTGTGGACGAGGACGGGGAGAAGGAAATGTTGTCGGTGCAGCAGATGTATGGGGCGATGAGGGAGGATGCTGACAGACAGCGAATTCTTCACAGAACATTGACAGCAAATATTATGCCCGAGGATTATTGCTTGGTGCTGGGTGACAGTCTGGAACATCTTGGGATGATTTTCTCTTCATTGCGCGCAAATGGCAAAAACGCTGAATTTATCAGCGGGACGACTCCGAAAAAGGTGCGAGAACATATTATAGATGGCATGAGGGGAGGAAAGTATCAGTTTTTGTTTGCAACATATGCGCTGGCAAAGCTCGGCCTTGACATCCCGAGGCTGAATAAGTTGGTGTTGATTACACCACACAGAGACCGGACTTCAATTCAGCAGGCAGTGGGGCGGGTTATGAGACCGTTTGAGGGGAAGACAATGCCGGTGGTTTATGACATTTGGGATGGTAAGGTTACGGCTTGTAAGAACTGGGCTAGAGAACGGGTGAAGGTGTATCAGGGGCTGGGGTGCGAAATATCGGGAGGTCCGAAGGTGAGGAAGAGCAGAATATAAAAAATAATGTGAAGGAGATTGAAACTGAAATGAGAAGATATTTTGATTTACCCGATTCAAAAAACACACTATTGGTAGAGGCTAAAGCTGGTTCGGCAGCAGCGCTTGCGGAGCCAGAAAAAATACGTGACCACTTTAAGCAACCAGGAGCTATACGAGAAATTGAACGCGATGAATATGTACGTCTTACAAGGATTTACAACGGGCATATCCTTGAGCCTGAAAAAGACGATGGTTGTTCATACCAGCGAGATTGTGAGACAACAGGTTATTAGTTCGCGCTAGAAGGACCATATGCAAATACGCAAGTTAACAAAATATTTAAAATACAGGAGGTCGGAAAGGCATGAATAATTGTACGTTAATAGGTAGGCTTTGCAAAGAAGTTGAGCAGAGGTACACAGCCAATAACACAGCAGTAGGAGGCTTCACGCTGGCAGTAAACAGGAGAGTTAAGCAGGATGGGCAGCCGGACGCGGATTTCCTTCCTGTGGTGGCATGGGGAAAGACTTCAGAATTTTGTTCAAAGTATTTCAAGAAGGGGCAGCAGGTGTGGGTACAAGGAAGAATTCAGACTAGAAGCTGGGACGATGACAAGCAGGTCAAACATTATGTTACGGAAATTGTTGCAGAGCAGGTCGGGTTTGCGGATAGCAAGAAGGATGGGGATAGTGCTGGGGCTCAATCAAATCCACAGAATGGACCTGAACCGGATTGGGCGAAGGGGGCAGGACAGCAGAATCAGGGACAACAGGCAGCACAGCAACCAGCAGGACAGCAGCCGGCAGCGGCACCATGGGCAAACGGTCAGCAACAAGGCCAGCCAGCAAGCCAGCAAGGGCAGCAAGGTCAACCGGCGCAACAAGGGCAATTCCCATGGCTCGGAAAGTAGGTGTAAATTATGGCAGGTCAGGAGCATGTTTTCAAGGTTGTTGTTGCAGATGATTATACTTATAAGATTGAGTTGGGTGGCTATGAAAAGCTTGCCACGTTAGATAAGTTAGCGGAGCTTGCAAGGACGCAGGAACAGATGGGGAACTGGTTGGAGAGTGATGCGGCAACAGCAGAGCAAAAAGAGCAGTACGGACCCATGTATCTCAATCTACTTGCGACATTGAATGATGTTTGGCAGTTGCTTAAGCGGGCAGGGGCTACGGAAGCAGAATTGAAGGAGCACATGGAAATACCTTTTTAGAGCGGGCGGTGAGGCGTACAAATGAACTTTGACAATCGTAATAACTTTGACAACATACCAAGGGAATTAAAAGAGTTGGACAGGTGGGTTTGCTGGAGGTGGGAGGAACGTTTTAACAAGGACGGGACTCCTGATAATCCTGCAAAAATGCCGATTAATCCCGCTACTGGTGGCAGGGCTATGAGCAATAACCCTGCTACCTGGGGTACTTATCAGGATGCAGTTGAGGCAGCTGTCAGGGGAAGTATAAAGGACATTGCTGTCTGCGGCATAGGCTTTATGTTCAACGGTGATGGGATAGTTGGTGTGGACATAGATCACTGCAGAGAAGACGGGCAGCTGACGGAGAGGGCGAAGGATATTATTGCCACACTGGACAGCTACACAGAGTATAGTCAGAGCGGGAACGGGATACATATTATCTGCTCTGGCAAACTACCGGAGGGCGGCAGGCGCAAGGATGATTTGGAAATGTACTCCACAGGTAGGTATTTTATTGTAACTGGGAATACGCTGGATGATGCCCATACCTCAATTGAGGAGCGGACGGGTGAACTGGCTTCAGTGCACGAAAGGTACATAAATGTTAAAAAAACAGGCAAAAACGATGCAAAAACCACTAAAAACGTTAACGAAATGCCGGTTTTTGTTAGCGGAGGCTATCTTTCTGATGATGAAATAATTGATAAGATTTTGGACGAAGACGAAGGTTCAAAATTTGGTGCTTTGTTTGATGGAAACTGGAAGCCTTACTTTAAATCACAAAACGAAGCAGACCTATCACTTTGTAATAAGCTCGCATTTTACTCTGGCGGGATCTTTACTACAATCGATAGGATGTTCAGACAATCAGGCCTGATGCGGCCAAAATGGGACGAAAGACGCGGCGCTAAAACATATGCACAAATGACTATCGATGAGGCTATAAGTGGGTGTAATAGTTTTTACACTCCGCACGTTCCAAGGAGAAATAAGATACCGGAGGAAGTACCAGAATTTGATAATGGACTTGATGCACTTGTTAGTAGCGTAGTTGAAAAACCTCCAGAGGATACAACCAGTGACCTAGGCCGAAGCAAGGTGTTTTCTTTAAAGTACAAAGGTCAATTATTATGGTGCGCTCAAACAAAAAGCTGGCTGATGTGGAAACAAAAAATCTGGAAAGCAGATGAAGTGTTGGAGGTTGTTAACATGGCTAAAGACACCGTCGCTGAAATGATTGCAATTGCCGCCAGGGAAGTTGGAAATGCCGCAGGAGAAGAGCAGGTAAAAATGGCAAAGCAAAAATTTAAAGAAACCATCAAGGGCAAGAGCGAAAAGAGTATAAAGGCTATGATAGAGCTTGCAAAGTCAGATTTGCCAATAACTGCATCCGAGCTAGATACAGATGCCTTTTTGCTTAATTGCCAGAATGGCGTAATCGACCTTCGAACAAAGCGATTATTACCCCACAATCCTAACTATAAGATGAGCAAAATTGCTAATGCAAACTATGTTCCAGGGAAATCAATGAATAAGTTTGACCAATTTTTAAAGGACATTACCTGTAACGATGATGAATTAGCAGACTATTTTCAGCAGGTGTGCGGAATGGCGGCAATAGGAAAAGTATTTTATGAAGGCATGTGTATATTCTACGGTGGAGGCAGGAACGGCAAGACAACTTTTCTTAACTGTATGGACAAAATTTTTGGAGATTACGCCTGCACCATAGATGCTGATGATTTAATGGTGCAGCGAGATGGTAAGCAAATGAGCAATGGCGCTATTTCCGTTGAGGGCAAAAGATTTGTTTGGGCTGAAGAAAGCGAGGAAGGTAAAAGGCTTTCCTCTAAAGTGCTTAAAAAATTGTCTTCTACGGCACCGGTAATTGAAAAAAAGATGTATCAAAATCAGAGAAGCTTCATTCCCGGGCATACGCTCATTTTCGCCACAAATCATTTGCCTAAAGTTGGTAGTACCGATGCAGGTACTTGGAGAAGAATTGCGGTGGTGCCATTCAAAGCAGTATTCGATGGTAAGAAAGAAATTAAAGATTATGCCAGTGTGCTATTCAATGAAGATGGTGACGCTATTCTTTCCTGGATTGTGGATGGGGCAAGTAAATACATTGCGAACGGCTGTAATATTATAGCACCTGAATCTGTCAAGACAGCCACAGATATGTATAAAAATGCTGAGGACTGGATAAGCAATTTTATTCTTGAATGCTGCGAAATGGGAGAGTATGAGGAAACAGGGGGAAATCTGTTCGAGTCTTACAAGAATTGGTGTGCTGCAAATAATGAAAGCTATGTCAGGAGATCAAGAGACTTTGCAGATGAATTAGCACTGAAAGGATTTGAAAAAAAACGCACCAACAGCGGGAGTGTGTGGAGGGGGTTAAGGTTAATTGAAAATTCCAGCACAGCCAGCTTCAGTAAATATAGGTCAAGCAAATACAAATACGAATCATCTCAAGGCAGTGTGCTCGATGGGATTGATGATGATGGCTTAGATAAATATACGAGGTCAAAATTATAAAGGAGTGCAATGTATGGTTACTAAAGAGATTGATGATGTTATGGTTGGTCTGAAAACAACCGAGTTTACCAAAGAGAATTTGAAGAAAATTGGGCAAAAGTCCGGTATTTATTTTCTATTTGGCTCGAATAAGGAATTGCTTTATATCGGGAAATCGATTGATATAAAGCTTCGATTACAACAGCATAGGCGTCGAACAGAACCTCAGACAAAAGATTTTATCAGTACGGTTTCATGGTTTTCGTTTATTGACTGTAATGCAATACCATGCAACTTAACAAATGGTCAGTATGAATTAAAATTAATTAAGAAATACAAACCAAAAATGAACAGAGAAACATTGATGCATAACATATTTGCAGATTGGAAATGAATTCAGCTGTCACCATTCGTAATGTGGTTGTGGCAGGCTCTTCGGGCAGTTTATTTAAGACAAAGTGACAGCTGTGACACCTAATCTCAAAGTTTTTCCTATATATTACTTTCTATAGTATTCTTTACTTTTAGCTGTCACAGCTGTCACAAAGAAATAAATAATAGTGTTTAAAGATAGATATATCAAGGCTTAGAGGTGAGTGACAGCTAAATTTTGAAAGAGAGGAAAACGGGCATGGATATCAAACCAATTCAAACGCAGTACAATGGTTATCTTTTTAGGAGCAGATTGGAAGCAAGATGGGCAGTATTGTTTGATGAACTGAATATTGAATATGAGTACGAGCCTGAAGGTTATGATTTAGGTGAATACGGGTGGTATTTGCCAGACTTTTATCTTCCTGAACGACAATGGTACGTGGAAATAAAAGGCAGTTTGGAAAAAGACGAAACTGGTATTGAAAAAGCTAGATATTTAGACAACAACCCTCCAGGCGACGCAAAGGGGTGTTTAATATTTAGTGGCTTGGAGTATGCAAAGCATAAATGTGACGCTGAAGGCCCGGATTTTAACAATGCATACATTCAGGCACAATGTATAATGCCGATGCTTTCGTTAAACAGATTTAACAAGGCTATAACCAAAGCGCGGCAAGCAAGATTTTAGGTGAGATTAAATGTACAAAAGTGAGGTGAATTTTATTGAACGCTAATGATTTACAGGTTGGAACGAAGGTTTTTCTTTTAAAATTCAAAAAAGGTACCACAAGTAAACCCGGTGGCTATCGAAGAATAGGTCTCTTCTCTGTGGAAGCAATCACTGATCGTATGCTCAGACTGCGGAAGGACACCGGATACATTGAAACAATAAACATTATCGACCTGAGGCAACGCAGGTATAGATTGCAGTTGGAAGATAGTATAGAAATACGGTTTAAGCCGATGGTGGACGTGATGAAGGTTGAACGGGAAGAGACAAGCTGCAGTATGGAAGAGTACAGGAAAGGCACGGGAGCTGCCTGTTATAGAAACTTGATGAAGAAGAAAGGTGAGGGTGAAGAAATGAGTAAGATGACGAAAGAAGCGGTAAAGGAAATGACGGGCAGAGGGATGACGGTAAAAGAGATAGCGGAACAGTTTGCAGAATCGTATCCGGCAATGAAAATGAGCATGATTATGGCAAAGGTGACAATGTTGCTGAATGGGAAGAAACAGGGTGTGAAGAAGGAAAAGTTAATTGGAACAAATACGGATATAGTGATTGCGGATGAATTTGCGATTTCTGACATCAACAGCCACGAAGAGCATGTGGAAACGGTTATTGAAACAGAGGAATATCCAGAGATTGCAGGTATTGCAGGTGTAGCAAATGAAGCTGTCGTTCAAAAGGCCAAGGAATCAATAAAGAAGATCGACACAGCTGCTGAGGTTGACGAGATGATGGAGATGGTAGCTGCTGATAACATTAATCATCCAAAGCATTATACCACAGGCACAATAGAGGTTATTGATTACCTGCAGGACAAAATGCCGACAGAAATGTTCGAGGGATTCTGCGTAGGTAATGCGCTTAAGTATTTATCCAGGTATCGTTATAAAGGCGGACTTGAGGATCTTCGCAAAGCCCAGTGGTATCTTGACAGGGTAATCAAGGCAAAGGAAACAGCATAACAGGTTCAAACTTTATAAACAATACGAAGAATGAAGGGAGTATATTTATGAGAACTGAAATGGAAGTTCAACAGGAAAACATAAAAAAGTTTATTGAGTTAGTACAGGCAAATCCAGATTTGAGGATTATGCCAATGGTTGATACCGAGTGTATTTCAAGTGATGATTTTAGCTACTGGATAGCAAGCTGGGGAATGCCAGAGATAAATGAAATATGGTGCTATGAAGGCGGGGAACGTATGTACAGTAAGTCAAATGACTATGACGAACTGGTTGAAGAGGCAATGGATGAGATAGTGCGAGAAGGTAGCTGTTCCGATGAAGTTAATCTTGATATATTGGCGAAAGCAAAAGTTGATGCCTACGAATGGGAAAAGGTTATTACTGTGAGTATTCAGCCATATGCCTGATTGCGCAATAAAAGGAAAGACCATTTATAAAATTATGCGAAGGAAGAGACAACATGTCAAACCATAGTAAGTGCGGTGAATGCAAGCATGCAGTTCAGTATTCATCAATCGTTTTTGAAGAAATATTGAAGTGTACATGTAAAGACAGTGGATATTACAAGGTTTGTAAGAAAACAATGGCTTGCGATAAGTTTGAAAAAAAAATATGTGAAGGAGATAAAAGAAATGCTTAAAGTTATATGCCCCAAATGCTCGAGCGAAAGTGTTTGTTTTGTTAGTGATAGTGATGAGGAACTTTTTGTTTGTGAGGATTGTGAACATAAATTTGACAGAGAACAAGCGATTATAGAGGGCGATTTTTAATTCGCAATAACAAGATATTCCAAACAAACGATAAGAGGGGTGAGAAATTTGAACAAACGCCAAAAGAAAAAGAGAGCCAAAAACATACATGAACGGTTTAAATTCCTCAATAAGCATCTTTTATATTCCAGCAGGCGAAATGGAAAATACATGATGCTCGACAGAATCCTGCGAGCCTGTCACAGCAAGCGTTATAAGCCGTTCAAAGATTTGAAGAAGGTATACAGCAAGTTAATCATAGGTGTGGACTTGTCAAACGGCAGGGATTACGGAGTTGAGACGGTGGCAAGGATAAGTAAGGGCAGGGTTAATATTATTAGCACGGTTATTGTTGATGAATTGCACAATTACAGAGGATAAAAGGGGAGCAAAAGGTAATGACAAACAAAGAAGCAGAAGCGATCATATCAAATTATAAACCTCAAAATGGGTTCTTCAATTTATCTCAAAAGCCTGAAAAGTTGTCAAAGATGGAATATGCAAAAATCTTGGAAGCACAAAATGAACTTGTTTTCCAGAACAATCACAGAGACTATTTAAAAAAGTATAACCCTAACCAATGGGAGAAGTTGAAAGAATTTTCGGCAGCATTACAACAAGTAATATTTCAGCACTGGGGAGATAGTGTATTTGACAATTAAACAGAGGATAAGAGGGGAAGGTGAGGCGCTAATGAACAAAACAGAACACGGTATACCATTTCCGCTGATAGAGAATTTCAAGATATCGAAAGAACAGGCAATCAAAAAAGCAAGCGAGGCAAGGGATAAACTATTTGAAGAAGCGAAAGAAAAAACATATCTTGCAATAAGCACCGCAGCAGATAAAGGCAGTTACCGGATAGAATACAGGTTTCCCGAGAATTGCAATTATGCAGATATAAAAGCTTTTGAGCAGGAACTTAATGAACAAGGTTTTAAGGTAAGTTTTGAAACGGGAATTTCAAGTGACAAGTTAGAAATTTCATGGTATCCGAAAGAGTGAGGTGACGGCACATATGAAAAAAGACAACATAAGAGACTATACCACTGAATGTTTCCGTTTCTACGCCAAGTCAGGTGGCAGAAATAAATACATAAAGAATCTCATTGAGGATATGCAGCGCACAAAAGGCTCAGGTGTATGCAGCCCGACAGAATCGGAATTGATCAAAAAAGAAGAGGTTATATCTGAGCACGCCGCCGAACTAGCAGACATCGAGGCTGTGGACAAGGTACTGTATGCACTGGATGTATGTGAGCATAAGAGCATCCTGCAGGCTATTGAGATGGTATACTTTAAGGATTGCTGGAAAGACATTGAACGGGGCGACATACAAGACAGGGTACATCAAGCGGAAATCCACATACCGGCTTCAGATAGGCAGATATACCGGTGGTTAGCACAGGCAAGGAAGATGGTTGCAAGGGAAAGAGGGTTAAGGGTTTAGTAAAAGATGTCAGTAATGCGACATACATATATGTTATACTGTGTATAGTTGATACAGTTATGCAAAAACCGTTCATCCGAGCGGTTCTTTTCTTTTGCAGTTTCAATCCTCCTATAATAATTTATCAGGCAGCACACAATTTTATTGAGCCCGGCACTCGCGAAGAATGTCCGGGCTCTACTGCTGCCTTAAAAAGTTACAGTCCAATAAATGAGGTGGTGATGTGGATCAAAGAGAGCAAGCATTAAAGTTACAGAAGCAGGGCATGAAATTAAAAGACATCGCCTCAAAGGTTGGGGTATCAGATAGAACTTTAAGGAACTGGGGTATTAAGAAAAACGGAAAAGCGGAAACCGGCAAACCGGCAAAGAAGAAACCGGCAAAACGGAAAGCGGAAGCAGTAGATAAAAAGATAATTGAATCAGTTATGAAAAATGATGAGCTTAATGAGAAACAAAAGCTTTTTTGCCTTTACTGGGTTAACAATAGAAACGCAACTCAGGCATACCTCAAGGCATATGGGGGAAGTTACGACACAGCAAGCGTAAACGGTTCAAAGCTGCTAGTTAATGCCAAGGTTAAGGCAGAGATTGACAAACTGCGGAAATTAAAAGCTGAATCCATAATGCTCAACGAGGATGACATATTGGAACGTTACATGCGCATTGCCTTTGCAGATATGACAGACTTCATGTCATTCGGAAGTTATGATGTGCCTCTTATGTCAGACGGTGAGGTTGTCAAAAATATTGACGGCAATATTGTAATGACCAAGGAAAACGGCATAGTGTTTAAGGAGAGCAAGGTTGTTGACGGTGGGCTTATCTGCGAGATAAGCAGTAATAGGCAAGGCACAAAGATTAAGCTGGAGGATAGACAGAAGGCACTTGACTTCCTTGCTAAATATTTTGACATGAATCCTGATAATAAGTACCGCAGAGAGTTTGATAATAAGAAACTACAGTTGGAGCAGGACCGCTTCCAGCACCAAAAAAAGCAGGATGAAACGAGGAATTGGTGATGGCGCGATATAGTATTTTAAATACATTTTACGCAAGTGATTTGTGGATTAACTTCCGATTATCTCTTATCGCTGAACGCGGTCCTTATTGCCAGAAGTGCGGAAGGCTGATTGCCAACCACTTGGATATCATTGGCCATCATAAGATCGAGTTAACTCCTGAGAATGTACACGATACTATGATAAGCCTCAATCCTGATAATGTATTGCTTGCATGCCATGACTGCCATGATGCTATACATAATAGGTTCGGACATCACAGCGTAAAGGGCGTCTGTATTGTGTTCGGTCCACCTTTATCTGGCAAGACATCTTATGTGAGACAACGGATTAGCCGAGGCGACATCATGGTTGATATGGATAAGTTATATGCCGCTGTATCTGGACTGCCTGACTATGATAAGCCTGACTGTCTGTTAGGCAATGTAAGAGGCATACACAATCTGCTGATAGATAATATCAAGACACGATATGGCAAGTGGAACAGTGCTTGGGTTATTGGCGGCTATGCTGATAGGTACAAGCGTGAGAGGTTGGCGGATGATCTGGGGGCTGAGTTGGTGTTCTGCGATGTGAGCAAGGAAACATGTTTGCAGCGGCTTGAGGCTGATGAGGATAGACGATATAGGAAGGATGAATGGCGTAAGTACATAGATGAGTGGTTTGAGAAGTATGGAGGATGAAGGTATGAAATACTGTAAGTTCAAATGTATGGACTGCGGTCATGTATTGATAGGCAATAAAGATGGGTTGAATTGTCCTGAATGCCATGGACCAGTAGCTCCAATTGGAGAGGCAACTGAGGCAGAGATAATAAAATATCGTAGACAAATAAATAAAGGGAAGGTGCTAGGTATGGACTACAAAGAAGTATTAAATAAACAGATTGAAGTGCTTGAGAAGCTTCAAGAGGAAAATACAGCTGGCAAAGCGCTGAAACCTGAACAGCGTATTGAGGACGCTGTAAAGCTTGCTGAAGAGATCAGGCTGCTGTGTGATGATGCCAAGAGGATCATGAAGTGACATACCCCCCCGGTCAGCGACTTTTGCACCATCTAGGGTAAC
>Ga0209318_1000254_pt1 | contig 55412 bp, 93 predicted proteins | sample RifGroE1_FD_183999 | JGI IMG/M metagenome (GOLD analysis project Ga0209318, IMG submission 183999) | Groundwater microbial communities from Rifle, Colorado, USA - Groundwater E1 (SPAdes) (version 2) | ecosystem: Environmental > Aquatic > Deep subsurface > Groundwater | place: Rifle, Colorado... | reverse complement strand
ATATAACAATCTACAGGAGTTTTTAAATACTCACTAAATCCTCTAATAAACCCTATAGACACACCTTCTGGGTTCTTTAATAATGCCCATTTTGTTAAATTTTCAATATTTAAAGTGTACATATTATTACCTTTCTTTTATTTTTATATCAAATCAAACAGAACTTTTATTTGGAATCCCTATGTATCATAAATAGTTTTTCTATATCCTCTTTTCTGCTATTTTTATCTAATGTGGTTGTTACCTTTTTCTCATAAACATTAATAAAATCATCTGGAGCATTATATTCGCTAACTAACACGATATTATTTTTAGACATTCCTCTAATCCAGTTCCAAAACTTTTCATAATCAAAATCTTTACTTGATCCATATTTAGTAGTCCCTTGATATGGTGGATCACAGTATATTAGACAATTTTTATAATCTGTAAAATATGTATAATCCTCATTGATAAACTCAACATCCATTATATTTAATGTTTGCCTAATAATATTCCGCACAGCCTCATCATAATAATTTCTTAATGTACCTATTTTAGTTTTTACTATTCCGGCATATCCACCAAACCATTTTGCATTATAAGTGGCACAAAATCCTGCAATAGCAACCAATGATTTACCATACTCATCTTTATTATTCTTAATATCGTCATACATTTCTTTTGTCATGGTCTCAGGTGGTCTCCATCCATCTTGCAACACATTCCACATATCAATTAGATATTCATTATTATCTGAACCAATTTTATTTTTGCATTTAATATGTTCAATCATATTTGCTCCACCAACAAAAGGTTCTATGTATGTTTCTATGTTGTATTTATTGATAAAATTATTAATAATTGGAGAAATATCCTTCGATAATCTTTGTTTACTACCCATGTATTTCAATATGTTTTCCTCTTTCTATAATTTATTTATTATCTTAATATTATCTAATTTTAATTTTACATTAAAACCCACATCCTTTATGCTCACTCATGCTTCATTTTACTCCATTTTTCAAAACTATAAACCAAATAAATCATACATTTTATTTATTTTATCTACATATAAATTCACTAGCCAATTTCCAACTATATACTTCTTTGATATTATTCATAATACATTCTGCTTTAATACTATCTTGCAAATCTTTAATAGCAGTATCTCTTTCTTCCTCAGAAAAATTATATTTATCACTTTCTTCAAAATGAACATCAATTGTCATACTTAATCTTTTTATATTGATTCCTCCTTAAATTATTGGGACGGAATTAACCGTCCCAATACTCATTAATCTCTAATTAACAATCTTCGTCATCATCTGTCCAGTCCATATAATCTGCTTCAGGTTCCCATCCCATTTCTTCTATAAAAGCACTATCATCTTTTTCTGACACATAAGTTTCTTCTACAATTATATCTTCCTTTATTACCTTTTTATCATTCTGTAACCCAAATCCTTTATGTTTTGACGTTTTATCCGCAAAATATATTATATCCTCAGTCTTTAATCCAGCTTTCTTTTTATTATTAACACAATGCATAAATTTATCATGCTCTTCTTTATCATAGTTCATCATTATCCATTTATAATACTTAAAATCAACTCCAAATTCCTTACCAGTATCAAGAAGTCCTAATGACTCTTCCAAATCATAATACTTATCTGCTTTCTTTTCACTATTAAAACCACTATAAATATCAGAAAGTAATGTATTTGGATTAGAATCTAATAAAGCTTGAATACCATGTTGTTCTTCATTTGCAGTAATAGAAAATATAATCTGATTCTTTCTAATAATATCCTCTGCTGTAGCAGTGCCCCTTTTCTCTTTCTTAATTATGGAACCCAATTCACCATTTAATATTTTATTATTATTTTTATAATTTTTGCTTCCAGTAAAAACTTTATTAGAATTTCTATCCATTTTTTTATAGAATTTAATTCCCTCTTTAAGATTATGTTGTGCGGTTTCTTCGTCTGTAAACAGAGTATAAAAATTAACACTTTCTCTTACTATCTTATTAGGATCACTTTTATAATACCAAGTCCCTGCTGACTTATATCTAATCATGTCTAAAGCAACCAAAATTTTATTATATTTATCAATTGTATCATCTGTAAGACCCAAATCCTCAGTAATCTTCTTAAATGGTGGATATGCAACCTCCGACCTTCCACCTGATTTAACTAATTCATCTCCTTTTGGACGCTTATACATTCTACATTTCAAGTAACAGTAATACATAAGCAGTTTTAAATTATCAACTTTTTCTATTTCTTGATTATGTATCTTTTCTTTTTCGGCATCATACAATTCTGTATACTTATTAGATAAATCAAGAGTCAATGAACAAACTATTAACTCTTTAGGAGAAACTTTCTCAAAATCTCCTTCATATTCAATAACTTTTATCTTATGTAATATTGATAATATTTCTTTGAATTGAAAATTTGTTTCACCTTTCTTTGTGCTACAAATAAATCCACACTCAATAATCATATTCTCTAAAGTAAATTTTATTATCTTTCTTCTATTCATTTGCATATACAAGTAATCTAATATCAGCAATGTTTTATCTTTGAATTTTGTTTGTTTTAAGATACTATCCGTTCCTTCCTCAATAGAATAGAAAAATCTATTTGGAATCTTAGACCATAAATTTTCTTTGTTTGTTGTCATTTTGTTTGTTTGTTCTCTACTTTCTATAATTTATTTGTAAATATATGGTTAATATAAGGTAAAAGTTTATACCCACTAATTTTAGGGGGTACGATAATAAGGTAATGCTTTGGTTACACCCCTAAAAAACAGGGGGTAAAATAAGGTGTAATAAGAGAGACTAATTCTTAATAAGAGAGCATAATATCCTCCTATTCGCTAAACGCGAAATAGAAATTTTTTGTTTATTTTATTTTATCATTTCTTTTTTATGTAATCATCAACTATTTGAATTAGTTCATCGCTACAAGAAAAATAAAATACTTTCATATGTGGATATTTTTTATTTGGTGCAGTATCATTTAATTTAAATCCTTTTGCCATCAATATTCCAGCAAGCTTCTGAGACATAATACAATAATTTTTTGGTGATGTTTCTTGTATTTGTTCCAGTATCATTTTGTTTAATCATCCTTTCATATTTACCAAGATTTATTTCTTACCTAAGTAAACCCATACACAATTAATTTCTTATCCATCTTTCTACCCCTACTTCTTAATCATTCTAACCCTATCAATTGCTCTATATCTTTTCTTACTAATATTCTTTTTGCCATATCTTTCTTTAACTTTTTCATATTCTCTTTTGAACTCAGGATCTTTACATTCTTCTTTAATGATTGCATCAATATCTATTTCTACAAAACACATATGTATTCACTTCCTCTCACCTATATTTACTCCACATAATATTATATCATTTCTGATTACATATGTCAATTATTTTTATTTATATATTATTAAAACAATAATCCACTAATCACCACCTTATATTTCTAACATCTTGTAATATCCCATGTAATTGTTTATTAATTCTTTGAACTTCTTTCCCATATTGATCATTAATTCTTTGATTTTCTTTTTGATAAATTTCTTGAACGACATTTTTAGCATCGTCATTGGCAGTTTTGTATCCTTCATTATACATTTTTATAGCAAAATCTGATAATATATCTGTAATAATATCATCTTGATTATTTACATAAGTAATTTTATTAAAAGTTTTAATTACTTCCTGTGCCATTGTTTGTACGTTCATTATACAATCTCTCCTCCTTAGATTAAATTACTTCACACATATCTTCACAACAAATTCTTCTATTACAGGTTAGACAAATTAAATTAGCTTTTTTATCTATTGCTTCTGGTAATTTAATTGTTGCTCGAAATTCGATACCTAGCCCATTATAATCATTCCATTCTTTTGCATTGTGATAAGTATGACATTTTGGGCACTCATATAATGTTTCGCTCAATTATTTATTCACTCTCCTTTTAATATTATATTTGTAAATCTTCGCAACTGACAACTATCAACCCATAACCTATAAATATCTTGGCTCATACCTAAGAATTCATAAATTTCTTCTTTACTGTCTCCAGTATGCCATTGTTCAATATAATCATCTATGTCATCTAGATTTAGTTTATTTGCAAGATATAATTGATAAAATTTATCTGTGTTACTCATATGTATCACCTCCTTATATAGATTTATTCCAAACAATTAAGATATTTACAAACCCTTAATTGTTTGGAATATTATCATTTTGATTTGGCAATACAAATATTTAGAATATACATTCTTTCATTTGATTAAAATATTCACTACCATGTACTATTCCCTCTTGTTTAGCAAAATCTGCCTGAACTCTTACCAGATTACTAATTAAATTTGAAAATGAATTTGTAGTAATTCTTGATTCCCGTTGGAAGGTGGCAATCAAATCATTGGCTTGCTTTATTGATAATTCCATTTGACGTTTTGCCTCTTTAATTTGTGTGTCATTTAATTTTATGATAATGTCCTTGCCCTCTATGCTTAATTCCATAATATGTACCGCCTTTCATTTGTTTATTCCTTATTTATAGTATATCATTTTGTTAAGTCTATGTCAAATATTATTTTACGCTTTACTATTCAATATACCATATAATGTAAATTTTAAATACTCTTTAAATTGACAAATTCATATTATTTACTATCCATCCTTCTTAATATTTCATTACTAATATCAGTTGTAGTATGGTGTAAACTCCAATAACGTAGTTCCATATAAAAATCCAATAATTCTTGACTATTCATATGTACATATTGAGACTCCTTTGCTTCTTTTGCCTGTGCCTTTAATATTTCATAAGCAGGAACCAAATCTCCATATCCACTCATTTAATTTCACCTCCTGATTTTATTGTAGCATCAAACAATGCTTTTCTGGGAAATAACTACTTTACATATGGTTGATAAATGGGGACTTTTGAAATATATTTACAAATTTTATAGTCTGTATTGCATTCTTTATATGTGCAGTTTAGGGATACATTAAGAATGCTAGTATAAGTTTTAGGCAAATATTTAGTACACCATCTTATATCAAATCTGTTCATTTTATCAATTCCTTTCTCTCCCAACAATTAAAGATTTCGTTTGCTCAATTCAATACATTCTTTATTTCTAAATATTCTCCACCAGTTTTAATTGCATGTAATAATTGTTTTTCTAACTCTTCAATTTTCAATTGATATTCTAATCTATCTTCTAATAATATATAAGCAGACCTTACTGGAACATATTTCATCCCATCATAAAATTCCTTAACTTCCAAGAATCTACGAAGCTGTATATCACTCATATTGTCAACTCCTTACCCATTCAGATTCATATTCTCTTTCAAATTCTTCACTTGAAATTACATTTGCGAATGGTTTGTCATCAAATAGTACAATTGCCTTGTCATAAATGGATTTAGCATATTTATTTTTATGCTCATGATTTAATTTTCTCATTTGCCATGCTAGGAAATATAATTCATTTGTTGTTAATTCAAGATTTTTCATTATTAATTTCCTCCTTGTATACTCTTACTAATATTTCTGTATTCTGATCCAAAAAATATTTTATCATAAAATTGATTGCATTATTTATTGACATATTATGTTTTTCTGCCCATATTTCAACTTCATTGTAGTATTTTAAATCAAATTTTTCTTTAATCATTGATAAATATCCATTCCTTATCTCTTAAATACTTAAATATTGTTTTGTTAAAACCCATAATGCATCACATAATTCCATTCCATAAATTTTGCCTTTAACTCTTTCATCAAGTAATCTCAAAGTGCAATCTATACAACTACAACCCAATAACATTTCAAACATTTGACCAACATTTAGTAGAGGTAAACAATTGCATTTTGGAAATACATATTCACCTTCTAAGTCGGATACCTCTTCAATAAAATTAGGATCATTATTATACAGCCCTTTAATGACAACTTCGCTTGTAGTAAGTTCTTCATAATATTTATAAGTGTAAGCAACACAATCATATTGTTCTGGTTGCCACAAATCTCTAAGTTTGTTTTGTTGTTCTAAAGTCAATTCTTTTAGTTGATCAATAGTGATATTTTGTTTCATTTTAATTCTCTCCTTCAATAAACTCTGCATTATCCGGCAATAATCCAATATGACTTTCTGGAATTTTACCATTGTACCAAAGATTCGTACTAATAATTTCTCTGCCATCGAAGAACTTAATAATAAATTTTCTTCCACCAAATCCTCTAAATGGGTTGCTTTTATTTTCATTTCCTATGCAATATTGCTCACCTTTAATTCTAGCAATATGTAATTCATCTTTGATCTCAACATTATCATTCCAAAAGTCAATTTGAAAACATTCACTACTACACAGGTTTTTATTAGTGAACATACTTTTAGTTATTTCTTTGTTACAAATTACACAATTCATTTAATTATTCCCCCTCTAATAATTCCAATAAATTCTCTTCTGATAATTTAATTCCATTAAGATATGGATAACCATCATTATTCCATATAACGCCTATAACTTCATGTAAATATTCGAAATCACTATCTTTGAAATTATATTTGAGCATTATTTACACCACAAATCATCAAGAAAGTCGATATAATCATTAAATTGTTTATCTGTCATAGACCCCAGACAAGCAACATTTAGATTAAATTCTTTCTCGCTGTTTCTAATGAATTGTAATAATGTTTCATTTTCATTTACTTGTTTATTCATGTCTTCTGATGTGTATTGCATTAAATTATTCCTCCATTTATTTAATTTCTTTTGTCAATATCACAAAATTCCTCTTCCATAATTTTAATCCTACCATCGTGTAAAGTGATTATTGTTTCTGTTAATATATTTGTTTCTTCATCATCTAATTGTACTTGATAAAGTTTATTATTCCTTTGATAAAATACAAATAACTCTCTGTCAATCATTTATTAATCCTCCACATAAGGTTTATTTACTTTCCAGGCCAATCCACAATCACAATGTAATTTATCATAGATATCATTACTTGTAATAATACCACTCATTATATGCCCACAAGAGCATATTAATGAGAAAATATGCCCTTTATTATTCATATACGACTTAATCTCTTCTCTATCCCTCTTCTTATCTTCCTCAGTCATTGGTATTATTTCACCATGTGTATATTTACCACTAGTCCTATCCATTTCTCCAAATGGAAGAATGTTAAGGAATTTATCTGAAGAATTGGAGTAGTGACTATTAGTTTCTTTAAGGATTGAACATTTTTTGAATTTTTCCTGTTTCATTTTTATTTCCTCCTTCAGTCTTAGCCAAATCATAACAAGCAGATACAGTAAAGAACGCTTGTAATACTATAAATATCATATCGCCAAGAAACATACTATATAATTCTAAACATATACCTCCAAATATATAATAAATATCTTGTGTTTTTCTAGTTTTAGTTATGATGCCTATAGATATTAATAGAAGTCCTAGTGCTCCAATTATTTTAAATATCATTATTTACACCACAAATCATCAAGAAAATAAATATAATCATTGAATTCTTTATCTGTCATAACTCCAAGATTAGCAACATTCATACCGAATTCCTTCTCGCTATTTCTGATGAATTGTAATAATGTTTCATTATCATTGACCTTAGTATTCATATCTTCTGGTATATATTTCATTTACTTATTCCTCCTTATTCCTAAATATTGATTTGCTTGCTCTGGATACTTATTAATCAAATTTTTCAACGTCATTAAATCATCTGCTTCGGTAAACATTTCAACCATATCACTTAATAAACATTCTCCACCTCCAGTATCTAGTTCCATTTTAAATACCCAACTCTTTTCTTCAGGAAAATATTCAATTAACTCTGTAATTGTAAATAATTCTCCTCCCATTAGATCACCATCATAATTTTCGTTACCTATGAACTTACCTCTTTGTCCTTCTCTCATTAATTATTCCTCCTTATACTTTCTTCACATTTTATAATAAGTGACTTGGAACTTTAAAACTATTTCTTATCTTAATATTACTTTCTTCAGCCAGTTTAATATAGCTATCATTTGAAGGTGGTTCAATAATTTCTCCATATTTCATTGTTAATTTGTCTTTAATACTTTTATCAACACTCGCAAAAAATTCATCATTTAATGTAGGAATATCACTTTCTTCATTAACTAATCCTAATCTCCTAAACAATTCAGTTCTCAACATTTTAATTCTATTCTGATTATACCTTGGCATAATATTCCCTAAAAAATCATACCTCTTACCGCCATATTCATTTACTTCACTTTCAAATGCTTTGAGTAATTTAGAAGAATCCATTTCTATGATTGTTTTATTTGGCTTCATTGTTTATGAATTCCTTTCTAATATCAAATTCTGTCTCATATCTTTCACAGTATTCATTTTTACAATTGTTACTAATCATTGAGCAAGATTTACATAATTCTTCATCTAATTGATCCATAATATCCATAGATACTTTTAGATTTAATTCTTTTCCCATTAAGTATATCATTATTTTTTCTCCTTTCTTCTTATCCAATAAAAGTCGAATTTTAATTACTTGGTTTTAATAAACTACCCATAACACATCTGTTTCCAAACGCTCTCCATCTATATCACTAGACCACGATTTCCCATTCTTAGGATTGTAAATACAATAATCATATCCCTTATCTCCCATACCAATACTATGTGTTTGAACATTAATTTGAATATTATATTTGTTTTTAAGCATTTCTACTTTAGATTTATTGAGTAGTATTACTTCTTCTAAGGTTAAGTTTCTTTGCATTATTTAATTCTCCTTTCAAAAACTAAATTCATCGTAACTATTTAATAAACAATAAATCATAAAGATCAAAACAAGCAACATTATAAATAGTATTAATTTAGTTTCACCATAATTTGTTTCTTTATATTTATTACATAATCCTTCACATTTATTTTTTGGATAATGAAGCATACATATTTTACGTCTATAAAAAATGCAATTTACTTTTGATTTGAATTCTATCTTAATCACATCCTTTTAAAATTGATTTATTTTGTTTCTTTGAGATTAAATTTGATTTGATTAATAGACAATTCGACATGTTGGATGGAATTACCTTTAATTAATTTTTACATGCTCTGTGACATTTCAGACAATAATCTGTTAGTATCTGTTAGAGTAGTATTAATTAACGTCTTACTTGCACCTTCTGGACTGTCTGGTAGCATTTCTGTGAGATATCTAATGTATGCTTCTAATGCATTATAGATGATATTTTTCTCTTGCTTGGAAACTTCTAGGGTTTGTGTGATTTTTATTTTGTTTTGTTCTCCTTCTTTATACTAATTAAATAATCTGTCATATCTTCAATTACAATTAAATATTCCCTTCGTTCTGGAACATGAATAATATAAATTACTCCATAAATTCTACTTTTAATCTCCATAGTTTCGCCAATCCTTGGAATCGGTTTATTGTCTGGGAAATCATATCTTTCTTGTGTGTCATGGTCAACAATATAATATTTAGGTATTAATATTTTAGATGTTCTCATTTTGTTTTATTCTCCTCTTCAAAAGTTGAACAATCACAATATTTACATCCACAAGGATAATTGTCTTCATAAGAATCAAAATGTCTATAATAAGGATGACCACATTTACAAATTCTATCATCTCCATAATTAGGATTGTATTTATATTTTACCTTTGTAAATTCAATATATGGTTTCAAACTATTGCTTATCAATTTTAAACTTTGTTCAGTATTATATCCAAATGTATTATTATCATATTGGATATGCCAGTAATAATATTCTCCTCTTTTGTGATAATTACCAAGGATAATACCCTTACCATATTTGTAATGTTTTACTCTATCACCTATTTCAAATTTTGGCTTTTGCATTATTAATTACTCCTTTCAATTTACAGGATAGAACTGACTTTTCAATTATTCTTTACTTCAATCTTTTTATCAACTTTTGATTCAATTTTATTCTCGTACTGTTCTTTAGTAAGCCAACCAAAAGTGAAATCATCAGAATTAAAACCATCCCCAATAATTTTATTAGTTATATGATCTTTAAGAAAATCACTATCTAAAGGTTCAGTTAGTAATTTTGTACAGTCATCAAAAGTCAATTCGGCAGAATATATAACCTTACCATTTACTAATGCACCATAATATGCTTTTAATTGATATATCATTATAATTCCCTCCTTTCAAATTGCTGATTCATTGGCTTTACTTTATCTGCCAAAATACAATATTTTCCTCTTTAATGCCAACTGGAATAGGATACTTCGTTACCTCTAACCACTTATCAAATAATCCAAAATTATATAATGTTAACAAATCTCTCCTAATTATTAATTTATTTATTCCATATCTTTTGTTAAACATATGCCAAAGGTGAATACCTTCTGACAAATTTCCAGTACAAGATAATAATGAAGAAGGATGTCTATACATATGTCTAAGTGGAATTTTTAAGTCAGATGCTTCAAATATAAAATCTCCATTCATTTGTATTTTTGCGACCATGTTGTATTTTTGAATATTATCATATTTAATACCATCGCTTATGATAAGTTTGTATTGTTTCCCTTGTGCTTCATCCCAAATTAAATCAAGATATTCATCATTGTCTTTTTGTTTATTAAATATGTAGAATGGCAAATCTTCTGATATAAATTTATGATCTGTTCTTATAGTACAAAATTCAAATTTATCGACAAGATTATGATATTCTTCATATGTTTTAGGTATGTAGAATTGATGTATATTTAAGTTTAGATTCATAATAGTATTTAGGCTTTCAATTTTATCAAACATCTCTCATTCTCCTTTTTTAAAATTATTATCACTTAAAATCGCAGTTTTCAAATGCTTTGATTTTTCAATTGCTTATTTGCCAATTCAGGTAAAACATATTTTGTACATACTTGATATGGAATTCGACCAATAATTAAATTAATCAAAAGTGCTTGCAACTCATGACCTTTTAGATTTAAAACAATATCTGAATCTTTGCTTTCGCATTCATTATATTCTTCAATCAATCTTGAGATAAGTTTATCATCAGAGAAATCAAATTCAAATTTAGCACTTAACATTCAATTTCCAACTCCTTTAAACTAGTCCATATTCCACACATTGACATAAAAATTGATTCCATTTCTTCATAAGTTAATTTGAGTTCTTTTAATTTATCTTTTCTTTCTTGATAAGTTAAATATGGGTCATTACTTATTTCAGTTATTAAGTTGATAAGTTCGTTTACTTCACGCATAATTAATCAATCCTTTCTTCCCTTCCTAACTTCTTTTCTTAATTCTTCCCCCCATTGTTCACCTTCCATACCTTTATTGAAGACATCATTTCCGTCTGTAAAATCATAATCAATTTTAGTTTCATTTCCATCATTAAGAGGCCAATTGCAATTGCTATCTAATCTATTGTCTTTAAAATCTTCCATAAATGCCTCCATAGCATTTCTAATATCTTGTATTGATTTTCCTACGATTGTTAAATTTAATTTCATGTTTTATCTTCCTTTCGTTTCTTCTATTAATTTAGTATATTCAATACATAATTTAAGTATCATTTTACAATCGTCTTGATGTTCTATTACTTTGTTTGTAAACTCCATTGCTTCATCTTTTAATCCTACACTATATAGTGACCCTGCTAATCTCCCCGCCATACGAAAAATGTCTCTTTCTATATCGCCAGTATTATAAATTTTATTATCCATTATTTATGCTCCTTTTGGTCTTGTTTAGATTTCTTTAATTGATCCTCTTTAGCTTTTCTGTCATACCATTCTTGGCGATAATCAATTAGTTCTTGAACTTCTTGCTCGCTGGCTCCAGATAGTTCAATGAGTTTAATGTCTGCAACATTGATAAATTGATTATTGTTCTTGCGGTTATAAATGTTTGCTAGAGCCATTTCTAATGTGTAATTGGATAAATTGCTTAGATAATATTTAATATCTTCAACTAACATGTCTTTCCTTATAGTTCGGATATATACACAAACAATTCCTAAATCAATATACACGTTAGCATCTGGACTATCATTGATATATCTTTCAATATAGAGATTATCATAAGTATTGTCGTTTACTGAATCTGACACACAGATTAATTCCTTATTTCTGACTATTGCCTTATTATCTTTGATATACAAGCATTTCTTAGAATTTTGTTTAACTAATTCTTTTGCATCTTGTTCTAATTTTAGTTCTGCAAGATAGTCAATGTAATTCTTAGCATTTGGAATATCACAATATTTTACTTTTACAGGTAACACTATCCCAACAAATTCATTGTCGTTGTTATAGATTACTAGTGGGTTTACTTGATCATTATTAACAATGAATATTTTGCATCTTAGAGATAGAATGAAGTTATAATACTCTTCTTGGATTGCAGGATATACTTTAAATATTGATTCATTATCTCCTTTATAACCCCCGTCTAGTTCAGTTACGATGATGTTGTAGAGATTATCTTCTAGAATTGATTGAGGAATAAATTCAGTGATAATTGGCTTTCTAGATTCATTTTCAATTGTTTTGGATAGAGATTGGATTAACTTAGTGTCGAGAGGGAATTGGTTTATGAATGCAAGTTGAGATTTCTTTAGGATAGATTTTTTGATTAAGATGTGTTTGTTTGTTACATATTCAGAATTATGTATTGTTGCCTCAGCGAATAGACTTTTGAAATTGATAGACATAGTGACACGCTCCTTAATAATTTTATTTTAGTATGAAGGGAAGTTTATTAGACTTCCCTTCCTTTACCTATTCTTCATCAAACATTCCTTCGGTATCTTCTAATGCATTAACTAGGCCGTCAAATTCTTCTCCTGGCATAATGTCTGCCATTGAATATACAACGTCTAAAGGGACACCATAATCGTCTGACATGCATTGAAGATAGTGTTTTCTGGACTCATAACCATTTATTTGATATATATTTTCGCTCATATGTAATAACCACCTTTCTTTAACTTAAAATAATTATATCATAATGGTATAAGATTTGCAATAAGTTAAAAATAATTATTTCCTTCAATCACATCCACAAATATTAATTAATGGACATGAGTGAGGGAAATAACCCTCTGTTATTAGCATTCCACTATTTCAAATTCAATTAAAGCTATTTCTGCTGAGTTAATTAACACTTCTGTACCAGAACGATTCTTAAGGGTTATTGTTCCAACTATTTCATTTTTATATGTTTTATCCATAATATCTTTAAATGAGTCGGCTATTTCTTCGACTTCTTTTTTAGTCATCGCTTCAGGGTTAAAACTTTCATATCTTTTTTCTTTACCACTTTTTAAGATAATGTTTAAGATTAATGTGTATCTTTTCATTTAAAATTACCTTCTTTCTTAAATTATAACCAAACCAAAGACTGTTTTTAATGGATCATCTACTATGCTTCTTCATAGTAATAATCTTCTCCAAAATAATCATCAATATCTAGCATTAATTCATCCATTTCGTCTTGCCATATTTTATCTTCCAATGCCTTGCTGTCGTCAACCAAATGTAAATATATTACTTCAAAATTATATTTCATATAATTAAGTTTTTCAAGTGTACTTACGCCCATATTTTCTACATAATGATCGTACCAATGCGTTCCAGTAATCATCGCAACATTTTCAGAATCATTAAAGAAGTTTTTATAATAGATTCGACCACTAACATATGAACCATCTGTGCAAATTTGAAGCTTGTTTAAAATTTTAGTATCTCCCAGAATTTTATTGAAAAGCTTTTTATCGGCATGAGATATATTATTGTTATTGATAAACGATAGTATTCTTCTTACCATTTGTTTCTTGGAGATTTTGAAGAGATTTCTTTGAGCGAAAGATACTTTTTCTTCATTTGTTAAAGTTCTACCCATTCTATTTGTACTTCCAATAGCAGGTATTAAATTCTTTTTCATATGTACACACTCCTCTTTATTTTTATTTTAAACTCCCAGAAAAGTTATATTTTAATCTAATTATTATAGTCTTTTAAATGTCCATACCAATCATCTGGAACATTATGTTTTTGAATTAGATTAATAGTGGGATAACCTTTATCTGCTGTAAATCTTGCGTCAACTCCATTAATTAAGGAAATCATCAAATTACCATCTCTATCTGTTTGCATCCTATATGATTTATCTCCTACAACAAGAGCAAAATCAATAGGTTCTGAGATATTGATTTGGTTTGTCATATTACTTAAATTTCCACCACATTCATGTATCCAAACTTTCATTTTTAATCATCCTCCTTTTTAAACTTTTTCAAACACTTAAGAAGAATATTTCTATGATCCTCTAATTCTTCTAGTTCATACGTCCTACATAATATATTCATGATTTCATAATAGTTCATTTCACCAATAAGATTGTAAATAACTTCCTTTTCTTTGTCTGTTAATTCATCCATTAAAATTCATTCCTTTCATAATACATTAAATTCTGCCTTTCCTGGGATAATCAATACTTCTTTTTAACAAATAATTCACTTGCAAGTCTAGCAACCTCTTCATTTGTTAAGTAAATTGTACTTGTCTTCTTATTTTCAGAGTTATATTGCTTTAATGATATACCACCTTTTCTAATTTTAGCAAATGTGCAATCCTCATCTGAGTTTTCAATTTCTCCTTCGAGTACGATATAATTTTCATTCATACGTATCACTCCTTCAATATTTATTTCTTGGTTACATTATATTCTAATTTGGGATAAATTACAATAGAGTTTATGATTAATATAAAATAAAGTTGCAATAAATACTGCTTGCTGTTATACAAGAATTGAGATTTTAGATTAACCATTCCAATCTGAACAATCATTGATATTAAAGATAAATTTAAGTTTGTGTCCTTTGGTACAGGATTTATATTCTACATGATCACAATCTAAATTAAGACAATTCCAACAAGAATGTTTTATTTCCATTTTTATTCTCATTTTCCTTTCTATCCTGCCAAATAAAAATAACATTTCATGCCAAATATTGAATTATAAAAACCTAGTGTAGTAAGGGTTTCGGGGGTTTTGTAATTTTTGAAATATTACAAATTAATGATATTTTTCTGATGCAATGGAAGAATCAATATTCATTGCTTTAATTTTATCCTTCCATTTTTTAACCTCTTCACTATTTAGGTATCCCGTATTAAGACATTCTCCGTCTACAAATAATGCTCTTCAGAATCTAAACAATTTGTTATACTCAATATGGTCATTAATGTGTTCATCTTTAACAATGTTGACTACATGATTTCACTTGCATAAACTCAAATTCATGATGTTTAGGTATATACCTCCAAGGAGCATTTACTTTGAAGTAACCCTCATTTAATCTTGTGACTAAATGTTTAATATGACTGCCAAAATATGAACTATTAGTATCAAGAATTACCGAATACATATTGCCACTTGTGCAATCGAATGAAATGTCCTTAATGTCCTTTAAACAAAATAAATCTACTTTAATTTTCATAATAATTTACCTCCAATAAATTTATTTAATAGCAATCAATGCTATAATATAAGCCCACAACGTCACAACCCATGCTGTTATAAGTGTCTGCTGTTATAGCTAATATGGGCTTAAATCACTAGTACAGATTAATTTTAAAATATTCTGCTCTCCATTTTCCATGTAATTCATAAGTATTTTGAACTTTCCATTCTTTAGAATCTCGCAAGGCATAAATTTCTCTTTCCATTTCTTCTTTGGTATCATACTCATAAGCTTTAATTTCCGCTATTTGTTTAGATGCCATAATTAATCATTCCTTTCTTAATTCCCATAAGTTTTACTTTCTATATGGTTCGTTTGTACTCATCAAAATTAAACTCTTTCCTTTTGGTAAATCTCCAATGAGCATACTTTTTAAAATCTTCATCATATTGTCTGATTTTAATAACCCCTTGTTTAGTTTTATGACACACTAAATTATTACCTCTCCATTCTATCTTGATATCTTCCTTAACTTCTTTCCCACTCAATTCTTCAACTATTAAGTCATACATCTCTTTTTGAAGAATTAAATTATCTTCTGTTGGAATTTGAATTCTGCCTAAATCTATCATTAAAATCATCCTCCCTGTTATTGTTATACCACCTAGCAGGATTGTTATAAACCCTACTAACGCTCTGAGCTTAAGGTGTTTTATACTGGCTCAGACCAATGTTACTTGATAAATAATCCTGCTTTACTGACAATTAAAGTTTTTGCAACCTTATGAAATCTATTATAAGCTTCATTTATAATATCATCTCTAAGATATTGGACTGCATAAAACAATTTTTCATGCTTTATATGAAATTTCCTTAGTTCGCTATCTTGGTTTAAAGTTCCGTTTCCATGATCCCAGTCATAAATATCATTACATAGTACAATTAATTCAGTATCAGTTAAATTTTTCATGATTTCGTTTTCCATAGTATTTTCTCTCCTCTCATATTTCCGATAAAGCTTGCTATTTATCCTCTTACATCATTAAACATCTCGTGCAGTAAATCACTCTCTTCTTTAGTACATAAACAATCTGAAAATACTATAGTGCTACATGGAACTTGCCAATGCTCGGTATTATTGAATTCTGATACTTTTTCAATCTGTTCTTCAATCCATTTGCTAAATTCTTTTTCTTCATCAATTGCACATCCAGAATATATTTTAATTTGTCTAGTAAATACGTTCCCTTTTACCTCACCACATACTACAATTACATAATTAGTTAAAATAACTTGCTCTTGATATTCTGGAGTTGGTAACAATGTTTTATGTCTATATATTTCTAAAGACCAATTATCTCCACTTGATGTTGACAATACATGGATTGTTATTTTGCCTTCATTTCTAATTAATCCTGTCATTAGATTCTTTTGCCAATTTTCAAACCAATCAATGTTGTATATTACCTCCGTATTAAAAATATTTACTTCTTCTAAAATTTCATCATCTACATACTCAATAATGAATTTTTTAGTTTCTGGATTATATTCTTTAATTTCTCCCCATTTTCCGTTGACCTCTACTCCTTTTTCTACTAACCATTCAAACATTTTAATTTCCTTCTTTCTTCAAATAATTTTAAACAGTCAACCTCTGAAACCCTACTGTTATAAGGGTTTTGAAATCCATAATATGGCATAAAATAATAGTTTTAATGGATCAAATATAAAATCCATGAATAGCGTATTCACCTAATTTTAAATTCGCTTTTTCTTTGGCGTATTTATGAGCATCTTCAATATTATCAAATCCTTTGGCAACAGAAAAATCTACACAAACAGGTAAGCCGTCACCTTCAATATATTTGCCTTCTACATAATTATCATAACAATTTTCAGTTAACAGGGAAATAAAGTAGACATACGATTTACCAAATTCTTCTCCAAACAATATTTTGCATTCTTCATACGAAAATGCTTCCTCAATAAATACATTACCATTATCAATAGTAACACAATATTCACCATCATCTAAAGGGAGAATACATTCAGATTTGTTTTCTATTACCGCAATGTCTCCTACCATAATATCTTGGAATATATTAAAAGATGAATCATGATTATTCCAATTAATGTCTTTAACATTCACAATAGGTAATTTAATTGACATAATAATTCCTTCTTTCACTTAATTTAAGTCCACAAGGACTTTAGTATAAATACCTCTGTACCATTATAGCCTCGCTGTTATAGTTTAAATGACATAGGTATCAACGCTAAAGAGCTTATATAGAATCCTTTAATAATTCCTCTAATTGATTTGTCTGTTCTTTCTGCTCTTTTAATCTAAAATATTCATCTTTTAATAATACCAAATAACCTACAGCAAATTGTTCTGTTCGTTTTTGCATCCTAATTAAGTATTCCTTTGCATTTTAGGTTGCCAAAATGTTCTACCATCTAATACCCAACAAAACTTTTGACTAAAGAAATCTTTTTTGTATTCATCTTGCATCATAATAATTCCTCCTAATAACTTAATTGAAATATCGTCAACGTCAGATACTAAATTGTTATGCTGATATTGACATTATACCACAATTTACCTTAGTGACTTGCTCTCTTGAAAACAATTGAGCAGGAATGAATCTCCTATTCTCTCCATAAGACCATAATCTAAGTTTAAGGAATGCTTTTTGACCTTTTACTACAGCATACCCTCTTTGTCTCCATTGCTCGAACGTAAATAGATTCTCTCCAGTGTAATTAAAACCTTTCTGACATGCTTCTTGAGATATGATATCATGATTAGATTTTAATACATTTGACATAATAACTCGACAACCTCCTAACCTTCATTGTTATAGCATAAATGAGATATTGACTTGATAACTTATATCCCTTAATTTTTACATGGTACAATACATTTTGTAATAATTATATTTGCATTATACCATGTATCCATAAGTTACACAAATTAAGCTACTTTAACTTTTCCAGAAGATACTAGAACAACATCAGAAAGCTTCATGATTTTGGTAACAGTTTTGTTATTCCAAATTCTTAGTCGTACTTCACAATAAGGCATAGGATCTAAACCTCCTAGATAAGCAATATGGATAATGTTGCCGGGATAGAACCTATAAACCATTTCCTTACCTAAGTACAGAGTATTAAGTTTTGATACAGGGAGAGTTAATAATTTCTTAGTTCCTTTAATCTTAGCCATTTTTAATTCCTTCTTTCATAATTTTATTTTTAGATTTAGTAATAGTATAAAATATGTAAAATTATTTGGAAATATGAGCGATAAGTTTTTCAAAGTTTTCAAAAGTAAATGGAATATGGTGGGTGTCGCAGATATTTTTGAATTCTTGGATTAATTTTAATTTGCTCATGATTGTGGCCTCCTTTTATTTTATTTTAGGATTCAAACATCCTCTAAACCTTCTAAACTCATCAAGTGTAGTTTTGTGTGTATTATAGAGTTTAGAAGGTTTAGAGGGCACTTGTGGCCCTATCTTACTTCCCATGTTCTAACCTGTAAACCATTAGACATTTTTACAGTATAGAACTTTCCAATATTCCTTGGACTCTTCATTACATCTAGATTATGTTTACATGTCGCAACTTGTCGTACTGAATCATTAACCATGTGCTTATGGTCTCTTTCAAATTCTTGAAAAGTTGACGTTTGATAACCTTTGGCATTCATGAGTTTAATAACTTCCTTTTCTTTTAACATAGTGGTGTCAACATCATTCCATGCATTAGTCATAATTTATTCACTCCATTCAAATTATTGATTTATTTGCTTGATACGTTGACCAATAAGAAAAGGTATTTTTACATTAAGAACACTAATTTCTTTAGACAATGATTGATAAACTTCCTCTGTTATTTTTTCGCGATTCTCTTCTGTATCTACTTTAACTTGTGAATAAATATAATCCGAAATAATATCTCTTAAATCTTTATCCATAACCAAAAACCTCCTTTAATCAACTTTATCTCGAAAGGAAGGCAATAGCACCACTGTTATAGAGTTTGCTGTTATTGCCTATTCTCCAGATACAATTAATTATTAAATGCTATGCAAAAATCTCTAATATTTCCCCATCCGGTATCGGTGTATTCATCTTTTGACATTGCAATAATATCCTCTATGGAGAAAACTCTATATCCTCCATTTTGAATTTGATCATACTGAGGATTTAATTCCATTTCACTTTCTTCATGACCTTCCCAACCTTCTGTATTTCCTTCCTTAATATATACTTTCAAATCTTCTGCTGCTTGGTTCATGTTTTGATACCAGTGAGCGTAACTGTTATTGAGTTGTAAGGTTAATCCTCCGCCATTGTCAAAAATTAATGTACCTTTATTCATTTTACATTACCTCTTTCTTCCATCATAATTTTAAAATCGTGGATCGAAATTTGACTTTGTGTTATAGATATTCTACCATATACTACCAGCAAATGTAAGTTTTATTTGGTCTGTAAAAATTCAAGCATTTCCTTTTTTGCGTCTTGCTTCCCTGTTTCATAAGTTCCTGTGATCATTATAGTAACAAATAATCTGTCTTTTTCTTGCAGTTTAAAATGTTTCATAATCTCATTGATTGCCTTTTCATTTTCTTCATTAATCATAATACACTCTCCTCAATATTTAGCATCTTAGCAGGACTTGTGACCTGCTTTGTGCATTAATAGAGCGTGATTGTTATAACGCTCTACCACTCTGCAATTAATTTTCTTCTTCATTATAGTCTTTAATTTCCTCTATTGCTTCTTCAATTGTCTTATGAAGATTAAGAGAATTCCCATTGACTACCGCTAAAAACATATTTGCCTCAAAGTCAATTAAAATACTACCTGTTCCATTCAATATTTCCATTTCTTCCCCATCTAATAGTCTTGTTAAATCATGTATGTTCATTCTAAAACTTCCTTTCACTCATTTGAAATTCGTATTTGAATGGAATTACATTTTAACCATGCGCTTGAAAAATGTAGCTGCCTGGCTGTTGGCTCCATCATATTTATGTGCCAATGTTCCGATCAAGCAAGAGTCTAGAGAATGATATGACCTAGAAATATTTTTGTAATTCATATAAGCATGAAACATAATAACTGTGTTCCCTTCGTTTTTAAAGTCATAACCACTAATATATTCAAAAATGATATATTCACCAATAGTGTGAACTTTGATAATTTCTCCCCATGGGAACTCCTGTTTAAGATATTCAATCTTTTCTTCGTGGGAAGTTTCTTGTATATTTTCTTCAGTTGCTTCGGTTAGGTCTGAGCAATAGTAATTACCATATTTGACAGGATGAAAATAGAATTTACCATCTTCTGTGACTAACTCCCCTAATTGGTCATTATGTTTGACAATTGCACCGTATTTCATTTCTAACATAATATGTACCCTCCTTAATTAAATATAGTCTATCATACTTTATCTACTTTGATAAACTCCAAACACCTGCAACCTATTGTTATGATTGTTATATAGTTTGCAGGGTCTTAGGCATTATCAAAATAATTATTTGTTGCTTCAAGTCCATGACTTATTGTATCACATTGTCATAGACTTGATAAGTATTGATAGAGTGAATTTAAAAATAATTATTTTGATAAATAGTAATGGTATTTTCTAGGGATACCCTAGAACCCTTGTAACATGGATGTTATAGCTTATACAGCCTTTTGCATGGTCTCAGTGTCTTTGTTGATGATAATTATATTTGATCTAACTTGCGTCATCTCAAAAGTTCCTGATTCTAATTCTTCCACAATTTCACCATTTAAATTCTCGAACCATTGCCGGAATTCTTTTGATGATTTGTCATTGGCAAACGTCCAGTGTGGTGAAGTAATAGCAATGAGTTTACCACCTACTTTTAACAAATTATAAGCATGTTTAATGTGTTCCTGCTCTTGGCTAAATGGGGGATTCATAATAATACAATCATAATAATTGTTATTTTCATACTGCAAGAAATCAGAACTAACAACATTAAACCCCTTGAGAGTCAATAACTCAGAATAAGAATACATTTGTTCACAAACATCAACATTAGGAGTAAATTTTTTGATTTGGTCTGCAATGTTCCCGATTCCGGCTGAAGGTTCAAGGACTCTGCTGTTATTGGATATGTCAGCCAATTCAATCATTTGGAGGGCAATGTTTGAAGGAGTAAAATTAATATCGCCTTTTTGATCGAACTTGAATTTTCTTTCCAACTCTTTAATCTTCTGTTCGGTGGGATCAATTGAGCTTTTTACAGTCCGATAATTGAAGTATTCTCTTAGATATGTTCTTAGTTCTTCAACTGATTCTATGCCCATTCTTGACAATCTTCTGCGTTCTTCGATGGCTGTTTCAAAGTATTGATTCTTCAAAACATCAGTATTTTTATAGATTTTGTCAAGTTCAGAGTCATAATCTGAAATGTCAATCAAGGGGTCATGGTGAATATCTTTTTGCTTCAGCTTTGCACTGTCAATAAGTTTTTGCAATCTGTTTGCAATGAGTTTAAATCCATCAGTATTTTTGATTTCATTAATAATAGATTGTAAACGATATAAAGAAATTTTGCTAGAGGGGATTTCTGCGTATTTGATATAGTCTGCCGTTATTGGGGATTCATGCCAAATTTTATAATCAATCTTTTCAACAGATTTCTTTTCCCAGTTGGCACGAACTAAAATGTTTTCTAATGTGTCAATTTGTGCTCTAGAATCAATTTTATCAATGAAAGTCAGTTCTTGATTATCAATAGCATTTGCAACATTGCGAAGAATTCCCTGTATAAATTCCATGCTTTCTGCTTGTTCTTCTTGCCCTGCTGCCATCCTTGCACGTCTTGCCGTGTTGGTCAATCTGTCTGCTCTTTTACTGTCAATTGTGCTTTGCATATTATCGGCAACCTTACGGAGTTTATCGGAATGTTTTATTTCTTCTTTTACTTGTTCTTCCTGTTGCTCTACCTGTTCTCCTAAAAGTTTAGCACTAGGATCATACTTGAACAAGAAGCCACCTTTAAACCGTGAATAATAACCGTCAATAGGTTTCATAATTTGGGATCTGATATAATTAAAATCATCCTTGCCAACTCTGTTATTGAGTTTTACAACCCAAATTTGAGAATTGTCTCTTGTGTCAATATCTTCAATAATGGTATATTGATCGGAAGTAGTGACAACAGATAATGCCTTTTCTGCTTTTTCTTGCTCTTGATTTACTTTCTTTTCAATTTGAGCAAGAGAATATACTCTGTCATAGCGTTCTTGTTCTTCTAGTGTTAAGGTTTTGTCTTTGCGGTAATACCTAACATTTTCGAAGTCTTTTAAGGTTTGAGGGTTTTTGATTGCTTCGATTAATTCTTTTCGCTGTTCTGCATATTTTTCGTCCGTTGCTTTAGTCTTCATATAATGTTCTTGTATCATTTCATCAGTGGTATTATCAAGAATTGCCTTAATTGCTCTTTGTCTTGCTCCTTTAATGTCAGTAAAGTCAATTTCATATGATAACGCATCTTGAACATGATATACAAGAGCTTCGACCATGTTGTTATAGTAATCTTGAGTTAATTCAGCTTTAGTATTTACACGTTTCCTTTTGTGCTTTTCAGAATTGTTCAGCATGTCAAGAATTACAGCCTTTACAGAATCAACATTTTCAATTAGGTATGTATAATAAGCTCTTAGTTCTTCTGCTGTTCCTTCGCCAGTTTTGAATTTTGCTTGCATGGTATCAAGATAGTTTTTGGCTTCCGTTACTTGAACATCTTGAATTTTATTTTCCTCCTTTGTTCCTGCTGGTGCATTGGTTGTTTCATAGTTTTTGTTTAGATCAATATGTAGACCATACCATAAATTAGAATGAAAATGTAAATGGATTAAAACTAAACCTTTTTCTACTTTGTAGAGTCGAACATCAATAGAGTCATATTCCTTATTGAACCATTCAACAGGATTTTCGATCAAAGTTCCTTTGTGGACTTCTCTTCCATCGTAAGAATAAGCAAGTTCAATCTTTTCAAATTCTCCTGCGTTGACAATGTTTTTAATAGTAGCTTTGGAAAGTCTTTGCGAACCTTTAGTAATATTGGTTTTTAAAGTTTGAAGAGATTTAGACATATGTATTTTCCCCCTTAAAAATTAGCAATTGGAAGGACTTGTGACCTTCCTTGTGCATTACCTAGAGACCGTTATAGTCCCTAGTCACTCTGCAAAATGTCATCAATGTTGGGTTTTAATAGACTATACCTTTAGTATGATACTCTGTATAAGCAAAAGGTATTTCGTACCAAATTTGTCTGTCTTCTAGTTCGCTTCTAAATGTTGTTACGTTCATTTTGAACTCGTATTCATTAACGAACTTTGTGGAAATTGCATTTTTCAAAACGTACAAATCAGAGCAATGATTATCTAATTCTGATTCCTGCATACCTAAAGCTAATAGTTGTTGATACATTGTTTGATCCATTTCCAACACGCTCCTTCATTCATTTGTTATAAATAGTATACCATTTTAGAGATAAATTTAATATAGGTTTTCGGTTAATTACCTAAATAATTATTTTACAATTCAAGCAACATTGTTTACAATACTCAAAATTGCTTTAGCGTCTTCTAGATTTCCTGCCTCATCGCTGAACTCTACAAGATCATCTGTTATAGAAGATTCAAGGTTTTCAGCTTGTAGAGGCTGTTCCCATTGTTCTTCAATGATTTCCTCTTGATCAATTACTTCTTCAACCTCTTGAGCTTCTTCCATCACTGGTAATCCAATATCATCAACTTTACACAATTTGAGAATTCCTTTAAGTCTGTTAATAGTCTTTTCCTTCTTGACATTACCGGAGCCTGTATATCCTTTGTAGGAGTCTCCTGGTTTAACCTCTTGATTAACATATCTCAAAAGATTAACAATCGTTTGGTCATGGTTTAAACTATTCGCGAAAAGATATGCCATTGACACAATATTTATTTTTGTAACGAATTTGTGCTGTTCTGGAAATGCTTTTGCAATAAGATCAAAGGAATTTTCCACAAGTGTTAGGACTTGATCTGTTATTTCGTTTTTCGAGAATACCAGTTCAATGTCCTTTGCTGCTAGGCTAGGATAATCTAGTCTTGAGATAAGGAGAATAGCTTGCATAATGGTCATTGGAATATCAGATTTCTTTACCGCTTTTTCAGAATACTTTGCAATGTTAGTAAATAGTTTGTGTTCTGTTGCGATTCTGTGAACAAATTTTTGCACCTTATGACTAGCTTTTACTAGTGCTTTATGCTCTAGTGACATTCCTTTACCGTTATTAAGGCGGTAAAAGATTTCTTCAATGATTGACTCTTCATCGTCTCCCTCTTCGATTTCGAAGACTTTAAGACCTAAAGTATAACCCATTATTTCGTTTTGAACTTCTTCGGGAAATTGTGACCATGTTTTACCTGAAATGTTATAGACTTCATTTCCGGTAGCATCTAGGCAAAAGTCTTCTAATTCTGTCATAGTCAATTTGTCTGCTAGAAGTTCATGAATAGTAGACAACCTTTGAAGGCCATCAATGATGCTGTATGTATTACCATTCTCTGTCTTTTCTTTGATGGCGAAACAATCTGGACAATAGAGGGTTAAAAGAGAATCCACTAATAAGGATTTGTCTGCTTGCTCCCATTGGCCCGTAGGACGTTGAAGGGGATGAGTAAAGAGGATTGTTCCCTTATTGATCATGGTGTTAATTTGCTTGATGTTCCATGACATTGTGGTTGGTTTTCTTCTTGCCATTTTAACTTCACTCCTTCTAATTTACTCGACACTAGCAACAAATTTTTATGTCTGTTATTTTGTTTTTGTTGCTAATAACGAAAAAACTTTAAGGGTTAAGCACTTAATAACCTTTTTACATCAGTGCCAAACTTGTAATTTTTACCGTCTTCACTTTGAGCCAATACAGGCATTGTTCTAGCACTTGTTTTAAATCCAATTAACTTAAACTTTCTTCCGCTAGTGGTAAACGTTTTGTTATAATCTTCCGGCTGAAAACCATACAAGATACAATACTTCTCGAATTCAGACTGTTCAAAAGACTTCCCATTGACTTCCTTTTTAGTGACTTTTAAATCAAGGTTAAAGCTATCTGATGTATACTTGATCTTTCCAGCCTCAACATTGACATTGTACTTTTTGGATAATTCCACTAGAGCTAGTTCAGCTTCTTTTCTGAATGCATCGAATTCCTTTTTGCTTAACATAATAACCACTCCTTTTATTTTACTAAACTATATACTAATTATTTTTGATTTAGTACATAGTTTAGTAAAACTTCGAAGTCTGAAAGACTGCATAATCAAATGTTTATACAGTCTTAAAATACGATAAAATGTCTTTTTGATTGGGTTAGAGAATAACTCCAATTTGACAAATTTTGTACTCGACACATAGTTTTTCATATTTTTCTAAAGCCTCAATCCATACACTGGGGTTAGTGTTTCGATGTATAGATTCTTCAATATACTTTTTCCATAGGTTAGATTCATCGGCAATCAAACATGTTTCCATTTGAGATTCTGCAAATTCCTTAGTACCAATTGTGGTTTGTTGAATCTCCATTTTACCAGTGTTAAAAACCTTGACAATTGCATACATGTTCATAATTATAACCTCTTTCATTCTTAAATTTTACCCAAGGTCTAAACTTAAATTGTTATAAAAGTTCACACTTTGCGGAAAATTAATCCCTTCAATCTAAGTTTATACAATTTAACATTAAATTACAACTACCTGCATTTTAATTTTGTTATGCAAGTTTAAAGCAATTGTTATGATTAAATTGTAATAATGAATAAACTGAAGGGATTATAGAATGTTTTTATCTTACTCCTTATCCCTTCTAAAATATTCCTATTAGTTTCGTTATCTTGTACTTTCATTTCTTCTTGGCTGCCAATTGCATCATTCGCAAAATTAAGCTTTTGAAGAGAATATACTAGCACAGAGGACTTCTCCACGTTCGAAATATTTTAAGGAAAGGATAAGGATTAGATAAAAGAGAGATTTTATTTGATACAAGCTTTTTGCTATAAATAAACTACAATTCAGATTTTTAACCCTATCAGGGTAAAGTATATTTCTATACTTTAGAATTCGCCTGTTGCTAGGCTTATGATCTTCTCTATTATTGGAACCCACTATCCACCTGCCTAACCCATAAAACTGAATGAAGAGGATTTTCGTCTAATCACATCGTATAGCTGGCCTTTATTAGAGGCAAAGTCAAAATAGGATGTTTTCGGCTAAATCTTACATGGTTTATTATGGTGGCACATAAGGGATGCTCCTAAGAGAATGTTTTTAGGTGTATGTAGGACTGAGGGTTAAATGTCTGTGATTGGCGAACCTCCTTTTTACCGTAGGTCAATTTTAATCGAACTTTATTTAACGATTTGATACTGTAGAAAAGCTTTAGTAGAATGTTTGCGTGTGCTTCTCTATGTCACTTAGTATATATGATATTGAATCACTTGTAAATAGGCAAAACAATTATTTTTGCGTTTATTAAGTCCTATTTTATTTTAGTGATTTTACAAACAATTCAAGGTTATAATTGGATCTTTGGCCCACAATTAACCCTATTTTGATTCTGAGACGTTAAAAACGTGTTAAGGTAAGAATATAAAGGGTAATGCAATCTAATGGCAAGAAGGGCTGTTTATGTGCCAGTGTTTTTGGTTTGTGAAGGATTGAAAAGGGAAAATTAGTTGATCGGGTTGAATGATTGGCATAATTTTATTTTTAAACAAAGAAAAAGACTAGTTAATACTAGTCTTTAAAGATTATTTCCATTTTATTTACTCTATCAACATAATCATTATACACCTCAACATGAGTATTTCTAAATACAATAAATTCTTTACACAACCATAGTTTTGGATTATTAGCCATACATTCTTCAAATTCTGGAATACTGATTTTGTTTTGGGCGGGAAGCCAGTTATCTTGACGTTTAGAATAAAGAATCATTCCGGTATTTAAATTTATATTGGCGTAATCTCCCTTTTGATTTAGTGCAATGAGTTGAAAGATATTTGGCTTTAGTTCTGAAAATGTATTGAGTAATTTTCTCATTAATTAAACACTCCTTATAAATTTATTTATAGATACATAATATCATAGTAAATATACAAACGTCAAATAGTAATTATATTATGTTTTAAGGAGTAGAAAGGCACTTTTAAGGCGTTGGATGTAATGAATGTAAAACTTAAGCAGGACAAAGAAAAAAGAGCGTTTCCGCTCTAAAATTTGTCTATTCCATTTTCCTACAATGTCTCGAAAATCTGTTGCAATCTATAAAACATAATTTTCTCGTTGTCCGTTTTCATATCCTCTTCTTTTACAGTCCCATGTATAAATTCTAAAAAGTTTGGCTCCAGTTCGTGCCATAAATTTTGTTTAAAGTTGTTTACTGCATATTCTTCGTTTGTCAATTTATCCATAAAATATACCACTCCTTTTTATTTAAAAGAAAAACTAGAGTTTTTGCTCTAGTTAAATAAACTTTGGTAGGCTTCTTTTAGTGTATCGAAGGTTTTAATATCCTTTTTTCTGAGGTTATAGTCATATGTAACAAATTTACCATTATATGGAGTAATATAAGAGAGATTGTGATCTGAATCCCTAGTCTCTTCCGAGGCCATCCATAAAGCATTAAAGGATTCATAACCCAATTTTTTAGCCCATTTTTCAGACTTTTCAGTGTATGTCATTTGCGGTCAACTCCTTTATTAAGTTGTGTAACTATCTATAATTATACGCTTATTTTTTAATATGTCAATATATTATTTTACTATTTTAACCTATAAAAATGGATTTTTAATGGGTATGAGGGAAAAGAAAAAGAGCTATTTGTTAGCTCTTACTCATAAAACATTTTGGAATTTTTAAACTCATTGACTTTGTTTTTAATAAATTGGTCTATATCGAATTTTACCATTTCAGTATTAATATATTGATTTGAGAAAGTACAAATTCTGTAATAACTGATATAACTTGTCGATGGTATTTTTAGTTGTTCATTTATATCTATGATCAATTCTATAGTTTCTTTTCTGCGGTTAACTTTAGCAAAGAGGACAAATACTTTTCTTTCAACTTTGTTAAAACTATTTGATCTTTCCCCCTCTTGTGATAACTCATAAACCTTTTTAATGTTTTCTGGTAACAATGAAAGAAAGCTTTCTTGACTAAGTATATCGCGTTCCTTTTCGGCATTGTTTAAAGTTGTGATATATCGGTTAAAACTAGATTTATTTTTAGTCTGATAGACTGTATCATCCCCTAAAAACTCTTCGACTTCGATATTAAGTTTTTCGGCTAATTGCTTCAAATTGCATTTATAGCCATATTCGCGTGTAGAATTTGGGTAGGTAACATAATATTTACTGGACTTTTTTACAATTGATCCGACGAATTTGGATTGCAATTGTTCAAGCTTTAATTCCTTCATTGCTCCAACTCCTTTTTAATATGTAATTACTTATTATTATATAGATTTGTGGCATAATGTCAATAATTATTTTAACATTTATGGGCATCATGCCTATATTTTTATTTTAACAGGTTTAAAACGTGTTAGAGTGCAATTATATAGGGTAACAGATTCTAAACGCTTAGAGAGTGCTTTCTGTGCGTAATAAAAAAAAATAGACTATAGATTTTTGGTCTCTAGTCTATTTTATCCTTTCAAGCTATTTTGCACCTTGTTAATATTGTTTGCTTCGCTCCTGCATATTCACTATGGTCTTTTATTGTTCCTTTGATTTTAACTTTTTCACCTTGGCGAATAGGTTCAAAATGTTTGTATTCTGTTTTGTTTTCATCTTCTTCAATATAAACAGATACAACTTTTTCTAGATATTTTGATGATTTCCAGATAAAAATATTTCCTTCGGAATCCAAAAATTTATAAATGTGTGAATCTCCCCATTGTGTTTCAAAACTGAATGTATTTATATAGGTTAATTCGGTTTGAATCTTTTCGCCTATGTTGCCGACATAGCCAGATATTAATTCTTGTTTTGATGATGTTGCTTTCATTTCTTTTTCGATTTCGCGCTCGATATGCCTGGTAAAACTTGAAACGATACTTGCTGCAAATCCCATATTTTTATAAGTTGTAACTTCATCCAGTGCAATAATTTTAATGTTGTTTAGATAGTCGTTTTCTGCTTCAAGTTCTTTAGCCCAGATTATAGATTTTTGAGCTAATTCTCTGTCCTGGTCATTCGTTTCAGGATATCCATATCTTTTTCTTCTGCTTTCTGATGCTGTCAAAACATCGACTGCATAATCCGCTGTAGCTTGTTTGTATTCTTCTTGAGCTTTACTTCTGCTAGTCCATCCATTATCTCGGATACATGCCGATACATAAGATAAATATTCTTCTAGGTTATATTTTCTTTGCAATCCTGATCCATCAGGAACACCTTCAAATTCTTCCAACCACGAAGAATCTAAATATAATTCCAACAAACTGGCGTATGCTTCAGGATTTGTATGTCCGGTAAAATCCTTTAAGCAAGTTTTGCCTACTGCTTTGTATTCACCAGATTCAGTGTTTTTAACTAGATATAGCATTTTTCTTTTTCTAGTAGAATGACAGTGTTCGCAATAATTACTGTGTGTTCTGTAGTTTTCTGGATAAGTTTCTCCTGCAATCGTTTTAATTAAGTTCGCGCTATCGTGTGGTTCAATTGATCCTATGAATTGCCAGTTTGCGATTTGCGGAGGAGTGCCAGAAAGCTCTAAGGTATAGACTTTGTTTTCTGTTTTAAGTTCTTCGTTACGAATGGTCTCAGTGCTAAGAATGTTTAGCACAAAGGGTTCACAATTCAGCTTTACAGCCTTTTTATTGAGTTTAGCAAGTTTGGCCTCCAGTGCTTCAATGTTTACATCGTAGATTTTAAATTCAGACATTTAAAAAAAACCTCCTTTAAATATGTATCATTTCCTATATTATAGCACAGATTCAATAAAAATAGTCATATTGTAAATAATTATTTTTACATTTAATGAGGTATAAAGGGTTATGTTTTGCTAGTGGTGGGATTATATCAGATATGAGATTATAAACGATTACAGGAAATCTGTGAGCGTGCAGGAGGATTTTAAAATAAAAGAAAAAGAACCAATTGCTTAGTTCTTAAAATTTATTTATATTATTTTATGATTTATGTACAGGAAATAATCTTTCAATATGTATATCTAAATCTTTCTTCTTAACACTGGTAGCAAGGACTTCAATAGTATTTCTCATTTCGTCCACACTCCATAGATTCCAATGAAATTTATTATCATGTTCATTTTTCTTTTTAATAATTCGATATGGTGGCTTCTCAATTATATATTTTTTATAATCTTCTGTGATCCATTTAATTATTTTATTATATCTTTCTTCAGTAAATCCATCTATAAATCCTCTTTCTAAAAATTCATCTAATGTCTTTGCTCTTTTACCACTATTACAGCTTCCACAAGATGGTACACAATTTCTAACATCATTATAACCTTCATCATCCACATGTTCTTTGTGGAAACTCATAAGTATTTCATTTCCATTTCTATAAACTATATGTTTTTCAATGGGAAGACCACAATAAGCGCATTCAAAGTTAAAATATTTCTGATTAGCTTTCCATTCACTTTCAAGAATATCATGGTTTCGATGTTTTTCATTATAACCTCTTAATTTATCAGGATTAGCTTGCCACCATGTTTTTCGTGATCCCTTCTCCTTAAGTCTAATATTTTTCTCCTTTTCTTGCTTTCTGCCTTTTTCGCTTTGTCTGTATGTTTTTAATCCTTCTTTAAACCTATCATAATTTTCTACTATATTTATATATGATTTTTTACTTCCACATCTTTTACATTCTGGATGCAAATAATCTGTTTTATTTTTATCATTACGATAAAAATATTCCTCAGTAGCTATTATCCAAGGAGATTCTTCTGGAAAGAATATATTATGTTTATTACAAAATTTATGATCTATGCCATCTATTAATTTATGTTCTTTATTAAGTTTTTCCTGTCGTTTTCTTTCTATTACTTCTAATTGTTTTACCGATGCCAAATTTATTCGACCTCCTAATAATTTTATTTATTACTATAGCTATATTTAGTTTTTATTCCTCTACCCTCCTTAAATTAATATAAAATAAGTCTACTATTCATTGTACCACGAATAACAATTATATGTCAATAATTATTTTCCCCTAATTCCATATCCTATAAATTGGGCACTTCAATTGCTTTTAAAATGAAGGTATTAGAAAGGATTGCAGAATACTGTGAGAACTGCAAAATAGGCCATTAGAGAGGTTTTAATAAGGTTATGGTCAATTAGTACCAGAAAAGTAAAAGAGACTAATTAAGTCTCTTTTTACACCATTTAGGACTCGTTTTAAATTCACTTAAATTTATTTCTAAATAAATTTTATCCATTGTGCAAATATGTTTGTCTTTTAAATTTGAACAAGAAACACTTCCTCTACTCTGTACCATTATAGAAGTATATTTATGATGTTCACATTCTTTGCATTTTGGCACACTCATATTTGTTTCACTTCCTTTCAAATAGAAAGAAAAAGGACTGTTTTCAAGTCCTTTACTTTTGTTCCCATCTTGCTCCATTACATCCGAAACAATTCATTCTTTTTTCTAAGTTGCTTTCATAAGTTGATGGATATTTTTCCTTAGTCATCCATTCAGGAGGATTGGAACATTTAATCTGTTTAGGTCTATGTTCTAGTGCAAATTTGCAAGTTCCACAAGTTGGCTTAATTTTTGTTTTCATATGTATTACTCCTTAAAATTTCTATTTAGATAAGTAATATCTCATAGAGGAGATTAAGGGAATTCATTCGATTGCCTATGCTCTAGGAACTACAACCAAAGAGGAAAACCTTGCGTCCATTTCGGTACATATCACTTATCTAATTACTATTATACGCTTATTTTAGGTAATGTCAATAATTATTTTACACTTTATGCAATCCCATAAATCAAGAGTTTTCTGGTATTTAGGCAAAAAAAGAAGCTGCAAAGCTCCTTAAGATTCCCATTGTGTATATTCTGTTAGTTCGCTCATTTCAAACTTTTCTCCCATGCATACGCCTATACAATCATTCGTATTATTATATATAAATATCATTGAGTGAGCTTCATTAGTTTTTAATACAACTCCTTTTTTGATATCTTGATTTAACATGCAAATAAATTCATCTTTAATTTTCATTAATCCTTTTTCAGTTTTAAATACTTTGTATAGTGTTTTTACAGCATCTTTCCATGCTCCTGCTTGACTAAATTGTATTCCAGTATCGACTAAACATTGAGTATGCTCATAGTTTTTACCTTTTAACTTTTCCAGTTTGTTTTTGAGTTCAGGATCAATAATTGCTAGAGTCTCATTAAATTTATATTCCTCATCGACATAATTTATATCTTTCAGATAGTGAAATAGTTTTGTTTGGTCGCATTGTTTTAATTCGATTATAACCTGTTGTGAATAGTGGAAAATTACGTTTATTAGTCCTTCGGAGTAAAATGCAGGACGTAAAGAGTTTTGTTTGATCATGCGCTTAAGCTCAGTTAATTTGACCATATGTATTTTTACCTTCTTTCTGATAATTTAATTTGATTTGAGACAATAAAAAACCTATGCCATTAATATAGCATAGGTTAATAGTTTTTACAAACAAATATTTTATTTTAGTATTCAGTCCTCTAGCAATCCTAAATCAATTATTTTATCATCTGTAATAATTTCCGGTGTATTATTTGAATCGACTGAGCATTCAAACCATTTGTTTATAACATTGTCGATTGTAAGAACTATAAAGGCATCGCCATTTTCATTTGTTAGAGTTGTGTGGTAACAGGATTCTGATGGATTGTAGGTGCTGTGGGTGGCGAGTGCTATCATTGTGTATGAGGTATCTGAGCCAGGGATGATTGAAGGAGAAGCGGAAGTTGTTAGGATAGAGGATGTAAGGAGAGTGAGGGAAAGGGTAAGGACTGAGAGGATTGGAATTAATTTTTTCATGAGGGTGCGCCTTCTTTCTTTTATGTATTTTGATTTACTTTTAAAATATAGCATAATTTTTATAATATTGTCAATGTATTTTATTTTTATCTTCAGGATTTATAAAGAAAAGATTATTAAAGAATATAACCAGAATTTCCGCACACTTGCCGGAAATTATGCTTGCGTTCCCCTTTGCTGTATTTAGAGGATTATTATTAGATTAAATTTAATCAGAGTTTGCAAGTCCTATTTTGAGCTTGTCTCAAAATTGAAAAGACGCTGTCAGCTAATGTTTTTAGGATTTTAATTAGGCAATTATACTATATTAAGGATTCGTAATTCGTCACCAATATCTATATTAATATATATAGTTATTCATGACGAATTAGAATTATTTCTTAATTATATGGTTAATACGATTAATCTTTATTAATTCTATATTTAATTCATTAACTATCTTTTGGACAATATCATCTTTCCATAGTCTACTAAAATTAGTTGGTTTATATTCTATTTGTTCTAATAAATCATTAACTGGATATTGCTTGTTAACATCTAATAATTTAAGTAATTCAATAAATTTATTGCAATAACTATTTTCTTTTCTCTCCTTACTATCATATTTCTTAACTTTCTCTTCATGCAGTTTAAAATTAACTACATTAATATTTTTTAATTGTTGAATAATGACATTTACAATCTCTAAATCTCCATTAATCAAATAAACGTCTGCTTTATCTTCTATATGCCCTGTTCCCCTATTAATTCTTTTAATGCCTTGATATATACTAGATATAATATCAGTTTTTCTTAAACTCTCCAATGTTTCATTATATTTAAACCCCATGTTTTTATTTATTTTCTGGAATTTAAATTCCTCCTCAGTTGGAACCTCTCCTGTATAAAGCATATACATAAATATATAGTAAGGTGCTGGCATTACCGGAGTATGAATTATAAAGCATTTATTAAAATCTTTCCAATCATTCTTTCCACGCATATTCTGAAAATTACTATATTTAATGTTTTCCAAATGTATTAATTTATCACTGTAATTATTATTTATATGTGCGATATCCTCCTCCAGTCCTAACACTAAAATATTATCCTTTTCAGCGCATTCTTTGATAATTAGGGCCACAACATCCTTATAGAAATTATCATCGTTATGTTTTGCTGTTTTGGTTGAATTAGTATTAGACATATGGATAGTCCAGTTATTATGCGGAAATATGCGCTCTGCTTCAGTCAATTTGAATTGTGAACCTAATTTATATAGTTCATGAAATTTGGCTGAAGCATCTAATAATATATTATTGTCTAGAAAGAAGTATTTTAAATCATCATCAAAAGTATAAAGTGTTTTATTACTAACTAATACTTTAGGATTATTAAAATATTTCTTTAATATTTCTAATTTATCTAATAACTTAAGTTTATTTGTAAAAATATTCTGGCTATATCCTAAATGGAATTCATAATTATTTGTAAAAGGAGTCTCATTGACCATTAATTTTAACATATCAATTGCTTTTTCTATCTTTGTGCTAGTAAATTCAAAATATCTTAATGTTTTGTCGTGACATTGATCCTTCTTTTCAACTAATTCAGATATGATTCTATTGAATGCTACTTCTAAATCGATATACATATTTTCTTCAGCATCAATATATTTTAAACCTCTTAGGGTTCGCCTAATAATGTCTATGTCTGTATCTCCCAGTGAGTCCATTTCTACCATATTAAGTTCTTCATCAATTATTAGATTTGTTCTTTCTGCTATGTAATATTTGCGCTTGTGATAAGGATCTTTGCAGAGTTTTTTATACATTGCATGAGTAATAATTAATACTTCATACTTTTTAAGATCCTTTTCATATCTTTCCTTATTTTCAGAATTCTCATCTTTAGCCATATTAGGTTTAAATTTATTTAATTCACTTGCAATTAGTTTTCCTTCATCTATAAATTTTGTTACAATTAAAGTTTTGATTGGTTTATTATTTAATGCTTTCGTGGTGGCTGATAGTTCCTTTAGTGTTTCAATAATTGTGTGAGTTTTTCCTATTGCTGCTTCACACATAAACACGTTGAATAATTCTTCTAATTTAGGAAATATACTATTATTCATTATTTTACTCCTTAAAGGTATTAGTTGTTCGTTGGCTTGTTGTTTTAGTGTTGTTAGTATTGTATTTGTTGTTGAAATTGACATTACTGTTGGTATTCCTCCATTCTTTATACTCTTTTACTGCATCTTGTAAAATTTGTGTATTAGCAAATAAAAATACATTGCGGTTTTCATCTTCTCTTGAAGGATTTACAGCAAGTAATTTTAAGTTTTTAAATAACATTAAATATCCTGCAAGTTTTTGAGATTTACATATAAAGGTATATATTTGATTTGGATTATATTGATTATACATATTACATTTAACTCCTTTGATTTATATTTAAATTGTTACCAGTGCCACCCAAATTAATTATGCTTATGTATAGCCGGATCTATAGATAGTATTAGTATGGTTCGCTTAACTCCTTTCCTTTTATTTATTTATTCTAAATATAATTATTCTAGGCAATAAGTATACCATATAAATTAGAATGTTGTCAAACTTTATTTTGTGATTTGTATTGTGAGTGTAGCAGCAGCAGGAATAAGATTAATAGATATGTTTGTGATGTGCGCTCAGTGATGCCAGGATTGATTGTGAGAGGGTTTCTGGTGTGAGTTGTGGGATTATAAGGGGAATAGAAAAGAGACTCGCTAGAGCCTCAAATTTGATTATTTTATTTAATGGTTTAGGTTTATTTTGCTGCTTCAGAAATTGCCGGAATGTTGTCTGGTTTAATTTGTTCAGCCAGTTCAATTAATCGCTTCATGCTAAATCTGTTGCTTTCTTCTAATTCGGTTTCTTTCAAACTGTTTGCAATGCTCCAGGAATTTGAATCATCAATTTTGTGTGAGTAGGTTTCTGTTGAATAATATCCCGTTCCATTATGTCGTTTAAAATATTTTACAGTGGTGTAGAAACGCTCAGTTGATGTTTCGTGGGTGCATTGGATTAAGTTTGGGTATTCGTGGTCGTATGATGGATTATACATGTAGTTTGCTAAGTCGATTTTGAAGCCGTTTGATGTTTTGATTTGGGATAATTTTTTGAGGTTTGCAGGTTTTAGATTTCTTGCCATAGTGGATGCACTTCCTTTTGTTTATGTATTTGGTTTGGTTATGTAATTGATTGAGTTACTAATAAGGTGGATTAATTAAGAGTATATAGATTCATTTTGCAGTTGTCAAGGAAATATTTATTTTTAACTTTTGGGTGTATATTCCCTATAGATACTATATAGGATATTTACACCCAAAATTAATCAAATTTTAGAAACAATTTCTAAAGCTTTTTTACTTGCTTTGTCGCTCCTGTAAGACTGCCATGCTTCAATTGTTGGTGTCCATCTAAATCCATTCTTTTTAAGTTGTGTTCTAATTTCTGCTGATGGTTTCCCATTAAAGAATATTTGTAGTCTATGTGCTTCTACATTATCAACTATTTTAATTCCATTAGATAGAGTTGATTCTGACTCGATTATAATTTCTTTTGACTCCTGCTGTAATAGCCGTTCAAGGTGTGCAATTCTGTCTTTAATGCCTTTTATCCTACCATTGCTATTTTGTAGAACATAAGCAGGAAGAGACGGTTTTCCTTCCTTTTTAGCGTTGGAATTATATACTTTATATCCTGCATGTTCCTCTAAAGCTTTTTCAAGTTTTTCTTTTAACTTATCAATAGCATTTACATCATTGGATTTTATGATTTTATCTCCGGCAACAATTGCATTGATACGACTTTGAATATTTTTAAACTGCTCATATTCTTCCCATAGTTTTCCTTCACGATTTAAGTATTTGTTATGTTTGCTCATGTTATAGTTAGATGGGCCAGAAATGAATGAACTAACATGACTTGCACCATTTGCATTGCGTTTATTAATCCAATTTGCATAATTTGAAGAATAGGACAAGAGAAGGTTATCAAGTTTGATTTGCGCTTCAGGTGATACTTTAGATTTAGCAGAATTGATTGCTTTGGAAACTTCTGTTATTTCTTGATTGTATTCCATTGTTGCGGAATTTGGAGTGTAACTTGAAAAACTCATGTTTTCTTTTGATCGTTGTGCTAGTGCTTCATTGATAGGATTGATAAGATTAATGTTTTGTACAGGGATAATTGGTGCAACTAGTTCGACTGCTGTTATAGAGGTTTCTGTTATAGGTTGTTTCGCTTCTTCTATGTAAGGTACAAAACTATTTAACCCATAAACCCTATGATCAATTTTTATTTCTTCAATGTAATACTCATTGCTGAAGTATTCGTCTTTTGCATAATTGCATTTATAAGAGCCATTTCCGGTTGTTATGATTGCATAGTTTTCAGTATCAATTGTTATAGATATTATTTGATTGGCAATTGCAGAATTAATTCTAGTAATGATTGCTTCTAGTTCTGGTGTGGTTAATTCTTCAATATCTCCATTGATAGCAACATGATCTAGATTGACCATGATTTTATTTACAAGTTGTTCACGGTATTCGTCATAAGGTGCAATTTCTTCTTCAATTTCTGAAGCTGTTATAACTTTAGCAGGTATAATGACTTCTACATTTTCTATAGTTTCAGTGGTTTCAGTATTAGCAATTTCTCCTTTTGTGCTTTCGATCCGTTCAACCTTGACTATATCGCCATCAGAGAATAATCCTGCAATACTTTTAGCAGAGAATGTTAGAATAACTTTATTACAGCCATTTGCTCCTGTCGTGCTTAATTTCTCTCCTCTTTTACCTACCATGTTAAGATTGTAGTTACCATTGTATGTAGAGGTTATTTCGTAAATTGTACCCTTTGGAACACTGTACATGCTAGAAGTAATACCAAATGATTTAATGACTTTAAGGAAAGTTCCTTTTTCTACATCAGTACCGATTGCATCAACAAAGGAGAAAACCTTTTCTTCTGCTGTGATACCTTTTAGGAAATCATTTACTTCTTTCTTAGCTTGTTTTAATCCTGCAACATTTGGAATGACTTCAATTGTTAACGTGGGATCTGCAAAATGTTTAGCTTTTAAAAAGAGAATAGAATATTTTGTTTTGGACTGAGTACCGGATAAGGTGACTTTCTTTAAGCAGTATTCTCCATTGGAATATTGATTATCTACAATGAAGATGTCGTTGTCATTCTTGACATAAAAACCAGTGACCTTTACGAAATCATTAATTTTTAGCATTGCTAACACTCCTTTGATGATTAACTAATTTCCTATAGTATATCATAAAATTGAAAGGAATAGTCGTTTCATATAAAATTTATTTTTATAGTTATGAATTTGTAGAGATTTATTGCTTTCTATTATATAGGGTTAAAATTGTGTAGGGAATTAAGGAGATAAGATGCTGTGTAAGATGATAGAATAGGGTTATGGAGAGGTTTAGGAAGGGTATGGATAGATTGTAAGGGAAAAGAAAAAAGCAGGTTATTTCCTGCTTTAGATATTTTATTCTTAATCGTTGCTGTTTGTAAGTTTTATTAAAGTATCATCCCAAACAATTGCTCCATTATCAGTTATGATAGACATTATCCCATTTGGTTCCGCGATAAATTGCCAAAACCAGACCATTAATTCGCAATCCCAACCTTGAGCACTATCGACTATATCTGACGGATTAAAGGAGTCAAAAACATCCTCAGAATCTAAAGAGATATAATAATTATCCATTAAATCTCCAAAATCCTCATCTTCTTTACAATTGTCCCATGCAGCAATAATAAGAGATTTTAAATCTAAAATGTTTTTTGTATCAGTATTAGGTGTAAAAGTATAATGATTTTGTCCGTAATGTTGAGATGATTCATTATTAACTAACATAGCGTGACCCCATGAGGACATTGGACTGTTTGAGTTTGTAAAACGATGATATACTTGCATTGTGTTGGCCTCCCTAAGTGATCTACTTATACTGTAGTATATTCGTTACTAGATGACAATATTCCTTTATTTTATTTTAGATTTATGAATATTTTATTATTGTTTATACTGATAGTAGTATAATGATTTGTCTATAATAATCTGTATTAGTATAGATTATTATAGTATAGGTTTATGCTATGTGATCATTTTGATCATGTGATGTTGTTAGAGTGATTGGATTATGTGATTATGATTATAATGAACGTGTAATGTGGTCAACTGACTGTATTGTATGGTATTATGATTGTAACTTTATGTGTATACAATGTAATTACAATTTATATATGAATGAATAGACATATGAGTGATTACTCATTTATTATAAGTGTTCACTCAAAAATCGTATGTTATATAAATCGAGGTGCAAAAAATTTATGCACCTGAGCAAATAGCATCAAGGCCCAACATTCTACTCATTATCATTATTCATTCCATTTTCCCGACTAAAATCAATTCGACATTATCATTAACCGAGTACAGCCGGAGCAAAACCAGGACATTATTCCTCTTATCATTTCTGCCTCATATTTGCCCTTCTAAGCTATCCAAAATCATTCCGATACATAATATAAGGCCCATTTCTCATCCAATGTTACACATTCCCATTGTGTCACATTCAGATAATTGTAAAAACCCTTTATTCATGCGGGTTGTAGCGTTCAGCAGGTATTCCGGTTGTAATATTTTCAGTTTGTCATAAGCATAGACTATAGCAAAAACCTGTGCTAGTATTCACTTTCAAAAACCATGCCAACATGGGGCGTATCTTTACAAATTAACAACTTTTTATTTCGACAGGATTCGACAGAGTACATGGAGTTCTAGACCAATTTTACTATCGAACCCGATCACACTTTAACAAATTTGTCAATAGTAAATATAAAAATTATTTAAAATATTTTTATTCTCTTAAATTTTAATCCAATATAATCTCAAATTCCCCTTCGTACATTCATCGCAAAAACATAATCAACACAACAATTTCCACCTACATAAATTCCAAAAACTAATTCATAAAACTTCTCAAATATCAAATAATTTTACAAATTAATCTCATAAAATCATCTAAAATTCTCACATAATCTAATATAATAAAACAACCAATAATTCCTACTATTATAACAATTATCTAGCACAAACATAAACCAAATTCTATCCTATGATCTATAAATTTCTATTTAATTTAAATTCCAAATCATAAATCTATTTCAATCCAATCGAACAAATTACAAAAACAATAATCACAATAAATGCATCCATAAAAATCAAAATATCCATCTACATAAACCTCCATAAAATCCTTATACAACAGCACTTATATCTATTATACTATATCCTTTCTATATAAGGGGGCGTATATTTAACAAACTTGACCGAATCAAATTTTGGGAGTAAACAACAATATAAATTACTAAAAATAAATTTTATAAATCTTTAAATAAATATATTGACATATATCTTGTAATTTGATATACTATGTATAGATATAAAATAAATTATATCTAGATAGATAAGGGGGGAAATATATTATGGATTAGGAAAATTTAAATTATCTTTTATGGTTAGAAAAATATTGAGTTAAAATAGAAAGGATTGATTGATAATTGGCATATGCAAAAATAAATGAATCTGTAAAAGTTGCTGATAGAGTAGGACAAATTGGAGTAAATAATTTTGGTAGCAAAATGATGATAATAAAATATAATAATACAAAAGATATTGACATATATTTTCCTGATACAAATTATACAGTTTACAATCGTGAATATAAAGATTTTATGAAAGGAATGGCAAATTCGTTATATGATAAAACAGTTTGTGGAGTTGGTTATTTGGGAGTAGGAAAATATAAAAGTGGTAGAAATTCTAAAACAACTAGTCAATATCGTTGTTGGACGAATATGTTGCATAGATGCTATGATGAAAAATTACATAAAAAACGTCCTACATACATAGGTTGCACTGTCTGTAATGAGTGGTTAAACTTTCAAAACTTTGGTCAATGGTATGATGAAAACTATTATGAAATAGATGGAGAAGAAATGCATTTAGACAAAGATATATTAATTAAAGGTAATAAAATTTATTCTCCAGAGACATGTGTATTCGTCCCTGTTAGAATTAATTCTTTGTTAAAAACACACAGACATAACAATATACTAGTAGGTGTATCCGCACATCATAGAAAATATAATGCAGTTTGTCGCGACAATGATTCAAGTATATATTTAGGAAGTTTTAATACACCCGAAGAAGCCTTTAATGCATATAAAGAATATAAAGAAAAATACATAAAACAGGTAGCATATGAATATAAAAATAATATTCCTCAGACATTATATGATGCTATGTGTAGATATGAAGTGGAAATTACTGATTAAAACAATAAAGGAGTAATAAAAATATATGAATAATACAAATAATTCTAATTCCAACAAACAAAACAATCTTAACCAATTCTCTAACTATAAATCATAACTAGAATCCATATCAAATGCCTACAAAATAACAAAAGACTTAAACCAAATCCTAAACAATATATCTGTACATATTCTATTAATAAAGGTAAAACTAAATGGAGAGAAATCAGCTCACAAATTCCTAAACCATTCAGACAAAACATATCCCTAGAAATATATCATGTAGAATCAGGTCATGGAATTGATCAAGCAAGATTAGCAGTAAAAAGTGAGATGGAAAAGTATATTGAGTGGTTGATTTGTGTAAATAGTAATTGATTTATAATTTATAATTTGTTAATAAAATAAATTATTCTATAAATATATAAATAAAAAATACTTGCATTGTATATTACATTGTAGTATAATTATTGAGTAGGGATAACTATGAAATAAATTCAGAAAGGAGGAGAATTATATTGACAATACAAATCATTCTATTGCATTTTCCATTACAAATTGATATTATTGCTAGTGGTTTTACATAAGTAATAAATAAATAAATAAATAAATAAATAAATAAATATTACTAACAATATAAAAATAAAATAATGATTGATAGAGGAGAGAAGATTAAAATGACAAAAGGAATATATGGAATTATAAACAAAATAAACAATCTACCTTATATTGGTGAAAGTAATAACATAGAAAGACGTTGGGATGAACATATAGATGAACTAAACAAAAATTCTCATTGCAACTATAAATTACAAACTGCATGGAATACATACGGAAAAGATAATTTTAGATTTGAAATACTAGAAGAAATACAAAGTTTAGATAGTCCATATAAAACAACTATGCAATTGATATACGTAGAAGGAAAATACATAAATCAATATAATTCTATTACCAATGGATACAATATAGAAAACACTGTAGATAAAGTCCTTAGTGGTAAAAAAGTAATCATAAGTAAAATAGCTGATGCAAAATATTTGATGAGATTGGTACAAAACAATGGTTTAAATCCACCTAATCCTAAAACTGAAAAGTTAAGATTAAAATTAAACAATAGAATACTAAACTGTTTAGATACATATTCAAAACTCAAACTAGATGGATATAAAATGAAATTCCCACAAGATAAATTATATGAAGAACTATTTCTAAAAGGTATATTTACAAAATCAAATAATTGTGCATATTATGTTAAAGATGAATACATAAATCAAGGATACTTTGAGAATGGTAGAAAGAAAAAATATAAAGATGGAAGTATAAATTATGTGATTTTAATAACAGAGAAAGGAAGGCAATTAATTATTGATACACTAAAATTAAAAAATAATAAAATAAGTTAAAGAAACAATTTGATTTTGCGTTAGCAAATCTATAGAACTCTTTATAATCTTTTACTCTATATTCTTCTTTTACTCTTTATACTTATATAACTCTTTATACTGTGTGATGTGGCTACTAAAATGCGTTTACTTTCTAAATGTGCTCACACAGTTTTGCGTACAAACGCAGAGAGTGCTCACACAGAAAAGCGTTTACTTTCTAAAATACTATGAATTTGAACGCAAATGTGTGTGAGCATAACTTTAGAATTTGTACTCAAAATAGGGGGTACATTCTAAAATTTGAACGCAAAATTGTATACACATTACATAGCACTATGAAAAGGTGGTTGATTTTGAAATGAAATTTGATAAAGAATATGCAACTCAATGGAGTGTAGAGGTAGATTACTTATCTACCAAAGGAATAAAACCTGTATTTATAAAAAGAGATAATGCAATAAGAACTTACAAATTTACAAAAACAAAAGAATTGTTTAATGCTTTGACTGAATTCTATAATGGTATAAAATAATAAAATAATAAATATGATTGAGGAGATTGATTAAATTATGAGTAGTATTACACCAGATGAATATTATGTTAAATTACCTAATGATTTTTATGATAACTTGAGTATTTCTAATGAAGAGATGACCGTATTGATATTATTGTATAGAAATTACCAACAATATAAAAACCTTGGATTATGCTCTATTCAAATAATATGTGATCTCATGAGAATTAATGTATCTAACAATAGAAAATTGATTTCAACAATCAAAGATACAATAATAGAGTTAATGAGTAAAGGTTATATACTAAAATTGTATAATCTGTATTGTAAAGATCATGATAATAAGGGTAATAAACTATCTATTAATTCTATAATTAAAGATAAGGATTCTACATTTTATGTTGAGTTAATACCTCCTCCTGAGAATGGTTATTTCAAAATATTTGATGAAGAAATTAATTACATATTTGAAGAATTAGCGTCTAAAAATTTAAATAAGTTTAATATTATTAGATATTTTATCGCTTGCAGAAGAGTATCTGGTAATGATAGTCAATTCGGATATTTAACTCAAGGAAAATTAAAACAACTAGTAACGGATTCTAGAACAATACAGAGATATAATAAGATATTACAAGATGATTTGCATTTGATCAGATATAACAATAGTTATCTAACTCCCGACAAACGTTATTGTACTACATATATAGGTCATTGGGATGATGAAGCAAACTTTAATAGACAATTGGAAACAGAAATTAGTGGTAAGGGATTAATATATACTGATAAAACTCAATCTAATGAAAGAAGAAGTGTTCAACAAAAGATAAACAATATAGATAATTTAACATTAGAAGAATTGGAGGAATTGATAAAGAAGAAAAAGGAATTAGAATATAAAATGGTTGTAAAAGATGAAAGTGAAGATAATAAGGTTGAGATTGTAAATAATCGCTCTGTCACAGAAATTAAAGGGACAGGACTTAAAAACAAGAAGCAAAAACCATTACCTATACCAAAAATATATAATGAAGATAATAATGAAGAACCTGATATATTTGAAGATTTATTTGGTGACGAGGAAGAAAATGATTATTGGGATATAAGTAATCTAACAATAGAAGAGCAGAAATCATTACAGGAAATAGAAGATTTAATAGAGAACAAATACCTTTAGATGTTTTACAAATGATTGAGAATGAATTGAATGAAAGAAAAGAGGATGAAAAATAAATGAAAAAAGCGTATGACCAAAATAACAAACTTGTAGATATCATAGAGTCAACATCTAATAATATTTACACCTGTCCTGTTTGCCATGAAGTATTAACTAGGAACTTTGGTGCGGTCAAGCAATTTTACTCACATGCTAAAGATACTGAACCTAATGTATCACAATGCGAAGCAAAAATGAAACTTATAATAAAAGAAGATAAATCTATATTCCAACAATCTGATACAGATATTTTATCTACAGAATTTTATAATAAACAATTTGATAATGTTGAAGTAAAAATGTCTGATTATATGTCAGAAGAAGGGTATTGGTTAACTCAAGAACAGAAGGATATTATTTTTAGTACAGAGGATAGGGTTAAGGTATCAGCTTTAACAGGATCTGCGAAATCAAGCACTCTATATTATTTTGCAAAAGAACATCCTTTTAGCAAAATTCTCTACGTAGTTTACAACAAATCAATGCAATTAGAGAGCCAAAATCTCTTCCAATCACAAAAGCACGTAAATATTCGAACTTTACACTCCATCGGATATGAGACAGTCGGAAAATTCTATAGAGACAAATTAACATTTAATTATGGTGTAGTAGATATTATTAAAGACTTAAATCTTAACTGGGATAAGGATATGGAACTTGCAGTAAAAATAAACGAGATGATGAAACAGTATTCACTTTCGTCAGCAGAAACTTTTAGTGATTTAGAAATATTTAAAGAAGATGATATGAGAGGAAAAATACTGGCATTAAGTGAAAAATTATGGGAACTTAAAAAGAAATATAAAAATTCTGTGAAAATAAGTCACGATGATTATTTGAAGATGTTCCATTTATCTAAGACAGATTTATCAAATAAATATGATATTATTATGTTAGATGAATGTTTGCCAGCATCTCAATATGTAAAGACAGATCAAGGTAATAAATCTATTAAGAAACTTTATGAATTGTATAAATCTGGCGAAAAACTTCCAAATGCTTTAAGTTATAATATTGATAAAGATTTATTTGAATATAAACCTATTGTATCAGCAATAAAGAGTGAAAATAGAGAGTTATTAGAGATACATACAGAAGGATTAAATAAACTACATTGCACTCCTAATCATAAAATATTGACGCAAAGAGGATGGACTAAAGCAGAGGATTTAATTGTTGGAAAAGATTCTATGATTCTAGATAATACATTTAATCAGAAAACTAAATACAAACCAAATGATGATCAAATACAAATTATAATGGGTTCATTTCTTGGTGATGGAAGTTTGGCTAAACAAAGTAAATTTAACACTTATAGATTAAGTTTTACACAAGGAGAAAAGCAATTTGAATATTTTAAATCTAAAATTAAAGCATTTGATTTATCATACAAAATGATAGAGAGTGGATATACTAAAAAATTATCTGTCTATCAATCTAATTCTACGAAGGTATTTTTACTTGAGAATGATCCTATGGTATTACTAAATGATATTGAACCATTAGGATTAGCAATATGGTATCAAGATGATGGTACTTATCATACTAGTGGTGGTATTTCTATAAATTCAAATCAATTAACATTAGAACAAACAACATATTTAAGAGATATTATTCTTAATAAATATGATATAGAATTTCTAATATCAAAAACAAAAGGTAAATATTATTATCTTAGATTAAATAAAGAATCGGCAAATAGATTTTTAAAATTAATTTCTCCATATATGCATCCAACAATGCAATATAAGACAAATATAAATATTACTAATAATGTTTGTGAGTATAATAACATATATTTAAATCATGGTGGAAATTATATCAAGTCAATACATAAAGTATCTAATGATAATGTATATGATATTGAAGTAGCAGATAATCATAATTTTATCACTCAGAAAACATCTAATAAGAATGCTTCTGGAGTAGTAGTACATAATTGTCAAGATTCTTCAATGATGATGTTTGATATACTTAAAAATTCAAATGTACCAAAACTAATAATTGTGGGTGACTGCTATCAGCAATTGTACTCATGGAGAAAGGCTGTAAATATCATGCCATTATTTGATGCAAAAGAATATAAACTCACAACATCATTTAGAGTATCTAATAACATTGCTCATATAGAAAACCTAATTATCTCTGACTTCATTGGTGATAATATTAAAATGAAAGGATTTAACTCCAAACAAACTATAGTTGATAAAATAGATAAATCTAAACCATACGCTTGTTTATGTAGAACAAATGCTTACATATTTGCTGAAATTGCTGAAGCATTAAGTGAAGATAAGAATAAAAAGCTTTTCTTTGTTGGAGGATATTCTTCTTACTCATTTCAATCACTTAAGGAGTGTCTTTTTTACAGTCAAGGACATCCTACAAAGAATAAACTATTTGCTAAGTTTGAAGACTACTATAAAATGAAAACATATGCAGAGGACACAAATGATATCGAAATACTTTCTTTAATCAGAATGGTAGATAAATATGGTTCACGTATTATTGATATTGTAGATGGAATTAAAAATAATACTGTTACAGATAAGGATAAAGCAGATATTATATTTTCTACAATTCATAAAAGCAAGGGATTAACACTGAGTATGCCTGTTTATATTAGTAATGATCATTTAGATTTAGAGGTTACTTATAAGAATAAGTATCTTAAAAAAGATGAGGATTATGGAGACAAAAAGAAGTTAGTTAAAGATATATCAGAAGAAGTTTTTTGTTGTTACGTGGCAATTTCTAGGTGCTCTGGAATGATCGAACTGTCAGATAGTATTAAAAGATATTTATTAATGAGATACAAGGATATTGGACACGAATTACATAATTAAATTTACTAAACATAAAAATAATATTATTACTTGACATCTAATCATCAAAATGCTATAATTATCACATAGGCAAGGGGCGGGTACATTTTACACATTCATCATCACAATAATCACAAACCTACCCCTTGCCTAAAAATCCAATAAGTAAAATATATTAATATAAAGGAGGTGAGAAGAAATACTTAAATACATTGGTACATATTTCGTCTATCATACATTAAACACAGACAATACAAAATCAAAAAACAAAGATGATAATTACCTAAAAGGCCACTACAACACAGAAATTTATCGCCACGATTCATCCACTCTCTCAATATATTTTCCAACTGGATCAAGTTCCAAATCTTTTATGTCAAAGTGTGAAGAAGAAAATATTAAAGTATGGGAATATATTAGTAATGACACTTGCACTGAGGCAGTTATAAGGTTCAATGAAAGTGATATACATAAAGTACATAAAATCCTTCGTTTTCAGATTAAAGGAAAAAATGAACAACTCAAAGAATTGAAACTTCGACAGAAGAAAGAAAAAGAGAAACAAAAGTTAAAAGAAGAATCTATTGAAAACTAGAAATAAAATAATTTTACAATATATTTATAATACTAAAATCATAAAACGACCCTTCTAAGCGTCTAAAGAATCTATTTGACACAATCTTACCTATGAGTAATTAGCGAGGCAAATAGAGTCGATATTAAGGCACATAATTAAGGTAAGATAATCTCTGTATCCCTTATGACAGTAGGGTTTGAGGTACTTTTGGACAAAATCATAAAAATACACTAATTTACCTTGCCTTGATGGTAGGTAAATTATGAAAATCATACATTTACAAAATAATATAAAATGCAAAAATAAAATTATAGAAAGAGGTTTTACAAATGCAAAAATTAATACTCAATGGCACAATATCCTTATTAGAAATCCCCTTCATCTCCAACAAACCAAATAAACCAAACTACATAATAACATCACTAATCGACAACTCAACCAAATCAGTAACTAAAATTCTAGACACAATTTTTTCTTCTAAAAATACGATTGATAAATTAATTGAAGTAAAATTAGTAGAATACATTACAGGCAAAGAGCATAAAGGTTTTGGAAAATTAATTATTGGTAGAGAGAACTATAATACAAAAGTCGAATCTTATTTTGTTGGAAATTTTTCATTAGAAAAAACATTATTTGAGTTGTTAGATACTAATGTTGAACTGACGTTGATTGATTTAACAGATTCTATTGGAGAGTTTTTAGATACAACGGAGGAAATGACAAAACATGAAGACACAAAAAGTATTGTCTCATAAGGAGGTAGATAATAATAATGATTTAGATTATATTTCTGAGAATTGTGGAATTTGTGGTGAAGAATTAATTAGAGTTGAAGATATATTTATTGGAAAAGATGATGATTTAATTTATTGTTTGGATTGTAAGGATTATCATGGAATTGATGTTGTGGAGTGTAGGGAAATTACATAAACAATTACAATAGAAGGTGAGTTTTATTTGAAAAGGAGAAAAATATAATTGACTAAAAAATATGCAATTAAAGAAATATTAGACATGAAAATGATTATTCCACAAATAGAAATAGTAGAAAAACTTAAACCTGATCATATTAAAGTGTCAAAAGAGGAATATCAAGATTTTATGAGTAAAAATGATGAATATATTAAGGATTATGAGTTAAATACTGTATCAGAGAGAATATTCTATTATGATTTCTATGAAAATATGATTGGTGGAGTAGAATTTAGTAATTATGATAATAGAGGTGAGTATTATATTAATCCTGAATTATTTCAATTAGGTATTGAAAAGAAAATGGAAATAAATAATATTACTAAGGTAGTTGGTGAAGAAGTAATAGAGTTAGGTGTCCCAAAATCATGTGATATAGGAATTGGTTATATTGATGGAACTAATGGTGGGAGTGGTAATTATGCTCCTTTAAATTCTAGTTATAATTATAAAAAGAAATGGTTAAGTGATTTAGACAAAAGAAAATAAAAATTTATATGAAAGAAGGAAATAAATATGGATAAGAATTTTATTATTACAGAATTGGATTTAGATGAATTAGAAGTTGATCTCACAGAAAGAATAGAAGAATTTATTGAAGAGAAATTAGGAGCATTGGCATCAAGACAAACAGAAGTATTGGTTGAGTATCAAGAATATATGGATGAGGGTATGAGATGTTTTAAGGATAAAATGAGAAGTGAGCTATGGGTAGAGGTTAAGTTTAATCAGTATAAATATAAGCATAAACCAGAACATGAAGAGCGTGAAGAAACTATTGGTGCAATATTTGATTATAAAGGTAGTAAGCCATTTTATATTGATGGTAAGTTTGTGAGTAGGAATGTATTTGAGTGGACACAAGGAATGGTTAGTCAGAAGAGTGATGTGATTTATGGAGTTAAGAAGGATGAATTGTATGATATGATTCAAGATTTGATTATGGATTGTTAGTTGGTTAATATAAATTTAATTTTATTATAAGAAGGAGTGTTAATTAATGAGATATTTTTTATCAATTGATTATGATGAAGGCGATACTAAATCCTATAGAGGCGTATTAATTAGTGATTATAAAGATGGTAAGAGTGTAGAATTAGTTCGTATAAATACTGGTTCACTTCAGTTAGATGAGAAAAGAGCATTCCGCAAACTATCTGAATTAGTTGGAAATGTTGAAGTTTGCTATTTAAGTTCTTATGATAATTATTATATGGATTTAGATTATGAGAACGATCCAGAGTATCGTGCAGAAGTTGACAAAGGAGTTGCAGAAATGGATGAAAAGATTGAGAAATATAAGATAGAAATTGGAAAAGGTAAAGATGATAAATTAACTATTGAGGAATTTAACTATATTTACAATAGGAAGGATGTTTAATAATGAGTAAACATAAAAGCAATAATAAAAGACCAAAATTAAATATTATTGAAATTAAAAACAATTATTCAGATGTGGTAGGACATTTAAATAAAACTGATTCATTTGCTTGTCAATTTGAGGATGGAGTTACTATTCATATAGAGAAAATAGGTGATTATTTCGATGGTATTATGGTAAATCCTCATAATTATAAGAAAAATGGCATTACTACTTGGAGATATAAGGAACCTGAATTTTTACAAATGTATAATGAAGTTTTGAAAAATAACGGATATAAGTTTTTTGCTGTAGAGAAAGGAGAATCGTTAAGAATAAGAACTATATTTGAATCTGTTACAGAAGCATTAATGTGTTTAAAGACTGGTAAGAATTATGGAGATTATAGAATGAGACAGTTGGATTAGGGTTTATTGAAATAATTAAGTATATGGATAGATACAAAATTATCATATCTATCCATATACTAACAAATTAATAAATAAATATAATAATAAAAATAAATAGGAGGATATGATACTTGGGAGTAAAATTACAGTCAACAGATACATATAAACAGAAAGTGTTTGCAAAACGTGGTGATAAAGTAGAAATATTAAGCGAATATCTGGGAGGTACAGAACCAATAGATTTTGTTTATCATTGTGAAAAACATGGCGATACATATAAAACCTTAAACGCTAAAAATGTATTAGCAAGTTGCTTTCAACCATGTAAGAAATGTGATATAGAGTTAAAGAGTGAAAAAGCAAAGGTAGCAATAAAAGATAAAAGTTATCAATTTAGAAGATTACAGGAATATTGTAGATCGATGGGAGGTGAATTAATAAGTACAGAATGGACTATAGCAAAAGATTTATATGAAGTAGATTGCAAAATAGATGGACATCCAAATTTCTTTAGTAATGCTGATAGTTTGTTAAATAAACCTCAATGGTGTCCAACTTGCTATGGAAGAACTGGAGAATTCCAAAAAGAAATGGAAGACATAGTAAATAGTAAAAATGGAACATTACTAGGTACATATGAAGGAGCAGGAATACATTTATCAGTAAAATGTAATGAGCATAATTATATTTGGGATATAATGCCTTTAAATCTTAGGAAGGGTCGTTGGTGTCCGATATGTAACTTAGTGTATTCTGAAAAAGTTCCTTATGATTATTTAATAGATAGTTATCCTAATCATAATATTAGAGTGCAATATACTTTTGACGATTTGATGGGAGAAAATGGTGAACATCTAAAATATGACTTTGGAATATTAGATAATGATAATAAATTATTAGGGATAGTAGAAATAGATGATGAAGAACATAGAGGTAATCCAAAACAACCAAGAAGAGTAAAAGCAAGAGAAAGAGATAAAACAAAGGATAAATACTGTAAAGATAATAATATACCATTATTTAGACTTGAATATTACAATGGTAGAAAAATATTTAAAGATCGTGATTGGTATTATAATTACATAGGTGAACAATTGAGTGAGTTTCTTAATACAATAACCAAAAAATAATATAATATAAGGGAGAGTGGAGAATATTAGTTTAAATAAACAAATACATATTTATAGTGTTGATACGAGTTGTTTTTATAATAAAAGAGAAATGAAAATACATAATAAATTAAATGAATTGTATAGGTATAGAAATGAATTAAATTTATTAAAAATAAAATTTAAAGACGATGATATTGAAGCAAAAGAATTAGACGAATATATTGCTGATATAAATAGATCAATTAAATACAATAAAGAAGGAATATATTCTATTTTTAGTCAACATAAAGGAATTAGAAAATTAAATACTAATTCCTTTAATGAAAAAAATATAATATCAGTATTTGATTCTGTACTAACTAGAACTATACAAATACCAGAAAATACTTTATCAACAGATTTTATAATTGTTCAAACATATTTCTTTGATGTGATTGAAGATATCATACTTGATGGATTCATGTATAAAAAAGATAAATATGTTTGTCTGACCGCTAGTGCAGGACAAATACGAACCAAAAAGACAGTTTTTGTTAGAGAAAGAGTTTTAAATAAATATCAGAATACCCTTATGTGTGGATTAAATATTAATAAGATTAACGATTTAGGTGGAGTAAATATTAATAAATATTTAGCATACTTAGCTTTAAGCAATAGTGCAACAGATGCTTGGGAAGATTTTGATATTACTAAATCAATAGTTGTTGAAGATTTTGAAACCAACATTAGCGGTTTAGTAGATATAATTAATGATAAAACATATACAATAGTAAGAGATGTAATAGCAGTACCAGTTGCTCACACTGATGGTTGTGGAATTTGTTTACCAAAAGTAAGTAAGAAGAACATGATGGTCAGATTGCCGTGGATTAAGGGGTTAATTTCTCCATTTTCTTATGATATTTTTATAAAAGAAGCAAACAAATTAAATCCAGAAAAAAATCATGGAATTATAAAAGATATTTATAATAAAGAACACGATATTATAAAAGAAGGGATAGAAATTATCTTTACAAAAAGTCAATTTAAGATGTGGAAATATTATAAGAGTTGGGAAGATTATATACGTTATTATAATTTATATAATTGTCAAGCAGGAAAATGTAATGAGGAGGAAGATGAGTTTTCAGATGCAAAAATAAATTATCAAATGTTACAAACTCTTATTGATATGTCTGATGAGGAATTAAAAACTTTAAGCGTAAAAACAATATATAATATACGTAACATTGGTAAGGATAGAAAAACAATGCTTAAGGTATTAGGAGTAAAAAAATCTAATTTAAAGAAAAACTATTTTCAACAAGCTTTAGATATTTATCCTGAATTATTAAATGATACATATAGCAAACAAATTTTGAGAGAAACTAAAAAGAGTATGGTTAAAGAGGCCAGAGCAGGGAAACTTGAGTTGATGTCTTCATATACATTTATTATTCCTGATTTATATGCTTTTTGTGAGAATTTATTTTTAGGAGAAAAGAAACCAAGAGGCTTACTAAGAGATGGAGAAGTACATTGTAAAATATATAAGGGGGTAGATAAATTAGATTGTTTGAGAAGTCCACATTTATTCAGGGAACATGCTGTACGAAATAATGTGATAGATGAAGTAAAAAACAAATGGTTCATCACAAATGGATTATATACTAGTTGCCATGATTTAATAAGTAAAATTTTACAATTTGACGTAGATGGGGATAAAAGTCTTGTCGTTGCGGACAATAATTTAGTTGAAATATCTGAAAGAAATATGAAAGGTATAGTTCCTTTATATTATAAGATGAAAAAAGCAGAAGCAGAATTAATAACAAATGAAAGTATATATAATGGTTTAAAAACTGCTTATACAGGTGGAAATATTGGAATGAAAAGTAATGATGTCACAAAAATATGGAACAGTGAAAATGTCAATTCTGATGCCATAGAAGCAATTAAATTATTGTGTATGGAAAATAACTTTACAATAGATTATGCAAAAACACTGTATAAACCAAACAGACCGAAAAACAAAAAAGAATTAATAACCAAATACACAAAGTCAAAAACACCACATTTCTTTATTTATGCTAAAGACAAAACAAAGGATAAAGTTGAGAAAAAGAACAATAGTGTTGTGAACAGATTGGAAAAAATAATACCAAATCCAAATATTAAATTTTCTTCAACTAATATTGGAAAATTTAATTACAAGATGCTTTTAAAGAATAGGAGTATTGAATTAGATAAAACTATAATAGACAAATATATTGAATTAGATTTGAAAAAACATTTTATTATTAATAAAAACGGCAATGATGGGAAGATTGGGAATATTTTATATTTGTATAAACTTATCAGATATGAGATTTTGAAAGTTAACGATGATATTGATTATGTTACAGATGTGCTCGTAGAATATTTATACAAGCATAAAGAATCTAATTACAAAACAACATTATGGGAATGTTTTGGAGATATTATAGTTGATAATTTAAGAAATAATATTGGTCATACGATTATTTGTAATATTTGTGGCAAAAGAATACGTCCATCCAATCTTACTCATAAATACTGCAAGGAATGTGCAAAGGAAATTCATCAAGAACAAGAAAAGAATAATGCTAAATTGAGAATGAGGAAGATGAGAGAGAAAAATGTTACGCAAACTGAAAAACCTTGAAACCCTTACTATAGGCGGATTACAGCGATTATATAAAATTGTATAAAACTAAATAAGTGCCTCAAACCCGCCTGTACCAACGGTTTGATTGGTTTTTTCAATAAATGTCTATAAAGGAAATGGTCTAATATACAAACTTAAGAGATGTCGTACCCTAATCAACGTTTTATAAGATGTGGTCGATCATCTTATAAAATGTAACAAGCAATAAACAAATAAACTCCAAATTAAAAGGAGCATCAATAATACAATTTGAAACAGATCACAAAACAAGAAATGGATTACTTAATATCTTCAGGCATAATCAAACTAATCAAATATGGTAGTTCTGCTGATTATG
>Ga0209318_1000253_pt1 | contig 55605 bp, 74 predicted proteins | sample RifGroE1_FD_183999 | JGI IMG/M metagenome (GOLD analysis project Ga0209318, IMG submission 183999) | Groundwater microbial communities from Rifle, Colorado, USA - Groundwater E1 (SPAdes) (version 2) | ecosystem: Environmental > Aquatic > Deep subsurface > Groundwater | place: Rifle, Colorado... | reverse complement strand
GAGGACTCCATATAACGTTCTGTTTTTGATCATGGAAGATATGAGTAGGTAATGATAAATGAACGGTGTCTAGGTGTGACACAAGCATTACAGGAATATTCCCTTCAGCATAAATATAATCTTTTGTTTTTACAACATTTTTATATCCATACTCTTTAGACGCTAATAACCTAGAGAGATATTTAAGAAGTTTCTTTTCTGACATTTTAAACAAAATTTCTAATTGTTCCATTATGCTGACATCTCCTCTTCAATTGCTATTCTATCATAGCAAGTTACACAATAATTATGATTTTGATGCCTTATAATTAAACTGTCTCTTACGTGTATGCCACAATCACTACAAACAGTACAGTACCTATTTAAACAACCTTCACAAACAAATTCTCCATTTAAAATTTGTACATTATTTATTCTTTCAAAATTCCCACACGTTACACATCTTACAAAACTTTTACTAAAACAAGATTCGCAATAAAATTCATCATCATGTCTATGAATTTCTCTTCCTTCGTTTAAATACATTATTTCTCCACAATCTTTACAAATTCTAAACTCTCCTCTGCATTTTTTGCAAAGCAATTCTCTTTTATTATCTAAATGTTTTTCTCCACACATTGGGCATAAAGGCATATTTCCAATCGTTATATGTGGATTTTCTCCTCCTTCTGACATTTTAAGTCTTACATACTCCCTATCCATATTAAGAATATCATTATAATGAAGAGCTTGATCTCCACAGTCTTTAACCATTTCTCTAATCCTTCTACCATTTCTTGTTATAGTGTATTTTGCCTCAATACCTAAAAATTTAGAAAATTGATTAGCTATTATTTCTCTAGAAACTTTTGCAGAATTTTCATTGTCGGATGGGTATTGTCTAGAGAATATCGCAGATAAAGTATTAATATCAAGATATGCCATTTGTCTCCACTTTTTTGAATTGTGAGAGAATTGAATATAATTAACATCATATTCAACATCATTTTTAGATTTAACGTAAGTTACTATGGAACACGAATCTGTCATATAAGAAATAATTCCTCCTTTATGACAACCATTTTGATCATGACACGAGTTCCAATTGGCTTGATTTAGCGACATTGTAAGGTAGTCTAGTGGATCGATGGACACAACTAAAATTCCATCAAATGACATTGACTGCAAAAACATTGAAAATTTAATAGAGAAATATTCTTTGAGTGATTTTGGCTTATCGTTAATTTCAGCATAGTTTGGACGATCATTGTCAATAATATTATTTAAATATTTAGATAGTTTTTGTCCTACTTTATAATTTGGATAATAATCAGAATCTCTATCCTTTATACATTTATTATTTTTCAATTCTTCTGCAGTGATATCGTCCATAAATTCGCGTGTATCATAATTAACATAATCATTTCTGTCTTTGAAATATTCAAATGAGTTATTAATATTTTCATCGGATAAAGTTCCAGAAAATTCTCTTTCAATAGTCAACTTGTCTCCGAAAAATTCAAAAATATCTCTTTTATTTTCTGCCCATTGATTAAGCGTAGGGGTAAGATTGAATTTTTCCTCTGTGTTGGCCTTACCAGTAAAAGCACGAAATACAGTTTCAATTTTCTCTTGATTGATTACATTCAACATTTAAACACACGCTCCTCTTAATATGTATTTTGGTAAATTATATATTGATTTAACTAACATAAGTATATCATATTGGAATTAAATTGCAATAGGTTTTGGGTAAAATATAAAAATAAAGTTATGAGATACTGCCAAAGCAAATGAAAATAACATTTTAATGGCAATTTGCTCTTTTATCACACTCATAAATTGCCATATTTAAGCCCTTTTCTCCTTCGTATCCAATAATTGCACATCTAGTAGAATGAGTTATACAATTTTTATAAACTTCATACCCATTTTTGGATTTACATACCCAATAATCACTGTTCTCATAAAGAATATCTTCTTCAGTCATATTTATTCATCCTCCTAAATTTATATTAATAAATATGCTTTCACATATAATTCATGATCAAAATCAATAAGAGAATAACAATCTATGCGTAATTCTTTAATTTGTTTCATGGATAAAGGAGTTACTGATTCGCCCATAAGTAAATATATTCTACCATCTTTTCCTTGATAAATATTGAAATATCCTTTAATCATTCCATCACTTGTTTTATAAGTAAATTGATTATCTTTAGGTATTTTCATAATAAATTCCTCCTAATAATTTTTTAAAAAGTCCATGCAATAAATTTGCTTTGCTGTTATACAAATATTGTCAAATACATAATCAAACTAACTTATGCTTCAACAAAAACTTGATTTGCTTATCCGTCAAAGCATCAACATCTAAATCTATAATCCTTTCATCACTTCCAATTTTAAACCAACCTAAAACTTCTAATAATCTTTCTGCACACCATGGATGAGTATTAGTTAAAGGATCAATAATATTAAAACTAATTTTATTCCAATCTGCAATTTCTTCAGCCTTTTTATAATGAGATAATAAATTGAAAGTGCTATAGAATTTACCTTCTGGAGATAACCATCCGTTCATTGAATCACTCTCCTTTAGATTATTTAGCAACCAATGCTATGATATAATCCCACAAGCCCATATGCTCTGCTGTTATTACATAGTGTCTGTTATGAAGTCCATGGGATTAAATCGTTAGCACAGATTAATTAGATATAAGTATAAATATCATGACAATTATCACAGATAGGTTCTCCTGTATCTTCCGTCAAACGTACCTCTGCTAAATCTATCTTGCAACCACAAATGCAACATAATGTCATTATTTTTTCTTTCGTTGCCTGTTCTTTTTTCAATGTATTTTTACTTGCCTTGCTTGCTAAATATTCTAATGTTTCACCTTGAATAATTTCTTTGATTTTACCATAGTTTTCTTTATCTCTTAGAACTTGAACTACTCCAACAAAACCATTTATGTCTTTTGCTTTTTTACATGCTCTTACCACTGATTCTTCCTCGGCAACCTCTTTTAGTTCATTGTTATAAATTTTAAATTCAATCATTTTACATACTTCCTTTCTTTAATTCAATTAAATTTTACTTTTTATGCTAAATAATTTCTTGACCAATCATCATAATCAATTCGAATATTTTTGTTTCTAAGTTAAACCTGTTTTTAATTCGAGTTTGTGCTTGCCTTATATCTTCAATCGTATCATATTGCACAGCATCAGATATATCAACATAACCACACATAACACCGATATAACCTTTGTTTTTATCTTCCCATTTTAATACATATTTTGTATATGTCATAATTCACACTGTCCTTCCTGTTATTGATTTTCTAGCAACATTGCTTTCATCGTTTCATTTCTTGAAGTTCTCTAAAAATAGTAGTGTCAAATTTAACTTTTTGCATCTGCTCTAACACTCTAATTGCTTTCAAATCAATGTCTATTCCATCTGCATTTATTAAGCTTTCAACATCTTCAACAATCTTTTTAAGGTCTTCTAATTCCCTTTGAAGCATCTTATTAACTACTTCAGTATAATGCTGTTCTTTAGTCTTTTCCATTTAAATCATTCCTTTCAAATACGATAAACCTTGCTTTTCATTTGATACCATTTACCTTAAATAATCCAATGTAGATACCAGACCACTATATGAGCAATCAATTTTATTATGATTTAGAATCAATTTGGCTAAGTATCTGTGATTCCCATCAATAATTTGTACATTACCGCAACAATTATCATCAATTGTTATAGGAGTAATCATATCAGGATTATTAACAAAATGCTTGATACGTCCTAAATGCCATTCTCTAGTCTGTTCTGAAAAGTCTTCAAACATTGCATTAATTTCTTCAACTTCGTCAATTCCCTTTTTGGCTTCATCTAAGGTAATAGTTTGCCCTATCCAATAACATTCTTCACCTATGATTCCTTTTAAGGTATTGAGATTTATTGAATCCACGGAATTTGGTTCATCATTCATGTTTTATTGCTCCTTTCAAGTTATTATATGCTTCTTCAAGTTCTTCAGTAGAATAACTCATTAGTAATTCTTCACTGAAATTTGTAAGTTTTAATAATTCGATAACTAATTCATATTTATTCACTATTCTTCACTCCTTTAAATTTTAGGTAAATCCCATAAGTTAATAGTTTCGAAGGGTCAATTGTTATAATTGAATTCATCTCCAAACAATACTTTGCATTCTTCATACGAAAATGCTTCTTCAATAAATACATTACCATTATCAATAGTAACACAATATTCACCATCATCTAAAGGGAGAATACATTCAGATTTATTCTCGATAACCGCAATATCTCCAACTACAATATCTTGGAATATATTAAAAGACGAATCATGATTATTCCAATTGATATCTTTAACATTCACAATAGGAAGTTTAATAGACATATGCAAAACATCCTTTCATTCAAATAATCTCCGAACCTTATAATTCATGCTGTTATAACATATTTGCCATTTACAAGATTATACCATAATTAATTCGATACATCGAACTTTCTTCACTTGTTCTGATGTAAAGAGTCCAGTTAATATTTTTCTATTCCCTCCTTGATTCCAGAGATAGACTTTAATGAATGCTTTTTGGCCTCTTGTTATTACATATCCACGTTTGAGCCATTGAGCATAGGAGAGTAGATTATCTCCTGTATAATTAAATCCCTTCTGATTTGCTTCTCTAAGAATAATATCATGATTAGATTTTAGAACATTTATGTTTGACATTATGACTCCAGCCTCCTTAATACTTTTGTTATTGCTAAAATAACTAATACATTCTTCTAACCAATGTATTTTAAAATTGCATTGTATGAGCGCATGGACATCATTTGTTATATTTATTTTACGCTTTATACAATGCCTATTAAACCACATTAATTATGCTGCTACTTTGGATTTCTTTGCTTTCTTATCCTTCTTTTCTTTACCAGAAGCCACAATAACCACATCGGATAACTTCATGATCTTAGTTACATTCCGGTTGTTCCATAATGTTAATTTTACCTCTGCATAGGGTACTGGTTCAAGGTCAGAATAATATGCAATATTAATAATTTCTCCTTTGAAGAAACGATAAACCATCTTTTTACCTAGATATAAGGAATTTAGAATTGAAGCGTTTAGAGATAGATTTTGGGAGTTTTCAGGTTTTTGCATAATGATTACCTTCTTTCAAATTTTATTTTAGGTTTTAGGGTTTGAGTTTGATATAAGATATGTAAGATTACTTAGAAATATGAGCGATAAGTTTTTCAAAGTTTTCGAAAGTGAATGGAATTGAGTGAGTGTCACAGATATTTTTGAACTCATGAAGTAATTTTAATTTACTCATTGTTGTGGCCTCCTTTGATTTTATTTAAGGTTATAATGATTGGGTTTATATCCTTTACTTAAAATCCGGCAACCATTACAGTCCTGCTGTTATATCAGATTTCAAGTAAAGAGCATAAGCTCTTCAAGTCATTAAATTAATATTCCCTATTAATTACAGTTTCTTCACTTCCACATCTAGGACATTCTTCTGAACCTGTTTTATTGTTATCAAAATCTTCACCGCATTTTAAGCAAATATACATTGTTAAATCCCTCCTTTCGCTCCCGTAAATTTATTGTTTCGTTTCATTTGGTTTGCTAAATCAGTTGCTCCCAATCAATTTCAATACAATCACATTTAGGATTCTCAATGCCTTCTGATGTCTCCAAGTAATAAAGGTAATCTGTTATTGCCTGTTGACGTGTTACGTTTTCTGCTCTACCTTGATAACCTGAGAAAAGATTGCCGTTTTCATCCACTCTATTTAGTATCCAATTTGATGTTTCGTCTTCACAATATTCCTCATTAACCATGTCGCAAAATTTCTGCAAGCTCATTTCTTGATTTTTGCTTTGATAAAACACATTGTCATAATCAATATTCCCTTTGTCTAACATTTGAATTACATGAGTACCAATAGATACTGCACTGTATCCTTCTGAATTTACCCATACTTCAACATTTCCACCAGATTGCACAACATAAATTGCTCCACCACGTTTTAATAATTCCTTTTTGGCATCTTGAAGTTTTTTGACTGTTAACATGACATATTCCCTCTTTCAAATTAATTTCTAGACTCAAACCGTAACACAAAATTTAATTTGTTATAAAGTGTTTTGTGTTACGTGGTTTCAATTCAGAAATTAAAACTCTTGATAAGATACTTCTGCAAGATAAATTCCTGCTTCACTTTCAATTCTCAGATCATCAGTAACAAACAAATCAATTTCTTCTGCAAGATGTTTTTCGATAATTGGAATATTCTTTTCATCAAGAATCTTGTAACCCATTTCTTCTAGTTCTTCTAAAGAGTAAAATCTTCTTTGCATTCTAAATTCCCTCCTATAAATCAATAAATAATATTTACTGGATTAATTACATTGTATCACGCTTGCAAGCGTTCGTCAATAAAAAATTAACCTTTTTCCTCATTTTCGTCTAGATATTTCTGAATAGCTTCAGCAATAATTTGAGCCATAGGACGGTTTACCTTTTTTACATAAGCGTTTAATCTTTGCCTAATCTCTGCCTCTAGTCTGGTGTTAAGTGTTACTTGCATTATTGGCACCTCCCTTTGTGATGATTTAAGTATAGCATACTAGCAAGCGTTCAAGCAAGCAAAGAAAATGTAAGCTTTAAAGGATTAAATATTAGGAGATAAGCATTTTGCAATATAATCTAAAGGCCACCATTTAGACATGTATTTCTTCCCCTCTTCTGCAACTTGTAATTTGACTAAATTACCATCTATTGCAATTGGAGAAAGATAAAAATCCATCGTATGACCATTATAACCATCAGGAAGGGTTATAATTTTTGGTTCGTGGTTAATGTTAAAAATATTTTGCATTTCTTCATTACTAAGCATAACGTCCGAACCATTTTCAGAAGTCATGTAAGTGTATCCATCATTTGTTATACCTTGCACTGGGTATGCTACACCAACAATAAAATCAATTCCGTATTGATCTTCGTCTGATGCATATTGCTTAGTACAAGTCAATTTTAAATCTTTCATAATACATACTCCTCAATATTTAGCATCTTAGCAGGACTTGTGACCTGCTCTGTGCATTAATAGAGCGCGATCTATTATAACGCTCTACCACTCTGCAATTAATTATCGTTTGTTGTTATAGTCTTTAATTTCCTCTATTGCTTCTTCAATTGTTTTATGAAGATTAAGAGAATTTCCATTGACTACCGCTAAAAACATATTCGCCTCAAAGTCAATTAAAATACTACCTGTTCCATTTAATACTTCCATTTCTTCCCCATCTAATAGTCTTGTTAAATCATGTATATTCATTCTAAAACTTCCTTTCATTTCCCAAGAAATTCGTAATTCAACGGATTAAGACTATGAATAAAAATATTTTGATAAATAATCATTATCCCCATCTCTAGGATCTTTTTCGTTAAAAACTACTTCGCCATGATCCCATACTTCAATATTGTTTGAACTTGATTTAATCTTTTTTGCTTCCTGATGATCATATCCCCAATATAAAATTTTAGGGGTTTGTTCTTTAGTGGTTATAATATATAAAGACACTTTACTTTTCTCCCCTTTCATAATACAAATAAATTCATATTGAATGGATAAGTCCATAACCCATTATATCACATAGTTATGGACTTAATAACCTTCGATAGATTAAATATATAAATAATTATTTATGAATTATATCTATATACCATCGAACCATTATAACGTGGCTGTTATAGCTTATACAGCCTTTTGCATTGTCTCAGTCTCTTTATTGATGACAATTATATTTGATCTAACTTGTGTCATCTCAAAAGTTCCTGATTCTAATTCTTCCACAATCTCACCACCTAAATTCTCGAACCATTGACGGAATTCTTTTGATGATTTATCATTAGCAAAAGTCCAATGCGGTGAAGTTATAGCAATAAGTTTTCCACCTACTTTAAGAAGGTCATAAGCATGTTTAATATGTTCCTGTTCTTGGCTGAATGGGGGATTCATTATCACACAGTCATAATAATTGTTATTTTCATATTTCAAGAAGTCACTTCCTACGACATTAAAACCTTTGAGAGTTAACAATTCGGAATATGAATACATTTTTTCACAAACATCAACATTAGGAGTAAACTTTTTAATTTGGTCTGCAATGTTCCCGATTCCGGCTGAAGGTTCAAGTACTCTGCTGTTATTGGTGATTTCAGCCAATTCTATCATTTGGAGGGCAATGTCTGAAGGAGTAAAATTGATGTCTCCCTTTTGATCGAATTTGAACTTTCTTTCCAACTCTTTTATTTTTTGTTGAGTTGGGTCAATTGAGTTTTTTACAGTCCTATAATTAAAATACTCCCTTAGATATGTCCTTAACTCTTCGACTGATTCTATACCCATTCTTGCAAGTCTCCTGCGTTCCTCAATTGCTGTTTCAAAATATTGATTTTTCAAAACATCAGTGTTTTTATAAATTTTGTCAAGTTCATTGTCATAATCTGAAATATCAATCAAAGGGTCATGATTTGGATCTTTTTGCTTTAACTTTGCGCTGTCAATTAGTTTTTGCAGTCTGTTTGCGATTAATTTGAATCCGTCTGTATTGCGAATATCATTGATGATGGATTGTAATTGACGTAAATAAATAGTGCTAGAAGGGATTTCTGCGAACCTGATAATGTCGGCTGTTATTGGAGAATTATGCCATACATTATAATCAATATTTTCAACTGATTTATATCTCCAATTCGCACGATTAAGAATACTTTCCAGTGTGTCAACTTGTGCCCTAGAATCAATTCCACCAATGAAAGTTAATTCACCTGATTCAATAGCATTTGCAACATTTCGCAAAACTCCCTGCATTTGTTCCATTGTATCTGCTTGTTGTTCTTGCCCCGCTGCTTCTCTGGCTCGTTTGGCTGTATTGGTCTTTCTGTCTGCTCTTTTACTGTCAATTGTGCTTTGCATGTTGTCTGCTACCTTGCGTAGTTTGTCGCTGTTATTGCTAGAATAGCATTGTGTTTCTTGCTGTTCTGCTTGGTTTTCTTCAGAATGTTCCCCAAATAATTTAGATGTTGGGTCATACTTGAAAATAAAACCTTTCTTGAATCTTGAATAATAACCGTCAATAATTTTCATTTGATCGGCAATTACTTTGTACTCATCACGCTCAACTTTATTAACAAGTTTTACAACCCATAAAAGGGAATTGTCGCGCGTGTCAACGTCTGCTGTTATGGTGTATTTCTCATTTGATGCAGAAATATTGGAGATTGCTTTTTCTGCTCTTACTTGCTGTTCCTTGATTCTCTTTTCAATTTGGTCTAAGGAATATACAAGGTCATAACGTTGTTGTTCTTCAATAGTCAAGATTTTATCCTTCCGGTAATACTTGACATTTTGAAAATCTTTCAAAGTTTGAGGATTTCTAATTGATTCAATTAATTCTGCTCTATCTGCTGTTCTTGCTTCTTTATCTGCGTTATTTTTGGCATACTGAGCTTGAATCATTTCGTCAGTGGCGTTATCAAGAATATTTTTGATTGCTTTTACCTTTGCCCCTCCTGTACTAGAAAAATCATGTTCATATGATAGAAAAGTTTGAACATGATACACAAGAGCTTCGACCATGTTATTATAACATTCCTCTGTTAATTCCGCTTTAGTATTTGCGCGTTTCCGTTTGTGCTTCTCTGAATTGTTCAACATGTCAAGAATTACAACTTTTACAGAATCAACATTTTCGATTAGATATGTATAATAGGATCTTAACTCTTCTGCTGTTCCTTCACCAGTTTTGAATTTTGCTTGCATGGTATCAAGATAGTTTTTGGTTTCGGTTGTTTGAACATCTTGAACTTTATTTTCTGCTTTTACTCCTGGTGCATTGGTTGCTTCATAATTTTTGTTTAAGTCAATATGTAGCGCATACCATAAGTTAGAATGAAATTGCAAATGAATTAGGACTAAACCTTTTTCTACTTTGTAGAGCCGAACTTCCAATAATTCATACTCTTTATTGAACCATTCAACAGGATTCTCGATCAAAGTCCCTTTGTGGACTTCTCTTCCATCATAAGAATATGCCAACTCAATTTTTTCAAATTCTTCTGCATTGACAATGTTTTTAACAGTGGTTTTTGATAATCTTTGTGAACCTTTAGCAATGTTAGTTTTTAAAGTTTGAAGAGATTTAGACATTAATATTCCCCCTTAATTTTAATAGAGTCTTAAATACTCTAGATATTAAACTATTTTATATTCACATTATAGCATAATATATAGAATAATTAAACCTCGAAGAGCAAGAATAATTTTCTTACTCTTCATACTGCTTGAGTTTGTTATGCGTGTAAATTAACTTCTGAAATAATCATCTTTTTTGTTTTATCGGTTTCCAGAACCTCATTAATAAATTCCTGTGCTTCTGATTCAAATTCGAAAAACATACTATCTTCTTTTTTATCCTTTGTACTTCTAACCATAAAACCATGATTAACAATTCCATTTTTAATTCTTTGGGATAAAGTTTCATCGAAACATAAGAAAGACATTGTTATAATCCTCCGTTCATAATTTCATCGTGTATTTTCCAGCTAACTCCTTGAAAATCTTCTCCAGAAAAAATATTTTCAGGATTCGTACCACCTGAGCAATAGTCAAGAATATATTTGTCGATGGCCTTTTTGACTATTTGCCGAACTACGATAATAACGCTTACACTGTCTGGAGATACCTTTTCTAATTCTTCAATAAATACGTTTTTAGTGTGAAAGTAAAGCTCTTTCCCTTCCTCAGTTAATTTACCTTTTGGAAAATAGGGAGTTATCTTTTCTTTGTGATATTCAACATATGCGAATGGAATTTCATACCAGATTTGTCTGTCTTCAAGTTCTGACCGAAAGGTTGTAACATTCATTTTAAACTCGTATTCATTAACAAACTTTGTGGAAATTGCATTTTTCAAAACGTACAAATCAGAGCAATGATTATCTAATTCTGATTCCTGCATACCTAAAGTTAATAGTTGTTCGTACATTGTTTGATCCATTTACAACACGCTCCTTTAAATTTTATAGGTCAACTGTTATAACTATTTTCCACAATTGCCTTTTTAAATCCGTAACTTAATATAATCATTATATCATATTTTTACGAACTCAAAAAGGGAATTAAGGCTAATTCCCAAAATAATTATTTTACAACTTACTTTCTTACTCCTTCCATTCCCTTAACTCAAATTTTTCAATCTGTTCCAATGTCAACTCCTCTGTATACGCTACGATTCCATGCCGACCCTTATTATAATTTGTTTTTACATATCCTTCAGGTTGACAACTTGGAGCCGGAGAACGATAAATTAACTCATACCAGAATAAATTATCTCCTTTAATCAATTTGTGAAGCTCTTGGACATGAATTGCTTCAAATTTTTGGAGAAATACAACTAAATCAGATTTAAGATTTTTCTTAAATGTTGTTAGCATCTTTTCGCCTGTATAGATTTCTATGTCATCGTATGACCGTTGACTTTCTTTCCATCTCATAATTCTGACTTGATCATAACTAACAATATAACGCTTTGAATAATGTAGCATCGTACAATTGCCATTTGTTATAGAGATTGTCAACATTTTAACCTCGTCATACCTTTTCATTAGAGATAAAAGATTTTTAGGAAGTTCTGATAAATTATCTGAGGAAGCAAATTCTGACCATTTGCAAAAATCAAGTTTACTAGTAGTTTGGGCATTTAGTATTTTACCTTCGATTTCGATTATGAGTTGCGCTGTAACGCTCATTTATGTATTCTTCCTTAGTTGATTTTTAAGAGTAGTTTAAAGTTTATATACCCTCGACAACGTTTCAACCTGTTTTGTTATGGCTGAAACGCTCTGAGAACATACACGCTAATTAGATTTAATTTGTTCAATATCTTTTTCGATTTCATCTAGAGACTTTTTTAACTCCTGAATAGCATCATTAACATAAATATGTGGAACATGACCCGTTAATAATTGTAAAGCCATATTCATTAATTCTTTTGCTTTTTCTAAATCGTATTTTCCCATTTAGTTTTACATCCTTTCTCTTTCTCATGGCATAAGTACATGAATTTAACTATTTCTTATGGCTCTTAATTGTGCCATCATAATTCTGTTATACTCATCATAACTTCTTCCTTTTTCAATATACAATGGAACCATATAATTTTTATCAATTTCTTTTCCATGAATATCCAAAGCAACATTGCCGATTAGATATTTTACATTTTTCAGTTCTGGTAAGTCTCCTCCTGTTGGTGTGTTCCCAACAAATATATAGCCTTCAATTTCCTTTGCACATTTTTTCATTTAATCCAACTCCTTTAATATAATAACTTTACCTCGAATGCTAGACAATAGCAAATTAAATGTTATTGTCTAGACTCCAGGTACAATTATTTATGGATTATGCAACATTATTGACAATATTTAGAATAGCTTGAGTTTCTTCTTGGAATTCTTGATCCTGTTTTTGTTCATTATTGATAGTTTGTTCTGGTTGTTCTTCTTTATTTTCTTCGCTGTATGATTCTGAGGTCGCTGTTATGGAAGAATCAAGATTTTCAGTTTGTTTAGGTTGTTCCTCAATAATTATTTCTTGTTCTAATTCTGGCTCGACTTTAACCTCTTCGACAATCGGCAATCCAATGTCATTAACACCACATAATTTAAGAATACCTTTAAGTCTATTAATGGTTTTCTCTTTCTTGACGTTGCCGGAGCCAGTATACCCTTTATAAGCGTCCCCTGGTTTAATCTCTTGATTAACATATCTCAAAAGATTAACAATTGTTTGATCATGATTAAGACTATTAGCAAACAAATAGGCCATTGAAACAATATTGATTTTTGTAACGAATTTATGCTGTTCTGGAAATGCCATTGCAATAAGATCAAAAGATTTCTCTACAAGGTCAAGAACTTGATCTGTTATTTCATTCTTCGAGAATACCAGTTCAATGTCCTTTGCTGCTAGGCTAGGATAATCTAACCTTGAGATAAGAAGAATAGCTTGCATAATGGTCATTGGAATATCTGATTTCTTTACTGCCTTTTCAGAATACTTTGCAATGTTGGTGAATAGTTTGTGTTCTGTCGCAATTCTGTGAACAAACTTTTGCACCTTATGACTAGCTTTTACTAGTGCCTTATGTTCTAAAGACATCCCTTTTCCGTTATTAAGGCGATAGAAAATTTCCTCAATAATTGATTCTTCATCGTCTCCCTCTTCAATCTCAAACACTTTAAGCCCTAGAGTATAACCCATAATTTCGTTTTGGACTTCTTCAGGGAATTGTGACCATGTTTTGCCTGAAATGTTATAGACTTCGTTTCCGGTAGCATCTAAGCAGAAGTCCTCTAATTCTGTCATAGTCAATTTGTCTGCTAAAAGATCATGAATGGTCGATAATCTTTGAAGACCATCAATGATGCTGTATGTATTGCCGTTCTCAGTTTTTTCCTTGATGGCGAATACATCAGGACAATAGAGAGTTAAAAGAGAATCCACTAATAAAGATTTGTCTGCTTGTTCCCATTGACCCGTAGGACGTTGAAGAGGATGAGAAAAAAGAATTGTTCCTTTATTGATCATAGTGTTAATTTGTTTGATGTTCCATGACATCGTAGTTGGTTTTCTTCTTGCCATTTAATACCACTCCTTAATAATTTACTCGACACTAGCAACAAATTTTTATGTCCGTTATTTTGATTTTGTTGCTAGTAGCAAACAAACTTTTAAGGGTTAAGCATTTACTTACTATGTATCAACTATTTAGCTGCATTTGTTATACCCATACCAGTTTTCAACTTTGCCATCTCTTCTGCCAATGTCCATAATGCCTGGTTTAACTTAACATTTTTATCAATGCTCTTTACTTCTTGCGTATGGCCTCTTCCCGAATATCTTCCTTGAGCATCGTGTCTATCATAGCGAACATTTCCTTTTAGCAAATTCTCTTGTGTCCTGTTATAAGTTTTCCACAAGTCGTTTCCCTTGTCTGCTTGACGTTTTGCCGACAATATGCGCTCGGTGTCAATTTCGTCGGGTTTATCGAATCTTAGTGGCTTCGCTGCATTTGCAAAAATTAATTGTTCCATAGGACTTAATTCTATGTTTTTCATCATTTCGACTGCTCCTGTAATTTGTGGAGCTTTTTTCACCGTTTCTCCACAAATGTCTATAACTTGTGTAGCTTCATAACTGTTATGGCGTATACGTGCAGTATCGAATGATGATTCTGAAACTACCATACCATTTGAACATGCAAGCCGGAATAATCCACAATTGAAAACAAAAGAAGAAAGACCATTATGCGAATTTGTTAGAACAAGTTCTACGAATGTATCTCCAACCATTAATTCGTTTTGGACTTGTTCATTAAAGTTTCTGAAGCGCACCATATGCTTTTGGAATCCTTGGTTTGCTTCGTTGTTTGTTCTAGACTCGATTGCTTTAACTGGTAACCAACCTTCTTTTTCCATTTCCTTTACTACCTGAACAGTCGGTATAAAATTATATTTAGAGGTTAAAGTTTCTTTAGCAGAAGAGGAAAAAATGGAAGGAGCTAATTGATTTAATTTTGCCATTGTCAAGGCTGCGTTGGTCGTTCCGGTTGAATTATACATCATTTAAAAAACCTCTTTCATTTTCTAATTTTAGTCTACGACAACAAACTGAGATTTGTTATTAGTGTATCTCAGTTTGTAAAGCTTACTAAAATTACTTTAAAATGTCTTTTCTATTGGGTTACATTTTGACCATTCTCCTAAAGAATTTTGCTGCTTGACTATTGGCTCCATCATACTTATATGCTAGTGTTCCGATCAAACAAGAGTCTAAGGTTTCATAAGAGCAAGATATATTTTGATAATCCATATAAGCATGAAAAGCAATAACCGTCTTCCCTTCATTTCTAAGATCATAGCCACTGATATATTCAAAGATTACATATTCACCAATGTTATGAACTTTGGTAACTTCACCCCATGGGAATTCCTGTTTAAGATATTCGACTTTTTCATCATGAGAAGTTTCTTGAATGTTTTCTTCAGTTGCTTCGGTTAGGTCTGAGCAGTAATAATTACCATACTTGACAGGATGAAAATAGAACTTACCATCTTCGGTAACTAATTCCCCTAATTGGTCGTTGTGTTTGACAATTGCACCATACTTTAATTCTAACATTTTCCATAACCTCTTTCATTCTTAATTTTTACCCAAGGTCTAAACTCATAAATAATTTTAAGTTCACACCTTAAGTTTAATTAATCCCTTCAGCCTTAAGTATAGACAATTTAACATTAAATTACAACAACCTGCATTTTAATTTTGTTATGCAAGTTTAACGCAATTGTTATGATTAAATTGTAATAATGTAAACTAAAGGGATTTTAGAATGTTTTGGTTAATTCTCTCTTTTTGCTTTTCTTGTCCTTGTGTTTACCCTCTTGTGTTGGTATTTGTTATTGATTAATTTTTAACATTCTTGAAATAAATTCTTCCGCATACATAGTGTCATTCATGTTTTTCAAGTTGGCATATGCTATGGCAAAAATTAGAGCTTGATCGTAATTTTCAAATAAATGACTAGTATCATAACCATTAACAATAGGTCTGTACATAATTTTACCATTTTCTCTAGGTTCTGTTGCAATTTTATAATCATTCATTTAATTTTCCTCCTCTTAATTAAGAGGGCAAACACGGGAACAAGTTTAAGCAAATAAGAGTTTAAAAGAGAGGTTTTAAGCCTTTCCCTATTACTTCCTTGGCAACCTTAGTGCCAGTATCTCCATATTGTTTAATTGCCATCAGACGCAAGCGAACTTATAGACATATAAACAATACTTTGTATAACTTCAGGAAAGGTTTATTTAATTGTCAAAGAGCGATCCTTTTTAAGCATTCCTTGACTAGAGGTGCTTTCCTTCAGGTAGCCTTGAGCTTCGAAGGATTTAGTCTTTGCTAAGAGTCTGATTACCTCCTTTTGGCCTATTTTGCGTAGGCACTATGTTTTTGTTCTTGATACCCATTTTAATAGATAGAGTTCATTTTGTCAAGTATAAATTTTATTTTACACTTTATAGTTGACTGACTAAAGATAACTGAGGTAAGAGGCTTTTTGTCTGCTCTATGTTTGTGTGCTTCTCTATGTACCCTATTTTAAAGCATTAGGCATTATATAGCGAATTCCATTTTAGCCCGTTTTAACCATTTTACAGTGGATTATATGGCATTATCTATAGATAGCTATTGATTGCGTGGAAATGCTAATTATTTTAATATTATTTTTAAATTTGTATAGAATCACAGCCACAATTAACCCTATTTTTATTCTGAGACGTTTAAAACCGATGCTAGATAAGATTATACTAGGCAATGCAATCTAAAGGCAAGAAGGGCCATTTCTGTCCGTGTGTTTTGAGGGTGCGAAGGATTGAAAAGGGAAAATGAGTTGATCGGGCTGAATGAGCAAAGAAAAAGACTAGAATATTATTTCTAGTCTTTAGATATTCCGATTAAGATTTTTAAAAATTTCTTCTCGTTCCGGCAAGATGAGTGATTTAAGATATTCTATTCTTTTTTTATCGGAAGGATTATCTAATACAAAAAGTTCAGCTTGTTCAATCATAATTGATATACGATTTTTTAATTCTTTCCATTTTTTATCCAATTGTTTTTCTGTTTTCATTCGCGCCAACTCCTTTATTTTTTTATTTTATTTATTATATGTTGTTGATTGGGTAATTTGCTAGTACAAAAAAGAAAAAGACTAGATATTTTTATCTAGTCTAAATTATCATAACCAGTATAACCTCTTAAATTTATAAAATCCATTAAGTGCTTGTACTCTGTTTTAGTTAACTCCTTTTTGGTTATTTCATCCAAGCTCTTATCATACTTCCGGCATACAGCATACATTCGAGATATTATTTTTTCTTCATCGACTTTCTTTTTGTCAGCCTTTTTGTGGATTGATAGAGAAGACATATATTGGTATGTACCTGGATCAAATGTTTTAGTCATTTTAGCAACCTCCGATTAAATTATTTATTACTGATATAATATCACAGGATAAATACAAACGTCAAATAGTAATTATATTTGATTGTAAGGCCCACAATAGCACTTTTAAGGCTTCAGAATATGTTCATGATAAAAACTATAACAAGACAAAGAAAAAGACTCCTAAGAGTCTTAATTTGAACATCCTATGTATTCATCAAAATATCTCTGAGCTTTATTTATTGCTTCCTTATCACTTATTGCATCGAATATGGTTGTTCCCGACTCCCTTCCTTCTCGAATATAAGAATAATGATATTGATTAAGATCGTAAGGACTATTTGATAATATAGCAATTATACCTTCACGCTGAAAGTATTTTCTGAATTGCTTTGTATTCCAGTTAATCAAATTATAAAGATTTTCTTCAGCTTCTTGCTTGGTGGCTCCGATTGCTTCAACTCCAAATAGAGCAGAAATGAATTTTTTATAGTTTTGAGACATTTTATTAGTTTGCTTTTTGGTAACTGGTTTAAACATGTTGACCACTCCTTCAAATTATTAAAGGAAGGTTTTACCCTTCCTTTTTAGTTTACACTGGATTACAGGAAATTATTTTATAAGGACTGCCTCCGTAGGAATTTTTGCAAATGAACCCAACTTCGAATTTTACTGAAGTTGTTTCAGTATAGGTTAATCCTTTCAAGATCCCACCGATGAATTTTTTAGTTACTTCATATTTCATTAAAATATGCTCCCTTCGATTTCTGAAATTTTAAGTTAATGAATTATAACATAGAAGATGTAAAATGGTCAATAATTATATTACAATTCTATAAAACATAAACCCTAGAACCCTTGCTATAACCCACTTTTAAAAACTCAATTTCCCAATAAAAATGGATTTTTATTTGATATGAAGACAAAAGAAAAAGACTAGGTTTTGGCCTAGTCTTTAGTATCCATTCAAGCTATTTTGCATCTAGTCAATACAGTCTGCTTTGCTCCGGCATATTCCGAGTGATCTTTTATAGTCCCTTTAACCTTCACGCTATCCCCATTATCAAGTTCTAAGAATTTTGCTGTATTCCATTTATAGATATTTCCCTCAGTATCTTCAAAGAGGTATATATATTGAGTAGTTTCAGTGTAACCGTTGTAACTGGTTCCATAACTCACTCGTTTTTTCAGTGTTAGATTTACTTCCAATTTATCACCAGTGTTCCCGACGTGATTAGAATTTTTCTTTCCTTCCTGCTCCCTTGCTTTCTTTTCGTCCTTTTCAATTTCCTTCTGATAACTAACATAAGCATAAGCCACAATTCCGTTTATTTTGGTATATTCATTTGATAGGTATACTTTGATATTATTTTGAAATGTTTCATACTCCTTGAATTCTTTGTTTTTGAAGTAGTTTATAACCTCATTTGCCATTACCTTATACTTTTCATTTTTACCACATTTTTTTGTTAACTCCCAGGCTCCGTTTTTGGTTTCTTCTTTTTTATAACCTTCAGAGTTGATTAAACTTAGGCAATTTGTGAGATAGTCAAGAGTTTTTAGGTATTTAGACTGTTTACCTAAATTATCATAGTCCATTTTAGGTTCTTCGATGCAAATATCATGTATGTCTTGATAATTGCCTATGATGCTTAGTCCGTCAATACCTGTATACTCTTTGATACAAGTGCTGCCAACTTGAATAATTTGATTTTCGGCATTTATAAGAAGGACTGTTTTGTTTCTCTTGCGGTCACTGTTGCAATGTTGGCAGTGACTTTTGATAGTTCTGTATTCAACGGGGATTGAAACATTTTCACCTTCTTTGATAACGTGTATGATATTTTCATTTGTATCCTCTACCGCATTGTGCTCAATTACCGCAAGGACTTCAAATTCTCCTAATTTCAGTGACTCCATTTCAAAAGTGTACGAGGTAACATCCACAACAACCGTTCCGCAATCTTTAGGAGAAAACTGCCAAGAGGGAATATTATCACGGTTTACATAGTCGATTACTCTTACTTCCTCGACTGATTCTCCAAGGACTTCAAAAGACCATTTCAGGGAATTCTTATTAAGTTTTTTAGTGATCCGCTTAATTTTCTTTTCAAGGTCTTGAAAATCTGAAGTGAAGCATTTGTAAACTTTCATTCAAAAAACCTCCTTAAAATATGTATCTGATATTTATATTATATCACAGAATCAATAAAAATAGTCATGTCTAGAAAAATTATTTTTACATCTGATAGAGGTTTAAAAGGTTATGTTTTGCTAGTGGTGCGATTATATATGATATGGAGTTCTGAACTATTACAGGGTATTTGTGAGCGTGTAGGAGGATATGAAGGTAAAAGAAAAAGAACTAATTGCTTAGTTCTTAGTTTGTGGCTTTTATTCATCTTCTTGCTTTTCGCATTCTTCAATAATTTTCTTTATCTTTCCAGCATTATAATTTTCTATAATTCCTTCATCTTCCAGAAATAAAAGAACAGTCTGTAAAATTCTGTTTGCTGCCCGCTTTTCACTGTTTGAAGAAATGTTTCTTTCTCTCAGTGCGTCAAGGCATTCCTGGAGGTCATTGTCTGTATTTTCAAATTTGCAATAACTCATGTTTGACATAATATGTATTCCCCTTTCAATTCCCTAAAATTAGATTTGATTAATACTATCACAGATTTTAACAAAATAGAATAGTTTAGAAATAATTATTTTGTTCTTAAGTGGCTCCGCACTATCCCATACAATATAGGTTTTATTTGGGCAAAAAAAAGAAGGCATTTTAACCTTCTAGTATTTCAACTTAATTTTTCAATTGCGCTTTTCTATACTCCAATTGTTCATCGTAACTCAGAAGTCTAAAGCATCTTTTAAAAGATTTGTAATTTCTTTACTGCATTTATGACATATAGTTATTTGTATTGATCCAATAATTAGATTTTTTAAATTATCTTTTTCAAAGCAAGATGTACATCGCGAATATTCAGGAGATTCTTCGATAGTAATCATCTTTAATATTCTCCTTTCTTAACAATATTTTTTAATTCTTCATTAAATTCTATTATTCTTTGTTTCCGATTGTTTACTGTTGATTTGATCATGTTTAAAATTTGTGTTTCCTTTTTTGCTTCTGCCTCGGTTAGTATTCCAAGGTCTTTGTCTATGTTTATATCTTTGTATTTTCTGTCTAAGATTTTAGTAATATCGTTAATGGTTCTTGTGCTTGTTTCTTTGTCTGTAGCTAGTTTACTGCACCCAATTGCAGTTCCATTTGGGTTTGTTTTATATCCCCAGTTTTCAATTGTTTTAATACACTCACAACGAGTAGCTGTATAAATTTGTTCTGCTTTAGTCATATTCAACACTCCCTTTTATTTAACCTCTTATATATAATTATAACCATTTTGAGAGTTAACGCAATAGGTTTTAGGGGGTTTTCAAATATTTATTTTTATAGTTGTTTCCTATTATATAGGGATAAAATTGTACATACAGAATGAAGGTTAATAAGGTTATTATGTTGGGCTTATAAGCCCTAGAATGGTGTTTTAAGAGGTTTAGAAGTGATAGAGGGAGAATGTTAGGGATGAGTAAAATAGAAGCAATAATGGATAAGATAAGAGGTAACAAATAAAGATTGATCAAATAGTAACAGAGTGTTAGAGGTTAGCATTATATCTCTGTAAGATGGTTAGAGTTAACCGGATTGCAGTATGTTTGCTAAAGTTGGTTGTATTGCTGTATGCTATGCAATATGTATGCCAAGTGTAAAGTATGAGTTGATAGGATGTATTGAAGCAAGAAATAAAATATTGCGTGAGAGAGACAGAAAGGGGCTTTTAAGCGGTTTGAGGTTTAGAGGGTTATATAAGTGTGTAGAATTTTATTTTAGGGTTTATACTAAAATTTTTCTACACGGTATCGGGTGTGTCGTGATTTTAGGGTTTTTGGCATAGGATTTGATTGGAGATGTTTTAATATGATTAGGATTAATGTATAGAGGAATAGTATGGATTATATTCTAGTGAATTAGTATGATTTAATGTATAGTATAATGATAGGATATAATACCAAGTGATATGGTATGTATTAATGTTGAGTAGTTTAGTGTGATATATTGTTTAGCGAGATAGTTGGTATTAGTTTGGATTATGATGGTATATGATTTTTGTATGTGATAATTGTGATCATGTAATGAGGTTAGAGTGATAGTATAATGAGATTATTATTATATGAAGGTGTAATGTAGTCAAGTGACTGTATTGTGTTGATGTATGATTGGAGAAGATGGTTATTTGATTAGATTTATTATAATGAGTTCATATGACTGCATTAAGAATTCATGTGATGGTATGATGTGGTTGTGTAATTGTATAATAATATGTTTAATATAGTTAGTATCTTTTTTATACTAGGTATACATTTGTATACTGTTGCAATACATTGATTACATTTGTAGTTGTGTTTACACTTGTAATACTTCAACAACTTCGCCTATGTTATAAGATCCGATATTTTGAGCGTTATAACGCACAATAATAATAAGGCCCATAAATTGCTTCATTCTCTCTATAATCATTCCATTTCATCCATTACAATCAATTCGACATTATCGTTACCGAGTGTAGCCGATGTAATGCCAGGACATTATCTATTATCATTCCCTTTCAATTTCCTGCCACAAATTCACCCTTTAAGCTCTCCAAATCATCCGGCCCATACCATAACTACCCTCAATTCTAACCGAATGTTACACAAGCATCTTTAGTAACATTCATATTAGAGTGAGAATGAAGCTATAGGCGGGTTGTAGCGTTTTTTGCTTTGGCCGGATTGATTAGTTTTAGTTTGTCATAAGCATAGACTATAGCAAAAACCTGTGCTGATATTCACTTTCAAAAACCATGCCAATAAGGGGCGTGGGATTACAAAAACCCAACTTTTTATTTCGACAGTATTCGACAGAGTACATCTAAATCGACACTCGAATTGACTACGAGTGCGAGTACACTACCATTTCAATTCCCATACATTATCTAAAATTCCAATACGAAAAAAACACAATATCTAACTCGCTATTTCTTCGATATAATCTACATCATACTAACAATAATCTTGGGCCTAAGTAACTATACTTCATTATTCATTTCTCATATTCTATACTCTATTTTACACCAATATATTATCATAATGTCAAACAATATCATCTACAAACACCCTCATATTCCACTTAAATAAACCATTTTAACATTCTATCAAATAATTAAATCAAACGTCTTATAATCAATTTTCTATATAGAATAATAAATAATATTAAACAACATCGAAATAAAATCAATATCATTTATACATAATTAATCTCCAAATAATAATCCATTAATAACATTGTACAATTACATAATAATTAAACATAAACAAAAAAATAGAGTCTAGTACGAATACCAAACTCTAATCAAACGATGCAAATATTTACTTAAAATAATATAAATTTATTTTATAATTTAAAATCACTCCAATCCAAAATTAATTAAATCACAATTACCACAATCAATGAATAAATTTTATCTTTTCCATCAGTCCACTAAAATTATCTTTTAAATCATCAGGAAATATAAAGACCTTACCATATCCATCTAATTGCTCATAAATCTCAATCTTTCCTTCAGTTCTCTCCTTATAATCTTCTATCCTACTATTATGAGAAGTATTTCTATCAAGATTCAATCCAAAATATTCTACTATATAGCACTTATCCATCCCAAATATAAACCAATCTGGAACCTTTCCTCCAATCTTTATTGTTCTATCTGTATTATTTGGATTGTAAACTACCTTATGTTTGAATTTTTCTTTTAATATATCATGTACTTCTGCTTCCTCAATAGAATCAAAATTATTTCTTACATAATGAATATCAAAATCTTTAGGATCAAACTTATTTGGATATACCTCATTAACCCAATCAAACAAACTATCATAATAATTTTTACAAACATTATATAATGTTGATGTACCATTAATTTTTAAAGCGGTCAAAGTAATATACAAAGGAACTTTAACTAACTCAATCTTCATATCTTCTTCTATAAAATATTTTAAAGCTCTAATTCTATTCTCTTGCTTTGACCAATATTTAATATATCCTCCTTTGAATTTGTAAGATGGATATTCATTATTATAATAATCCATAATAAAATCAAGTAATGAATTTTCATAATGTTTATATAAATAACCTCCTAATTTACATTCCCTTATAATTTCATAATAACTATATTCATAAATATTTTTTTCATTGTTTTGATTTTCTAGAAAATATTTATCCAAAATCAATTTTGCACCACTAATATCATTTACAATGCTTTTGCAGTCATAATAATCCATTCCTAATACATAATTATATATATCTTCTATACTAACATGCGTTAAACCAAATCCACAAATTTCTTTAATAGATTTACTATCTAATTCTTTATATTGTATAAATTCACCTTTTTCATACATATATTTTATAATTATTAATTTGTCTTCTTTATTTTGTAATATATTAGGTAAATTCATCTTACCAATTTTTCTCCAATGATTAAATATCAATATAGTGTCATGACTCTTATAAATATTATACATTGTTGAGCCATATGTATTATATATAAGGTTTAAATTACTATCCTTGCCTTTAATAAACGTCTTACTTCTATTGTGATCCCAAGGGTCACATGTTTTACATGATGTACTTAATGGGTATTTTTCATTGTATTCTTTACTAAAATTAAAGAAATTATTGTGATATGGATAATAATTATTACATTTATCACATTTCTGCCAAATAATATTAGGATCTGATTCTAATACATTATAAATACAGTCTCTAATGTATTCGTTATATTTATTTATAACTTCCTTGCTAATCTCTTTGGAAAATTGATCATATTTAATATCTTCACTGACTGTCTCCATATGCAAATACTCTAATAATATATTCATACCTTTTCTTTTCTCTACGGATAGTCTACTTACTCTGCTAATATTTATTATTTGTCTTAATCCTTCTTCATTAATACAGTTAACATCCTGTGTTCCCCCTAAAACATTTGATCCATAATCTATCTTAAACTTCTTAATATACTTGGAATACTCTTTATGTAATTGATTTTGACTAGTTTGTTTTAATAAAATCTTTTTTGTGATAAAACTTATCGGATAATACAATTCTCCATCCTCTCTAATAACTGGTACTTTAACTTCTCCTATTAATTTCTCTTCTTGATTTATCAATTTATTCTTTTCTCCTTCTTATTATATATTTAGTTGTACAGTATTTTATTTATAACTTTTATAACTATAATCCATTCAATAAGCATCAATCCTCTCAAAATTATTGTGGTAATTCCTCCACACCTAAGTATAACATTTATTAAATACAAAGTCAAATATAATTTTCTAAATAATAAATCTATTTCAATCCAATCGAACAAATTACCAAAACAATAATTACAATAAATGCATCCATAAAAATCAAAATATCCATCTACATAAACCCTCCATAAAATTACTACAAATCCTTATACAACAGCATTTATAACATATCATAATAATCTCTTCTTATATACGGGGGCGTATAATTACATTATAGTTCGAATCAATTATACCTCATATACTACTCCTTAAAATTTAGTAAAAATATTTTCCCAAATCTAAAATATTAAAAAATCAAATCTATTCATAAAAATTTACCAGACAACACAAATCTAATAATCCCTACATCCTTACTTACACGCCAATTACAGCAAATCACTCGGATGAGATGCTATACTAATAATACACTTCATCCATACAAATCTCCGTAACACTACTCTAACAATGCTTTCAAGGATTATAAAAATAATTCCTCTGGTAAAAATTTATTATTATAAAGCATATAATAATTCATAAATGCTAAAATAAATTTATTTGACATAACTTAGTTACTGTGGTACAATTAGTATATGGATAAATATAAAAAATTACTAAGAAAGGAGTAACCACTAATGAAATTCCACAAAGCAAAAATACAAAAAGGAATCTATGGAGAATTATCAAAAATTAAAGAAGAACTAGAAGAAGCATATGACGCAGAGTCTCAAAATCAAGACTTAATGCTTCTAATAGAACTATCAGATATTATTGGTGCAGTAGAGGGAGTATCTAAGAAATATGGTTTTACATTAGAACAATTAATAGCATTTGCAAAACTTAGAAGTAAAGTAGCAATGGAAGGTGAATAATTTGGATTATAAAGACTTTATCATGATATTATCATCCTATAAATGTAATAAAAATTGCCCTTATTGTATAGCTAAAATAGAGAGATTACCTGAAGTTAATGAAGATTTAATTCAATTTAAAATGCAAATTGATAAACTAATCCAAGATAAAGCAAAGTTCAAATACTTTGTATTAAGTGGCAATGGTGAACCATCTTACTATACATATGAATATTTACAAGAAATTGTATCAATCGTAACTAATTCAGGACTATTTGAAGATTATAGAATTCAAACATCTGGTAATCTATTTTACAATGATAAATTATTCTATTTATTTAAAGATTGGCTTATTGAAATTACAAGAATAAGTGAATATTATGATGTTGATAGTTCTGTATTACATTATAAAAATGATTATACTTTAACCAAAAATTTCCACAATGCAAGAATTAGATTAAACTATGTACTACTTAGAAATTTATCTCCATTTATGAATCATGATATTAAGAAATATTTAATTCAGTACAGAAACATTGAAACTATCGCATTAAAAATATTAGACACTCAAGAAAATCAAAATAATGAATATACTAAATGGATATCTGAAAATGGATTAAATTATAATGATGTCGATACAACTAGATTTGTTTTAGATACAAGTTTTGATTATATAGGATATGAATTTAATAATCATATTTGGAATCACAACGAAAAACAAATCTCATTATTTAGCAATAAAGATTATAACAAAGATAAGACAATTCATAATCTAGTATGGTATGGAGATAAATTAATTTACTAAAAGAAAGGAAGAATACAAAATGAAATATGAAGTAGAAAGTGGTATTTATAATTTAGGATTTGAACTATCTCTATTAGAAAAGAAACTATTCATAGAATTTGAAGATATGTTAGATGGTAAGGGGTTTAGATATTTATCAATTCCAAGTTTAACAAGATGGAATAGTTTTGAAAGACAAGGTATTGAAGATATTGTTAAATCTCTTTCAGTAGATCATATACATAATTTATCTGGTTCGGCAGAGCAAGGAATATTACAATATTACTCAGATTCTTATGTTAAACCACAACTCATTTATTCTAAAAATCAATGCTTTAGACATGAAAATTATGGCTATGAAGGATTAAAAAGATGTAAAGAATTTGTTAAACTTGAGCAATTTTGTTTCTGTAATGACTGTGATTGGGAGGAGAATTTTGATTTATTACTTTCCAATGCTACATCATTCTTGGATAAATATAATATTGAGTATAGAGTTATAGATGTTAGCAAAATAGATTCTGGATATCATATAAAGAAATATGATATAGAAGTAAAAACAAAACAATATAATTGGTTAGAAACTCATAGTTGTAGTTATTTTGGTGAAGAACAAAGTAAAAGATTTGGAATCACAGGTGCAACACATACTATATCAAATACTGGTATTGCATCTCCTAGAATTTTAATACCTTTTATTGAGATGATGTAGAGTATTGATGTTTTAAATTATTTTGTAAATATATAAATAAAATATGTTGACATGTTTATTTTAGTATGGTATAATTATTAAGTGAGGGATAACTATGAAATAAATTAAGAAAGGAGAAAAATATTGCAGATGCAAATTGATATTGTTGGTTTTACATAAATACAAAAATAAAACATATTCTTCGTAGCATATAAATTAAAATTGGGCTGAACAATGTGAAACACTATTTTAATTTTCATTCCATTAATAAATATCAAAAGGATGTGAAAATAATTATTGAATAAAAACAATATAGAGTTTAATAAATCATATAAATACAAGGAGTTGTGTGAAGTGCTATCTATAGAACAAAAAAATAATACAAGAGCAAAACAATCACAACTAAAAGAATTAGAATGTCTAATGAATATTCATAAAAATAAAACACTATATACTGTAAGTGAGATATATGAGATTCCATTAGAAAAAGTAGATGGTAGGAAAAATAAGTCTGGAGGTGGTAATAAAACAAAATACATAGAAATAATTGAATTATTAATCCTTGATCTTTTAGTACAAGATACAAACAATGGAAATGTATTTCTTTCTAAAAATAAATTATTAAAATCACTAGCAATGATAAATGATAATTATGCATATTGTAAAGAAAGAATTCCAAAATTAAGTGAATTTATAGGAATACAAAAACAGACAGTTGAAGAATGGTATTTATCAACTGATGGAATGTTGAAAAGAAATCTAGAAAAAGCATTAGATAATTTAAAGGGTCAATCATTAGTTCTTTGGTCAAGTGAATTAACTGTTTGTGATTTAGTAACAATTGGAATTAATGAAGATGAGCAAAGTCTTAATATTAATAAGAATACATTGGAGGATGAATATGGCGAAAAATTAGTTGAATACAATATTGTAAATCGTATTGATTATCATCATAGAGAAGCAACTACTTCAGAGAAAAAATTTATACTTCGCACTGAAAGAAACACAATGGAAAGTATGGGATTTAATAATAAGCAAGAGATAATAAGAAATAGTATGTGGAGTGAATTTAAAGAAAAAGTTGATGATATTATTCTTGATGAACTTAAAATTGCCTACTATTATAATTCTTATAAAATAATATGTAATGAAGATCATATTATACAACAAAGAAATAAATTATTAGACTTGCTTTTAAGTGAAGAAGATAGAAAAATACATTGTCAGACATTAAATGTTGATATATCAAAAAGATTGCATGGAAATGTAGAAAACAAACAAACAAGAGCAATAAAGAAAAATGAAGAATTATTTTGTGGAGAATCCCATGATAAAAATATTTCCAGAAGAATAAATGATACATATATTGATGACAATGATAAACTTACAAACACTTTAATAAACAAGGATTCCAAAAATATAAAAGGCAAAGTAAGAAGAATCAAAATAATAAAAACGTGAAAGTTTGATTTCTCTATTATATATACTATTATCGGAAAATCAAACTTTCACGTTTTTCAAATCAATATTATTACTTATTATATTATTCATTAAAGGGGAACCCAACGGGAGCAGGGTCTTGTTACCCTTTGTCGGGCAACGCTCTGAAACGAAATATTTCCGCTACGCTACAATATTTCTTATTCAGGATCAATTTTTTAATTTTCTTTTTCTTATAATAATATTAAATATAAAAATAAAAGGAGACAAAATAAATGAAAAAAGCATTTAATCAACATTCAAAGTTAATCCCTATTATAGAATCAACATCCACAGATACATACACATGCCCTGTGTGCCATGAAGAGTTAATAAGAAAGTTTGGTGCTATTAAACAATATTATGCCCACTCTAGAGATACAGAATCAAATGTGTCAGATTGTGAAGCAAAAATGAAACTTATTGTAAAAGATGATAAAGGCATCCAATTTCAAGAAAATCAATTAGACATTCTCTCTGATGAATTTTATAACAAGCAATTTGATAATATTACTATTGAAATGTCTGATTATATGTCTGAAGATGGGTATGCCCTGACAAAAGAACAAAAAGATATTATAAATTCTACAGAGGATAGAATAAAAATATCAGCTCTTAGTGGTTCAGCCAAGACATCTACTCTTTATTATTATGCTAAAGAACGTCCATTTAATAAAATACTATATTTGGTGTATAACAAGGCAATGAAGGATGAGTGTCTTAAAACATTTGGTAAACTAAATCATGTAGAAATAAAAACTATTCACGGATTAGCTTTTGGTTATGTCGGAAGATTTTACAAAGACAAACTTACATTTAACTATGGTGTTGTAGATATTATTAAGGATCTCAATCTTAATTGGAATAATGATATGGAATTGGCAGTTAAAATCAATGAAATGATGAAGACTTATATGATGAGCAATGTTCAAACATTCAATGATTTAGAAATATTTAAAGAAGATGATATGAGAAGCAGAATAATATCTCAATGTGAAAGATTATGGGAATTAAAGAAATCATATAAGAATAATGTTAAGATCGAACATGATTATTATCTTAAGATTTTTCAACTCAATCAAGTTGATTTAAGCAAAAAATATGACATAATCATGGGGGATGAAATTCAGGACAGCAGTTTAATGATGTTTGATATATTTATCAATTCTAATGTTAAAGGAATAATTGTTGTTGGTGATAAATTTCAACAACTTTATAGTTGGAGAAACGCAATTAATATTATGCCATTATTTGAAGCAAAAGAATATAAACTAACCACATCTTTTAGAGTATCACAGAATATAGCACATATAGCAAATCTTATTGTTTCTGATATGTCTGACAATGATATTCAAATGAAAGGATTTAATAATAAACAAACCATTGTAGATAAAATCGATAAGTCAAATCCTTATGTTTGTTTATGTAGGACTAATGCTTATATATTTGCTGAAGTAGCAGAAGCACTAGGCATTGATAGAAATAAAAAGTTATTCTTTGAAGGAGGCTATCAGTCATATAATTTTACTAATCTAGTCGATTGTTACTATTTTAGTATTGGAAAACCAACTAAAAATAAAATATTATCTAAATTTAAAAATTATTATGAAATGGAAGATTATGCGGATAAGACAGTTGATTTAGAACTTCTAGCTTTGATTAAAATGGTAAAGAAATATAGTTCAAGAATTATTGATATTGTAAATGGGATTAAGAATAATTCAGTAACTAAAAAGGAAAGTGCTGATATTCTGTTTTCTACCATCCATCGAAGTAAGGGTATGTCCTATTCTATGCCTGTTTACATAAGTGAAGATCATTTTGATATAGAAAGTGAATATCGTAATAAGTTTATTGGCCAAGATGAAGAGAAAAAGGAGAATAATAATTTATATGAAGAAATGTGTATTTTGTATGTTGGTTGTACCAGATGTGTAGGTGAAATTGAATTAAGTGAAATAGTAAAAAGATATTTATTGCTGAGACATAAAACAAATGGTCATGAGTTGCATAGTGTTTCCAATAATTAATAAATAATGTAGAAAGGAATTGATTAATATTTATATTAAAAAAGGATTTGGCACTAGAACAGATAGAGTTGGAGAAACAAGAGTTAATACTTATGGGAGTACAATGACAATAATAAAATATATAAATGCTAGAGATATTGATATTTATTTTCCAGATTCAAATTATATAACACAACATAGAGAATACAGATGTTTTATGGAAGGTAAAATTACAAATCCATATGATAGAGAAGTATTAGGAGTAGGATATTTTGGTGAAGGGAAATATAAGAGCAATGAAATAAAAGAAAATGGCAAATCGAGTAACACAAAACAATATGATTCATGGAGACATATGTTACAAAGAGGATATGATGTAAAATTACATATGAAACGCCCTACTTACATAGGTTGTACTGTATGTGAAGAATGGCATTGTTTCCAAAATTTTTCTAAATGGTATGATGAAAATTATTATGAGGTTGAAGGATATAAAATGCATCTTGATAAAGATATATTAATAAAAGGGAATCGTGTTTATAGTCCAGAAACAGCAATATTTGTGCCAAGTAGAATTAATACTTTGTTTTTAATTAATAATACTCATAGAGGGAAATTACCGTTAGGTGTTTCTTTACATGGTTTAAATTACACAGTAAATTGTGCTGATGGTATGAACCAAATAACATGATATATTTAGGAACATTTAAAACTCCTAAAGAAGCTTTTGATGTTTATAAAATACATAAAGAAACACTAATAAAACAAATTGCAGATAAATATAAAGATCAAATTCCACAAAAACTATATGATGCAATGTATAAATATGAAGTAGAAATTACTGATTAATGTAAATATGAACCCGCAACTAAAAAACAATTAGAATGGTTAAAGAAGGAATGGTGGGCTAATGGTAAGGTGTTGAGAACTAAATTTGATGTACATACTTGTGTGAAGGCAAATAAAATTAGTTGGATAATTAAGAAGAGATGAAATTAATAAAAAACAAATATATTAAAAAATAAAATTTTAGGAGGAACAAATTAATGAAAAATATGAAAAAAGATAAACAAAACAATAATCTAAATAAAGACTTGCCAATTCCATCTTATCATGCGATGATTGAACATGACAGCAAGGAGGAGTTTGGCCTGAAGATTGGAATAATAGATGCAGATTTATTAAGTAATAATAGTCATAGATTTCCAAACTTAGCGTTAATGAAAATAAGTGCATATCATAAATATAGACGTTCTGATAAAGTTACTTTGCTAATGAACTATAATGATATAGAAAAATATGATATGGTTTATATATCTAAAGTATTTGATTATACGGAAATACCAATTGATATAATGAAATATGATAATATATATTACGGAGGGACAGGATTCTATTATGAACTTATGCCTGATCTCCCAGACTTTATGGAACATATGAAACCAGATTATATCTTATATCATAGTTGGATAGGTAATATGATGAGAGAAGGAGCAAAAAGAAAAGAGTTTGAATATTATCTAGACTACTCAATTGGATTTACGACTAGAGGTTGTTTTCGTAAATGTGAGTTCTGTGTGAATAAGAAATATGACAAAGTTCAATTACACTCTCCAGTTAAAGAATTTTTAGACGAAGATAAACCATACATATGTTTATTGGATGATAACTTATTTGGTTATCCAAAATGGAAAGATATCATAGAAGAGTTAATTGCCACTAAGAAATCATTTCAATTCAAACAAGGGTTAGATTTAAGATTAATGACCGATGAAAAGGCAAGAATAATGTCTAATGTAAAATACAAAGGTGATTACATATTCGCTTTTGATGATATTATGGATAGAGATTTAATAGAAGAAAAATTAACTCTATGGAGAAAATACAATACAAAAACAACAAAACTTTACGTTTTAGTGGCTTATGGAAGTCAAGGTATTGGTGATATACATTCTATGTTTGAAAGAATTAAGATTCTTATGAAATATCAATGTTTACCATATATAATGAGATACAAGGATTATAAAGATAGTGAATTTTATGGTACATATGTTAATGTAGCTAGATGGTGTAATCAGCCATCACAATTTAAGAAGAGAAGTTACAGAGAGTGGTGTCAAGCTAATGTAGAAGTCAATGGGGAGAATTGTTCTTCAAATAGGTATATGAAGGATTTAGAGGAGAAATATCCAGATGTTGCTGAGAAGTATTATGATTTGAAGTTTACAGATTTTAGAAATCTAGTAAAATAGATTTCTAAAATACAAACTTATAAAATATTACATTATTTATTAACATAAACACTAAAATAAAATTAATCATTGACACCAAAATCAATCCATGCTATAATTATCACATAGGTAAGGGGCGGGTACGGTTTACATATTAATCATCTACAATACTCACAAACCTACCCCTTGCCTAAAAATCTAACAATAAAATAAACACAAAGGAGGTGAAATAAAGTGATATTAACCACAAATCAACTAGCAAAACTTAAACAATTACTATTCTCCCAAGATATAGAAGATGAAGAAAACCCTAACAAATGCATGGAATGTAAAGAAAATGATCAAACATACTGTGAATTCTCTGATATATGTAATAAATATGGTTATATTTCTATCAATACAGAGAAGGGAAATATATTAGAGGATTTATTTGATACTATTGAGTATTTGGATAAATTACTTAGAGAAGGGAGGTAAATATAATGCTTGACACAAATCAATAAATAATGTTATAATAATTAAGTAGCAAAGGAGGTGAAAATAATGGATATAGGTTTTCATATTGAGTGTAAAAATTGTCATAGTAATAATACTTCAATTGAACATACTGAGAAATTTAATATGTGGTATGATGATAGTTACACAGAACATTGGGTTCATTTAGTTTGTGAAGAATGTGATAATAAGAAGTTAATGTGTAGTTACAATACATATTGAGTTTTATAATTATTAAAATAAAATAATAGAAAGAAGGAAATAAAAATGTTTCATAAAAATTATAAAAATCTAGAAACTCTTCCAGAAGTAAAAGAATTAATAAAAGTGTTTAAAAGTAAAGGGTATGAATTATGGGATTGTAGTAGCAATGGTCTGAGAATGCAAAAATATTTTACAGAAATTCATTTAATTCCAGAGGATAATAGATTAAGATTTCTTATTCATGATGATGGAATGGGAGAAGATAATACAAATATCGCATGGAATTTAGGTAAAGATATTATATTAAAATATGGATATAGGCAGGTAGTTAATATTTTGGATAGTAATAATGGATTTATTGAGCATGAAAGTGAGTTTTATAAAAGTTTATAATAATTAAATGTAATTAACATTGAAAGGAGGTGAAAATGAATTCTTAAATATATCGGTGTCTATACAATTTTTCATCAAGAAAACAGTGACGGAAAACCTAGCAAAAACAAAGATGACAACTACCTAAAAGGCCACTACAATACAGAAATCTATCGCCACGATCAATCCACTCTCTCAATATATTTTCCAACCGGATCAAGTTCAAAATCTTTTATGTTAAAATGTGAAGAAGATAATATTAAAGTATGGGAATATATTAGTAGTGACACTTGTACTGAAGCAGTTCTAAGGGTAAATGAAAGTGACATTCATAAAGTACATAAACTCCTTCGCTTTCAGATTAAAGGGAAAAATGACCAACTTAAAGAATTGAAACTTCGACAGAAGAAAGAAAAAGAGAAACAAAAGTTAAAAGAAGAATCTACAGAATCTAAAAAATAATATATAATGTAATTATAAAATTAAAGATTATTGCCTTCTAAGTGTTTAAAAAATCTATTTGACACAATCTTACCTATGTCAATTTTGCAAGGCAAATAGAGTCGATATTATGGCACATAATTGAGGTAAGATAATCCCTGTATCCCTTATGACAGTAGGGTTTGAGGTACTTTTAGTAAAAATCATAAAAATACACTATTTTGCCTACCTTGATGCTAGTAAATTTATAAAAAATCATACTTTTACAAAATCAAAATAAATATATAAATAATTAATAGAAAGAGGTAAATAAAAATGAAATCATATTATCTAAATGGTCTTCTCACTCTAAACGAAAATAACTTATCAAAAATGGATTATATAATAACAGATAAAATAACTCAAGAAAAAACCAATATTACATCAATTCTAGAGGAAATATTTAATAGAGATTCATCAATAAGTAAATTAGTCAGGGTTGTAGGAAGAGTATACAATAGTACAGAAACATTCAATGGCATGGGCAATTTACATATGTGTAGAGATAAATCACATAAAGTTGAAGGATATTGTATTGGTTCTATGCAATTAGAGAATTGGTTATTTAAGAATGTAAATAATTTTTGTGAATTAGTGATTGAAGATTATACTAGCTTTGAAATTGCGGAGGAATTGATGAGTAATGACAAAGCAAAAAGTATTTCATAATACAAAGGAGGTAAATGATGATTTAGATCAATATATTTCTGAAAACTGTGGAATTTGCGGAGAAGAATTAATTAGAGTTGAAGATATTTTTGTTGGAAGAGATGATGATATGATTTATTGTTTGGATTGCGCTAAGTATCATAGGATTAGAGTTATGGAATGTAAAGGGATTTAGGGATAAATAAAAATAGAAGGAGTGTTTATTAATGTATTTATTGTTAATTGATTATGATGAACCAAATTCAAAATCTTACAGAGGTGTAGTAATTTATGATTCTAGTGTAGAACCTTGGAAAGAATTAGTGAGAGTCAATACTGGTTCTCCGACAGAAGATGAAGAAAATGCTTTGGAAAGAATATTTGATGTGATTGAGGAAGAAGAGTGTGAAATTAGTTATATGAGTTCTTACGATCATTACTTTATGGACTATGATTATGATAATGATCCAGAATATAAAGCAGAAATAGATAAATTAAATAAAGAACAAGATAATAAAATTGAAAAGTATAAGAAAGAGATTGGCAAAGGAGAAGATGAAGAATTAACAATAGAGGAATTTAATTATATTATCAACAGAAGGGATATTTAAATGAATAAAAGAGAGGATATAAAACAATATGAAAAATTAAACAAAAAATCAGAGTGTGTATCTAGGCAGTTAACAGAAGAAGAAAAAATACAATATGGTTTAAAAGAAAGGAATTCAAAAAAAGGAATGAATATAGAATTGCAAGTTGATGAACAATTTAAAAATTTACTACCTCCTCTATCTAAGGAAGAATTTAGTAAATTAGAAGAATTAATTGTAAAGGAGGGATGTACAGAATCGATAAAAGTTTGGAAGGATAATAACACCGATAATACATATATAGTTGATGGTCATAATCGAAATGATATTTGCACTAAACATAATATTCCATTTGAAGTTGAATTTAAGGAATTCTCTAATAGATATGAGGTAATTGATTGGATAATTAATTTTCAATTTGGAAGAAGGAATTTAAATCCAGAAGAAAAATATTATTTAATTGGTTTACAATATGAGAATGAGAAAAATAGTTGGGGAGGTAATAGGGGAAATCAATATGTTAATTTGCCAAGTGGAGTTAATACCCACTTGGCAAATAATGAAGAGGTAATAGATGGTAATGTTACAGACAAACCATTTCAAGCGATTACTACAGCAAAGCGCATGGGCAAACAGCATGGAGTAGATGAAAAATCAATTCGTGATAATGGAAAATATGCTAACACAGTTGATGAAATTGCAGAGCTTGTTGGAGCAGAGGCCAAAAATAATATTCTTACTGGTGAAAAGAAAATTTCTAAAGAAAATATTATTGAGATTGGTAAACAAATTAAAAGTGGTGACATTGACAAAGAGTGGCTTAAAGAAAAATTTATTGATTCTAATGAAAAGAAAGTTAAGTTACCTGAAAAAGAAATTTCAGAAAAGAAATTATCCATAGAAGTAAAACCAGTTGAACAAAATAAAACCTCTATTATTTATGATCAGGAAGAAAAAAAGGATACCCCAACCCCTCCTAGTAATAATATTAAAGAAATTATCAAAGATATAAAAACTCCTAAATACTTCGCAGTAGAATTTAATTTTTTAGATGAGTTAGAATGTGTACAAGATAATATTAAACAATCTATTGAGATGGCAAATGACTTTTTATTTGAAAGATATGATATAGAATATAATATTACTCAAGAAGAAAAGAATATTGCATTAGATTGTTTAAATGATTTAACTAATCAATTATATGAACTAAAAAATAAATTAAAAAATACAAAAACGAAGGAGAATATGTAAAAATGAAAAGATATTTTAAAAATTTGTCAGTTGAGAAATTACACTCATATTTGGATTATCAGAGAGTTATTAAAGAAGATTTTGTGAAAGAAAAGGTTGCTATTTTTGATATAAATGAAGTAGATGCTCCTGCGGTTAGTTTAAGAATAAACAAAGATGGAGAAGAAGAATATCGTGTAGGAGATGGACAACATACAATTGCTATAGTTAAATATATGGGTTGGAAAGTATTGAAATGTGAAGTAAGAGAAGGTCTTACTGATGAAGAAGAACACGAATGGTTTCATAAAAGAAACTCAAAGAAAAGACCACAAACATCTGGAAGAATGTTAAATGCAAAGGTCAAAGGTAAATTTGATCAAGCAACAAATTCATTGGTAAATATATTAGATTCAGTTGGATATAAAATAAAGACAGCAGATATCAAAAATGGTAATGGAGTAATTAATGCAGGTCTTACAATGGAAGATATATTTAAAAGTATGGGAGAATCTAGTTTTAAGCAATTTATTATATTACATAGCAATGTTTGGAATTCTGATAAAAAAGCAATGAATGCACATTTTTTAAAAGGTATGGCTAAATTCTATATAACATATAAAGATGAAATAGAAGATAAGAGATTTATACAAGCATTCTTAAATAAGAAAGTTACTGCTAGTGATATTATTAAAGATGTTTCTAACAATGTGTTAAAGAAAGATAATAGTATTAAATATGCATGGGTATTTGTAGAAAATTACAATAAAGGCTTAAAAGACGAAAGTAAAAAGCTGAAGTTTAGTAAATTAGAAGATTAAATACAATAAATGGTGAGTTTTAAGGGATAGATTAAGGTTGTTTTTGTGTGATTTATCCCTAATTATTTTAATTAATAAATTGGAGGAATCTAAAATGGATGTAGATAATAACAAATATATAGCTTGTGAACATTGTGGAGAAGATGTATTGATTAACGAAGTAAGAGAATGTATTGCATGCGATGGCAAAATGTGTCCTAATTGTTGGAATAGTTACAATTGTGATGTTCACGAAGATTGTAATTTGAACGAAGAATGTGATGGAACTTGTGACAGTTGCGAAGATACAATTTGCTATAATAATGATTGTGAAGCGTGGGACGTAGAAGATCATTTTGGACAAACAAAATCAGAATGGGATGAAGAGATGGAATTTAGGGCAAGTTTAGATCCAAACGATCCAGCAGATGCATGGTTCTTTGAAGATTAAAAGGAGGAGATCAATATTAGTCTAAATAAACAAATTCACATCTATAGCGTTGATACCAGTAGTTTTTATAATGAAGATGAAATGGTTATCCATGGAAATATGAATGAGTTGTATATATTAAGAAACGAACTATATCTGTTGATTAATAAATTGAAAGATAATATATCAGATGTTAAAGAAATAGAAGAATATATTGCGTTTATAAACAAATCAATAAAATATAACAAAGAAGGATTATATCTAGTATTTGATTTAAATAAAGGGGTTAGGGTTTTAAATCCTAATTCCTTTAATAAAAGAAATATAATTTCTATTTTTGATTCTGTGTTAACTAGAACAATACAAATACCAGAAAAGACATTAACCACAGATATTATTATTGTACAAACTTTTTTCTTTGATGTAATTGAAGATATCATACTTGATGGATTTATGTATAATAATGAAAAATATGTTTGTCTTACAGCTAGTGCCGGACAAATAAGAACAAAAAAGACAGTGTTTATTAAAGAAAGTGTTCTTACTGAATATCAAAATACATTAATGTGTGGATTAACAATTGAAAGAATAAATGAATTAGGTGGAGTAAATATTAATAAATACCTAGCTTATTTAGCACTCTCAAATTCTGCAACAGATGAATGGAAAGGTTTTGATATTACGAAGTCAATTGTCGTAGAAGATATGGAAACCGATGTTGAAGGAATTGTAGATTTTATAGATGATGAAACTTATAATATTTCACCAAAAGTAAAAATGAATATCCCGATTTCACATACAGATGGGGTTGGTATGATTCTTCCAAGTTTAAGTAAAAAGAGTTTTATGGTTAGATTGCCTTGGATAAAGGGACTTTTAGTACCTTTTGAATTTGATAAATTCATTTCAAAAGTTAATAAAAATGAAGAAAATAAAGAATATGGTATAGTAGTTGATATTTATGGAAAATCCCATGACTTATTAAAAGATGGAATAGAATTAATTTTTACAAAAAGTCAATTTAAAATGTATAAATATTTTCCAAATATATTAGATGAAAATGGCAAAGTAATAAAATATGGATGGGATGCTTATATAGAAAATTTCAAAAAATATAATTGTCAAGCTGGAAAATGTAATGAAGAGGAAGATGATTTTAATGATGCAAAGATTAATTATCAGATGCTCCAAACATTAACGGATATGACTGATGAAGAGTTGAAAGATGTTTCAAAAACTACTAAACACCATATTGTAAATATAGGTAGTGATAGGAAGACAATGCTTAAAGTTTTAGGTGTAAAGAAGTCTAATAAGAATAAAAACTATATACAGCAAGCATTAGAAATTTATCCAGAATTATTAAATGATACATACAGTAGAGAAATTTTAAAACAAGTCAAAAAAAGTATGGTTAAGGAAGCAAGATCAGCTAAGTTAGCTATCAATGGGAAATACACATTCATTATTCCAGATTTATATGCATTTTGTGAATATTTAATTCTTAAAAATCCTAATCCCACAGGATTAATTAACAATGGAGAAGTGTATTGTAACTTATACCCTGATACCCCTAAACTTGATTGTCTAAGATCACCTCATTTATGGAAGGAACATGCTGTTAGGAACAATGTAATTGATGAAGATAAGAGTGAATGGTTTATCACAAATGGGCTATACACTTCTTGTCATGATATTATTAGTAAGATCTTGATGTTCGATGTGGACGGAGACAAATCCTTAGTATGTGCAGATGAAACAATTATCAAAGTAGCAGAACGCAATATGAAAGATATAGTGCCACTATATTATAACATGCGTAAAGCAGGGGCAGAAGATATAAGTAATCAAAGCATATATAATGGATTAAAAACTGCATACACTGGTGGAAATATTGGAATGATTAGTAATGATATAACAAAAATATGGAATAGTAATAATATAAATCTAGATGTTATAAAATTACTATGTCTTGATAATAATTTTACAATTGATTATGCTAAGACATTATATAAACCTAAAAGACCAAGTGAAATGAAAAAGTTAATAAATGGATACACAAAAGTAAAGACCCCCCACTTCTTCATTTATGCAAAAGATAAGGAAAAGGGTAGAGTAGAAAAAATTAATAATAGTGTAGTCAATAGATTATATAAATTAATTCCTAATCCGAATATAAACTTTAATGCCATTAATTTAGGAGTATTTGACTATAAAATATTAATGAAAGACGAAGATGTAAAATTAGATGATAATATTATAAAGAAATATAAAGAATTAGATTTGAAAAAACACTTTATGATTAATAGGGTGGACGATGAAATAGGCAATATGACTTATTTGTATCAAGAAATAAGAGAGAAAATGCTAGAAATTAATAAAAATATTCAATATGTAGTAGATGTTTTAGTGAAATATCTATATGAATTTAAAAAATCTAATTTTAAAACTACATTATGGGAATGCTTTGGAGATATTATTGTTACTAATTTAAGGAGAAATGTAGAAAAAAATAAAATATATTGTGAGGTTTGTGGCGATTTAATTGAACAATCTAATAATAAATCTAAATATTGTTTTAATTGTGCAAAGAAAATTAAACTCGAACAAAACAAACTATGGAAAAGAGAATATGATAAAAGTAGGAAAATAGAAAAAGTCTGAAACATGCCTATAATAAGGGGTAATTTATTTAATAATTATTATATATCGTCTAAACGTAGTTATACCAATGCTTTTAGGGTTTTTGCATAAATAGTCAATAAGGGGAACATAGCCTAATATATACACTAAAGAGATATGCAATACCCATTTAAAGAAGGGTATGATTTAAAATAAATTGTATCCTTACATCAGTTATTAAACTGTATTGGTCGATTGCAGTTTAAATATAAAATAATATCCAAATAATAAAACAATAAAACTCCAAACTAAAAGGAGCATCAATAGCAAAACATTGGAAAAAATCACAAAACAAGAAATGTCATACCTAATTAATCTAAAAATTCTCAAACAATACCACGGCAACTATGGAGATAATCTAATAGTAATAGGAAAATTCAGTAGCAAGTCTCGTAAACAACGCTTCATTACAGACCCATACTATAATTATCTACTCAGATTAAAGCAAAATGATAAAAATAAACAGACTATTAATGATGTAAAAGATAATCAGAGGTATATGTTTATGGATGGTAGTATTGGTATGGATAATGGTAACAGTAATAATGGAATTAGTAACAGTGAATGTGTCTTATGATAATAAGTAGTAAAATAAACAGTAGAGGATTGGTTTATATTGCCCGATAAACCATATTATATTGACTCAAATGTAGTAATGGAATATTCTAAAGAAATATTTGAGAAATATTCAAATACGCATCTCTCAGGTTATGTCCTTGGTGAATTAGATAACCTGAAGAAGAATGGTAAAACAGAAGAAGTAAAATTTCAGGCTAGACGAGCCACTAGAGATATAAATAACAACAGAGACAAAATTACTTATATAATTGATGAAACGGATTATGATAATTTACCAACATGTTTTGATAAAGAAAACATGGATAATAAGATTATCTCTTTACTCAAGGTTTTATATGATAAGGATAATAATTTTGTTTGTTTAAGTAATGATATGCTTTTTCAAGAAAAATGTCGAGCAATGGGTGTACCTTGTGAAAAGTTTGAACCAACTGATAAAATAAGCGATGATTCATATCTTGGATATAAAGAAATTACATTATCGGAATATGAATTAGCAACTTTTTATGAATGCAAAACTAATAATTGGGATTTATTATTGAACGAATATCTTCTTATTAAAGATGGCAATGGAGATGTTGTTGATAAGTTAAAATGGACAGAAAAAGGTTTTAAATCATTATCCTATAAAAATACAGAAAGTAGATATGTAGGAAAAGTAAAACCAAGGAATTTACAACAAGAATTATATATGGATATGCTTCAAGATAAAGAATCTAAAGTGAAAATAGCACAAGGTTCTTACGGAGTTGGGAAAGATTACTTAGCATTAGCTAATTTCTTAACTATGATTGATAAGGGGATCTATGACAAAATTATATGGATACGAAATAATATAGAGGTTGATGGAACCAAACCATTGGGATTCCTGCCTGGAACTATGACCGAAAAATTATCTGTGTATGCTGATATAATTAGCGACTTTATGGGGGATAAGATTAGTTTTGAAATGTTGCTCAATAATGGCAAAGTAGAATTAATCCATCCAGGATTTTTAAGAGGTAGGGATTTAAGAAACAGCATTATTTATTGTACAGAGGCACAAAACATGTCAGATTCTTTAGTTAAATTAATTGTAAGCAGAATATCTGAAGGAAGCATTGTATTTTTTAATGGAGATGTAAAGCAAATAGATGATAAAATCTTTAAAAAAAATAATGGTTTAGAATTAATGATAAACAGATTTAAAGGTCATCCAATGTTTGGATATGTTTATCTTGATAAATGTGAGCGTAGTGAAATTGCTCAAATGGCAAGTTTATTAGATTAGTAAATTTTAATTTTCCGTACTACCTAAATTTGAGTAGATACGCTAGTGGATACAAACTGCTCCTTCTCCCTAATTAAATTTAAGGAGGGTAGATATATTAACCAAAATCATTGAAGAGAGGTCTTTTGTACTTAATAAAAAAGTATAATGCACCAATATTAAACACAATAGTCCAATACTCACAAGGTATATGGACTATAAAATAAAAAGTAATAACCAAATAATAAAAAATAAATTTAAAATAAAAAGGGGATATATTAAAACATGACGAAAAATGAAATGATTACAGCAGTAAGTTTAAAAGGTGAAATGTCAAAAAAGGATGCCGAAAAAGCAATCAATGCTGTATTAGATGTAATTAAAGAGACTGTAGCAACTGGAGAACCTGTGAAAATCGTTGGTTTTGGTGGATTCGAGAAGAAACCAACTAAAGGGTCAACTGGTATAATTCGATTTGGTGATCGTAAAGGTGAAACTTGGACTTCAGAAGATTCATTTAAGGTTGGATTTAAGGTTGGCAAAGAGTTTGCAGATTTAGTTAAGCAATAAATATATAAATATTTGTACTATCAGTGTTAGTCCTTATATTCAATAGATATCTTTGGATATAAGGCAGGATAGCACAATTACAATCACAATTAAGTCGGAACGGAGACTTTAAACCTATATCAATTGGTCTGGATGAAGACCTTAAACTCATCCATAATATTAAATAAATTTAAAAGGTGGAATAATTAAAATATGTCAATAATCAACAATAAAAATTTCTGTCCTATTTGTGTAAAACGTGGAACCTGTATGTGGGAAGATAAATTATCTAAATTAGAAGGAACAAAGAATAATTATATTGGTCTTGATGTTACCGTAAATGGATGTGAAGCGTTTTTATTGGATGAAAATGTTGAGATTGAGGATTTAACTGGAGAGAATGAAACTGAAACTGAAGAGTAACACATTATAATTTATAAGAAAAAACATAATAAGCATAGTTTTTGCTAGGCGAAATTTTAATATTAATTATTAATTGAATTTTAATATTAATTATTAATTGAATTATAATTAATATTATAAAGACGCTAAAGATTTTTATATGCTTATAATTAGATATTAATTAATTTTATGAAGGAATTGTAGAAGCGTAAACTTCCTCGGATTATCACTAATTCGGTTTCAAGTGTAATTCCTTCATAATAAATTGATTTATATTTTGACTTTACTCAACCTGATTTAAGATTTAAAACTATTGAGAATTGAGTTAATTACTCTAACAAAGAAAAATACAAATTGAAAGAAGGAAAAACAAATATGTCTAATAGCGCACTATCACTCAAAGAAAGCTTTCGCCAGCTAAATTTCTTAGAAAAGAATATCTCCGCACTTTCTCGTTCATTATCTAATACTTCCAATGCTATTACAATTAAAGAAATTCATCAAAAGTCTAAAGTTAATCAAGATGCTGAAGATGAAACAATTGATATGACAGCAGAAAGAACATATCCTAACGCTTCAATTGTTGATATTGCTTTTCTTGTAAAACAACTTGTAGATCAGAAGTTAGAATTATCTCTAGCAATTGAAACTGCTAAGAAAAATCTCTTCTTAGATTGGACAGAAAATGGAGTTAATTTAACTTTAGATTCTGCAATTGAATATGCTAAAAAATCCAGAGAACTTGCTAATAATCTGAAATCACTTGTAGATATTAAATCCAGTGAAGAAAAGAAAATTGGTTCAGCATATAAATTTAATGTTGAAGGAAATCAAGTTAGTTACAGATATGATATATTAAAAACCAATACTATTGACTTTAATAGAAATCATGTTAATGACTTATATAAGAAATTGCTTAATAAAGCGGATACTTTATCAACACAAATTGAATCTGCTATGCTTCAAAATATTGTAGAGTTTAATGGACTATATGATGTACATGACTCTACTTTGGAAATCGTGGAACAATATTTATTATCTAAATAATGACTATGATTACCCTAAGTAAGAGGGAGACTTAACCACTCCCTTTCTACTTTTATAAAAACCAAAGCATTCTCAAAAATGTTTACCGATTCGTGTCATCGCGGAATTATGCAGTGATGAAAAATTCAGGATATAAATAAAACAATTTATATTTTGTACTAATAGTGCAGAAGAATATAAACATGATTTAGATAATGCGTATATTAAATTATACATATGCAACAAGAAGAACGTTATACACTTCATTAATCGTTAATTCTTTAGTACAATAGTTCGATATTTGTCAATACAATAATTCTTTAAAACTCTATTCGCTTCGCTATGCAGTATTTTCTTTAAAAATAAGAAAAACAAGCAATCTATATTTTATAGATAAAATAAATGGATAAATTTATTTTGATAATTCAAATAATAATAACTTAAATTGGTTTCGTTTTGAGGTGCTTTGGTTAATAAAATTATGTAGATACATTGAAGAAATACGAAAGTTATGATTCAATGTTGAAATAGCAAGAGAACTACGTAAGTTATTTTCTTGCAAGAATTCAAATAAGGCAACTGCGATTAATTTAGTGGTTGCCTTCATACATTACGACAAATAGGAGAGTAAATATAGTCTCTTCTTACATATTAATATTGCTCAGATGAGAATGATAGAATAAAAACAAAGTCCTCTACAGGACAGTTAATGGTTATTTATCATTAACCTAAGATAAAGACTTACTAAATGGGTTTTGGCAATGATATCCGAGATAAAAATTGCCATTATATCTAAGTTGGAAGAAGTTTCATAAACTGTCTTCATATAATTACTAGTCGTAATGCCAATTGGGACATCTAAATTCATATTAGGTGTCCCTTAATAATTTACTATATTCTCTTAAAGGAGGATTAATAAAATTGAATAAAGAAGAAAAATATACATGTTGCCCTAAGTGCGGATTTGAAAAATACTGGCCTAAATACATTAATTATAAGGATATTACTTTATGTAATAGATGTGGACATTGGGAGCCAAGGGACGTTGGTAATTGGTTAGAATTGTTGGAATTAGAAGATAAACAGTAAAATCACACTGGTCGATTTGTGATTGTTAAAATTGAAAATAAAACTTATACGTGAGGTATAAATGGAATATATAAGAAAAGATCAAGAATCTATTAAAGATTATAAAATTCGCCTATTTGCTAACAAAGATTTATATAATCTTAAATCTCAAGAAATTGCTGATTTGCTTAATAAGGAAACAGGGAAGAATCAAGGAGAGTCTAGTTACCGCAAGTGGGCAAAAGCTTATTTTGAAGGCGTAGAGGATACTAAGAAGGAATTTGTTTCTGGTGATAAGGTATTGAAGGAATATGAAACTCAGAAAAGAGAATTGTACAAAGAAAGACAAAAATTAAGAGATGAAAAGAATGAATATAATGCTTGGTTAAAAGAGCAATCAAGAGAAGAATTATTCTATGAAAGAATAGATGAATCTATTAAAAAACTAATTACTAAGAAAAATAGATCAATTCCTTCTCCTATATTAATTAATGGAAATGATGATGAATTATTTAGTGCATTTGCGGATTCTCATTATGGTTGTGAATTTTCTATAAAAGGATTTAGTGGAGAAATTATTAATGAGTATAATCCTAAAATATTTAAGAAAAGAATGATTGAATATAGGGACGAACTTATAGATTTTGGAAATAAGCACAATATTAAAAAGTTATCTATTACTGATTTAGGAGACAGTATTGAAGGAATCTTACATATTAGTCAGCTTAAATCATTAAAAGGAAACATTGTGGATGATATTATGGATTATGCTGATTTCATTGAGGAATGGTTATTCTCATTATGTGATAAATTCAGTATTGATTTTTATACTTCAGAAGGAAATCATTCAGACTTGAGAATTTTAACTGGTAAAAAAGGTGATTTTCCTCATGAGAATTTAGAGCGCATCTATACAAGAACATTAAAAAAGTGTTTTAAGAATAATCCAAGAGTTAATATTTGTGATAGTCTTGATGGTTTGAACTATTTTAATATTAATGGATTTAACTTTTTAACTGCTCATGGTAACAAGGAAAATAATCTTAAAACAAGTATTCAAGATTATGAAAATACATATGGAATATCAGTTGATTATTTCGTAGTTGGACATCTTCATACGAAGAATGAATTTGAAGTTGCAAAAGGGAAAGAAGTTATTCAAGTTAGATCAATTATGGGAATTAATGAGTATGCAAAAGACATTAAAAAGAGTTCTGATGCAGGTTCTACAATGTTTGTAGTTCGTAAAGGATATGGGAAGAAATATATAAATGATATTAAATATTAAATTAAAATAAGAAAGATTTATGAGGATAATTTTATGGAATTTAGCAAAATCAAGTTCAAAGAGATTATCAATGAAACAACAAATGAAACTTCATACCAAATAAACAATAAATTTGTCACAAAAGAAGTATATGATTCAATGGAACAAGATGAATCTCTATTTGTTCTACCTCCACTCCCTAAAATGAATGGAAGTCCTGAAAATAGTAATACTTCAAAATCTAGTAAAGTAACTAATATCAATAAATACAATTCTAATGATTCCGAATATGAATCTAATGAAGAATGCGATTGCCCTCAATGTCAAGAATTGCTAGATATAATTTATACCATTAGAGAAATGGATGATTATGAAGCAAAGGAATTATTAACTAATTACATAGACGCGATAAAAACAAAAACTGGTTTAGAAACATCTACTGAAATATATAGTCAACTTGGAAATGGTATGATTAAGGTTTCTGCTCAGTTAGATGTGCAATTGGATAGTTTTATGAGTCAATTTGATGTAATTGAAGAAGAGTAGTTATGATTTATTAATATTAATAAAAATAAAATATAAAGGCAGGAATAATAACTATGCAAATTAATAAGCAAAAATATACATTATCTCAAATCGAAGAAATTATTGATTCTCACATTGAATCTGATAGAGATTTTACATTTGTCTGTGGATTTGAATTAGCTCATTATATTTATGATTATTTGGGAAATGAATATGGAGTTGAAGCAAATTCAGTTGAATTATCTTCAGAAATTAATGAATATTATGTCTCTATGTCCTTTTATAAAGATGGAGATATTGATTTCTTTTGTGAGTATGCAAAATGGGATCAAGTAGGAGCGTATAAATATAGTGAAGGCGATAATCTAGATTATTTTGTATTTACGGATATGTCTTTTGGAGATGTTAGAGAATTTTTAGGAGGTAGGGATACTAAAGTAGTATTTTGTGAATTAATTGATGATGATATTATTGATGATATAGATATTGAGAGTATGGATGAATGTGAAAATGGTAATGTTGATGAATATTTAAATGATGATAATTGTGTTCCATGTCAATGCGTTGATTGTAAAATGTCCCGTGGAGAATTCACAGATGAAGAAGAATATGAAATTGGATTGGTAGAACATTATGCTCAGTATATTGAGAATAGCGAATGTGAGTGCGGATCTCAACTGAGGAACATTCTTTATAATATGTTGCAAGAATGTATGTCTATGGGGTATGAAAATGCTAAGGATGAGACGAGGGAGTTTTTAGAGGATTAGAATTATCCAATAAATTCTAAGTTTTAAATGGGTGAATTGTTAGTTAATTTAATATTTTTACAATAGATAGACTCCATTAAGAAATTAGTGGAGTCATTTGTATTGTAAAAATACAATGCAGGGATAGGTTGCTATAAACGCACTGATAAGTATTGCTCGTACTTCCACTATAAAAATGAGCAGAGGAGTAATTGTATGGTTGGACAATTAGTAAAATTTAAAGAAATGGAGTTAATGGAAGTCGATTTCAATGGTGATTCTATAATGACAGTCAGAATGAAGGACGATGGTAAAAGTTATGTAGGTGTGAATTGGGTTTGTAATGGAATAGGTTTGTCCAAAGGTCAAATGCAGAATGAAAGAATAAAAATTCAGGAAGATATTGTACTTTCTAAAGGGGAACGAAATTTAGTTCTCCCTACAAAGGGAGGAAATCAGCAGTCTTTATGCTTAGAATTAGAATTTTTACCTTTGTGGTTAGCTAAAATTTCAATTACAAATAAAATGATAAACAACAATCCAAATTTAGTCGATAAACTTATTGATTATCAACTAAATGCGAAAGATGTGTTGGCACAAGCATTTTTAGGGAAGCAAAAAGAATGGAATTTACAAAGAGAAGTTGGAAAAGTTGATAGAAAAAGAATGACCTCTAGTATTCAAGAATATGTACCAAATATAAATAAATATACGTATAGTAATTACACAGATATGGTATATCTTATTTTGTTTAATATGAAAGCAAAGCAAATAAGAGAAACTAGAAATATAAATAAAAAGAGTGACTTAACTAGAGATTACTTAACTGAGACTGAATTAAAGATTGTAGATGAGGCAGAAACGATTGTAACTGCATTGACCACTTTAGGATTTAAGCAGGATTATATAAAGCATCAGTTAGAGGTTAAGTATGGAAATGGTATGTTGAGTAATAATGATAATATTTTGTTAAATTAGATAATAATCATAGGTGATAAATAAAGTCTACTAAGTTATAAGACGCTTGAGCAATCAGGCGTTTTCTGTGTGTATGGGATAAATAATAGAAGAGAATATAAAGTTTTGTGGGTAAGTCGATAATCCAAGCAGAAGTTTTTTGGATTATTTGTTATTCACAGGAATATGTGGACTAGGAAGATAGGTTTTTTGGGAGTCATGATCCCATCTCTGCACCCTATCTTCTATTTACTTTTTATGTGGTTGATTTTGGTTAGTGGTTAGTGCAGAGGGTATGTAATTTGCAGAAAGAAGGTTTTGGAATAATGGAAGATTTAGAGGTTAAAGCAAAAAAATGTAGTGGTTGTGAAAGGGAATTCCCTGCCACAAAAGATTATTTTAATAGTGATAAATATAACACAGACGGATTAACTACTCAATGTAAAGAGTGCAGAAACAAAAAGAAGATGTTTAATTTACCAAAACCTAAAGATGGTTATAAATTTTGCAAGAAATGTAATCGTGAGTTAGAGGTTGATATTAAATATTTTCCACCTGATAAATTATGTAAAGATGGTTTACGCAATGTCTGTCGTGAGTGTGGTAAAGATGGGCATTTTATGAAAGACGAATATATTCCCAAACAATGGTGGACAGAAGAAAAAGAAGAATTATTTATAAAAGTATATCCTCATTTTACAAATGAAGAATTAATAGAATTGTATTTTCTAGAAGAGACTAACAAAGGTTTAATAAATAAAGCTTTTAAGATGGGTAAAATAAATAAGACGTATGAAACATCTAGAAGAGCAGATAAACAACAAGGATTGAAATTAGCAGGTGATAAAAACTATAATTATGGTAAACATTTACCCGAAGAAACTAGAAGAAAAATATCTATAGCGAGAAAAGGGAAATATGTAGGCGAAAATAATCCACTATATGGTGTAAAATGGGACAAAGATGATAAAAGACGTAAACTTATCTCCATTAGAAAGAAAGGTGTATGGAAGGGAGATAAAAATCCCAGACACATCAATCCATTAAATGGAGAATTAAATGGTCGTTGGGCAGGAGGTATAAAGGAATTATACTACGATTTGCGTGACCATTTGCAAGATTGGAAAAAGTCTTCTATGGAAGAATGTAATTATAAATGCATTTTAACTCATGGGGAATTTGATAATGTCCACCATCTATATAATTTTAAAAATATTGTATATGAATTATTTGAAGAATTAAAATTACCTATGTTAAAGACTATAGGTGAATATTCTGAGGAAGAAAGAGACTTAATTTATAATTTGCTACATAATAAGCATAAATATTACGGAAATGGAGTTTGTTTATGTAAATCACTCCACAAACTTTATCACGATACATATAATTATTCAAATAATAATAAAGAACAATTTGAGGAATTTTGTGTCAGGTATAGAAATTTTGAATTTGATAATTTATTAGAATACAAATATAAATATTGTAATGTTTTATTGAAAGAAGTTAAATAAATCAAGGAAGTGAAACTTAGTGGCAAGACAAAAAAAATCAGTGGCAAATAATTCAATTGTGCCACAAGTTGATATTGAAAATAATACAATAACATGTCCCATGTGTGGAGAAGCAAAATCTTCAGTAAAAGGAGCATCCACTTTTTATAAAAGCTTATCTCCTTTATATGTAGGTATAAATTTAAAACATCCTGAACATCCATGGATGGGTTTCTGTAAGGAATGTGTTTGGAGTACATATGATACTTATTATAATATTTTAAAAGATATGAAGAAAGCTATCTTAATAACTTGTATGAAGTTTGATATTCCATTTAATGAAGGTGATTACGATGGAGCAATGAAGCAATGTGTAAATAATCAATCTTCTCATCCTTTTAAAATTTACATGACAAAAGTTAATTCATTGGGTAATTTTAATAATTCTTTAACTGGTTTTGATCCAAAGTTCTTATTTGATAAAGAAACGGGGAAAGACCTTATAACTAACGCTTTAGAACTTGAAGTAAAAGACTTAGATTATAATATACAACTAACCGAAAATGACTTACAAGTTAAAGGTGATGTGATTAGACTTATAAGTTATGACCCTTTTGCTGGATATTCTAATTTTGATCAGAAGTTTTTGTATAATGAATTAATTACTTATTTGGATGAAGATTTATTAAGTGATGCTTTTAAACTTTCACAGGTTCTACAATTAGTTAATAATAACAACCAAATTAGAAAAATAGATTTAGTTATTTCTAGTTTAAGTAATGACACAAAAACATTAATTTCTAATCAAGGAGATATAAAATCATTATCTGCAACTAAGAGTCAAATAGTAGGTAGTACAGATAAGATTGCAAAAGAAAATTCAATTTCTGTAAAAAACAGAGGAGACAAATCAGCAGGAAAATCTACATTAACATCTTTAATGAAAGAATATAGAGAATTAAACTTTGAAGAAGCTGAACAAGATTATTATGATCAAAACAAAGCTTATGGTATGAAATTAGTTGCAGATATATCAAACAGGAGCATTTTAGAACAATTACAGTTAGATGAGAATGATTTAAATGATATACTTCTTACTCAAAGACAGTTATTAGGTGATTTACAAACAAAAATTATTGATTTAGAAGAGGAAAATCGACAATTACACGTTCGACTTGGGAACAAGAGTGTTGAACAAGTTGGTGATATAGTTAATGGCTAAAAGAAATCAAGGTATATTAAGTACAAGAAAGATAGAATTATATAAAGCAAATTCAAAAACTATAAAATTCCTCAGACGAAATCCAATTATTGCTTGCGAAGTTATTTTGGGAATTAAACTCCTCGATATGCAAAAATACATATTACAAGAATCGTGGAATAAGCCTATGAGTTTATGGGCGTGTTCTAGATCGGCAGGAAAATCATTTCTTGGTGCAATAATAATAATATTGAAGGCCGTATTGTATGAAAATCAATCTATATATATCGCAGCACCAGTCGGAGATCAAAGTAAGGAGCTTTTCACAAAAATTGAAGAAATTGTTTTAGGATTAGGCAAAACTGCAAGTTCAATTGATTCATTACAAGATATTGTAAAACAAGAAACTTCTAAATCACCTGCATGTCAAACTGGGTTCAGTCATGCACAATCAGGATTTAATGTTGGTTTTTACAATGGGAGTGAAATATATTCACTAAATGGAGATCCAGATAATAACAGGAGCAAAAGGGCCACATTGGTAGAAATGCCGTTTGTAGTGAAAGTGGTAGCGTAACTACAAATTATTAGGGGGCAAAATCGGTGGATGGTGTGATTCCAAGTACCGAGGTAAAGCATAATTGTAAAATTTATGTCTCACCGTAACGCATAGGGAATGATCCTTCGGAAGAAGACTATAATTTCCCCACGAGTGTCCTCCTTCTCACCACCATTGTTTTATTATTATACAATGTGAAGAAAATGTATGCTGAACGTCACAGGAATACGAACTGTGAGAACATAGGGATAAAAAACCTTATGGATAACAACATTGATTTTTCGATGAAAGTGGTTTTATGTCAGAGAATGCAATTAGTGTAATGGAAGCATTTGCAGCACAAGAATCAAACTTTAAAACATCAATTAAAAAGGATTTTAATATAAAAGCACAAAGAAAAAAATGCCCAACTCAATTAATTTATGCGTCTTCTGCAAGTGATGTTGATACTACTTTTTACAGACATTATAAAAATTTTGCTAAACAAATGTTTGCTGGAAATTCTGATTTTTTCTGTTGTGATATTCCTTGTGATATTCCATTGAATCCTACATTGGATGGAGAGATATATCCTCCTCTTTTAACACAAGCTAAAATTGACAGTGCTATGAGAGCAAATAAAAGTAAGGCCGAACGAGAATATTACAATCGTTTTACGAAAGACGGCGGTGAAAATCAAATTGTCAAATGGGGGCAAATTAGACGCAATGAAATTTTTATACTTCCTGAATTATCTTATGTTGAAGGGTTTACATATGCAATAGCATTTGACCCCGCACGTAGCGGAGACCAAAGTATAATAACTGTAATGAAAATAATATATGATGAAAACATAGGTTATTATGGAGAAATAGTTAATTGTACTAATTTAATTGATATAGCCAGTAAAAAAGGTATTAAAATGTCATCTCCTGATCAAATTAAAGCACTAAAAGAATGTATATTAGCTTACAATGGGAATGCACCAGATTATCAAAATATCGAGATATTGAGCATTGATCCTGGAGCCGGAGGTGGAGGAATTAGTGCTTATGCAGATAATTTATTAGAAGATTGGAAGGACGTTAAAGGAGTAGTTCATAAAGGATTTTTAGATAAAGATTATGAATTATACTCAGGATATGAAAATAGATATCCAAATGCTAGTGATAAATTGAAATTATTCTCTCCAAATAAATACCGCACTCAAATGGTTGATGAATTTATAGAGTTAATGCAATTAGACTTATTAAAATTTCCAAAAGAATATGATGGAAAAGGATATGTAACGCTACAAGAAGCAAAAGGCGAAGAAATAAAACTAATAAAGAAACATTTATCTCTTGAGGAGGAAGTTTCTTTAATCAATATGGATATTTTAAAAACAGAAATAACATCAATCTATAAATTTGAGAATCCAGAAAAGACAAATAGATCATATAAATTACCAAAAGACAAAGAACGCATAATGAACGATGACCGTTTTTACACTATTATCATGCTTGCTCATTATTTACATGATTTAAGAAGAAAGAATATTACTAATAAAAAACGTCCAACAAACATTTCCCCCTCATCATACTTCGCAATAGCAAATAAATCAAGCCGAGCAAGACACTAAAAAAATATAAAACAAACAGAAAGGAGGTCAATCCTTGTCAGACCAAGAAAACAAACCCCTCTCCCCTAATCTATTCGCGTTAAAAGAATCATGGGAACCATCAAAATCAAAAAACTTCTCATTATCTCGTATTGCTTCATTTTTCTCTAACAAAAAATCAACAAAAAACAACAAAAACATTACAATAGACAAAATAAAATTATGGTTACATAATCCAAATAAATATCAAACAGAAATTCTAGATTTATCTGATTTATTATATGCTCCTGAAGGAATATATAAAACATTAGTTAATCTAACCTCAAATATGGCAACTTTAGATAACTATCTTCAACCAACAAAATCAACAATGAGAAAATTAAATTTAGAATTGAAAGCAAAAACTAAATTTGATGAATTAGGCAATCCAATAGACCAAGAAGCATTTGATAAAATATTGAACAATTTTGAAAATGAATTTGATACAGTTAGATATTATATTGAAAATATTGATATAAAGAAAACCGGAAGAAGAATTATTGAAAGTGTAGTTCGATATGGTGCATATTGTGGATTTGAGAAAAATGATGGAAATTTTCCTTATCTATGGGATTTACCAATAAAGTATATTAGATTATATTCAATTCTTGGTGGACAATATAAGGTGGAAATGAACTTCAAATATTTTGATGATTTATCAAGAGATAATGAATTATCTGAATTTGCATGGGGAGTATATCCTACTGAAATTAAGGTGTTATATGATAGATATAAAAAGAATCCAGATAAAATGAGATATCCAGAATGGCAACCTTTACCTAGTGAAAAAGTATGTTGTATTAAATTAGGTGGAGATAATGATACTTTCTTTTTGCCTTTATATAGTCAATTATTTACTGAATTATTTTTGCTTAATGATTTAATTGATGAAGAGATAGAGAGTTCTAGGGATGAGAAGGTCAAGATGGTTGGAATTGAATTTCCGAATGACAAAGAGACTGGCATTCCATTAATAGAACCAGAAAGAGTTTCTGAGTGGGTTTCAGTTGTTGCAAACGGATTACCAGAAAATGTATGTGTTGTAGGATGTCCCTATCCACTCAAAGAGATCCCTTTTAAAAGTTCACAAAATCAGAAAACAGAATTGATTGATTTTGCTAAGAATATGGCATACATGCAAGGTGGAGCTAATCCTCTAGTGTTAGGTGGTAGTTCTACAAACTCATCTGTTGGTGTAACTCAAAATCTAATATATATCCAATCTTTAGTTTTTGTAGTGCTTGACAAGATTCAAAGTTGGTTTAATTATAGGATAAGTAATGTAAATCTCAGAAAGAAATATACTTTTAAACTTAATATATGGAAAATAACTTGGTTTAATCAGCAAGAAATTTTTGACAAACAATATAAATTAACTTCAATTGGAGGATCACTTAATGTAATTAGTAGTATAGCTGGACATAATAGCGATGATTATAATGCCACATTAGAGTATGAGAATTTAGTTAAATCTAAGGATACCTGGAAACCTCCTTTAAATATGAATCAGGCAAATTCAGATGCTACAAATGGAAGACCAACAACTTCTACGCCTTCTGACGCAACCATCATAGGGCAGGATAAGGAAAGTAATATTAGATAAGTAGTTATAATTTAATTTAAAGGGAGTGTTTTAATTTGAAACCTTTTTATTGCTATAGTAATAGACTTAAAAAGGAATTAATAGATATCGGTGAAAGATACATAGTACGAACATTAAATGAAAATACGAACAAATATTGTTGGGTATTTCTTAGAACTGAAAAGTTACTTGAATACCTTACGCAAAGAAAACAAGGATTAGTGTAAATACTAGTCCTTTTTAATTTAAATAAATTGATTTGGAGAGTGATAATATTGAGTAAGAAAACAGATTATTATGTAGTAAAACAAGAAGTAA